>Ga0302321_100004035_pt1 | contig 12643 bp, 11 predicted proteins | sample Fen_T0_1_FD_202505 | JGI IMG/M metagenome (GOLD analysis project Ga0302321, IMG submission 202505) | Peat permafrost microbial communities from Stordalen Mire near Abisko, Sweden - Fen_T0_1 | ecosystem: Environmental > Terrestrial > Soil > Wetlands > Permafrost | place: Sweden: Abisko...
GCACCAGGTGCTGCAGGCGCTCGATTCCATTCGCGGTGATGCCAGCATTCCGTGTCAGCTCAAGATCCCGGAGCCGGCAGGCGGCACCGATCTCGACTACGGGCTCGTCAACGTCGCGTATCAGGACTCGAGCTGTACGCTCTCGACGATCTACAACGTCCCGAGTGTCGCGAGCTGCGATGCGATGTCCGGCGGTTGGTACTACGACAACCCTGCCGCACCCAGCTCGGTAAACCTGTGCGGCGCGAGCTGTGATCGCGTGGCCGCCCCCGGCGGGCGACTGGCATTCACGGTCGGTTGCCAAACGAAAACGATAGTCAAGTGAAGTCGGCCCGCGCGGGTCGTCTCCAGAAAGGTCATAATATGCGGCATTCTCGTCATTCCACACTCGCTGCGATCGCGCTTTCGTTGAGCTTCGTCGGCGCTTTCGCGTGCGGAGGCTCGAGCACCAACGGCTCTCATTCCGGCAACGGCACCTCGCATGGCGCGACCGGCGTCGCCAACGGCAGCGGCTGTACCGGTGCGTCGCAGTGCGCGAGCGGCCTGTGCAACAGCGGCCGGTGTACGAGTGGCCCGAGCAGCGCCGCGAGCAGCGCGGGGCCGCACTTCATTGGTGGCGGGCCGACCTCGCGTCCGCTCACGACTGGTTGCGCGCCGGCCACCGCATCACAGTGCGGAGGCACCTGCGAGATGACCGGTGGCACACCGGTGACGGTGCTCGCCCCTCCCGCGACGATCTGTTACGCGGGCAGCGGCGACCTCACGCCGAATGACCCGACGGGTGTCATCGAGCAGGTGATCGAGACCCTCGGGGGCAAGACGTACCTGCACCTGCGCGTTACGTTCGATCCGCGCTTCGTCGACAACACCTACGGGGTCAACGCCTCTTCTGGCTGGGTAAACAAGGTGAAAGCCGCGCCCAAGGGCGGTATGATGCCGGCGGGTCCCATGGGCGGCAAAGCGGGGCCGATGGGCGGAATGGCAGCGAAGGCAGCCCACACGTTCGACGATCTCGTCGGAAGCGATCACGTCGAGTTGGTGCTGGTCGACAGCAAGGGCAACACCGTCCTCGACTTCGACGTGGACTACGTGTCGCAAAAGAAAGATGCCCCCTGCGGCTACGGCACGCTCGGTGTGAGCGGTGGCGAAGGCAAGATGCTCAAGGGTGATGCGTCGGCGATCGTCAGCGTGGCCACGTCGATCGATCGCAACCTGAACGGCTGCGGCTACTGCTTGATCACCGATTCGCCGGCGACCGACGACAACTTGACCCCCAACGCCAGCACACCCAACTGGGATTACCGGGTGGTTTACGAGGTATGGGTCGATTTCTCGGTCTTCAAGGGCCTCGGCTACGGTGGCGCCTCGATCCCGGACGTACACGCCTCACCGTCGATGGCCAGCGACAACACCATCGAAGTGTCGCCGAACCCCTGCCCGCCGGATTGGGACACGCCGTACTGCCCGCCGAGCGTGATCGAAGAGGGTGGCAACTGCTTCAGCGCCCCGCCCACGGACGGCTCTTGCCCCGAAGGCACCGTCCCCGATATCAAAAACGAAGGTCAGAGCTGCGTGCCGTCGAACTATTAGTGGTGCGGCGAAAAAGCCGTTTCCGACGAACAGCCCCATGAGAGCAATGAGTCGTGTTTCCTGGATCGGGATTTCGGCATTCTTGTGTGCCCTGACCGGCGCATGCAAGAGCGCCGATGACGGTGCCGTGGGGCTGAGCGCGAGTGGCGGTACGAGTGGCACGGCCTCGGGCGCAGACCTCAACGTGGGCAATGGCGGCAACCTGGGCAAGGGTGAAGTTGCTGGCGCCGCGGGGCAAGGGGAGGGGACCAAAGTTTCGGGCTGCGACCGCTTCACCGGCCTCGACGAGTGCGGCGTGACTTCGGTCGAGGCGACCTTCAGCGCCGCCAACGTGCTGCTGGTCATCGACAAGTCGAGCAGCATGGATGACCAGCCTGAAGGCTTCGAACTCAAAAAGTGGGATGCGCTGAAGGCCGCGCTCGCGCCAGCACTCGAGGCGGTGCAGGACGAGATGGCCTTCGGACTCCTGCTCTACCCGTTCAATCAGCAGAGCGAGATCCCTCTCGATTGCTTCGATGGTTGTTGCCAGGTGCCGCAGGGCGCAGCGGCGATCGAGGTCGGCGTCACGTCGGGAACCGGCAGTGCATCCAAGGTGATGGCCGCGCTCGACGCCGCCGCGCCGGGCGGCGGTACGCCCACTGCAGCCGCGCTCGACGCCGCGCTCGCCTACTTCACGACCGGTGATGGCAAGGACTTGAAGGGTGATCGATTCGTGCTGCTCGCCACCGACGGCGGCCCGAACTGCGGCGAGAGCAACACCGCTTGCTCGGCCGACCATTGCACGCCGAACCTGGATGGCTTGTGCCCTGCGGCTCAAGGCAATTGTTGCCGAGGCGAAGCCTCGTATTGTCTGGATGACGTTGCGGTCCTGCAGAAGATTCGCGCACTAGCCGACGCCTCGGTGCCGACATTCGTGATTGGCATCCCGGGCACCGAAGGCTACGCCGCATACCTGGATGCGTTCGCGACCGCAGGCGGCGTCCCCAATCCGAAGCAGCGCCCCGCCTATTACGCGGTCTCTGCGGAAGGGGGAGTCGACGAACTGACGCGAACGTTTCGCGACATCACCACACACCTAGTGCGTTCTTGTGAGGTCGAGTTGGGGCCAGTGGCACCCGTCAAGCAGCTCGTCAACGTTGCGGTCGACTGCAACATCGTGCCGTCCGAAGACGGCGCAGGCTGGGACATCGGCGTCGACGCGCCGACCACGCTGGTTTTGGCAGGCGACACTTGTAACCGCGTCAAGCGCGAGGGCGCGAGGCGCATCGACGTCGTTTACGGTTGCCCGACGGTGAAGTGAGGTAAACATGCGCAGACGCTCGAGATCCATGGCCCGTTCGGTAACGCTGTTGGTCGGCTTCGCGATCGCTTGCAGCGATCCCCACGAAAGCACCATCGACCCCAGCTTGCACCCCGCTGGGAGCGCGGGGACGGGCTCGAGCAGCGCCGGGTCTGCGACTTCGGCCGGCAGTGGGGGCAAGACCAGCAGTGCGGGCACGGCTGGCAAGACCGGCTCATCGGGTGCGACCGGCAGCCCCACCACGGGCAACTTCCCCGTGTCGGGTGAAGCCTGCAAAGGCTTGCCCATCGACCTGAGCCGTGACGCTCGAGCGGGCTCCGGTGCCGGGGAGGCCGGGGCCGGCGAGGCAGGGGACGCAGCAATCGAGGCCTGCAATGGCGTCTCGGCGGAGGCCGAAGCCGTCCCGGTGGACGTGTTCGTGATCATGGATCGGTCACAGTCCATGGCTCTGACAGTCGAGGGCAGGAACATGACGCGCTGGGACGCGCTCCACGCCGCCGTTCAGAGCTTCGCCCAAAACCCGGACGCGGGGGGGATTCGCGCGGGCATCGGCTTCTTCAGCCGGAGCGGCGGTGCCGACGACACGCTGGATTGTAACCCGGCGGCATATGCGGCGCCGAGCGTGCCGATCGGGCTCGTCTCCGAAGTCGGGGCGAACCTGGCAGCGGCCATGGATGGCGTGACCCCGGGCGGTCTGACCCCGACCGTACCTGCTCTGCAGGGCGCGATCAGTTACGCGCGTTCCTGGGCGGATGCCAATCCGGGTCGCGCCACGACGGTGGTGCTAGTGACCGACGGCTTCCCCACACAATGTGACAACGCCCCCGAGCACATAACCGAAGCCGCGAAGAGCGGCTACGAGAGCCCCGAGCACATCCGTACGTTCGTAATCGGCGTAGGTGACGTGGCCAAGTTCAACCTGGACAACTACGCGCGTTCCGGCGGCACGAAGAGCGCCTATCTTACCGACGCGGGCGACGTGACCACCACGTTCGTCGCTGCGCTGAACAACATCACCAATCGGGCGCTTGCCTGCGAGTATCAGCTTCCGCCGCCCCCCGACGGCATGAAGCTCGACACCGCGAAGGTGCAAGTCGTCTACACGCCATCTTCCGGCGACCCGGAGGAGGTGCCGAGCATTTCATCACTGTCTGCCTGCGCCAAGAACCCGAATGGCGGCTGGTACTACGATAACGCAGATTCGCCGTCGAAAATCACCGTCTGCCCGTGCACGTGCGCGCGCCTGCAGGCGGGACGAGTGGACGTGCGGCTCGGTTGCAGACCGCGTCTAGGATTGCGCTGACTCGCCCTTGGCCCGCCCAGTTGGAAGCGAGTCGGATCGCCGTTTTTGCTCGAGAAGCGCGCAATGCTACCGTCACGTTTTACGCATTGGGCTCGCAAGCATGGCGCGCCGAAGCAACCGACTGGCGCCCTCGGCCACGGTGAAGGTCGCGGCGATTGCCGCGGCCAACAAGGCGAAGCCTCGGATGTCGAGTGCGGCAAGCACCAGAACCGTGCGCAAGGCGGGCACGACTACGGTGAGCAGCTGCAGACCAACGCCGAACGCGATCGAGCCGTGAAGAACCAGGTTCTTGCTCGGCCTCTGGAAGAGCGTGCGTGACGGGTATGCGGATACGAGCTTGGCGATAGACTCGTACAGAAAGATGACGGTTTGGACGGCGATGAGTGAGTAGCCGAGCACTGGCAGTACCACCAGCAGCGAGATGCCGAGAAGCCCTTTGAATAGGCCGGCGATCACGATGAAACGCGTCGAGGCTAGATCCAAAAGCGCACTCTTCGCCGGTCGTGGCGGCCGAGCCATGACTCCTGAGTTCCGGTCGAGCGCCAGGGCGAGTGCCGGCGGCCCGTCCCCGAGAAAATTGATCCACAGGAGTTGTACCGCCGTGAGCGGTAACAGTAGCATTCCGGACGGATCGCGGAGCTTCATGATGTACGAGCCAACGGCGCCCGTGACGATCAGCAGCACGAGCGACACGTTCGTGGAAAACGTGAAGCGAATGAAGCTCTGGATGTTGTCGTAAATACTTCGCCCTTCTTCGATAGCTCCGACGATGGACGCAAAGTTGTCGTCGAGCAGCACGACGTCAGCGACCTCACGAGCGACGTCGCTTCCGCGTTGCCCCATCGCGATCCCCACGTCGGAGCGCTTCAGTGCGGGAGCGTCGTTCACGCCGTCGCCGGTCATCGCCACGATTTCTCCGTCGGCTCGCAGCGCCTCCACCAACCGCAGTTTGTGCTCCGGGCTGACACGAGCGAACACGGCCGTGGTGCGCGCTGCTTTTTGGAGCTCGTCCGGGGACATGTGCTCGAGGTCCTCGCCGGTAAGAGACGAGTCACACGCGATCCCCACTTCACGAGCGACCGCTCTCGCCGTGCCCGGGTGATCGCCCGTGAGCATGAGCACGCGAATGCCCGCGCCGTGGGCCCGGGCGATGGCATCCGGCACCTCTTTTCGAGGCGGGTCCCAAAGCAGAGCCAAACCGATGAAGCGCAGGTCTTCTTCCGCCTGGCCGTCAGACGACGCGAGCGCGAGCACGCGATGACCACTGTTCGCCGCAAGTTCGGCCTGCTTCTCCCATCGCGCGCGTTCCTGGTTCGAAAGTGAGGAGCGCCCCAAAATCACCTCAGGCGCGCCTTTGAGGAAGCTTCGCTGTTTGCCATCGAGCTCGACGGTGACGCGCATGAATTTCCAAGCGCTGTCGAAGGGACGACTCCCAACCCGGCGCTGAATACGCCGCAACTCGGCGATGTCGGAGCCATTCGACCGCGCATGCTCGAGCAGCGCGAGCTCGAGCGGATCACCCGCGTCGCCCGCGGTGTCGGCGTCGTTTGCCAGTACCATCGCCAACCGCGCCGCCTCTGGATCCTCGGTGTCCAGCGCGCGAACGACCATACGATTCTCGGTGAGTGTGCCGGTCTTGTCGGTCGCAATGACGGTAACGGATCCGAGCGTCTCCACAGCCGCGAGGCGGCGAACGACGGCGTTCCGGCGCGCCATGCGTTGCACTCCCAGCGCGAGCGTGAGCGTGACGACTGCCGGCATCCCTTCGGGGACCGCAGCAACCGCCAGGGCAACCGCGAACAGAATGACCTCCTTGAACCGTCCGAAGCCTTCGACGGCAATGCCAGCGGCGGCAAGCGCGAAAGCCAGAGCTCCGACGGCACGCGCGATCTGCGCGCCGAGGACGGCGAGCCGCTTCTCGAGCGGAGTCTTCTCGACTTTGATTTCGCCGAGCATGTGTGCGAGCTTGCCCATGCTGCTCTTTGCGCCAGTGCGCGTGGCGCGAATGTTCCCCTTGCCGCGCACCACCAGCGTCCCGCTAAACACTTCCTGCGCTCGGGCCTTGTCTACGGGCACCGACTCACCCGTCAACAACGACTCGTCGACCATCATCCCGGGGGTCTCGAGTAGCGTCCCGTCTGCCGGGACACGCTCGCCCGCCTCGAGGCGCATGACATCTCCCGGTACCAGCTCCAGGCTTGGAACATGCACCAGCTTGCCATCGCGATGAACCCAGGTGAGCGGCGCCGCCATCGCTCGGAGCTGCGCTATCGCTTGTTCGGATCGCTTCTCTTGGTAAGTGCCGAGGCCCGCGTTCAACAGCAACACGGCGGCGATGGCCAGTGCTTCGACTGGTCCCCCCACTGCGCCCTCGAGCATCCAAGAACCGACGTCGAACGAAAGCGCAAAGAGCAGCACGTAGATCAGCGGATTCTGAAATTGCCGCACGAAGCTCAGCCAGAGCGGCGTTGGTCTCGTTTCTGGCAAGGCGTTCGGGCCGAGCTCGCGCAGTAGGCGCAAAGCCTCCGCTCCGGTTAGGCCGACGGAAGCAGCGGTACCGCCCACAGCGTCATCCCCAGGCGAGCTCTCAGTCATTCTTTCTCTCGCACTCGAGCGGGCAGGATACACGCAACGTTGGACGACGCGTGGTGAAGCGCCCCACGGGAAACCGAGCCCTGCCAAGCACGAGCCGCCCACGTCCAATGAAAGTCCGCTTTTTCGTGCCCAGAGGCCAAAATGACCCAGCCTGCGTTCGCCCCCAGCGCGAGCCCGAGCCGCGCCTCGTGTGCCAAGGGTTCTGCCCACGGGCAGACCGCCGGCCTGCGAAAATCGCTCCACTCCCTAGCGACATCTTTTGACTCGGCCCCAAACGAACAGCTCTTCTTCGAGACCGAGCAAGAAGCGCGCCGCTGGGTGACTTGATGGCACATCCGCAGGAGTGGCGCCGCGCCGCGCAATCTTTGCGCGAGCGCGCAGAGGAGAGCGCGTTCGTAAACGGAACGCGGACGCATAGCCTCAAACCCGCGAACAATGCTGCCCACGTTCGGCTTGCTTCTTGCGTGCGATGTCTACCTGATGACCGAACCAGGACTCGATTCGAACAGCGACTTGCAATCCAGCGGCCGCGGTGACGAATTGAGGAGCGCCCGCGTGTCGAACACCAACGTTCCGAGCTTGCCGGGTTCGACGGCCAAGGGGCAACCGCGACCGACGCGCCGGTTCGAGATCGGTTCGGTGGCCGCAATTGCCGTGCTGTTGGTCGTCGATCTATTCGCTGATGCCGCCGGGACGTCGGCGCTCCACGTCGCTGTCGAGCTCGCAGCGACGGCCCTCGCGGTGGTGACGGCAGTTCGATTGTGGCGCCGTTGGCTCTCGGAGCGCCGCGCATTGGAGGGGTCCTTCGACGATCTCTCCGGTCGCCTGCGTGTGGCGACCGCAGACGCCTCGCGTTGGCGGGCGGAAGCTCGAGATGCGCTGCAGGGACTGGGCGCAGCGATCGAGCGCCAGTGCAAACGCTGGCAGCTGACCGAGGCCGAAGGTGGGGTGGCGGTCCTGCTCCTGAAAGGGCTCAGCATGAAGGAAGTGGCCGACATCCGCGGCACGACCGAACGGACCGTCAGGCAACAGTCACTATCGGTCTATAAGAAGGCGGGGCTTTCAGGGCGGGCGGAACTGTCCGCTTTCTTTCTGGAGGATCTGCTGCCGTCTGTCCAAGCAAGACCGGAGAGCCTCGTCGAACATCCGACGGATGCGGCCGTGAAGCGCTAGCTCATCGCGGGATTTCGTGGCCGTCCGTCATCTGCCGGATGGGCCGACGGCAGCACCCGACGCAATCTCTGGTCATTCGGAGGTTGCCATGTCCCGTCCCACGATCCTCGCGCTATCTGCGGCGCTGACCGCGTTCATTCTGATCTTCGCCGGAGCGGCGGCAAGCTATGCCCTGCGGCCCGGTCCAACTCCGGGCGCGAAGGCGCCAGACACCATTCCCGTCGACGTCGTTCGCGCCCGAGAGGCGGAATACCGCCGGCTCATCGATACGGCAAATGCACGCCTTCGGGCCCGGCCAGCGGACGTTGCCAACCCGCTGGCTGGGGAGCCAGCGCGGGTTTCAGTCGGCGATCTCGACGGAGAAGAGGATCATGAGGAGACCAACCGCCGGCGACCTGCACGGTCACATCAGGAGGACGACGATGGCTGACCCGCGCAACCCTGCATCGTCAGCCCGGCTCCTGGTGTCCGTGGCAGCGCTCGCGACGACGTTGGGCGGCTCCCTCGCCTTGTCCTTGTACGCACCGGAACCCGCGGAGGTGCTCGGCGTCGACACGCCTCTGTTGGGGCCCTTGCCGGTGCTTGAGCCTGCGTCCGGGCAGCCGGAGCCTATTGAAGCCCCCGCGCGTCGGCCGAACCCGATAGCCGTCACCCGCTCTTCGAGGTAGCGACCATGCTGAGTATCGAGTTCAAAACCATGGGTTGTCAGGCACGTGCATACTTGGATGCAACCGGTGGGCGAGCGCAGGCAGCGCTCGATGAACTGCCTGCTTGGTTCGCAGCGCGGGCGAGCATCCTATCGCGTTTCGATCCCGATAGCGCCCTCTCGAAACTGAATGCTTGTGGCATGGCCGACTCCGTGGACGACGTTCTCTGGGAGGCAATCGACGTCGCGCTTCGCGCGGCCGCGTCGACGAATGGGGTTGTCACACCAACCATCCTTCGCGCGCTGGAGGCCGCGGGGTATGATCGCAGCTTCGACGCTCTCGACAGCGACCAGGTGGGTAGCTTGCCTCCCGAGCGCGCCGTCCCCAGTTGGCAGGCCGTGAAACGCGAAGAGGGAACGCGATCGATCCGGCTACCCCCTGGCCTCGCGCTCGATCTCGGGGGGACCGCAAAAGGATGGTGCGCAGACTTGGCAGTGCTTCACTTGGCGCCGTTTGGCCCCGCACTGGTCGATCTCGGCGGCGACATCGCGCTTACCCGCTCATCGCGAGGACCGTGGCCCATCGCGGTCGAGGACTCGCGCGCCGCTCAGGGAGACCTCGAACTAGTATTGCTTTGCGACGGCGGGATTGCGACCTCCGGTCGGGACTTCCGCCGCTGGCGTCGGTCCGGCCGTGACCAACACCACGTGATCGACCCGGCGACCGGCGCACCCTCGCGAACAGACGTTTGGACGGCGACCGTAATCGCACCCAGTGCACTCGCCGCGGAGATCGCCGCCAAGCGGCTGCTTCTGGAAGGAAGCAGCCTGGGCCTTTCGTGGATCGAGAGCAAACCGGAGCTTGCAGCCCTCGTTGTAACCGAGGCCGGGATCATCTCGGCCAGCTCTAGGTTCCGACAATTTGCCTGGAAGGAGGTTGCATGACTCGAGCGCCGACCAGAAATCCGAGCCGCCTCGACGGTCTTTGCGACTTTACCGGCCCATGCACGACTCGTTGGGTCGTCGCGGGCGTTGCTGCGGGCGCAGGTCTGGCGCTCGCCGCTCTGCCCTCTGCAATGCCTGCGCTGTCTCTCTCGTTGTCGGGGCCGCAGCCGAAGGCGTGGTGGTACCTTGCGCGCGCGAGCGGGCTAGTCGCGTACGCCTTGCTGTCGGCTTCGATGCTTCTCGGTCTCTTGCTTTCCACGAGATTGGCGAAACAATGGCCAGGGAATGCGAGCGCATTCGCATTACACGAACATACGAGCCTGCTCGGGCTAGCCTCCGGCCTGTTTCATTCGCTCGTGCTGCTCGGGGACCGGCATACGCCGTTCACCATCGCGCAGGTCTTGCTCCCGTTTTGCGCGGTCTACCGGCCATTCGCGGTTGGCCTGGGTCAACTTGCCGTGTACGGGATGACGCTCGTAGCCGCCACGTTCTACGTGCGCAGGCACATCGGGAGGCGAGCGTGGCGGCTCATCCACTTCGGGAGTTTTGCGGTATTCGCCCTAGCGCTCCTCCACGGATTGGGAGCGAGCAGCGACCGCACAGTGATGGTCGCGGGCATCGCCCCCGCAGTGCTCATCCTGTTCTTCGGGATCTATCGAACCCTGGCTCATCTTGCCGGTGGAGCGAGCCCCGAAGTCCAGGCGCGGTGAGACGTTCGCCCACGAACTCACTGCCCGAGAGTGCGCGTAGATTCACCGGCGACGCCGCAGCTCGCCCGAAAGCGAGCGCGATGAGGACTATTGCTACGGGGAACGACGCACATAGTCCGGACGTTCAAGGCGTAACTTAGTTTTCCGGGCGTACGACCAAGTTCACCCGGCGCAGCAACGAGCGGCCGAAAAACACTGGGCGAGAGCGAATTTGGGCCGATTGGTGGCGTCGCCGCCGAACACCCGTTTGGGCGTGATCGATTCTGGCACGGCTCGACATAGAGCGCTGTCGCCGACGTGCGATAGTGCCGGGGTGCTTTCGAATTCAGCCGTTGCGCGCCGTGGCGTGCGGGATTTCCATCTCTTTCGGGATATACTCATGCGCATGAAGTTCGGCGTATCGTGTTTGGGAGCGGTAGTTACCTCGTGTTTGCTGCTCGCGAGCGCATGCAGCGGCAAAAACGCCGATGGTTCGGGGTTGAACGCAGGTGGCAACGGCTCCGGTGCCACTGGGAACACCGGAACCGGAGCCAGTGCGAGCACGACCGGCACTGGAAACTCGGCAGGGATCACCTTGAACGTCGGCACAGGGGCCGGCACGGGTGCCGATTCGGGCGCGGGCACGAGCACGGACGGCGGCACGGACCTGTGCAACGGCGCGACACTCGGCGTGAAGGGGACCTGGGGCGCCGGAGACGTGTTCGCGAGTTGGCTCTCGTCGCGCAGCAACAGCGGCGCGACGGCTCTCGCTGACCAAACGCTGACCCCGGCGCTGCTCGCCAGCTATCAAGTCATCATCGCCGAAAACGTGAGCCACAATCATCCGTACTCCGCCGAAGAAGTCAAAGCCCTATCCGACTGGGTCAGTAAGGGCGGCGGCTTCATGACTCTGAGCGGCTATTCGGAAGATTCGACCGAGGTCGAGAACGTGAACCGACTGCTCGCGCCCTTCTCCATCAGCTACGGCACGGATCACATCTTGCCCAAGGGCATCGGCAACACCACCGTGCCGATCACGATCTGGAATCCACATCCGATTGACGCGGGGGTGACCGCGGTTGGTGTCGACAACGGCTATCCGCTCATGGGCATGGGCGACGTGATCGCCACTGGCGGTGGCGATAACCTCGGCCTCGCGCAAACCGTGGCCAACGGGCACGTTTTCAGCTGGAGCGACGAGTGGATCACATACAACAGCGAATGGAATAGCCACCCGGACTACCAGGTGCAGACGTTCTGGGTGAACGCAGTCAAATGGCTGACGGTCGCGTCGCAGTGTCAGGTTTCCGCCCCGCCGATCCCGCTGAAGTGAGCTGAACTGAGGGGTGCGATTGTTTTCTCGAAAGGCTGCCGATGAGTATCCGAAAATTCCGTCGTTTCTTCGCGTTCGCCTTCGGGTGCGCGGCAATCGCAAGCTGTAGCGCTTCCACCAGCAGTCCGAACGGCCACGTCGCTACCGGAGGGAGTGCGAACTCAGTCGCGGGAAGCTCTGGCGTCGGCGCGACCGGCGCTAATGACGGTGGCAATTCGAACGGCGGCTTCGTGCTCGGCAGCATGGGCGGCGGCGGAGGCGCAGCGGGAAGCTGCGTCGGCAAGTCGGCGCCTGGCTGTGGCGACGGCATCGTGCAGGCCAACTTGGGGGAAGAGTGCGACGACGGCAACAGCGTCTCGGGTGACGGTTGTTCGGGTGTCTGCAAGGTTGAGCCGTACTACACGTGTCCGACTGCGGCTCAGCCGTGCGTCACCACGATCGTTTGCGGCGACGGAAAAGTCGGCCCAGGTGAAGCGTGTGACGATGGCAATCAAACGGCGGGCGACGGCTGCGCCGCGGATTGCCGTTCGGTGGAGAAAGGCTATGCGTGCCCGACTCCCGGCACCGCGTGCATGAAGACGCATGTCTGCGGCGACGGGAACGTGGACTCGAATGAAGGTTGCGACGACGGCAACAATGCGGCGGGGGACGGCTGCGATGTGCGTTGCCGCATCGAGCTCGGCTACAAGTGCAGCGGCCAACCGAGCGCCTGTACGAAAACCGTCTGCGGCGATGGAAAACTCGAGGGCGCTGAAAGTTGCGACGACGGAAACAGCCTGCCATTCGACGGCTGCTCGGAGACCTGCCAGGCCGAGCCAGCGTGCGCGACCGGCACGGCCTGCACATCGACCTGCGGCGACGGCATCGTGCTCGGCGACGAACAGTGCGACGACGGGAACCTGCGCAATGGAGATGGCTGCTCGAGCACCTGCAAAATCGAATCGGGCTTCAAGTGCGACACGCCAACCTGCGTGAAAGACGCGAAGGGCGACTGCACCATGACCGTCCCCGCCGTTTTCCGTGACCAGGACGAATCCAAGAACGCTGATTTCGAGAACGACAAGCCGCC
>Ga0302321_100004036_pt1 | contig 12642 bp, 6 predicted proteins | sample Fen_T0_1_FD_202505 | JGI IMG/M metagenome (GOLD analysis project Ga0302321, IMG submission 202505) | Peat permafrost microbial communities from Stordalen Mire near Abisko, Sweden - Fen_T0_1 | ecosystem: Environmental > Terrestrial > Soil > Wetlands > Permafrost | place: Sweden: Abisko...
GTTGCAATCTCGTTTTCATGCACGCTCCTCCGCAGGTCTCGAAATGCGAACGGTCATGTCGTCCGGCAGGTAGCCCTTCACCACTTCCACCATCGGCGACAGCGTCCGGCAGTACGCCGCCACCTGCTCGCAGTCGCGCCCCAGCAGTAGCGGGTGAGCGGGAAACCGCTTCGCATCGAGCACGTTGAAAATCGCTGCGCGGTCGGCCGAGGCATACAGGCGGCAGATCATATCGTGGAGAAACTCGTCGTCCTGCGTGCGGTAGCCGAGCGCTCCCGAAGCAATCACATAGTCGACGCGCGGGAAGGCCGCAGTCGTGAAATCACCCTCATAAAAGCGGCACGGCGAGCCACCCGCGTAGCGTGCGTTGGCGTCGGCGATGAATTCGGGCATCTGGTCGATGCCGAGGTAGGCCACGTCCTCAAAACGCTCGTCGAGGAATGCCTTCAGGTCGCCGCGCCCGCAACCTACGTCGAGCACGGTGCTGGCGGTGAAATCGGCTAGCGATGCGATCACTTCGAAACGCTTTTGCTGGCTTTCGGTGCCGCGCCAGCCAAGCGCCTTGACATCCTCGCGGCCGAATTCCGCGATGCGGTGGCGGTGAAAGTGCATGACGGTGGCGCGCTCGATCAGGTTCATGGTTGCGGTGGCTTCACGTTGCGCGCCTGCCAGAAACTGTACAGCACCGACGCCGCGGCCAGCAGGCCGATGTTGCGCGCGGTCCACACCTGTTCAAGCCACTCGCGCAGGTAGATGTCGCAGTTCAGCATGGCGATCAGCGGCAGCATGAACAACACGCCGCCGCCGACCAGGAACCAGAAATAATTGTCCGACTGCACCAGCGCATGGCAGCTGAACCAGCGCAGCGACCATGCGACGATGCCGACCAGCAGGGCCACCAGCATGCCGACACGCAGCCACCAGCGATTCAGGCAAATGAAGCTGCACAGGCTCTGTTGTTTTGCCGACTCGGTGGTACCCACCAGCACTTCACCCAGCATCCGGTAAATGTTTGCCCCCTGGGCCGGGTCCGGCTGGTTCAACGGCAACGGCCACAGCGCGACGCCGCCGAAGTTGTCCTTGAAGTAGATCAGGTCGTCCACGAACTGCAGGTCGTCCGCACCGCTGTAGGTCACCACCGGAATAAGGCTGCGCAGGAAGAACTCGCGGTTACTGCCTTTCAACGACGGCACATCCGGATACTCGACGCTCCTGCGCAAATCCTTTTTGCTGTCGGTGGTCGGCTCGCTGAGCAGGACCAGGTAGTGCAGCGAGAACTTGCCGGATTTTTCGACCGTTTCGATGTTTTCGGTAATGCGGTTGTCCTTCAGGGTGAGCCCCTCCGCACGCACCAGGTAGCCGAACAGGCGGTTGAACCGGTACGCCGGCACCTTGTCCAGCATGTGATCCGGGATCACCACGTTCAAGGCATAGCCCTGCCTGCGGCCGCGCAGGGCATGCTCGCGCATTTTGTCGATCAGCGCCGGCATGAAGCGCTCGAAGAACGCGGCGAAGCGGCCGGCGTCTTCCTTGTCCACGCCCTCAAAATAGATGGTGAGGCCGTCACCCATGGTCGGTGGCGGCTCCAGGAACGACATGGTCGCCTTCAATTGCGAACGCCAGTCCTGTAGCCTCGAATCGACGCGCGCGAGCGCGTTGGCGGGCAGGTTGGCGATCACCTGATCGACTTTGTTGTCGCTCGCCAGCAGCGCCTTCCAGTCGGAGCGATACAACACCAGGTCCAGCTTGCTGCCGTGGCTGCGCGCCTCGCGCGCGAAACCGGCCGAGTCGTCGCGGTCGGTCCAGTGCATATCGTTGACGAGGCTGCCGTTGTCGTCAAAGGTGACGCCGGCATAGGCGATGCGTTTCATGAGGCTGAAATCGACCGGCTGCGGTGGCGCAGCCTCTACCTTGGCGGCGTCCTTGCCCGCCGCGCCATCCGCGGGCTTCGCCGCCACGGTAGCCGGTTGCGCCTGCCAGAAGGGATAGAACCCGTACGTGGTTTTTTGCAAACCGGCCTGGATGCACCCGCATGCCGATCCGTCCCATCGAATCGGCTGGGTCGGCACATCGAAGTAGTGTTCCTTTTTCGCTTTCTCGACGATCGCCGTTTCCTGTTCGGGCGGCAGGATCGCGGCGAACAGATTTCCCAGGGTAATGGTCGCCGCGGCCGCTGGCGGCGCGGGCGCTGCAGGCGGCACGCCGGCTGTCTTGCCGGTTTCACGGGACGCCTGCGGATCGACCTGCGCCACCGGCGGCGACAGCGAATCGACCGCATGTTTCACCGCCGCGCGCAAGGCCTCGCGGAACAGATGCTCCGAGGGGTACTCGATGCCGACCAGCCTTTCGAGAATGGCCTTGCGCTGGTCGGCGTGCACGGCGTCTGCGGCTTCCTTGTCCTTGGCTGCCGGATCGACCGCCTTTTTCGGTGGTGCCGCGCGCGAGGGATCGGCGTCGTCCTTGTCTCCGGCTTCGGCGCCATCGGCCTTCTTCGGCGGCGTGGTCAGCGCCTTGAAGTCGTCCTTGTCGATCAGGAAGGTCACCATTTTCGGACTGGTGGCGTCCTTGATCGATCGCTTTGCGTCGTCTGCCGGCAGCGTCTTCTTGTCCCAGTCGACGACGGTATTGGCCGGCGCGGTCTTGCCGGCCGGCGGCGGCGAGGACTGCGGCAGGTAGACCGAAAGGCGATAGGATTGCTGCACCGCCTTGGCAGGATCGGCAGCATCCTGCACTTTGACGACGAAGCGGTAGTTGCCGACCTGCGTTGGGACACCGCTCAGTCGGCCGTTTTTTGCGAGGCTGAGGCCCGGGGGAATCTCGCCACTCAGATAGGTGAATTCGTTTTGCGCCTTGCTGCTGGCCACGGCCAGGTTGTTTTCATATTTTTGCCGGACCGCGGTGGAACGAAGCGAGGTGGTCTCACCGGCAGGCGGCACCGATACCGGTTTGGCGAGGTCCTGCACGGCCGTGCCGCGCGGCGCAGCAGGCCCCTTGTCGTAGGTAAACACTTTCACGTCGGGCGACGCAACGGTGGCGGCCTTTGCCGGTGGTTTCTCCGCGGCAGCACTCGGCGTCGGTGCCGGCGCCACCTTGGCCGGCGGTTCGGCCAGCCCGCCCGGCGCCGCAACGAGGCTTGCCGTTGCCAGAAGCAGGACCAATCCAAATCCAGTATGCCGCGCGCGGCTCGTCGAATGTGTCATGGCGACACCGTCCTTCCTTCCTTGCGCAGTTCCTTGGTGATCCCTTTCAGGAGATCGGCGCTGTGGATCTTTTGCCGGCCGCACTGCAGCGCGCTGATGGCGCCGTAACGCACCACGTTGGCGATGGCGCCGCCGGACAATTCGTGGTCTTCGGCAAGCAAGGCGATATTGACGTCGTCGGCCAGCCGGCGGGTGCCGCGCAACATGCCTTCCCACAGTCGTCGCCGCTGGTCCGAATCGGGCATCGGGAAGTGCACCAGCGATTGAAAGCGCCGCGCGAAAGCTTCGTCGATGTTCGCTTTCATGTTGGTGGCAAGGATGACGATGCCGGGGAAATCTTCCACGCGCTGCAGCAGGTACGAAACTTCCTGGTTGGCATAGCGGTCGTTGGAACTGCTGGTCGCCGTGCGCTTGCCGAACAGGGCGTCGGCTTCGTCGAAGAACAGCACCCAGTTCTTGTTTTCCGCCTGGTCGAACACGTTGGCGAGGTTCTTCTCCGTTTCGCCGATGTACTTCGAGACCACCATCGACAAATCGATGCGATAGACATCGACTCCGGCGTGCTTGCCGATCAACGTGGCGGTCAGCGTTTTGCCGGTGCCGGGCGGCCCGTAGAACAGGCTTCGGTAGCCGCGCTTGATCGATCTCCCCAGGCCCCAATCATCGAGGATGGTGGTGGCGTGGCGGGCCCAGGTGTTGATATTTTCGATTTCGGCCAGCACATCGGCGCCGAGGATCAGGTCCGGCCAGTCGAGCGCGGTGCTGATGCGGCGGGCCGGGAACTCGCGACTGTGATCGGGCTTGCGCGCATCGCCGGTCGTGAGCAGGTGCAGGTAGTCGCTCGACAACAGCAGTGCGCTGCTGAACAAGGGTTCGCCGGACTCGGCGTGCTCCAGCCGCAGCATGCCGAGCCTTCGGAAGAAGTGTGCCTCGTCGAATAGCTGGAAGATCTCCAGCCGCTTGGCAAGGTCGCTGCCGGCCAGGATGAAGGCCGCCGTTTCGCAAGTCGGCAGGAATCCGCCGTGGGTGCGGCCTTTCCAGCCGCCGAATTCGGTGAATCCCCGGTCGAAATTCACGTTGCGCACGAATAGCGTGTCGAGCGCCTCGGGACGCACATGCGGGATCAGTGTCAGCAACAGCACGATGCGCTCGCCGAAGCTCATCGCGCAGCGCCGCACCAGCGATGCGTATTCGGACGAATCGGCGCACAGGTCGGGGGCGGCGATCTCCTCGATGGCCGCGACCTTGCACGGCTGGCCGAAGTGAAGATTGATGCGTGCCTGCAGGACGTCGGCGAACCAGGCGAGTTCGCGCTCCAGCGATCGCGCGTTGGCGCTTGCAGCCGGAGTAGCGGTGGCCCGCGTTGCGGGCGCGCGAAGGTCGGCGCGCGGCTCGACCAGTTGCGCGATGTTAGCGCCAGGTGACATGCAGCATGCCTTCCATCCAGGAGTATTTGATCGTGGAAAACCCCCATGGCAGCCGGTCAAGCAGGACGTCGATGCCACGCTCGGCGATATGCAGGTCCCAGCCATCCTCACCGCGCAACAGGCGGCCTTCGCGCTGCAGGAAGGACTCGCGCAGGCCGGCCACAGAGGTACTACCGAGCGCGGACCAATGACCAATCACCGATTGGAGCAGTCCGTCCACGCAACTGCGGTCGGCTTCGTCCAGCCGTATCGCAAAATCGAACGGCAGTGACGGCTCCGCGCCGCACAGGATCTTGTTCAGCACCAGCTCGGTTTCCGCCGGGGCGGCGGTAGCGTATACGGCATGGTGCATCAGCAGGATGGCACGCTGCTGCGCGGCGGCGCCGGCGATTTTGCTGTCGGCCAGCAGGCCGCGCATATCGAACAAGCGCGGCAAATACGGCGCCAACAAGACCAGTCCGGCGTTGGCCACGTAGACCGGTTCGCGCGGATCGATATCAATATCATCGTGGCGAGTAGTCCGGTCAGGAACCTCGTTTTCCCGCACCACCGCCACTTGCACGGCATATTGCGCCGAAGTCGCGACATCCCGGATGGCCTGGACCAGGTCCCGGTCGCGACCATCGACAGGCAAGGCAACCGACGCCAGCAGTGCCCGCTGCCAATGCAGCACCTCGAGCACCTGCAATTGCTCGGCAAGATAGGCCGCGAATCGCCTTGCAAATTCGGCAACGGAAAAGAGCCCGCCCGGCTCGAGCATGCAACGAAGCAAGAACTGCCACTGCAGGAGGCGCAGGCGTTCGCCGTGCGGTGCGGCAGCCGACATCCGGCAGGCCTGCAGGATGTGCCAGGTGGCGCGCTGCATGGCGTAATGATCGGCCGGCCGCAGGCGATACAACCACGCCGATAACACGTGATCCGGCAACGAATCGATGCAGCGAAGCATGCCGTTGCGATCACGCAACATCGATTCCACGACCGCGGCAAGTTGCATCGAGCCGCCGGCCACGATCGTTTCTGCGGCCGCGCGCAGTTGCCTGATGGCGTCGGCCGACAGTTCGCCGGGCGAAGCGAGCAACGACTGTATCGTGGTGCCTGCCGCCTCGCGCTTGGCGGTGGCGGGGGGCTCGGACGGATGCAGCCGGCCGGGGACGGCATCCGCAAGCGGCAACTCGAGCCGCGCGAGTTCAAGCAGAATGTGCAGCAGGCCGCTTTGTTCGGCAGGTGCCGCCGGTATCGCCGCCGCCTGCAATACCGTTGTAATGTCGCGCAGCAACGTACGATATTGCAGGCCATGGCGTGAGGCGAGCTTTCGCAGCAGGTAGGTGGCATACGAGCGGCGATTGAAACCACTACCCTGCTCGGTCAGCACAAAGGTCAGCGTAAATTCCCAGAGGTGGGTCGCGACGAGAGGTCGCTCGACCGCGACGGCATTCATGTGCACGCAGGCCGCGGTCGTGTCGGCGATCGCAGCGGCGATGAATCGGCTCTCTTGCGGCAGCAACAGCGCAAGCAGCGCCGGCCGCACCTCAGCGGGCAAGGTGGCGATCAGGCGCTCGCGCGCCGCGGTTGATCGGCCAAGGACTAGGAAACTCGACCGCAATTCGGCGCTGCCGTGTCCGCCCGCACCGTGCAGCAGCGCGAGCCATGATTTTCCACTCGCGTCGGCAAGGGCGGATCGCACTGCGGCGCGCAGGCTTTCGCTTCGCGAAGACCCGCGCTCCGCGGCCGGCCCGGTTTCGGCGCCGCCGGCACCGGCGCGAGCCGATGCAGAGGCAAGTTCGGCAACCAGTGCGCGCATCTGCCTTTGTAACGTCCCCGGCTGCGGCATCCGGTCGAGTGCCAGGCGAATGCCGGCGAGGATGTCGACGTAGTCGATTGCCTCGCGCACGGCCATCTGGCGCAACAGCGAGTCCATGTAGGAACGCTTGTTGTAGGCGGACCCGCGGTCGACCAGCAGGTAGGTCAAGGTGAATTCCCACAACTCACGGCGCACGGCAACGGCTTCGCGCGGCGCGCCGAGCATGGCCGGTACCAGCGGCGCCACCAGGTGGATCGCGGACGCGACGAATACACCGTCCCCCGGCGCAAATAGTTCCGCCACCTCCGCCAGCACCGGCTCGGGCAGCGCGAATGCCAATCGGGTGCGCAGCGACGCGGCCTGCCCCTGCCGGCGCAATTCTTGCATGGCCCACTCGGCATCCGATTGGCGCACCTCCCGCCAGGCCACCCCGAAACGCGTGAACTCCCGCGCATCCAGCGCTGCCGAAAAGCGCTCCCGCAACGGCGCCGCGCCACCGGCCGTGACCGGCACACCGGTGCGAGCGACCGGACCGGCAGAGATCGTGGCATTTGAATTCTCGAATGCCGCCGAGATCAACTCCCGGCTGCGTTGTTGCTCGACCGACAGTTCCATCAGGACCTGCAGCAACTCACGCGGCAACCCGGTCGCAACACCGGTTGCCTGCAAGGCCGTGGTCATCGAACGCAACAGATCGGCGAAGTCGATCGACTCGCGCAAGGCCACCATCTGCAGCATGGCGCCGAGGTAGGAGCGCCTGTTGAAAGCCGACCCGCGATCGACCAGCAGATGGGCGAGGGTGAATTCCCAGAGACCGGCCTTGAGTCCGGCGGGAGGTGCCGGCAGTTCCGGTGCGGACCGGGCCGTTTCATCGACGTGGCGGATCGCTGCTTCGATGAAGCCGCGGTCGGTCGGGACGAACAGGCCGACCAGTTCCAGCAGCATGCCGTCGGCAAAGCAATCGACGATGGTGCGGCGCACGTCCGCCTGCCCGCCCACCTGCAACAGATGAAGACGCAAGGCATCCGGCGACTCCTTCAGGAATTCCCGCCAGGCGGCCGCGAGTGGAATGACTTCGCCGGACGCGAGCGCAGCCTGCAGGCGCGCGCGCAGGCGTGCCCGGTTCCATAGACGATGGACCGGCGATCGGGCGATCTTGTCCGCCGTTGCACGTTGCCGAAGCGATACATCCTTGCGGCGGCTGTCGTCGAGCGGCCTTGGATGGACGCCTTGCGAGCCGGATTCGCCGGCCGCGCGATCAATGGTGCCGACCAGCGCGTCCATGGCATTTGCCAGGCCATTCGCGGATGCCGGGTCGGATAGCAGCGGCCCGCACATCGCGATGACGGACTGCCGGCGCAGTTCGGCGCGCCTGGCTGCCGGCAGACCGCGCAGCCGGCCTCGCGCGAAATAGCGATCGAGCAGCGCATCGATTTCGCGGGCATGGTGCGGCGCCAGCAAGGTAAAGGCTGCGCCCACCTCACTATCTTCGAGGTGGGCGAGCAGGCGATTCAGCGCGAACTGCGACGACGGGCACTCGCGTACCCTTGCCATCAGTGCGGGCGCATCCGCAGCAAATACCGAGCGCGCGAGTTTGCGCATGTCGGTGCCGGCATCCCGCCACGAAGCATATCCTGTCGACAGGAAGTGCATCAGCCGGTCGAGGCGGGCCTGGTCCTTGCGGGTCTTGGCTCGATTCGCACCGGTAACTGCAGGGGTGGCGACGATTTCGTGCCAGAGCAAATCGCGCAGGCGTTCGCGCAACCTGCGCGCCCATTGATCCTCGAGGTCCGGGCCGGTCACGCGGCCGAGGTCGACTTCGAGACTCTCGAACGAGTTGACCTCATCGGCCCGATCGAATTCGTCGAACACCGAATCGATCACGTTCTGCGCCGAGCGCCGCAGGAAATCGGCGAGCCGCGATTGCGCGTCGAAGGTGGTGTCCTCGTCGGCAAATCCCACCGAGAACTCGAGCGTATCGACGACATGCGGCTCGCTCATCGGGTCACGCCTTTCGCGGCGACATCGCGGTCGGCACCGTTGTCGAGCAGGCGCCGTACCACTCGTGAGGCAAGCAGGTCGACCTCGCGGTCCGCTGCGGCGTTGCGGTCGGCCTGGCACCACCTCGCCTTGGCTTGCAACCAGGCGCGGTAGTCGATCTCGAAATCGCCCATGGTTTTGAAGTCGAACCAGAGACATTGCGGACGCAGGTGTGCCGGGCAATTGATTGCCACCGTTTCGGTAACGAATCGGCGAAAATCGCCGAGCCGGGTGCGTTGCGATTCGTCGAGATGGCCGCGCGCGGTCCAGGCAGGGAAAATGAAAGTCAGTCGCATGGCGTAAAACGCGTCGTCGACCAATGATGCGCCGCCCGGCAGCGTCGGCCGCAACAGGCAATGTTCGACCAGGTGCATGCCTTCGCAGCGCTGGTTGAGTCCCAGCAGGCTGGTGCGCAACAACGCGGCACACCGGGCCGCCTGCTGCCAATGGTCGAATGTACCGAGCGGCAGGAACTCGACGGGCGCAGGTTGGTCGACGCGCGATTCGGCCAACAACAGCTGGCATTGCGATCCGGCGCCACGATGCAACAGGCGGTAGTTTTCGCGATGCAGGCCGGATCGCAGCAGGCCACCGAGCGCATTGCTTCGCAGCAGGTCTTTGACCCTGCCGTCGATATCCGCAAACTGGCCGGGCGCAATCGCAGGCCAGTCGAACGGCAGGCGCAGGACCCGGTCACCGGCAAAGGGCTTCGTCAGGTCGCCTGCGTGGGCCGCTTCGACGCGGAGATGGCGATCGTCGAGCGCCGCAGTCAGCGACCGGCTGGTGGTATCGGCGAAGCCGAGCAAGACACCGATGCGACGTTGCAGGCCGCCGCATTTGTCCGGATTCTGCCAGGTGTCTTCGGCATAGTTGAATCCGCCGCCGCGGTCGCGCGCCAACCGAACGATCTCGCGCAAAAATACCGCCTTGTTGCGTAGCAACCATAGCGACAATTCGGCGTCGTCGAAGTAATCGGCGAATTTGCGTAGCGAGTCCTGCGAAAACGTTTCGCCATGCAAGGCCAGCAGGTAATCGAGGACCCGGTTTCGCCGTTCGAGTCGGGCATCGAAACGGGCAAATACATCGTGTTCGACGCGTTGTGCTTTCGAGTTGTAGAGTCGGCTGATGTACGGCAATTCGTCGTCGCTCAACAAATGCCACCAGTAGGACGCTTGTTCCGCTTCGGCCGCGCAATACAGCTCGCGCACGTTTCGGATCTGCTCGGCCGCATTGGCCATCACCTGGTCGCACAGCGCCAGGAAACCCTTCAATTGCCACATCGCCGTTCGTTCCCGTAGCGGTGCGGTATCGGGCACACCGAAGCGATTGAGTCCGTACACACTCGGGAAATGTATCTGCGCGGACTGGAACGGCGGTAGGGCCGGAAATTCTCCGACCGGACGCGGGAAGCGGCCGTGTCGTCCGGGATCGGACTGCCGCCGCGATTGACGCGCGGTACGCAGGTCGAAGAACTTTAACGCCGCCTCGCGCACGGCAATCCGCACCTGCGTGCCGCGCCGCACCAGCCTGATGTGGTCTTCTTCCGGCGTGACGGGCACCTGCAAGACGAGCGCCTTCAATGGCGCTGGTTGCGTGGCGGTCGCGTTTGCCTCGTTTGCCTCTCGCCAGCACCAATTCACGGCGCCGCTCTGCGGCTCGCCGTCCTGCACGGCGAGCGACAGGCCCTTCACGGACTTGACGCCTTCGATGGCAGCGATTTCGCGGCTGAGGTCTCCGACGAATAGTTGCGATCCGGGTTCGCCGCCTTGTGCGGACCGCAGCAGGCCGCTGGAGAAGTAGGGGCCATCGAATACCTCATCCGGCGTGCGGCCGGCCCGTTTCAGCGCATCGACGCTCGAATAGACAGGCGGGGCCGAGATGACCAGGTCGCAGCGATCGTAAACGTCCGCCAGGATATCGACCGGATCGCGGGCACCGCCGATCTCGATCTCGCCGCCGAGCCGGCACGGCACTTCCTGGATCAGCGCAATGGTTTCGACATCTTCGCCGATGTTGCGGATATGCCGAAATGCGGCTTGGATGTCGCGCAGAGCCTGGCCGTTGCCGCTCCCGGTCCCGGTGGAGATGGATCCTCCGGCAAGACGCACGTCGAATCGATACAGCCCCGGCATCGCGAGGCCGGCTTCTTTGCCGGTGCTGATGGCGATTGCGTTGACCGCGGGTACCCGGTCTAGCAGTGCTCGCCGGATGTCTTCGGCAGTGGTCGGTCGACAGGGGAAGATGACTTCGGGCAGATGCAGGCTTTGCCGGTCGAAATCGATTTTTCCGTCGGGCCTGGTCAGGAGGTCGGCGACCGGCAGATCGGCCCGGTATGCCAGTTCGGTCAGCGCATAGCAGAGTTGTTCGAGGATCGTGATGCCCGGGTCGTGCAGGTTGTAGTCGGTCCAGCGCTCGCTGCTGAGCGCCTGCAGCAGGGCAATGCCGTCGCTGCGCAGTTGATCGAAGCTTCCCGGGATGGCTTCGGACGGCAGGCGGCGAATGGTCATTTGCGCCGCCATGTCAGCCCTTCCCCGGCGCCGCGACGGCGCATTTCTTCATGAACGGATCGAACCAGAGTTGCGTAAGATGGCACTGGATTCGCACTTCCTGGCCGTAGCTGCATCGGGTGCGTATCATCAATCGGTATTCCGCATCCGCGCCGCTGCCGCCGTCCCATTTCAATTCCAGTTGATCGCAGCGCCTGCCGTAGTGCGCGCAGGTTTGGCGGATGTTGCTTGCCGGGAACAGCCGCTCCCACAAGCGGCGAAGGTAGCCCGCCTGCGGGTTGAAGGTATTGAGCGCAACCGCATGCAGCAGCGCGAATTTGCCGGTGTTGAGGATGCCGACACCCGCCATGACTTCGAATGCCTGGCAGCCGCGCAGCGGTTTGGTGACGGCGTGCCAATTGCCGTCGGCCTTCAGTTTTGCCAGGTCGTCGGCTTCGATGTCGATCAAACCGACGCGGCCGCGCGCGCGCACCACGCCGTCCACGTCGAGCGCTTCTTCCGGCAGCTTCCGATTGATGCCGACACGCTGGACCACGATCGGCTCGCCGGCGCCGGTCCGGTCGGCCGCCTCGATGCGGGCATCGAGCGTCAAGGCCGGTACGCGCGCCTGCGAAGAATCGGCGCCGTACACCGCGTCACCGAAGCGGAATTGAATTTGCTCGCTCTCGTTGTTCTCGCCGAAGGAGAGGTAGGAGCGACGCTGATTCGGATCCTGTTCCCGATAGAAGCTGAGCAACGAGTCGTGTCCGGCCGGGGTGGCGATCTCAACGCCGTTGGCCGCCGATTTGTGAAAGCCCTCGTCGCTCATATTGAGCGTGGAGTCGATCAGGTCGCTGAAATGCTCCTGGGTCGGCAACTTGCCGACCGCGAAGAACTTGCGCAGCGTATCGCGCGGCCGGCTAGCCATCCGCGCCTCCGACGATATAGTTGCTGCCGACCGCGAGCGCGCCAATACCGGTCGGTTGGGCTGCAGGCACCGTCATGCCGGCCGTGGTGCCGGTTTCCCTAGTGCCGCCTTCGATTTCGATCAGGTGCCAGTCCATCGGTACGGCGATGCTCCACGGAAAGTTCGGGCCGATCCGGCGCGCGCCGACGTTGATCTGCGCGGTTGCCGGGCGCGCCGTATCGGCCAGCGCATACGCGCCGAAGTCGTCCTCCGAAATACGCAACAAGGAAAGACCGCTTACGTTCTTGACGCAGTCGAGCGCCCGTATCACCGTTTCCACGTCTTCATGGCGAATGGCCCAGTCGAAGCGCGCTTCATAGCCGCCCGGATGCCACGGCGACAGGTATTCCTGCAAAGCAGCGTCGATGGTGCGCAGCGCCTGGCCGGCCTGCGCTTCGGCTACCAATTCGACCCGGCAGCGGACTTGTATGCGCTCGTAGCAGACGTTGCGGACTTCGACGTGGGCGCAGCCGGACGCGAGCTTAGCGAGCATGTGCCTGACCCGCGCCAGTTCGACCGCATTGAGCAAGGGCGGCGGCGCCAGCCGGTCGTCCGCAGTCCGCGCCGGCAAAACGACCATCAGCACGTGGCCGGGTGCAGTGCGGCCGGCCGGCGGCGTGACGGCGATATCGCCATCACGCGAACCGTTGCCAATCGAATCGCCATCACCCAGTAGCGGCGACTGCAGGTTCGAAAAGCACTTGGCCTTGAAGACTTGCGG
>Ga0302321_100004037_pt1 | contig 12641 bp, 10 predicted proteins | sample Fen_T0_1_FD_202505 | JGI IMG/M metagenome (GOLD analysis project Ga0302321, IMG submission 202505) | Peat permafrost microbial communities from Stordalen Mire near Abisko, Sweden - Fen_T0_1 | ecosystem: Environmental > Terrestrial > Soil > Wetlands > Permafrost | place: Sweden: Abisko...
CTCATCACCGACCACGACAGCTTCGACCTCGACCGCATCGTGGCGCGGGCCTCGTTCGTGCTCGACACGCGCCATCGGGTGCCCCGAGCGGATCACGTCGAATATCTGTGACCTCCCCGGTCGCCGCCGACGCGCCCCGCACCACCGTCCGGTGGGCCGACCCACCCGACGAGGCGTTCCTCGGCGACATCTCGGAGCTCTTCGCCCGCAACGGGCGTGACAAGTCGCTCGACGTGCTGCGCTGGCAGTACCTCCACGGTGTGGCCGGCCCCGCCACCGCGGTGGCGCTCACCGGGGCCGAGGGCCTGGGCGCGCTCTACGCCACGGTGCCGCGCCGGATCCTGGTCGACGGCCGGATCGTCGCGGGGGCGCAGTCGCTCGACGTGATGACCGACACCGAGTGGCGGGGCCGGGGCCTCTACCTGCGCATGGCCGCCGACGCCTACCGGCGCCTCAGCACCGCGGGGACGTCGCTCGTCTACGGCTTCCCCAACGGCGAGGCCATGCCCGGGTTCCGCGGTGAGCTGGGCTGGGAGACGTTCGGGCCGGTGCCGTTCCTGGTCCGGCCGCTGCCTCGCTCCGCGGCGCGGCGCCGTGCCGGCCTGCACGCCGACCGACCGGGTGCGGAGCGCCTGCTCCCCGGCATCATCGAGTGCACCGACCTGCCCGACGGCATCGACGGGCTGTGGCGGCGCGTCGCCCGCGGCCTGCGCGTGGCGGTGGTCCGCGACGCCGAGTTCCTCCAGTGGCGCCTGTTCGAGCGGCCCGAGGTCGACTACCGGGTGTTCGCGGCCTACCTGAAGGGCCGGTTGGTCGCCTTCGGCGGGGTCTCGGTCACCGATCGGCACGGGGCCCGCATCGGGTACGTCCTCGAGCTCCTCGTCGACCCGGCCGAGCCCCGCGCCGGGCGCGCCCTGCTCCGGCAGCTGGCGCGCCACGCCGGCAGCCGCGGTGCCGACCTGCTGATGGCCTGGAACACCCCCCGCTCACCCACCCGACCCATCTTCCGCTGGGCGGGCTTCGCGCCCCTCCCCGAGGCGCTCCGCCCCCTGGAGATCCACTACGGCTGCCGTGTCTTCGACCGCCGCGACCCCGACCTGCTCGCCTGCCTCGCCCCCGACTCGTGGTACCTCTCCTACCTTGATTCCGACACGGTCTGAGCTCCAGCACCGCACGAACCGGCTCGCCTTCGGCGCGTTCGTCGAGCGCGAGTGGGCCATCGGCGTGCTGCAGGTCGGCATCCCCGAGCTGGTCGCCTCGCTCATCGAGCACGGGCGCTTCCCCGCCGTGCCGGTGCACTGGCTGCGGGGCCTCCGGCCCGGACGCTTCGTCGCCGACCCGCGCACCATCGTGTGGCAGGGCCAGACCTGGCTGCTGCACGAGCTGTTCCTGCCGGGCCGGGCCCGGGGCGTGATCGCGGCGGTGCGCTACCTCGACGGCCAGTTCCTCGACCACCGCATCGTCATCGACGAGCCGGGCCAGCACCTGGCCTACCCCACCGTGGTGGTCGACGGGGACCGCCTGCTGTGCCTGCCCGACGCGCCGGGGAGCACCGGGGTGCCGGTGTACTTCGGCAGCACGCCCACGTCGTGGACCTACGCCGGACACCTCCAGGGGGTGCCGCCTTTGACCGACCCCACGCTGGCGCACCTCGACGAGGGCTGGCTGCTGCTGGGCCTCGCCCGCGACCCCGGGGGCGCGGGCAAGCAGCTGCGGGTGTTCACGGCCGACGACGTGCTCGGTCGGTGGCGCGAGCTGCGCGTCACGTCCGATGGGCCCGCCGAGTGCCGTCGTCCGGGTGGGCCGCTGGTGAGCCTGGCCGACGGGCGAGTCGTGCGTCCCGCCCAGGACGGCCGCGACCAGTACGGGCGCGGCATCGTCTTCCAGGAGATCACCATCGACGGGCGGAACTTCCACGAACGGCCGATCGCCGAGGTGGGGCCCTCCGAGGACTGGCCCTTCGGCGACGGCTTCCACACGCTCACGGGCACGGCCGACCTTTCGGTCGTCGACGCCTGCCGCTTCCGGGTCACGCCCGTGGCGGGCCCACGCCGGCTGCTGTACCGGGTGCGTGCCCAGTGATGGTCCGACGGATCGGCCTCGGCCCACGCGGTGCCGGCAGCGGGCCCCACTCCCCGCGCGTGCTCCACGACACCGACGGGCTCATCGTGGCCGTGCTGGTCGGGTCGGGCGGGCTCGGTGGCGCCGAGCGCAGCACCATCGAGCTCGCGGCCGCCGACCGGGCCGCCGGGGGCCGGTTCATGGTGCTCGCCCGCGACCGCGGCGACGGCGCCATCTCCCAGCTGGCCGACCGGCTCGACGTGCCCCTCATCCGGGTGAAGGGCGTCACCGGTGCCGTCCGTGTGCTGCGCCACCTCCGGCCGTCGGTGGTGTGGCCGTTCGGGCTGCGGTGGTCGTTGTCGTTGCGCCTCCTGGTGCAGCGCCCCCTGGTGCGCGACCCGCGCGGCCGGCGCCCGGTGGTGTTCGCCGCGCAGCGCGGCCTCGACACCTGGCGCCGGCCGTGGCACAACGTCGCCGACGCCGTCACCCAGCGGCTGGTCGACCGCTTCGTGGCCAACTCGGAGGCGGCCCGGTCGATGCTGGTCGGGACGGTGGGCATCGATCCCGACCGCGCGGTGGCGCTCTGGAGCGGGGTGTCCGAGGAGTGGCTCGGGCCGCTGCGGCCGCGCCCGGGCTGCGACGTGGTGCGCCTCATCGTCGTCGGCACGAACCGCGACGAGAAGGGGCACCCCGACGCGCTGGTGGCGCTCGGCGCCCTGGCGGGGCGCGACGACTGGGTCGCGACCGTCTACACGAGCGGGGGGACGGGCCTCGACCTCCAGCTGCGCACCCACGGCCTCGAGGAGCGGGTCACCGTGGTGCGCAACCACGCCCTCACGCCGGCCGATTACGACGCCGCCGACGTGCTGCTGCACTCCTCGCGCGCCGAGAGCCTGCCCCGGGCGGTGCTCGAGGCGCTCGCCCGGGGCCTGTCGGTGGTGGCCACCGACGTCGGCGACGTGGCCGACCTCGTCGGGCCCTGCGGTCGGGTGGTGCCCCCCGCCGACGTCGGCGCCATGGTCGCGGCGCTCGACGCGGCCATCGACGCGGCCCGGGAGCCCGTCCCGGCCGAGGTGGCACAGGCCCGCCAGGATCGTTGTCCCCGGCAAGAGACGGTTGTCCGCGACCTCCGGGCGCTCATAGGATCGCTCGACGCTTGACCCGAGGCCGTCGATCGTGCGGCTGGCCCGAGCCCGGCCGCGCCGGTCGGTGGTCCCGACCTGACCCGTCTGCCAGCTAGGAGCCCCGCATGTGCGGCATCGTCGGTGTGATCGACTCGACTCGTGCGCGGGACGGGTCGGTCCTCGCGGGCGTGCAGCGCGGCGTCGAGGTCATGGTCCACCGGGGCCCCGACGACCACTTCAGCGACGAGCTCGACGGGCACGGCGCGTGGGGCATGTGCCGCCTTGCCATCCGTGACCCGGCCCAGGGTCGCCAGCCCTTCTGGCGTGACGACGTCGGCGTGATCTTCAACGGCGAGATCTACAACACCGACGAGCTCCGCCGCACGCTGCACCGACGTGGCCACAAGTTCTCGACCTCGTGCGACACCGAGGTCGTGCTCGCCGGCTACCTCGAGTTCGGCTCGGCGGTGTTCGGCCTGTTCGACGGCATCTTCGCGGTGGCCATCGTCGACCAGCCCAACAACCGCTTCGTGCTGGCACGCGACGAGTTCGGCATCAAGCCGCTGTTCGTGCGCTCCACCACCGGCTCCGTGGCGTTCGCGTCCGAGCCCAAGGCGCTGCGAGAGCTCGGCGCCCTGTCCGACGGTCCCGACCTCGCCGCCATCCACGCCTACCTGCGCCACCAGTACGTGCCCGAGCCCGACAGCCCCTGGCGCAACGTCCGCCGCGTGCCCCGCGGCACCGCCGAGATCTACTCCCTCGACGAGGTCCGGCTGCTCGGGGTCGAGCGCTTCCAGCAGCCACCGGCCGACCTCGGCGACGGCGACTGGGTCGAGGCCACCCGGGCGATGGTCGACCTGTCGGTGCGGCGCCAGCTCGTGTCGGACCGGCCGCTCGGCGTCTTCCTCTCCGGCGGCATCGACTCGACGCTGGTCTCGGCCACCGCTGCCGACGCCCACCCCGGCATCCGCGCCTTCGGCATCAGCGTGCCGGGCTGGGAGCGCGACGAGCGCCGCTACATGGAGGAGGCGGCCCGCCACCTCGACGTCGACCTGGTGATCACCGAGCTGCACGAGTCCGACTTCGAACGGCTCCTCGACCAGCTGATCGACGTCTACGACGAGCCCTTCGCCGACTACAGCGCGGTCCCCACCATGCTGGTGTCGGAGGTCGCGGCAAACGACCTCCGGGTGGTGCTCACCGGCGATGGCGGCGACGAGCTGTTCGGGGGCTACGGCCGTTACGACGCGGCCTTCCGCCTCCAGGCGGCCGGTCTCGTGCCAGGTGGGGCCTCGAAGCTGGCGGGCCGTGTGCTCGGCCGGTTGCCGCGCTACGGGCCCGTCGCCGAGCGCCTGCTCGACCAGACCCGCGACGAGGTCCGCAACGGGGGGTACGGCTACGGGTCGACCTTGGCCATCCAGCCCGAGGCGGCCGTCGACGCGCTGCTGGGTGGGCGGCAGGTGCCGCCCCGCCCGATCGTGCCGGCGACGCGCCGAGCGCGCCCCTGGGACCGGCTCGACGCCCTCGAGGTGGCCATGGAGGTCGACACGGAGCAGTACCTGCCCGCCGACATCCTCACCAAGGTCGACCGCGCCACCATGGCGGTCTCCCTCGAGGCCCGCGTGCCGCTCCTCGGCGCACCGGTCGCCCGGCTCGCCGCCCGCATGCCCGTCGACGTGAAGGTCCGCGACGGGGTGGGGAAGTGGCCCCTCAAGGAGCTGCTGCGCCTCCGCGGCTTCGACGACGCCTTCCTGCACCGCCAGAAGACCGGCTTCTCGTTCCCCATCGAGGAGTGGCTGGTGCGCGCCATCCGCAACCGGCCCGACTACGCCGAGCTCTTCCGGGCGCCCCTGCCCCCTCTCGACGCCGTCGCCACGACGGCCGTGCTCGACCAGCTGCTCGCCGGCGAGAACGTCGGCCACATCGCGTGGTGCGTGCTGGTGCTCAGCTCCTGGCTCACCCGGAACAGCTAGTGGGGCCCGACCCGTCGGGCGCCGCCCCCACCCCTGCGGAGGACCCGCGGCGCATCGTCCTGGTGGTCGAGTCGCTCGAGGTCGGCGGCACCGAGGTCCAGGCCACCCGGCTCGCGGTGGAGCTCGGCGCGCGGGGCCATCAGGTCGCGGTCCTCGCCACCCAGGGCTCCGGGCCGCTCGAGGCCGTGCTCCGCGACGCGGGCGTCCACCTCGAGGTGTTCGACCTCCACCGCGGCCGGCGCGGCGGGGCGCTCGGCGTGGCCCGCTCCCTGGTCGGGCTGTGGACGTCGATCCGGCGCTGGCACCCCGACGGTGTGCAGGCCTACGCCCACTGGCCGGCCATCTTCGCCCTGCCCGTGGCCTGGGTGCTGCGGGTGCCGGTGCGCGTCGCGGCGCGCCGCACGCTGTGGGAGGCGCTGCCGTTCCGCATCCGCCCGCTGTGGTGGCTCCACGCGCTGGCGCTCCGGTGCGCCACCACCGTGCTCGCGAACTCCCGTCTGGTCGCCGACGACACCATCCGGGCCGGTGGCGTCGACGCCGCGAAGGTGGCGGTGATCGAGAACGGCCTCGACCTCCCGGCGGGGTGCGCGGACGTCGGCCACGAGCCACCCGTCGGCCTCATGGTCGCCCAGATGCGGCCCGAGAAGGCCCACGTCGACCTGGTGCGGGCCCTGGCGCTCCTCGAGCACCCGCCGACGATCCGCCTCATCGGTGACGGCAGCGAGCGGCCCGCGGTGGTCGCGCTCGCCGCCGAGCTCGGCGTCGACCGCACGCTGGTGCTCGAAGGCAGCCGCGACCGCGCCGGCGACGCCTTCGCCGAGGCGCAGTTCGGCCTCCTCACCTCGCACAACGAGGGTCTGCCCAACGCCGTCCTCGAGGCCTTCTCCTATGGTGTGCCGGTGATCGCGACGGCGGTGGGGGGTGTTCCCGACGTCGTGGTCGACGAGGCGACGGGTCTCCTGGTGCCCCCGCACGACGCGCCCGCGCTGGCCGCGGCCATCGCGCGACTCGCCGGCGACCCGTCGCTGCGCCGACGGCTGGGTGCGGCGGCCCGTGAGCGGGCGCGGGACTTCTCGTGGGACCGCTGCGTCGAACAGCACGAGGCCCTCTACCGCAGCGCCCGCCGACCTGCCGCCGGACGCCGCCGCACCTCGGCGACGGGGGGCTAGGTGCGGGTCGCGCTGGTCACCGGCACGCTCGAGTTCGGGGGAGGCGAGACCCAGCTGGTCCGCCTCGCCCACGAGCTCGCGGTGCGGGGCCACACCGTCCGGATCTTCGTCCTGCAGGGCGGCGGCCCGCTGGCCGAGCGCGTGGCCGGGTACGGCCTCGGGTGCGAGAGCTGGGACTTCGACGGCTTCCGCCTGCGCCAGCCGCTCCACACCGCGGCCACGATCGCGCGGGCCGGGCGCTCCCTGCGTCGCTTCCGCCCCGACGTGGTCCACGCCTACCTCGAGTCCGCCTACCTGCTCAGCATCCCCGAGGCCTGGCTGCTGCGGGTGCCCGTTCGCGTCAGCGGCCGCCGGATGCCCGGCGAGGGGCAGCACTACCGGCGGCGCCTCGGGAGGTCCCTCCACCGCCTCTCCGTGTGGTGCTCCGACGCGATCGTCCCCAACTCCGAGTCCGTGGCCGCGAGCGCGATCGCGGTGGAGCACGTCGACCCTGCGAAGGTCCACGTCATCGAGAACGGGGTCGACCTCCCCGCCGTGGCGGCCGATGTGGCGGCGCCCGACCCCCTCGGGATCATCGTGGCGAACCTCCGCCCCGAGAAGAACCACGCCGACCTCCTGAGGGCCCTCGCCACGCTCGCCGCACCGCCCCGGATCCGCATCATCGGCGACGGCGCCGAGCGCCCCGCCCTCGAAGGGCTCGCGGCCGAGCTCGGCCTCGCGGGGGTCGTGGAGTTCGCCGGGCTCGTGCCCGACGCCGCCGGCTGCTTCGCCGAGGCCCAGTTCTCGCTGCTCGTCTCACGCTTCGAGGGCCTGCCGAACGCGGTCCTTGAGTCGATGGCGCACGGCGTCCCGGTCGTCGGCACCGCGATCCCGGGCATCGCCTCGCTGATCGACGACGGGGTCGACGGCCTGCTCGTCCCCCCGGGCGACGTGCCGGCGCTCGCCGCCGCCATCGAGCGGATCAGCGCCGACCCGGCGCTCCGCGCGCGGCTGGGGGCCGCCGCACGGGACCGGATGCAGGCCTACTCGTGGGAGCGCTGCACGCAGCGGCACCTCGAGCTGTACCAGGAGCTGGCACGGCACCGGCGCCGCGGGGAGCGCGGTCGCTGATGCGGATCATGTTCGCCACCGGGTCCCTCGACATCGGCGGGTCGGAGCGCCAGACCGTGCGGCTGGCCCACGAGCTGCGGCGTCGGGGGCACGACGTCGAGGTGCTCGCGATGATCAGTGGCGGCGCGCTCGAGGGCGAGCTGCAGCGCCTGGACATTCCCTACGTGGTCGGCGACTGGAAGGTGCGGACGCGGGCGGGGTTCCCGCCCGAGGGCTTCTTCGAGCTCCCGGGCTGGAAGCGGCAGCTCGTCGCCATGCGCGGGCGTCCGGGACGGGTCTGGTCGAAGTCCCAGCAGATCCGGCGGATGTGGCGCCTCCTCGCCGAGTTCGACCCCGACATCTGCCACGCACCGCTGCCCCACGCCTTCTACACCATGCTCCCCGGCGCCCGGCTCGCGGGGGTCCCGGGGCGCATCTCCGGCCGCCGGGCCCTCCCCAGCGCCACCGACACGCGCCTGAGCCTCCGGGCGCTCACGGCGCTCTCGACGCTGTGCGCGAACGCAGTCGTGACCAACAGCGCGGAACTGGCTCGGGACGCCATCGCCCACGAGTGGATCCGGCCCCGCAACCTGGTGGTGATCCCCAACGGGGTCGACATCCCCGACCAGCCCACCGATGTGAGCGGCGCGGGGGCGCCCGGCCTGATGATCGCCAACTTCCAGCCGGCCAAGGGGCATCGCAACCTCGTCGCCGCGCTGCGCCTCGTCGAGCCTGCCCACCGACCCGTGATCCACCTCCTGGGCGACGGCGTCGAGCGGCGGCCGGTCGAGGCAGCCATCGCCGAGGCCGGGCTCGACGCCTGGCTGCCCCGTGAGGGGCAGGTTCCCGACGCGGCGTCGTGGCTGGGCCGCGCCCGGTTCTGCGTGCAACCCTCCAACGACGAGGGCCTGCCGAACGCGATCCTCGAGTCGATGGCCGCCGGCGTCCCCGTCGTGGCCACCCGCGTCGGGGGGATCCCCGAGCTGATCGAGGACGGGGTCGAGGGGCTGCTCGTCGAGCCGGGCGACCCTGCGGCGCTCGCGGCGGCCATCACGCGCCTCTCGACGGACGAGGCGCTCCGGGTCCGGCTCGGCGCCGCGGCCCGGGCGCGGGCCCGGACGTTCTCGTGGGACGCCTGCACCGAGCAGCACGTTCGGCTCTACGAGGAGCTGCTGCGGGGGCATCCCCGGCGTCGGGACCGGAGGCACCGGCTGATACGATCTGCCGGTCCGAACAAGACCGGAGAGTGAGCTGTGGCTGTACCAGACCTCGCCGAGCCGGCGTCGTCATCGGGTCTGCTTTCGACCCGCCATACGGTCATCGAGCCCCCCTCCGGCTGGCAGGGGGTCGGGCTGCGCGAGATCTGGCAGTACCGCGAGCTGCTGCGCGCCCTGGCGGGCCGCGACGTCAAGCTCCGCTACAAGCAGACCGTGCTCGGCTTCGCGTGGTGCGTGCTCCAGCCCTTCCTCTACATGGTCGTGTTCAGCGCCCTGCTGGCGGGTGTGGGCGGCGTCACCGGTGAGCAGGGCATCCCGTACCCCATCTTCAGCTACTCCGGCCTGCTGATCTGGCTCTACTTCGCCGACGCCCTCACCCGGTCGTCCACCAGCCTGGTCACCAACAACGTGCTGGTCTCGAAGGTCTACTTCCCCCGGCTCACCGCCCCTCTCTCGGGCGTGATCTCGCCGATGCTCGACTTCGCGATCGGCAGCGTGCTGCTGGTGGGCATCATGATCTACTACAGCTTCCCGCTGACCACGGCGTTCCTCCTGGTCCCCCTGTTCCTGGTCCTCGCCGTGCTGGCGGCCGCGGCGTTCGGGATCTGGCTGTCGGCCATCAACGTCCGCTACCGCGACGTGGGCTACGCCATGCCGTTCGTGGTGCAGATCTGGATGTTCGTGAGCCCGGTCGTGTACTCGGCCAGCAAGGTGCAGGGGAAGGCCAAGTTCTTCTACTCGCTCAACCCCATGGCGGGTGTCGTCGAGGGGTTCCGCTACGCGGTGCTCGGCCGCGGCACGCTCGACTGGTCGATGGTCGTCATCGGCACGGTGGTCTCGCTGGCCGTGCTCACCGGCGGGATGCTGTACTTCCGGCGTGTCGAACGCACCTTCGCGGATGCGATCTGAGGCCTGCCGATGACCGAGATCGCCGTGCGGGCCGAGGACCTGGGCAAGAACTACCTCCTCGGCCAGATGAACTCGTACCGCACCATCCGGGAGGCCCTCGCCGGCGTCCCGGCCAAGTTGCGCCACCGCGAGCCGGCCGAGGGCACCGGACGCCAGAGCATGTGGGCGCTGCGCCACCTCGACTTCCAGGTCGCCCAAGGTGAGGCCGTGGGCATCATCGGGCACAACGGCGCGGGCAAGAGCACCTTGCTCAAGCTGCTCTCCCGGGTCACCGGTCCCACCGAGGGGCGGGCCGAGGTCGTGGGCCGGGTCAGCGCCCTCCTCGAGGTCGGCACCGGCTTCCACCCCGAGCTCACCGGCCGCGAGAACGTGTACCTCAACGGGTCGGTCCTCGGCATGCGCCGCTCCGAGATCACCGCCAAGTTCGACGACATCGTGGCGTTCGCCGACGTCGCCCCCCACATCGACACGCCGATCAAGCGCTACTCCTCGGGGATGCAGGTCCGGCTGGCGTTCGCCGTCGCGGCGCACCTCGAGCCCGAGGTGCTCATCGTCGACGAGGTGCTGGCCGTCGGCGACGCCGCCTTCCAGCGGAAGTGCCTCGGTTCGCTCGAGCGCTCGGCCAAGCGCGGCCGCACGGTGCTCTTCGTCAGCCACAACCTGCCCGCCATCCGCTCCCTCTGCTCGCGCGCGATCGTGCTCGACCGGGGGCGGAAGGCCTTCGAGGGCACCGCCGACGCGGCGGTCGAGTACTACCTCAACAGCCGCGCCAACGACGTCGCCCAGGCCGGGTCGGTGGCCGAGCTCACCCGCCACCGTGACTACTTCATGGGCGGCCACCTGCACTTCACCGACTTCTCGTTCGTGGGGAGCGAGGGCACCGACAAGGTCGTGCGGGTGGGCGACCCGCTCGACATGCGCTTCTCGTTCCGCCTCGACATGCCGCTCGGCGACATCCTCGTGCGGCTCAACATCTACTCGCTCGACGACGTCATGGTCGCCCAGGCCGGCACCACCAACCAGTACCCGCCGATCCCCCACCTCGACGCCGGCACCTACGAGCTCTCCGCTTCCATCGACTCGCTCGCGCTCCAGCCGGGTCGCTACGCGGTCGGGCTGTCGGCGCGCGACGGACACGACATCCAGGACGTGATCCACCCCGTCGGCTACTTCGACGTGGTCGAGTCGGTCGAGGTGGCGCACATCTTCACCAGCCCCGGCGGCTACCTCCGCCTCCCGGTCGAGTGGGGTCGGCCCGAGCAGACGTCGTCGGCAACCGACACCAGGGCCGAGGTCGGGCACGTCGAATGACCGCCACGTACCTGCCCGACGAAGAGGTCACGTTCCGCGACCACGTCAACCGCGTCTACTCCGAGCTGGCGACGGCGGTCCCGGCGATGCTGGTGGTCGGCGCCGCGATCATGTGCGGCCTGCTCGTGGGCGGTGTCGGCAAGTACGTGTTCGAGCTCGCGGTGGGCGCGCTCATCATCGTCATCATCGAGCGCCGTCCCGACCTGGTGCTGCTCTGCATGCTCCCGGTCTTCACCATGATCAGTCCGATCGCGCCGGTGAAGGCGCTGCAGCTGCTCCCCGTGGTGCTGCTGATCGAGGTGATGTCACGGGGCCTGTCGGGTCGCTACAAGATCCCCGGCGTGTTCGTGGGGGCGTCGGCCCTCACCGCCATGTGGATCATCACCAGCGGCCTCCTCGCCATGAGCCTGGGCGCGAACGCCACGCTCATCCCCGACCTGTCCAACACCGTGCTGGCCCTGTCGTTCGGCGTCGTGGCCTCGATCCTGCGGGTCCGGCGCGACTGGCTGCTCACGGCCATCACCGCGTCGGGCGTCATCATGGCGTTCGCGGTGCGGCTGAGCTCCGCGGTCGCCGGCGCCAGCTCGGCCAACACCGACGTCACCCGCGCCAGCGCGCTCGGCCTCAATCCCAACGGCGTGGCGCTCTTCCTCGCCATCGGCGTGGTCGCGGCGCTCGGCAAGCTCGTCACGACCCGTCGCCCGGTCTGGTTCATCCCGCTCGGGATCATGATCGCCTCGTTCCCCCTCGCGAAGTCGCGCGCGTCGCTGATCATCGTGGCCGGCGGGCTGTTGGGCTTCGTGATCTTCAGCCGCAGCATGCGGCTCCGCGTCGCCGCCATCGTGCTGACGGCCCTCGTCATCCTGATCGTCCCCAACGTGCGCACCCGGATCGTCGACGCCACGCTGCAGGGCCGCGCCCACCAGCTGAGCGCCGAGAGCGACGCGTCCCGCCGTCACGCCGCCATCAAGGCCTACCACCTCGGCATGCAGCACCCCGTGCTCGGCATCGGGTGGACCCGGTTCCCGTCGGCGGCGCTCGCCGACCCCAGCGTCGGCGTCGCGATCAACACCCACGACGACTACGCGCGCCTCCTCGCCGAGGCGGGTTGGCCTTCGCTGCTCCTGTTCCTGTCGCTCTTCTGGTTGGCGTTCCGCGGGAAGACCGAGGACGACCTCGACTGGGCCCTCAAGGCGCTGCTGGTCGCCATGGCGGTCTCGCTCGTCACCGCGAACGTGCTCTACAACATCCCCACCGCGTTCCCGTACATGGCCGTCATCGGCACCCTGGCCGGCAACGACTACGTCCGCCGCACCGAGCGCATCGAGGCCCGCGAGGCCGATCGGGCCGCCCGCATCGGGACGGTGCTCGGCGCCGGCGCTGGCACGGGGATGCCATGACCACCCTCGAGGACCGGCCCAACACCGCGCTCCTCGTCGTCGACGTGCAGATCGGCATCGTCGCCGAGGCCCACGATCGTGACCGGGTCGTCGCCAACGTGGCCAGCCTGGTCGAGAAGGCCCGGCAGGAGCAGGTCCCCGTGGTGTGGGTTCAGCACGCCGACGAGGACATCGTGAAGGGCACCGAGGGCTGGGACATCGTCCCGGAGCTGGCGCCCGACGCCGCCGAGCCCCTCGTCCAGAAGAACTACGGCGACTCCTTCGAGGACTCCAGCCTCGAGTCGGTGCTGTCCGACCTGGAGGTCGGGCGGCTCGTGGTGGTCGGCGCGCAGACCGATGCGTGCATCCGCTCGACGCTGCACGGCGCGCTCGTGCGGGGGTACGACGC
>Ga0302321_100004038_pt1 | contig 12639 bp, 7 predicted proteins | sample Fen_T0_1_FD_202505 | JGI IMG/M metagenome (GOLD analysis project Ga0302321, IMG submission 202505) | Peat permafrost microbial communities from Stordalen Mire near Abisko, Sweden - Fen_T0_1 | ecosystem: Environmental > Terrestrial > Soil > Wetlands > Permafrost | place: Sweden: Abisko...
ATACAAGCGCGTAGTGGCAGCGACATATTCCGCCCCCTTGAGCCGACCTTCGATCTTGAACGAGCGCACGCCGAGTTCGATCAAGCGCGGGACGGCCGAGCTCGCCTCGAGGTCCTGCGGGGACAACAGATAGGCACGTTCACCCAGATCGCGCAGCTCCCCGTCGACCACGAGCTCGTACGGCAAACGGCAGGCTTGCGCGCAGGCGCCACGATTGGCGCTTCGGCCGCCAATCGCTTCGCTCGTCAGACATTGTCCCGAATAGGCAATACACAGCGCCCCGTGTACGAAAACTTCCAGCTCGACCTGCGTGCCGCGAGAGATCTGTTCGATGTCAGCCAAGCTCAGCTCGCGGGCCAGCACTACGCGGTCGGCGCCCAGCGACGCCGCGAACTCGACCGACGCCGCGTCGGTACAAGTCATTTGTGTCGAAGCGTGAATGCGCATGTTCGGCGCGACCCGCCGCGCCAGCCCTACGGCTCCGAGGTCTTGCACGATCACCGCATCCACACCGGCGTGCTCGGCCGCGCGCACCACCTCGGCCCAGGCATCGAGCTCGGCGTCGAAGACGAGAGTATTGAGCGTGAGGTGCGCTTTCACGCGACGCTCGTGCAAGCGGCCCACCGTGTCCGGCAGCCCTTCGACACTGAAGTTCTGCGCGCGCGCGCGTGCGTTGAAGCCGTCCACGCCGAAATAGACCGCGTCCGCACCGGCGGCGATCGCGGCCTCGAGCGCGAGCGGGTCGCCTGCGGGCGCGAGAACTTCGGGACGCATCGAGCTTTCGGACATGGGAGAAAACCATAGCAAACACGGAGCCTCGCGCGAGCAATCCCGAACAATCGCCGCGATGGCAAGCCGCGGGGCTAGCTTGTGTCCCACGAGTGCCCTAGATAGCCTGAAACGACATGAGCGCGGAGGATCAGGATGCTCGCGCCCTGCGCGAGAGCGAGCAACGCTTTCGAGCACTCGCCGAAGCCGCGCGCGAAGCGGTGCTAATCAACGACAACGGCATCATCCGCGAGGCCAACCACATTCTGCTGACGCTGCTGGGCTATCAGCGTGAGGAGCTGATTGGACGGAATGGCCTAGAGCTCCTAGCGCCCGAGTCGGTGGCCGCGGTCGCAACCAGCATCGCATCGGCCGGTAGCGGTGGCACCGCCGAGATCGTGCTCATGACCAAGACGGGAGAGCGTCGATTGGTCGAGTCGAGTTCCGAAGCCATCGTCTATCAAGGCCGCCCGATGCGCGTCGTCACCATGCAGGATCTCACGGCGCGTCGAGCAGCCGAGGCCGCACTGCACGAGAGCGACGAGCGCTTGCGTTCGGCGATGAACGCCGCGCGCATGGGCAGCTGGGAGTGGCAGTTCGAGCGGGACGAGATCACTTGGAGCCCGCAGATGTTCGCCGTCTTCGGCGTGTCCGAGTCGCAGTTCGAGGGCTGCTTCGGCTCTTACTTGTCGCTCGTCCACGCCGATGACCGAGCGCGCACACTCCAGAACATCGAAGCGTGCTTGCAAGGAGTGACCACCGAGGTGGCCTTCGAGCATCGAGTCCTCGGCAACGACGGCTCCGTGCGCTGGGTGGAGAACCGCGGCCGGGCGTTTCGCGACGGCTCGGGCAAGGCGGTGCGGATGGCGGGCACCAGCATGGACACGACTCGTCGCCATGAACTCGAAGAGCAACTCCTGCACAGTCAACGGATGGAGGCTACGGGCCGATTGGCAGGCGGAATTGCGCATGATTTCAACAACTTGCTGACCGTGATCATGAGCTATAGCGAGCTCGGGCGCTTCAACTTGGAGCCCTCGCATCCCTCGTTCGAAGCGCTCGAACAGATCAGCGCCGCTGCGCAGCGGGCCGCTACGCTCACCCGCCAACTGCTGATTTTCGCGCGCAAGGAGCTGGTCGATCCGAAAGTGATCGATTTGAATCACTTGGTAGAGAGTGTGGCCAAGCTGCTGCACCGCGTGGTGGGCGAAGACGTCATCGTGTCGATCGATCTGGCTCCCGGTAGCGCCTCGGTGCTGATGGATCCCGTTCAGTGCGAGCAACTGTTGATGAACTTGGCGGTCAACGCGCGTGATGCCATGCCCGCGGGAGGCTCACTTTGTATCCGCACCGTGATCGAGCCGGAGACAATCCGGATCAGCGTGCAAGATACGGGGCTGGGCATGCCGCGTTCCGTGCAAGAGCGCGCGTTCGAACCTTTTTTCACGACCAAAGACGCCGGCAAGGGCACGGGGCTCGGGCTGTCGACCTGTCTCGCCATCGTGCGCAACGCGGGCGGCACGATCGCCATCGAGAGTGAAATGGGTCGGGGCACGGCCTTTCACATCGCTCTGCCTCGCGCAGAAACCGACGCGGCCGAAGGCGGGCAACCGCACGCGCCGCTGATGCCGCGCGGCAACGAAACCGTACTCCTGATCGAAGACGACGCGGTGGTGCGCCAGCTGACTGCCCGCATCTTGCGCCGGCAGGGGTACAAGGTCTTGGTCGCAACCCTAGCCGACGAGGCTCTGCAACTGGCGGCCGACCGCGACACGCGCATCGATCTTTTCTTGTCCGATGTGGTGATGCCGGGGGAGTCCGGACCCTCCGTCATCGAACGCCTATCCGCGGCGCGACCGAACACGAAGGTGCTCTTCGTGTCGGGCTACCCGGGGGACGAGACTTCACGCCGCGGCGTCGACGAGGGCAGCTTCCGATTTTTGGCCAAGCCTTACTCGAGCGAACAGCTCGCGCAGCGAGTCCGCCAAGTCTTGGACGAATGAGCGTGAGCTCACTCCGCCGGCGTTTCGGCGATCGCAGGCTCGAGTAGCGCCGCGCCGGCCTCCGGCGGAGTTGCCTTGGAGTCGATTCGGTTCGAATTCAGCACGTGCGGGGGCGGGGTGTGCAGATCCCAGACCAAACCGACCCAGGACAGCACGCGGAGCACGTAATACGTCGGGTCGATTTCCCACCAGAAGAAGCCCTGGTTGACCGAGCGCTGGTAGTAGTGGTGGTTGTTGTGCCAGCCCTCACCCATGGTGATGAGCGCCAGCAACAGATGGTTACGGCTGTTGTCGGTGGTCACGTAACGCTGGGAGCCGAACACGTGCGTCAAGGAGTTGATCGTGAAGGTGCCGTGCCAGAGCAAGGTGGTCGACACGAAGAAGCCCCAAAATAGGGCCCAGGTGCCTCCGAGCAAGTACAAGCTGCCCGCGTAAGCAATGGGCACCAGGATGTGGAAGCGATCCAGGAAGCGGAGCTCGGGAAAGCGAGCCAGATCTTTGACCTTCGACAAATCGGTCGCGTCGTATTTTCTCGACACGATCCAGCCCACGTGGCTCCACCAGAATCCATCCTGAAGCACGGAGTGCACGTCGTCCGGTTGGTCCGAGTTACGGTGATGCGACCGGTGATGCGATGCCCACCAGAGCACACCCTTTTGCACGCTGGTCATGGCCAAGAGCGCCAACAAGAACTGGAACACGCGGCTGGTGCGGTAGGTGCGGTGCGAAAAGTACCGGTGGTAGGCGCCCGTCACCCCGAACATGCGCAGGTAGTACAGCGCGATCGCCAAGAGCGCCCCGGACCAGGACCAGCCGAACCAAAAGATGCCCAGCACGGCCGCGATTTGGATGGCAAAGAAAGGGGAAGCTTTCAGCCAGGCAATGCGGCGTGAATTGCCCGTGGCCTCGGACGTAGTCATAGGCTTGAAGCTAGCGCTCCGATCGTCAGGAACGGGTCATGTCACCGTCACGACTGCACTGCCCGCGTGCGGGCCGCGGGCCGTTTCAGATCGAGACAAAGGGGCAATCGAGCGCGCCTCACTCCCCGTGGACGGCTCGATGGTTACCCTCTCGATCGGTTTTTGGGGAGTGCGTCATGGGGTTCGCGCCGGCGATTGCCGGGACCTGGACCCGCTACCAGCCCCCCCGTTCCGCCGAGCTGAGTTTTTCGCCGTTGGAGGCGATCACTCCCTGGTACCAGTGCGCCGAGTCCTTCAGGGTGCGCTTTTGTGTTTGATAGTCGCAGAAGACCAAGCCGAACCGGTGCTTGTAGCCGTGGGCCCATTCGAAATTGTCGATGAACGACCAGTGAAAATAGGCTTCGATCGGCACGCCGTCGGCCAGCGCGCGGCGCAACTCGATCAGGTGGCGCTCCATGAAGTCGATTCGCTCGGCGTCGTGGACTCGGCCGTCGAGCGCAGGCCAATCACGTGACGACAGTCCATTCTCCGTGATGACGATTGGCTTTTTGTAGCGCTCCCAAAGCAAGCGCGGGCCCCAGTACATCGCTTCTGGAGTCACCAACCATTCGAAGGCCGTGATCGGAAAACCGACGGGCGTCGGGACCGGCTCTGGGCCTGACACGCCCGCACGCACGTATTGGCCTTGGTAAATGTTGACCCCGCAAAAGTCGACGGGCTGGCTAATCAGCGCGAGATCGCCGGCCGCGATCTGCGGCACCTGATGACCAAAGAAGCGCAAGCCCTCTTCTGGATAGTGCCCCAGAAACACCGGATCCATCCACCAGCTGTTGGTCCAAGCCGTCTCCGCGTTCACCGCAAAGGCAGCCTTTCGCGCCGCTGCCAGATCGGCGTCAATGTCTGTTTCCGGGATCTTGGCCAATCCGACCGGCGCAAAACCAATCCGCGCGGGTTTGGCACTGGCGGCCCGAATCGCCTGCACCGAACGCCCGTGCGCCAGCAGTGCGTGATGGCCCGCCCGGAGCACCTCCGCAAAGCGCAAGCGATCGCCCGGCGCGTGGCGGCCTTCGTGGTGGCCGGCGCCGATGAATACCTGAGGCTCGTTCAGCGTCATCCAGTTCTGCACTCGGTCGGACAGCTTGCGCGCAACGACGTCTGCGAATTCGGCGAACCACTCGACCGTGTCGCGATTCAACCAGCCACCCTTGTGATACAGCGCGAGCGGGTAGTCCCAATGAAAGAGCGTGACCCAGGGCGCGATCCCCGCCGTCAACAGTTCATCGACCAATCGGTCGTAGAAATCCAAGCCGCGCTCGCTCACGCGGCCCACACCTTCGGGCATCACCCGCGGCCACGAGACGCTGAGCCGGTAGGCGCCCAGGCCGATTTGCTTCATCAGCGCGACATCTTCCCGGTAGCGTGCGAAATGGTCACAAGCGACTTCACCGCTCTGGCCGTTCCAGACCATGCCGGGCTTCTTGCAAAACATGTCCCAGGTAGACAGGCCCTTGTCGTCGGCGAAGGCCGCGCCCTCGATCTGATACGACGCAGCGGCGGCGCCCCACACGAAATTGGCTGGAAAGGCTCGACTCATTGCTGGTCACTCTTCCCCAACGCGAACGCAAATACCAGTGACAAATCCAGCCCGAACCGTCGACTTGCGCGAACGACGAGACCTTGCCGAACGGGCGTCAGCCGCAAAGCAACTTGCGAACGCCGGTCAACAAGACATCTGGAGTGAAAGGTTTGGTCACCAGCGCTACGTCTCGATCGAGTCCGCCGAGCCCGGTCAGCACGTCTCCGGTGTAGCCGGACATGAACAGCACCCGGAGCTCGGGAAACGATTCGAGCAGGGCGTCGCGCAGAGCGCGCCCGTTCATGCCCGGCATGATCACGTCGGTCAGCAGCAGATCGATGCGTCCCTTCTCTTGGCGCGCGAGGCTTAGGGCGGCCAGGCCGTCCTCCGCGACCAGCACGCGGTATCCGTTCCGCTCGAGGACGCTCTTGACCAGCGTGCGCACGCTCGAGTCGTCTTCCGCGACGAGCACTGTCTCGCCGCGGCCGGGCAGCGCGCCCACGCTGGCCGCTAGCGGTTGCACGAGCTCTTTCGTGCACGGGAAGAACACCGAAAACTTCGCTCCCCGCCCTGGTTCACTGCTCACCGTGACCGCACCCCGGTGCTGCTTGACGATGCCGTACACCGTCGCGAGGCCCAATCCCGTGCCCTTGCCTCGTTCCTTGGTGGTGAAGAAGGGTTCGAACAAGCGTGCCTGGGTCGCTTCGTCGATGCCGTGGCCGCTATCCGCGACGCACAATACGCCGTAAGCACCGGCTTCGAGCTCGAGCTCTGCGTCGGCCTCGACGCGCTCGACGCGCTCGACACTCACCTCGAGTTTACCGCCGGTTTTGCTCATGGCATCTTGCGCGTTGACCACCAAGTTCAGCACCACTTGCTGAAGTTGCGTGGCGTCCGCGCGAATCACCACGCGTTCGTTGGGCAGGCGCAGCACGAGCTCGATCGATTCGGGAATCATCGCTCGCAAGATCTTCTCGATCTTTCGCACTTGTTCGCTCAAGTCGAGCGGACGCACCTCGAGCGCTTGCTTGCGACCAAACGCCAGCAGTTGGCGGACGAGTTGACGCGCCCCCTCCGCAGCCTCGAGAACCACCGCCAAATCCGCGTAGATTGGGTCGCTCGCGGGCAGGCTCGACCGCACCAGTTCGGTGTACCCGATGATCGGAGTGAGCAGGTTGTTGAAGTCGTGGGCGACCCCGCCTGCGAGGTGCCCGATGGCTTCCATCTTTCGCGCTTGGGTCAAGTGCTCCTCCAGCTCCGCACGTTCGCTCTCGGCCCGGACGCGGTCCGATACGTCTCGTACGTTCACGATCACCCCGCCTACCCCGCGCACTTCGAAAGCCGGCCGGCCTACGAGCTCCACGTTGCGTTGCTTGCCGTCTCGATGCAGCACTCGTAGCTGGTCGAAGACCGGCTCGTTCTTGGCCACGGCGACTGCCATGCGCGCGCGAGCTGCCGTCGCCTCGCCGGGCGCCAGCCAATCGAACCAATTTTCACCGATCACGTTCGGCGCGCTGCGTCCGAGCAGCCGCTCGATCGAGGGGCTCGAATACAGAACGCGACCGTCGCGATCGATGACCAAGATCACGTCCAGTGCGTTCTCCACGAACGCGCGCACTCGTTCCTCGCTCTCTCGAGCAGCGCCCTCGGCCCGGGTTCGATCGCCGATTTCGACCAAGAGCCCCTCGAGCGTCTCCCGCACCTGGCCCGTCATGGTGTTGAAAGCGCGCGCCAAGGCTTGGACTTCACGAGGCCCCGAGATTTTCGCGTGAACCCCCAGATCCCCACGCGCTACGCGTTCGGCACTTTCGGTCAAGCGCAAGATGGGAGCGGCGACGCGCGTGCCGAAGAAGACCGCGGCCAGCACCGCGACCAAAGCCACGCCCAGCGCCACCAAGCCGGCGCTCGCCAGCTGCTCCTCCACGGGTGCCATGAACGCGGCACTCGGCCGCACGACTGCGACGCGCCAAGGTTTCCGTTGCAGCTTGCGGCCCGCGACCTTCTGCTCTTTCCCACCGCCGTATGCGTTGAGCCGCAAATGCGCCGTGAACATGGGCGCGCTGCCGAGCTCGAGGAGGCCGCGCGCGAGCTCCGGTGAGTCGAGCTCGACGCGGCGACCCACGCTGCGTGGATCCAAACCGTGCGCGAGATAGCGCCCTTGCTCGTCCACCAACGCCAGGAACGCGCCCGGACCCAGCAAAGCCGTGTCTCGCGCCACGAAACGCTGCAGAATCTGGGCGTAGTAGCGTAAGCGCAGCACACCCACGACTTGGAATTCGGAGTCACGCACGACCGTGCTGAAGCTGACGACGAGGCGATTCGAGCCCGGCGCTATCGGCTCGACCTCCGAGACGTGCGGCAAGCCGTCCTGGGTCGCGGCCTTGAAGTAACCGGCGCCGGATTCATCGGCGCCGAAGTTCGGGCGGCTCGAATCGGCCACGTTCAGACCTTCACGGCTCAAGAGCCCGTAGGAGGCGACGAAGATCGAGTCTCGGAGCGCGCCTCGTTCCAAGAGCTGCTCGAGCTCTAGCTTGTCTGCGCTCTTGGCGCGCGCTTCGCTCGAGAGTGACAAGAAGCGCGAAAGGGCCGGATCCTGCGCGTCGCTACGCACGTTTTCCAGGCTCTTGCCGACGAAATCGTCGATCGCGTTGGCGGTGAGCTGCGCCGTCGATGTAAGCAAGCGTCCCTCGCGCTCGACCAGGGCATTCTTCGTGACACGCGCCTGGATCAAGGTGAGTACGATCAGCGAACCGAGCGAGACACCGAGCGCCAAAATGATCAGCCGCCCGCGGATCCCCAGTCGATTGCCGAGCGGAAGTTTCATTTCGGCGCCGGTAGGAACTGTGAATCGAGCAGCAAGTCGAGATTCGGCGCGGCGCTGAGCGTGCCTCGACTCAAGAAATAGTCCACGAACCGCTGCAGCACGTGACGCGCAGAACGATTGGTGGTGCCCGGTTCGAACAAGCGGCGTTCCTGTTCCAAGGTAAACAGTTGAATCCCGATGCGGTCGACCGTGGCGGGAGCGACGGCCAAACGCTTGGCTAATAGTGCGTCATCCTCCGCTGGATGCACTTGCCAATGGTCGGCCGCCCGAAACCATGCGCGCACGAAGCGGCGCACGGCGTTGGGACGGGACCGCAAGGTCTCTCCGGAGAAAATGAAACCGTCGAGGACCAAACCGTCCGCGTCGCGGCTGGTGTACAGCACTTTGGCGCCAAACGCCCGGGCGCGCGCAGCGTACGGCTCCCAGGTATGCACGGCCCCGAGCTCGCCCGAGACCAGTCGATCGACTGCCTGCGAGGCGTCGATGTTCACGACCTTCACCGAAGACGGAGACACGCCGTGTTGATCCAACATTTGGCGTACGAACACCTCACCGAACCCGCCCAGATTCGTGCCTACGGCGCGCCCGCGTAGATCCTCGGGGATGTTGACGGGAGGCATGCCGAGGACCATGTCGGCCCCGTTCGAAAGGTCGCTGAACAAGATGATGCGCGCATCTGGGTTGGCCTCGACCACGTTGATGGTGTCACCGGCCGCGACGCCGATCCCGTCCAAGCTGCCCGCTGCGAAGTCGACCAGCAGCTGGTCCGTGTCTTCGGGCATCGATATTTCGACGGCCACCTGCTCGGCCCGGTAGTAGCCGAGCTCATCGGCGAGCAAAGCGGGATAGTAACCCGCCCACAGATCGATCCCCACCCGTAGCGGCTGCGCCCCGTCCGGTTTCGTAGCCTCGTTCGTCGAACAGGCGCACGCGAGCAGCAAAACAAACCCAAAGACCACCGCTCGATGCCAGGTTCGCGGGCGCACGCGTCATGTTGAATTAAGCCGAGCGGAACTCCAAGTCAAACACCGAGGGCTAGCATTTTGCGCGCAAATTTTGCGCGCAACCCCGCGTACGCGAGCACTCCGCTGGGAGAACTTTCGACGCGAGCGCTCGAGTCCGGCACGACGAAGCGCGCGTAGAGCTCGGCCCAAGGCAAACTCGTGCCTGCCTGTGCGGCGCGCAGCGCTCCACCTAGAGCCGCCGAGTTCGAAATCGACAGGGTCTCGATCCGCGCATCGAAGACGTCCGCCAAGACCTGCAGGATGCCGCGGTTCTTGGATGCGCCGCCCGTCACACGCACGCTGCTCGGCCGCTCGCCGATCCAATCGGAATGCCGTTGCATCGACAACGCCTGAGCTTCGACAATGGCGCGTGCGTTGGCCGGCGGATCTTGAAACGCACGGAAGGCCGCGGTGCCCTCGAGTTCGACCCGGGGCGTGAGCAGCCGCGGCGTCATCTCCGGAAAGAAATACGGCAGCATCGAGTTGTCGTCGTTGCCCGGCGTGGTTTGCTGCAGGATCGCGGCCTCGAATGCAGGCCAGCTCAGCCCCACGCGACGGGCGACTTCCTCGCGGGCGAGCGAGCCGTTCGCAAAGGAGATCAGGCACATGAAGCCGCCGGCTGGATTGCCGAAGACATGCCCATAGCCGCGCGGATCGGTGCGCGGCTCACGCATGGCCGCGAACACGGTGTCGCTCGTACCCAGGCTGATCACGGCGGTGCCCGGCTCGGTCGCTCCCATGCCGACCAAGCTGCTCGGATTGTCACCAGTGAATGCCAAGACCGCGGTGCCCGGTGCAAACCCATAGCGCTTGACGAAATACGGAGCGAGCTCCCCCACTTTCGTGGCAGACGGGACTGCGCGCGGCAGTTTCTGCGCCAGATCCGGCGCGCTGGCCGCAAGAAGCGCAGGACTCCAGGTGCCGCTTTTCAGATCCAGCAGATTCATGCCGGCGCCGTCGCCGTAGTCGATGGGCGCGGATTTGCCGGTCAAGATCGAGGCCATGAACGCGCTGACCAAGGTCACTTCCGCGGTCTTCGCGTAGGCGTCGGGCTCCGTCTTCCAAAACCTGCGGATTTGTGGCCCGGTGAAGCGCTCGATGGCGCGCGAACCGGTGACGCTGACGACCACGGGATCGCCCCCGACGGCGGCGGCGATCTCGGCGCACTCCGCGCTGGTGGAGCTGTCGAGCCAAATAGGCGCGCTCGCACGGCTGAGGAGCGGCCGCACCTGGTCGGTCAGTGGCGAGCCACTCGACCAAGCAGGTGCGTCCCCGATCCGTGTATTCAGATATACCGATCCATGCTGCTGCCCGGCGCCGCTCACCCCGCGCACGGCTGCGAAATCGAACCCCCGGGCGACGATTTTACCCAACAAGCGATCGAGCGCAGCGACCCAGAGCAGCGGGTCAGCGTGCCGGAGCTGTGGATTTTCGTTGGGCAAGAAGCCGTGCGGCGAGCCGTACTCCGGCAAGTCTTGGCCGAAGTTCACCGCCTCTTGCAGCACGACCTGGCCTGCATCACTGTCGATTACCAGCGCAGACAGGCTTTGTGTGCTGGAATCCAAACCCAGAAAGAGTCCCATGCGCGCAGGTTATCAGAAAGCCTTGCGCTCGCGCGAGCGACCAACTCAGCTCGATGCCTCACAGCGCAGCGAACTCATGTTGCAGTGCGTGCCATTCGCACACCGCTTGCCTGACCCGCAGGGGGCTCCGCCCGTACCCGTGCTGGGCGCGTTCCCGGTAAGCGCTTGATCGGTCAGCGTGTGGAAGGCATCCACCCGGGTGTAAATGTTTCGCGAGTTGGGGCCGCTGCAATCGGGGCCGCCGCGCGAGACTACGCCCACCACCCGGCCCTTCGAATCGAGCGCCGGACCTCCCGAATCACCACTGCAACTCAGCACTCCGACCTGAAATTCGGCCGCAGATTCGGCCAAGATCGGCACATTGCTGCGTGTCATCTTCTTGCCCGCCGTGGTGTTGTCCCCGCGTTTCCCGAAACCCACGCCGCGCACCGTCTTGACGCCGGTCAGCGAAGCCAACGCCAACGGCGTGACCGAAGCGACCGCGCGGTCCAGCTCGATCAGCGCTAGATCGTGCTCGCACAGCCGATCGCTAGGCGGCACGACCACGCGTCGGCCAATGGCCACCGGCCGCGCCGTCCGAGCGTCGTCCCCGACCAAGATCGTGAAGCTGTCGGCCGGGCGCTCGCCCTGCACCTGCGGACCGCTTGATGGGCACTCCACCGCCTCCGCCGTTTCGCTCACACAATGGCGAGCAGTGAGGACCCAGCGCGGACTGATCAGTGTCCCCGTACAGAGCCCCCGCCCCCCGATGTCGATCGCCACCACCGCCGGATCTTTCCCGCGATCAGCGCCGCCACCGACGATCGGATCCTGTTCGGACCCGGCAACCGCTGCCCCGTCCGGATCTCCGGACGAGCAGCCCAGACTACCCACGCTGCCCACGAGCGCGAGCCACAAGAACCCCCTCTGCAAACTTCTCAGCATGATGGAACCTCCTCGAGAGGGCACCTCGCAAGCCGAATGCCAGGGCTCGAGCCCACGATTTTGCGAAAGATGACCGTCCGAGCCCCTGGCGTCCGCTAGCTTTCGGCGGCCAACCGGACGACGGCGTCCTCCTCTTCAGAACCCGGACTTGTCGTGTGAAACCGAAACGTTGAACAGCGAGCTTCCGCTCACGACGCAATCGGGCTAGGTGATAGGGATGCCGTCTTTCGATTCCGCCCGAAATTGCCACATCGTGCGCATCGTCTATGACGGACCGGGCATCGCTGGAAAAACCACGAACTTGCAGCGCATTTGTGACGTGATTCCGAGCTCGCGGCGAAGCGAGATGTATACCCCGGCCGAGCTCAAGGGACGGACGATGTTCTTCGACTGGCTCGAGATCGACGGGCCGGCTCAGGGCGGGCAAGCCCTGAAATTTCAGCTGATTACCGTGCCCGGCCAGGTCGAACGCTCCTACCGCCGGAAGCCATTGATCGAGATGGCCGACGTAGTGGCGTTCGTCTGTGATTCGAGCCCCAGCGCCATTCCGGAGACGATGCGTACCTTCTCGCGCCTGCGCGCGTTGATGCGTCGCCGCAAGGAACAACTGCCGCTGGTGGTCCAAGCCAACAAGCAAGACGTGGCCGGCGCGTTCACCCCGGACAAGCTACGCAAGCGGCTCAAGCTCGACGCAGCGGTGCCGGTGATCGGAGCGACCGCCGTCAACGGCGGCGGCGTCAAAGAGACGTTGATGACCGCGATCCGCGCCGGCGTGCACATGCTCCGCGATGCGCGCATTACACCCCTGGCCAAGGCGTTCGCCAACGCGGACGCGCTATTCGATCACGTGTTGACCTTCGAAGATACGCCCAACACCGAAGAAGTCGTGGACGCCGAAGAGCTGCACATTGCCGCCGAAGACGTGGATGTCGATGGCACGGCGGCAGCAGCGCAATTGCAGGCTGCGTCGCTCGATGACCTAGAAGCCCGTGCCCGCCGCGCCGCCAACCGCAACCGCTCGCAATCGACCAGCAAGT
>Ga0302321_100004041_pt1 | contig 12633 bp, 8 predicted proteins | sample Fen_T0_1_FD_202505 | JGI IMG/M metagenome (GOLD analysis project Ga0302321, IMG submission 202505) | Peat permafrost microbial communities from Stordalen Mire near Abisko, Sweden - Fen_T0_1 | ecosystem: Environmental > Terrestrial > Soil > Wetlands > Permafrost | place: Sweden: Abisko...
CGGGGTCCAAAGGACCTGCAGCGGTGCCGGTGCAGGCGCGCGAGCAGGCGCGGCAACGATCGGAGCCACCACGTCTGGCTTGCGCGTCGGCAGCAGGCTCGCGCGTGCCGCTTCGGAGGGAAACATGCGCGCGAGCACGGCTGCGAGCGCCGCGCGGCGATCGCGGCCTGCGCCCGTCCAGCGTTCCTCGCCGCGAAAGACGAGCACTTCGCACCAGCCCGCGTGGCGGAAGATGCAGCCGTAGCCGAGCTCTCTCAGCTGGCGCAGGAATGCGCGACGCAATTGGCGCGGGTCGCTCACGGCAACACTCTAGCGCGGGGAAGCCTAGACTGCTGCGGCTGTGTCCCGACAGACCACCTTGCTCCTCTTCCTCGGCGCCGCGCTGCTGATCGTAGTGGGCGTGATCACGTTCCGCCTGCGGCCGGTGAAGATCGAACTTCCGCAGCAGGAGCCGGCGCAGGTTGCGCGCGACCCGCGCCCGATGCGAGTCGAATCGACACCCTCCGACACGCGCGCCGCGCCGGTCGTCGAGGCGCCGACGCCGGTCCCGGCCGCGCAGCCGAGCGAGGACCTGCTCGCCGAGGGTCTGCGCCGCGGCTGGCAGCTGCCGGTCGGCAAGGGCTGGTGGACGGACACGCTGATCAACCCGACGGGCGCCGATCCGCAAGGCCGCGAACTCGCGCTGCTGCAGGAGCGCGTGCTGACGCACGGTGACGCGCTGCTGGCGCTGAAGCAGCAGCGCAAGCAGCGCCTCGACGCCTACTGCCAGGAGCGCATCGCGGCCGGACTGGCCGTGCCGGATCCGCAGGGCGAGGAAGTGCTGCCCGAAGGCAAGCAGCACGTGATCGTGACCACGCACACGCTCTCCGAGCCGACTCGCTTCTGGCGCGTCGACGTCGGACCGGGCGACGATGCGCAACTCGACCTCCTCGACAAGCAGATCGCGAACGCCTGGTGCGAGGCCGTGGCCGACCTGCGTCGGCGCTTCGCGGCGCTGAAGCGCTAGGAGATCAGCCCCGTCTCTTCGAAGCGCGCGAGCGCCGCGGCGATTCCAGGATGCGCGCGCTCGAGTTCGGCGCGGGTGCGCGAGCCGTCGAGTTCGAGCAGGATCGCGGCCGCCGGCGCGGCGAGCTTGAGCACTTGCACGCCGCGCGCGGTGGGCACGACGGCGAACATGCTCTCGCTTCCGGCCGGCACGAGCTCGCCTGAAAAGTGCGGACCGCGCGCGGGATGGGCCGGCAGGCCGCGCGCCGCGACGCGCACTTGCGCCTGTTCGAGCGCGAGCGTCTCGCGCGCGCCGACCTGCGCCAGCGCCTCGAAGCTGCGTCCGCTGCGCTTCCACTCGCGGTAGAGATCGAGCGTGTCGCAGGCGCGCTGCTCTTTCAGGCGCGCGAAGGTCTTCGGGTAGCGCATCAACACCTCGGGCAGCTCGGTCGCGATCGCGGAGAGGTCGCGCAGGTGCTGCTCGCCCTGCGGCAGGAGCGCCCAGGTCGTGAACAGGTCGGGGTGCGCCGCGATCAGCTCGCGTTCCGCGCGCGTCTCGCCCGCGCCGAGCGCCATGTCGGGCGGGATGCCCTCGACCGGGCGCGCGTCCGCGCCGAATTCCTCCCCCAGGCCGCAGCCGGGCTGCGGGTTCACCAGATGCAGCGAGAGCTGCACGCCGGCGCGCAACGCCGCCTGCGCGCACCAGTCGAGCGAAGTGCGCAGCGCGCGCTCGTCCTCGCCCGGCAGTCCGAGGATCAAGGACAGGATCGGCACGATGCCGGCCGCGGCGCACTCGTCGACGACGCGCAGGAGATCGACGTCGTCGCGCATGCCCTTCTGGTTGCGCCTGCGCACGCCGGCGTCGGCCGACTCGATCCCGAGCAGCACGCGGTAGCAGCCGGCGCGGCCCATGCGCTCGAGCAGTTCGCGGTCGAGATGATCGGCGCGCGCGCGCACCTCCCAGGGGATGCCGAGCGCGCGGCGCTCGAGTTCGTCGCACAGCGCCAGCGCCTCTTCGCGGTTCGCGCCGAAGATGTCATGGCACAGGTACGCGTGCTTGGCCGCGGGCATCGCGCGCAGCTCGGCGATCTCGTCCGCGAGTCGCGCGGCGGGCAGCACGCGCGAGCGCCGATTCCAGAAGCGGCCGATGGTGCAGAAGCTGCAGTCGTAGACGCAGCCGCGGCCCGAGTCGATCGGCACCAGTCCGTCGGCTTCGCCGGTGATGCGCTTGTAGGCCGCGATGGGGGGCAGGAGGTGCCAGGCGGCGCGCGGCAGCTCGCACAGATCGCGCAGCGGCTCGCGCGCGGCCTCGCTCCGGATCGCGCCCCGCGCGTCGCGCCAGAGGATCCCGGCGATGCCCGTGAAATCGCGTTGCTGCCCGAGCGCGCGCGCGAGCTCGACGGCGGTCGCTTCCGACTCGCCGCGCGCGACGACATCCAGGAACGCGAAGCGTTCGAGCAGCGCGCGCTCGACGCCGGTCGTGCCCGGTCCGCCGATCCAGATCGAGAGGCGCGCGTCGGCGCGGCGCAGGCGCTCGGCGATCGCGAGTGCGATCGGCAGCGTGGCGCCCATGACCGAGAGGCCCACGGCGCCGCAGCGCTCGCGCGCGTGCGCCGCGAGGATGCGGGCTGCCGCCGCGTCGGCGAGCCCATCGTCCGCGGGCAGTTCGCCCGCCGCGACGCGATAGGCGAGGTCGTCGAGCTCGACCGCGATGCCGGCGCGTTCGAGCGCACCGCCCAGGCGCAAGAGCCCCGGCGGCGGCATCGAGTAGCCGAAGGTGTCGCGGTGCGGCGCGGAAGCGATCAGGATTCGCACGCCTCCATCTGAACCGGCGCGCGTCCGCGCTTCCAGTGCTTCGCTCGCCCGCGCTAGACTTCGTGCAACCCCCGTGTCCGAAACCATCGCAGTCGAGGCCGCACGAGGCCGCACCCCTCCCGCGCGCTGGGTGCTGGCGCTGCTCGGCCTCGTGTGCCTCGTCTCGCTCGCGCTGCGCTGGATCGGCGCGGACTTCCTGCTCCCGCACTGGCAGGCGCTCGACGGCACGGTGATCGAACGCCAGGTCGCGATTTACCGTTACCCGCAGCCTGGCGACGAGAAGGACGAGAGCTACCACTACTATCCGCACCTTGCGGCGCGCTTCGTGGCGGCGCTGCCCGACTTGCGCTCGAGCCTGCCGAACGGCGACTCGCTCGACGAGCAGCTCGCGCGCGGTCGCGCGCCCTGGCTCGAGTTCCGGCGCGCGAGCGCCGTGCTGACGACGCTGCTGATCCTCGGAACCTGGCTGCTCGCGCGGCGCTTCGTGGGCGAGCGCTGGGCGCTGTTCTCCGCCGCGCTGATCGGCACGAGCCTGCTCTACTGCTTCTACACGGCCGAGATGCGCCCGCACGGGATCGCGGCGACGGCCAACCTCTTCGCCGTGCTGGCCTGCATGCGGCTCCTGCGCCGCGGCTCGCTGCCGGCCTACCTGCTCGCGGGCACGGCCTGCGGGCTCGCCGTGGGCGCGCTGCAGTACGGCGTGTTCACGCTGCCTTGCCTGGTGCTGGCGCACCTCGTCGCGCGGCGCGGCGAGCCGCGCGCGTGGTGGAAGCTCGCGCTGGCGCTCGTGCCCGTCGCCATCTGCGTGCGCATCTTCTATCCGTTCTGGTTCGTCGAGGGCGCGCACTACTTCCAGCTCTCGAGCGGCGGCGACCTCAACATCTCGGGCCAGCCGCTCAAGACCTCGAAGTTCGACGGCACGGGTTTCCTCGCGATCCTGGAGACGCTCTGGTCCTACGACCCGCTGCTGCTCGTCTTCGGGTTGTGCGGAGCGTTCTGGCTCGCTCTGCGCGCCGTGCGCGCGCGCTCGTTCGGGCCCGAGCCGGCGGCGCTGTGCGTGGGTCTCGCCTTCGCGCTGCCCTACGCCTTCGTGATCGGGATGTACGCCGAGACCTGGGAGCGCTTCGTGCTCAACCTGCTGCCCTGGTTCGCGCTCGCGGCCGCGGCAGTGTTCGCGCTCTGGCAGCGCCACGCGCGCCGCGCCGCGCTGCCCGCGGCGCTCGCCTGCGTGCTGCTCGTGCCGATGCTGGCGCTCGATGCTCACCTCGCGCGCGTGAGGTGCGCACCCGATACCGCCGAGCTCGCCGCGCGCTGGGTCGAGTGCCACGTCGAGCCCGAGTTGACCGACATCCAGGCGCTGCCCTACGTGGACTTGCCGCTCTACCACTCGCAGGCCGCCATCGACGAGTCGCTCGGGAAGTCCTTCCTCTCGCGCTGGCTCTACTACGAGACCCAGATCGCGCCGGCGGGACGCGCGCCGCGCTACGACCTGCACCAGCCGCCGACCGCGAGCGATCCCACGCGCGGGCTCGTGGTCAGCGATCCGCTCGCGTGGCTCGCACAGCGGCGGCCGGACCTGGTGCTGCTCTCGATCGACCCGGGCACGCCTTGGATCGCCCGCTTGCACACGGAACTGGGCCGGACGGCCACGCGCCTCGCGCGCTTCACGCCCCGGGCGCAAGATGACGGAGAGGCCACGCTCTTCGCCGGGCGCCACCTGTTCGGCTTTTCCGAGCCCTTTTTCCTTTATCTCGCCCGCGCGGCGCGCATGGGGCCGACGCTCGAGATCTACCGGCCGGCCGTGCGCTGATCCAGCCAACGCTGGACGAAGGGGCGCGGAACGCTACCCTCTGGTCTTCCGTTCAGGCAGGCAGAACAGGCAGGAACACCATGCGCACGATTCAATCCACGCTCGTCTTCGCGCTCCTTGGCGCGGCCCTCGCAGGTTGCGGCGCCCAGAGCTCGACCTCCGACTCGTTCGTCGTCCACAACACCAGCGTGGCGGTCGCTGGCACGACGCGCATCGCGATCTCCGGCCGCAACCTGGCCTTCCTGGCCAGCGAGGCGACTTCCGGGGCGGGCGGCACCGACTTCAACAACGACGGCGACAAGATCGACACGATCGCCGTGGCGGTCGAGATGGCGCAGCACAGGGAGCACAACCTGCACGTCGCCGCCAAGGAGCTGGCCTGGATCGGCAACGAGCTCTATCTCGTGGTCGACGAGAGCGCCGACGCGCACGACTGGAACGTCGATGCCGACCAGAACGACATGGTGCTGCTGCACTGGTCGGTCGCCGACGACGCCCTCACCTACGTGGACGATCTCGCCGGCTCGAGCCTGCCGCAGATCGTGGCCGTGGGCACGAACCTGTTCTACACCTCGGCCACGACGCCCGCGGGTGCGGCGCAGAGCAACCTGCGCGTGATCAGCTCGAACGCGCCGCTCACGACCACGATGGTCGCGACGCAGGACCTCGTGGCCGAGCTCACGGTCGAGATCCTGGCGCAGGACGAAGGCATGCTGTTCCTCGGCATGGACGAGACGGTCAACGGCCGCGACCTCAATGCCGACACCGACTCGACCGACACGCACGTGCTGGCGCTGCTCGACGCGACCACCGCGACGGGTGTGATCCGCAGCACCGCGCTCGCGCTCGGCTCCGGCAGCGGCCCGTTCCGCGCCAAGAAGATGTCCGCGCACGACTGGGACATCGGCTTCCTCGTCTCGGAGGCGGATCAGGGCAACACGAACCTGAACGACCCGGCCCTGTTCGACAGCGCCTGGCAGGCGACGCAGTGCGTCGGCTTCGAGGACTCGGACACGACCGACGAGGTGCTGCACTTCATCTCCTTCTCGTCCTGGGACGCGAACCAGGTCACCTCGCCGCCGCGCAACACGGGCCTCGCCGGTGTCGGGGCCCTCGCGGGCAAGATCGCGATCGCCAACGGCTTCATCGCCTGCACCTGCAACGAGGCCGACGAGGGCACCTGCGACCTCAACCAGGACGGCGACGTGCTCGACACGGTCGTGCGCTGGACCGAGATCGTCTCGGGCACCAACCCGATCCTGCCGCTCAACACCGCGGCGAACCTGCACGCCGTCTTCGACTGCCCGGGCGGCACGCACGGCCTGGCTGAGCTCGACAACCACTTCGTGATGCAGGTCAGCGAGAGCGCGGACAACATCGACATCGACGGCGACAGCCTCAAGACGAAGAACCTGCTCGGCTGGCTGACGCCCACGAACACGAACCACGCCTGGGACTTCACGCCCAACACGACGGCCAGCTGGGCCGGCGGGAGCTGGATGCGCGAGCGCGCCGACCGCACGCGGCTCAACGTGGCCTTCCTGGAGAGCGTCAACGGCGTGAACATCAACGTTCACGTCCCGCCCGTCGCGGGCGAGGACCTCGACACCAACGACAGCCTGCCGACCTTCGCCGACTTCTCGGGCAGCTCGACGCTGACCTACCCGGGCGTCGCCGTCGCGGTGCGCGCGGCCAACGCCGGCATGGTGATCGGCAAGGACATCGCCTTCTATCGCGTCGACGAGGCGGCCGACAGCCGCGACTGGAACGGCGACGGCGACGAGACGGACTTGATCCTCTTCCGCACCTCGCTCACGCAGGGCACGAGCGCCGTGATGGGCGTGCTGAACGACGTGACGCGCCTTGCGGTCGATCTCGACGAGACCGGCACGCCGCAGGGCGCGGCCTTCCTCGCCGACGAGTCGCTCGCCGGGCCGACGGGCACCGACTACAACGGCGACGGCGACAAGCTCGACTACGTCGTCCGCTACTTCATCTTCTAGGCGGAAGCATGCGCTAGGCAGCGGCCTCGGGCGGGGGCGACTCCATCCCGAGCAGAAAGCCGGCCGCGCGCGGCTCGGCGTCTTCCCAGAGCTGCTTGCGCGTGGTCCAGCGCTCGAGCAGGCTCAAGCGCATCTGCATGGCGGCCTTCTGGGCCGCCTTGCCGTTGGCGTCGACGCGCTGGATCTCGCGCAAGCCCTTGGGGTGCAGCGCGAGGCGGATGCGCTCGACCGCGGCGTCCTGGAAGAGCGCCAGGAAGCCCTTCTTCAACTGCACGTTGGCGAGCGGGTGGATCTGCGCCATACCGCGCCGCCAGCGCTCGCGCTCGGAAACGAGCAGCACGTGGTTGAAGAGGAACTTGTTGGTGCGCATCGAAAGCGCCTTCTTCGGCACGCAGCGGTTGACGATCTCGTCGAGCGCCTCGAGGCGTTTGTCGGCCTTGAGCTCGGTCACGATCTTCCAGCGCTCGAGCGGCACGAAGCGGTCGGCGCTCATCTCCCAGTACAGGTGGCCGAGGCCCTTGGTGCGCGCGTAGCGCGCGAGGTGGTAGGGCACGTAGTGGTTGTGCGCGATCGTGTCGGCCGCCAGATGCGAGAGGTAGCCCAGGATGAAGGCCTCGCCGCGCGGCGTGTGCGCGTGCGCGCGCATCTCCTCGACGATCTGCCAGCGGTGGCAGTGGTTGTAGGCTCCGCCGTAGGCCTTGAAGTTGATCAGGTCGGCCGCGAGGTTGCCGTAGAGGTAGGCCTGGCGCTCCTCGCCGAGCAAGAGCGCCACGTCGTGCGGCAGCGACTCCTTGCGCCGGCGCAGCACGCGCTCGGCGAACTCGAGATGGTGGCCCGGCCCCCAGCCGGCGCCGCACAGCGCCAGCACGAGGAGCAGCAGGGCCATGGCGATCATGCGCTCGCGTCCTTGCGCTCGTACAGCACCCAGTAGGTGTGCGCGTACAGGTTGAGGTAGCGCTCCTTGAGCGGATGGCGCAGCCGGCGCAGCGCGCGCACGAGCACTGGCCGCGGCTTCTCGCTCACGCGCGTCTCGAGGATCTTCAATCCGTGCACCTCGGCCATCGCGCGCGTGAAGGAGCGCGCCTCGCCGAGCGAGAAGAACCACTTGTGCCGATCGGCCGGGCGCTCGTGCGGCAACCCGTAGTGGCCGATGCCGCCCTTGCCGCGCGAGAGCGGCCGGCGCGCCGCGGTCCAGCAGTTCGGCAGCGAGATCAGCAGCTTCTTCTTCGAGACGCGCACGAGCTCACCGAAGATCTGGTGCAGGTTGTCGAGGTGCTCGAGCACCTCGGCGCAGACCACGATGTCGAAGTGCTTGTCCTCGAAAGGCAGGCGCGGGTTCTTCTCGAGGTCCACCTTCAGGTCCGGCGTCCCGCCCGCGTCGATCCCGAAGTAGTCGAGCTCGGGCCGCAGCTTGGCCAGCGTGCGCACGTCGCAGCCCACGTCGAGCACCTTGCCGGCGAGGTGCGCACCGAAGGCCTGCTCGAGGTAGCGCATGCGCCCCTCGCGAGTCTGGAATTCGATCAGGTCGCGCAGTTCGCTGGCCATCGCGCCCATCCTAGCCCTTCGGACGCCGCGCCGAGAGGATCGCCGTGCGTCCGGTGAGCAGGTTCCAGCTCGAAGTCTGCGCAAGCAGCTCGCGGTTCTCGCGCAGCAGCGCGGGCTGCTTGCGTGAGAGGTGCAGGCGCTGCAGCGCGCTTCCCGCGAGCCAGACGGGCGAGGTCAGCAGCGCGAGCGCGCTGGCGGATGTCTTACGCCGATCGTGCACGAGCCGCGGATCGACCATGCCCGAGCGCAACGCCGTGTATGCCAGGAAGTAGGGACTGATCGGATGAATGTGGCCGCCGAGGCAGCGCGGATCGTGCACGGCGAGCGGCAGCGGGTCGAACAGTGTGGGAAAGCCGGTCGCGAGCGTGCGCAGGCGCGAGACCATGTGCAGCGTGTTGGGCGTCGTGACGACGATCAGGCCGCCGGGTCTGGTGATGCGCACGAGCTCGCGCAGGAAGGCGAACTGGTCCTCGACGTGCTCGATCACCTCGATCGAGACCGTGGCGTCGAAGAACGCGTCCTCGAAGGGCAGGCGCCCGTTGGCTCCGGTCTGCCGGCACTCGAGCGTCTCGACCTCGAAGGAGGCGGGGATCAGGTCGCAGGGGAAGACGTGCGTGCGCGGGTCGATTTGGCGCGCATTCAAGAAGTCCGAGAGCCGCAGCGAGAGCGCGCCGCGACCGGCGCCGACGTCGGCGATGCGCGCCTTCGACCAGTCGAGCTCCGCGTCGAGCAGACGGAAGACGGCGTCGCTCGTCTTGGGATTGGACCAGCCCTTGGCCTTCATGGGCCGCAGAGGATACGCGCCCGAGAGGGGCGAGGCGATGCTCAGCGCCGCGGCAGAGCGATCGTGCTCTCGGCGGGTCCCTTGTCGGTCCAACGCAGGCGCACGCCAGGCTCCACGGGTTCACCCGAAGGCCCGAGCTTGGGCGGGAAGGGCAGGCTGAGGCGCGATGCGTCTCCGACGATGAGGCGCAGATCGCAGGGCGGAAGTGTCAGTTCGAGCCTTCCCTCGGGATCGGTGGTGCCGGAGGCACTCTTGCTCATCACGATCGCACCCCGACGAGCTGGGTCGACGCTCAGTTCACGGACATCCACCGACCAGGCGACGGACGCATTGCGCAAGGGCTCGTGCGTCTGCTCGTCGAGCACGAGAAGCGAGCCCTTCGCGAGCTTGATGTCGATCGTGCGCTGAAGCGTCTCGCACTCCCCGGGCTCGAAGACCTCCGGAAGGCACCAGACCCACCCGGACTCGCGCAAGCTGATGCGCTGTCGCCGTTCGGGAGCGAGCGCGATGCGCAGCGTGCCGTCGGACTTGCCACGGGCGGAGTCGCTCGCGCCCTTGTCGGGCATGTCGACGAGCAGCACGGTCGCGTCGGGGTTTCGCATCGGCTTTCCGTCGAGCAGGAACTTGAGCTCGAGGTGCGCGGTGCACTGGTGGCGCAGGTCGATATCCGCGCTCGTGTCCTTGCCCGCCTCGATCTCCACGCGCGCGATCTCGACCGGCTTCCGGAACTCGCCCGCCTCCTCCTCCGAGCAGCGCATCAAGAAGAACACCAGCCGGCCAGGTGCGAGGGGACCGAGCCTGAAGCTTCCGTCGGGTGCGACGATACCGGCCGCGAACGGAAGACCGAAGGTGTTGCCTGGCCTGTCGGCCTTCTCGGATTGCACGAGGAGGATCGCCTCGTCGAGTCGCGCGTGTTCCGCCAGCAGAACTTTCCCGCGCAGGAACCCGTGCTCGGGAAGCGTGAGCGTGCATTCACCGGCCTTCGAATCGTGCAGATCGATGGTCGTGTCGCTGTAGAGCCACGAACCCCAGTTGGCTCGCGCAGTCCACCGGTCCTCGGTCAGATCGGAGAAGCGCGCCCGCCCGTCCGCGCCCGTCTTGGCGGCATGGTCGCGCGGCGGGATCTGCTTGCGCGCATACAGCCTGGTCACACCCGGGAGCGCGTGTCCGGCGATATCTCCGCGAGTCAGCTCCACTTCGACGCCGGGAAGCGGTGTCTTTCCGTCGGCATCGAGGGCTCGCACCACGATCTCGCGCGTTCGCGGGAGCGTGACTCGGACCGCGCGCGCCTCTCCGGGCGTCAACGCGTCGCCGGCGATGCGCACGGATCCCAGTCCGGCGGCGCTGATCTCGAGCTCGAAGGGGAGCCTCGAGGGCAGCGCGTCGAAGCTGCGGCCGTCCGCGGAGAGCTCTTCGACGGTCGCGAGCTGCTTGGCGGGCTTGTATGAGCCCGACTTGAGCGTCAGGCGCGCGTCGTAGTGCTCGAGCGCCTTGCCTTCCGGATCGGCGACGTGCAGTTGGATGCTCGCGTTGCCTTCGAGGCGAATGGTCACGAGCTGCCCCGGCTTCACGGACTCCTGGTTCACGGGCCGGAAGCTCCGCGTCTTGACTTCGAGGCGCCACTGCGATTCCGGCACGTCCTCAAAGAACAGCGTCTGGGTCAGCGGGGGCGGCCCGACGGGCAGCAGCTTGCGGCCGTCGCCACCGACGAGCTCCGCGTGAAGGTCCTGCTGTTCGATGCCGGTGTGCCAGGCGTCCGAGAGGTACACGCAGACGGTGTGCGCCGGATCCGCGCCGGCCCACGTCAGCTCGATTGCGACGGGGGCCGTCGGCGCGAGCCGCACTTCGCTCTCGCAGCCATGCAGGCCCACCTCGTGCCACGCCTCGACATGCGTCGAGCCTGCGGGCATGCCATCGACGCGGAAGGTGCCGCTGGCCGGATCGACGCGAGCCGATCCGTAGACATCGAGGGCCTCGATCGGTTTGCCGTCTTGGCCCGGATCCGCGCTGATCGTCCAGCCCGGGCCGATCGGCGCTCCGTCTGCGCGCGAAAGCGTCCCCGTCAGGACGCATGCGGGTTCGAACGTCTCGCTCCCGAGGTCCTTGTCGCCGATCCATTCGCCGAGGCGCCAGCCCAGATCGACGAAGCCCTTGCTGCGCGCGCGCACGAACCACTGGAAGGCACGCGGAGGCTCGAGCGTGAACTGGAACTCGCCCTTGGAATCGGTCTGCACGTCGGGCGGGTTCTTCCAGTCCTTCGGTGCGCCGAACTTGTGCACAAGTTCCTCGTTGCTCGGCCTACCCTCGAGCGTCACGGTCACGCCGCGCGCGCCGCTGCCATCGGGCATCAAGAGCCGGCCGTGCAGGCGCGCGGAGCCCGGATGAGCTTGCGCTTGCGCTTCCGCGGCGGATTCGCGCGCAGCGGTCGCATCGAGCTCGAGCACGCTGGCACCGGCGGCAGCCTCGTCAGGAATGGAGCTCGCCTCGACCGCCACGCTCTCGAGTTCTGGTGAGCCTGGAGCGCGAGCGTGCACGAGGGAGAGGGCTCCCGCGGTCAGTGCCGCGACCGCGCACAAGCTCGCGGCGAGTCCGATCGCGATCGCGAGCACGCTCGTGCTGGCAGCGCCCGCTTGAATCGGCACGGATCGGGCGTGTGTCAGCACACGCGTGCGCATGGCCGCGATCACGAGGCCGAGCTCGGAGACCGACCAGGCGGTGGCGCCGGAGGCGGGCAGGGATCGACGCAGCTTCTCGAGCCCGCGTGCGAGCTGCGTGCGCACGAGTTCTGCGTCGATCCCAAGCCGCGCAGAGAGTTCCCTCGGGGCGAGCCCCTCGAACAAGTGCAGCGAGACCACGGTCGAATACTTGGGCGGCAGCTCGCCGAGCGCGCTCTCGACGGCGGAGCGCAGCTCGGACTCCGCGGCAGCGTCGAGCGGTTCGTGCAGCAGAGGTGTGCTCACGCGCTCGGGCTCGAGCACGCGCGCGGACTTGCGCCGCAGGCGTCGAGCCTGATGCACGAGGATGCCGACCAGCCAAGGCCGCAACGGGCGCGCGGCGTCGTAGTCGGCCTGCTTCTCGAGCGCCACGAGAAAGGTCTCCTGCACGAGGTCCTCGGCGTCGTGGCGCTCGCCCGAAAGGCGCAGCGCGAGCGGCAAGAGCTCGGGTGCCACCTCGTCGAAGAGCTGCGTCAGCGCGGCTAGGTCGCCGCGGGTGCGGAAGCGCTCGAACAGGGTCTCGATCGATTCAGTGGACATGCAGCATCCATCCACGCGGCGGTCCGCGGCGTGGCAGGGATTCTGCGATATCAGTGCGCGGGCGGGAGCAGGATCTCGAGCGGATCGACTCCGCCCAGGCTCCACTCGAGCACCGTGCCCTTTGCCGCACTTTCCGCGAAGAACTCGTGCCTGCCCGCGGGCAGGGAGAGCTCGAGCAGGCCGCCCGCGTCGGTCTTCGCGTGCGCGGCTGCCTCGAGACCGGCAAGCTTCGCGCCCCAGCGGATCTGCTGGTTCGCGAGCGGAGCCCTGGTCGCGGCGTCGAGGCACTTCAGCGTGTGCTTGACGAGCGACACGTCGAGCTTGCGCTGGAGCGTGTCGCCATTCTTTCCTTGGAGCGATTCGTCCGACCTCCACACCCAGCCGAGCTCGCGTGCGACGAGCGCGAGACGAACCGGCCCGGTGCGCGAGAGCGCCAGC
>Ga0302321_100004043_pt1 | contig 12630 bp, 1 predicted proteins | sample Fen_T0_1_FD_202505 | JGI IMG/M metagenome (GOLD analysis project Ga0302321, IMG submission 202505) | Peat permafrost microbial communities from Stordalen Mire near Abisko, Sweden - Fen_T0_1 | ecosystem: Environmental > Terrestrial > Soil > Wetlands > Permafrost | place: Sweden: Abisko...
CAATTCGGCTTCTATTTCAGGCGATCAAAATGCACAAATTATTTTGGTGGCCAGTCAAGACAAAGTTTATCTTCAACCAGCATCCAAAGATAGCCCATTTGCGGGGCTGCTTGTCGAAGTGGGTAAAGGTGGTAGCGTCGAAAACAAACGCGGCGGTGACATTACAACCCGTCAGGGTAATATTACTTTGGCTGGGTTCGCAGTAAACCAATCGGGCAGAATCACGGCAACAACATCGGTTGATGTCAATGGCTCAGTCAGACTTTTGGCACGCGAAGAAGCACGAGATGATACGAGTTCAGGGCATAAATTACAAGCGATACAAACAATCCGGAATGGGGATACGAAGAATGGATCTTCTGTAACTTTCGGCAATAATAGTTCTGTAAAAATTCTGCCCGATGCCAATAGTGGCTCTGCCATAGACGAACAAGCGCAAAAGCAGTCTTATGTTGAAGTCAGTGCACACAAAATCCAGATGCAGTCTGGTTCAGCTATAGTTGCACCTTCAGCACAGGTCAATTTCACAGCCACTGATAAACCTGCGGAGAATCTTGCATCAAATCCACTAAACGGCACTAGCGGTAGAATATTTCTCGACGGGGGTTCACGGATAGACGTGTCTGGTACTAAAAATACTAAAGTACCCATTGAAAGAAATGTCGCTGAAGTTTCAGTACAAACCTTTAATTTGCGTAATTCGCCGTATCAAAAAGCTGGGATTCTTCAGGGTAAAACAGTTAAGGTGGATATCCGTAAGGACACTAAAATTTTTGATTCATCGGGCGGGGCGGCCGGTATTAAACGTAGTATTGACGAGCGGCTTGCTGGCGAAATAATAATTAAGGATGCAAAGGGCAATGACAAAATACAGGCGCATAGTGGAGAAATTAACCTAACTTCTAGCGGAGATGTTGTTGTCAACAAAGGTGCAGTCACCGACATTTCCGGCGGATTCGTCAAATATAAAAGTGGCTATATCGACACCACGAAATTGATGTCGAATACCGGTCGTCTCGTTGATATCAGTGACGCTGATCCAAATGAAAGTTATGTTTCGATTTTCGGTACAGTCACTAGAGAACACCCCAAATGGGGGCCGAATGTTACAGAAACATGGAATGTCCTGGGCAGCATAGGGACGGGGCATATTGAGCGCGGATACACGGAAGGCAAAGCTGGGGGGGGTCTAAACATTCAAAGCCCATTGACTTCATGGAATGGGGATATAGTTGCCGGATCCGTTAGCAGTATTTATCAACGTAACGCACCAGTTTCGGGTGGTTCATTTTCACTCAATAGTATTGATAACGTAGGAAATAGATCCGGACTATTCCTGTCCAGCCAAAATGTACTGTTTCAAACCCAGCAACAACCCTCAAATATAGATTTTGATAAACCATTTCCAACCAAGGTCGATAATAAACCGATTGATTTGATGTTGCAGACCGCATTAATTAATCAATCCGGTCTTAGCAACGTAACAGTCAAAACCGGAGGTAAAGCCACAATTACTAACAATGAAGCGATTTCTATGCCACCAGGGTTAAGCGAATTCAGCTTGGATGCGACAAGCATTGATGTAAATGGCATAATGTACAGCCCAGGCGGTACAATCAACTTAAACAGCGTTGCAACTGGACTAAAAGACTCCGGCAATCTAAATTTAGCTGGCTCGTCAATTTTAGATGTATCAGGTCGTTGGATTAACGATTTTCAAAAAAGCGCGACGGCTGTATTAAGTGAGCCTATTATAAAAGACGGCGGTAAAGTCATTTTAAATGCCGGCAAAGAGTTAAATTTTAATCAAGGCGCTGTAATTACAGCAGACGGTGGTGCTTGGCTAGACAGCGGTCAAAAATTAACTGCAGGAAAAGCAGGGGAAATAAAATTAGTCGCAGGGAATTCTAATATTCCAGGATTGCTTCATATTAACGGATCCTTGTCGGCTTACAGTTTGAATGATGGTGTTCGTGCAAATAAGGGAGGTAGTTTAACCCTAGCGGCAAACAAAATTAACATAGGTTCGGCATCAGGAGAGACTACAGCGTTAAATCTTGGAGTAACGAATGGCAACTTCGATATATTATCAAATGCGGGATTTAGCGACATTACACTGCAAAGTAATCGTGAAAACATTACTGTAAAATCAAATACCGATTTGAATCTGATCGCCCAAAACAGGGTTCTGACAGGTAATACAAGCTCAAAATCCAAAGTCAACTACGCTCTTTCCGGTCAAGTAATGCCTGTCAATGTACAGGAACAAGGCAGTGCAAAATCCATCGCAGGATTTACCCAGGTATTGGCTTTACCAGAGTATTTGAGAGCCCCTGGTGCCTTGACTTTAAATGGCAAGACAGGGGTGACCCAAGAAACGGGCGGTTCTATCAGTGTGGATAAAGCGTCGACGATTAATATATCGACCTCAAATATTGGTAAAGGCATATATATCGATGGAATGCTTAATGCGCCAGGCGGCAATATAAATTTATTTTTAGGATCGGATCAGCAAACTGCTTATGATCCAAAGCAATCTATTTGGTTAGGCTCACATGCTAATTTAATAACGCATGGAACTTCCCGATTGAATCCGTTGGATGCCTTTGGCAGAACAAGTGGAGATATTTTATCGGGCGGCAATGTATCACTGACGGCACAACGTGGCTATATCGTATTGGAAGAAGGCTCTAAAATCGACGTATCTGGCACCAGCGCACGTCTCGATATACCGATAGCCAATAAGGTTGGTTTGGCAGTACAGTATGTGAAACAAAATATTGGCTCGGATGCGGGAAAAATCGAAATCAAGGGAGCAGATGCCATCATACTTGACGGCGAATTAAAAGGAAAAGCCGGCGCTTCAAATAATCGTGGAGGACGTCTAGATTTAACGCTAGATCGAAACGGACGTAACGAACCAGATAATTCAGTTTTCCCAACAAATGCATTACAGATCAATGTAATACAAAACAGCAAAAAGGAGCTACCAATAAATCTACATTTCGGTTCAGTATTACCAACCGAATTAAATGGAAATGCAACTGTAGCGAGCGATGAGTTAGGCAAAGCGGGGATTGACGAGCTACATTTAAACTTACCTTTTCAAAATGATTTTCGTCCATCTGGTGAAGTTAGGTTTTTGGGTGATGTGAATCTTAAAACCGCTTCCAGCATTTTTGTTGATGCCCAAAAAATAGGATGGTCAGGAATAAATAGCGGATCAACAGGCACTGTCAATATTGATACAGCTTATTTGCAATTAGGTTCTTCGACAATAGGGAATATTGAAGGCAAATCCCAAACAGGTGGCGGTAAATTGACAACAAATGCCACTTGGACGCAATTGATTGGTGCCGCCTTGTTGACGGGGTTTAATCAGGTTAATTTGAACAGCACCCATGATTTGAGGGCAGTTGGGGTTCGTCTTTCTAATGCGAGAGCATTTACGGGCAATTTAAACACAGCGGCAAATCTCAATTTGAATGCCAGCCAGATTTATCCATCAACGCTAACCAATTATACTTTTGCTGTCACTAGCCCAACAGGGCAGCTTACGATTGACGGACAAAACACAGGTTCAACCCCATTGTCAGCAGCCGGACAGTTAACTTTTATGGCCCCAGTCATAAATCAAAATGGCGTATTAAAAGCCCCGTTAGGAACAATTGAGTTAGATGCCACAACAAATCTTAGTTTCGGCAAAGGTAGCTTAACCTCGGTGTCCGCCGACGGCAAAACAATTCCATTAGGCATAATTTCGAACAATGTATGGGAATACCCATTACTAGGCAACGGCAATTTAGTATTTAATGAATTGCCGGATAATTTAACTTTGGGTGAAAAGCATTTGGTGTTTACCTCGCCTGACATCCAATTTAAAAGCGGTAGTGTAGTTGATGTTTCAGGTGGCGGAGATATACAGGCGGCTGAATTTCAGCCAGGCTTGGGTGGCGATTTTGATTATCTTGTATCAAACAGTAAAAGTTTTGCGATATTGCCTTCGCTTGGTCCTTCTCTGGCACCCTACGACCACCGTCTGAGTGAAAATTTCAATAATAATCACGTTCCTGGGGCTCAAGTCTATTTAGCTGGAACTAAAACTTTGCCGGCTGGAAAGTACACCATCTTACCGTCTCAGTATGCCTTACTTCCTGGAGCCTATTTGGTTACGCCACAGAAAAATACTCAGGATCAAATCAACACTATCAATACAAAATCCGGCTTACCGATTGTGTCCGGTTACCAATTGTTAGCTGGCACAAATATGCATGATTCTCGCCTTAGTGGCTTTTTGGTTGAAAACCGCAACCAAGTGAGAAAACATTCTGAATATGATATTCAGACGGCAAACAATTTCTTTGCACAACATGCAGCCAGCAAAGAAACTGCAATACCCTTGTTGCCTGCTGATAGCGGTCAAATATCGATAGATGCGAGCACCAGATTGATCCTAGACGGCCAGTTCAAGGTGGCTGCCCAAAATGGCAGGGGTGCCAAGTTGGACATTTCGGCAAAGAATGAAAACATCGATATTGTCAATCAATTGAATCCTGTAGGGTCTGCCGGAACATTGCAAATACTTGACCAGCAACTGAGCAAGCTGCACGTCGATAGCTTACTGCTAGGTGGAACGCGTCAATTTGATAATGTGACGGGCAATACCAATTTGACGGTGACAACAAATAACGTCACCTTTAACCAAGGCACTCATTTACAAGCACTTGATCTGGTCGCTGCCGGTAAAAACAGCGTGGTAGTCAAAAGTGGTGCTAACATTAGTAGCAGTGGAACTGTCAACACAGGAGAGTCGAAATATAATATTGTGGCTGATCCTCATGGCGGTAGTACTGATAGTGCCTTGCTACGAGTGTCTGCCGATAAACAAATCACTGTGAGCCGCGATCTATTAGGGATTACACCAGGTATTAAAGGCGACCTGTTGATTGAACAAGGAGCGGTGCTTTCAGCGTCAAAATCAATGCTGTTGGATGCCAGCAAGTCAACGGTTCTTAATGGTGATATAGCCATGAAAGGCGGAGCATTAAGTTTGACTGCCAATGATATCAATATTGGTGAGTTTACTGGGCAGCAAGGCAATAGCCTGAATTTATCGAGCCAGAAGCTGACTAGTTTTACGGTTGATGATTTGGTGTTAAAAAGCCGAGGCTCGATTAATTTCTTTGGTAACGTAGGTAAGCCAGATGGTAGCGCACTCCAATTTAATAACCTAGCATTAGACGCTAAGGCACTATCAGGCTATGAAAATACCGGTAAGTCTGCAAAGCTTCAAGCCAATAATATTCTAGTGGAAAACTCGAGTGGGATTGCTGCTACCCAGTTGGGGACGGGGACGGGGACGCTAGGCCTGATAGCCAACCAGTACAATCAAGGCGGCGGCACTTTCGGTTTGGATGGTTTTAGTGCCGTCAACATTGCCGCAGCCAAGCAATTTACAGGTACAGGCAACAGCACGATGAACATTGCATCCGACCTAAATTTGACCACTGGTTTGATTACCACCACTGGCGGACATAGCTTGGATATCAATGCAATCGGCCATAATGTGACAATTAACGGGAATGGCAACGCTAGCCAGCCCATTTCCAATGAGTTTGGCGGTAGGGTCAGTGTTGATGCCAACAGTGTTGCCTTAAATAATGCCCATGTCTTGCTACCCTCCGGCGCATTGAAATTAACGGCGCAAATCGGTGATATTCTGGTCAACGGAAAAACCGACATCAATCTTGCCGGACGTGCAGTTGGATTTGCAGATATTTTTGATTACACCCCAGGCGGCACATTCAGCGCCGATGCCAAACACGGCTTAGTCGCGCTGGCTGCGAATACCAATCTTGATGTTAGCACAGGTGGCGGAGCGGCCTCAGGCGGTAATTTAATTTTTAAAGCACCTGAAAAAACGCTAGACCTGCTAGGAAACATTAAGGCAACTGGAGCGAGCGCTAACATTGATGTAGCGGGCTTTTCTTTAACCGCAAGCTTTGACAGCTTAATGAATAAACTGACGGCGGCGGGTGTCTCGGATTCACTCTATTTCCGTACCCATAACGCAGACATTATCCAGGCAGGCGGCAATGAGATAAAAGCCAACTCGTTGACCCTGGTAGCGGATAAAGGGGCAATTGACATATCCGGCAAGCTAAATGCGGATCGCTCAAAAGAAGGTGGCGTTATCAGCTTGTATGCCGGGGATAAAATTACGCTGGAAAATGGCGCATTGCTCACTGCTAGAGGTAATGATAAGGGGGGTAAGGTATTGCTGTCATCTGTTCCTGTCAATCCTTCTGTGCCCGATAACAGAGGCATAGAAATTAAATCAGGTTCTACTATTGATGTCAGCGGTTCGAGTACCAATTCGGGTGGTTTAGTGACACTCAGTGCTTTGCGTACTGCTGGAGGTATTAATATTAAACCTATTGCCGGAACAGTTCAGGGTTATAGCCAGTTTTTTGCGGAAGGCGTGAAAAAATATAACAATGCCGATCTTGCTACTGTTGGCCAAATTGGCAGTACGGATATTACGAAGATTAATGGGGAGACCGCTAGTTATATGACTACGGCGGCGCAGAATGTTAGTACAACGCTGGGTAGCGGTATCCGCTTGCGTCCCGGTGTCGAGGTTGACTATACCGGCGACCTGACGCTTGCAAACGCATGGGATTTTTCAACCCAACGCTTTGGACAAAACGCGGATACTCCAGGCTCTTTGATTATCACTACCAGTGGGAAATTGAATGTAAATAGTTCCATTACCGATGGTTTTCAAGGAGGCGCTTTACAAACAGGCGATTCTTGGTCATTCCAATTGGTGTCAGGTGCCGACCAAACCAGTGCCGATAAGTTCGCCACCACTGAAATAAGCCCTGTTGAAAAAGCGGCTAACCCCACCGCAAAAGACCTGACCATAGGATCTAATGCAAGCGTACACACAGGTACTGGCGATATTAAATTGGCTTCGGGCGGTAATTTTAAACTGTTTGACCAAACATCAACCGTTTATAACGTAGGCCGTGCAGATGTAAATAACCGTTATGGCACTTTGGATGGAACTCACATTGGAACTGGAGCCTTGGAAGGCGTAACACTTATATCCCAGATTATTGGAGAATATCCGATTGATGGCGGTGAACTGGTTATTCGTGCAGGTGCTGATATTAAGGGCGCAGTCAGCAATCAGTTTCTTGATCCTTGGCTACAACGGCAAGGTCACTTTGATCCCAATACCCCTTTCCCCGAAGAGAATAATTTGACTACATGGGCAGTTGATGCCAGCCAATTTCAACAAAATATTGGGTCATTTGGTGGCGGCAGGGTTGATATCTCCTCAGGGGGGAATATGGACGATCTTTCCGTGATGTTACCCACGACTGGCAAACAGCAAGGCCTGGACTTTAATAATAACATCGTGCAAATAAATGGCGGTGGGCAAATGCGGGTGAATGCTGGAGGTAACATTAGTGGCGGAGCTTATTTCTTGGGCAAAGGCGAAGGTAACATTTCAGCAGGTGGTGAAATCAAGGGTAGTAACGCGACGGGTAACAGAAATGCCTTTAAAGCAGGCCCGCAAATTATATTGAGCGGTGATCAAAGCGATCCAATTGGCGGTAATAGCAAGTTAACACTCACGGCTAATCAAGGCATCAAGGTAGGCGCGGTTTCCGATGCGATGGTTTTGAGTAGCATCTCGGGTTCAAACCAACATGGCACTAAGTTTTTTAGCTACTCCGATAAAAGTAATATCGGCTTAAAAACTTTGTCCGGTGACATCCATTTAGGCGCGGACACAAGCACAATTTCAGGAATAATGAATATTGTCAGCCCTTTTGAGCAAATATTAACTCATGTATATCCTGGAACGCTTAATGCAAGTGCGTTTAATGGCAGTGTCCATTTTGATAACGACATAATACTCTTTCCATCTGCTGTCTCGAATGTAGATATTTTAGCGAAACAGGATATTAATTCCACTAATGGGCAACGTAGTATCATCATGTCGGACGCTGATTTGAGCCAGTTGCCGAATGCAAGGTCACCTTTAACTGACTTGTCTGGATCAACTCTGACATTTGTGGCAAACACATTTGACACTACATTAATAAATAATGATGACGGGCAGGTGAGAAACCTAGTCCATGCCATCAAACCAGTTCATGCTGATGATAAAGCGCTCAACAGGCTGGTAACTCAGAATGGTGATATATCGTCAGTGTCGATTAATTTCCCCAAGCAATCAATTATCCAAGCTGGACGTGATCTGATTAATACCCCAATTAAAATTCAGCAAATCAATCAAAATGATGCCTCTATCATTTCAGCTGGACGTGATTTAAGGTTTACAACCAGCTTAACTTCTGACGGGAATTTAGATACAACTAAAAGCAAGTTCTACAAGATTGAAATAGCTGGCCCTGGCGATACATCGGTTAAAACTGGAAGGGATCTGGATTTGGGATCCTCTGTTGGCTTATCAACTGTCGGGAATCTATTTAATGCTACCTTGCCGAGTAAAGGCACATCCCTAGACGTATTGGTGGGGCTGAGTGGCACTAACCCCGATTATGCGGGGTTTATAAGCAAATACCAACCTAACCCCTTATACGCAGGAAAATTTGATCAGGCTAAAATATTGATAGCTGAGTTTATGAGGCAGCGTTCAGGGAACGCCGCTTTGTCGGTGGCGGATGCATTTAACGAATTTAAAAGCTTAAAAGGGGATGAATCACTTCCTGTTCAGGCTCAGTTAAATGCTTTGTTGTCCCAAGTATTTTTTAATGAGCTCAAAGTGGCCGGTTCCGCATCTGCAGATAATAAATCTGTTGGAAACAAAGGCGGATATGATGCAATAGCTGCGCTATTTCCTGGTAATCATTGGAAAGGTGATTTAAGCCTTTTTTACAGTAAGTTACAAACTGTTTCAGGAGGCGATATTAATTTGTATGTTCCTGGGGGTAAAGTGAATGCAGGTCTTGCAGTTGCACCTAGCGGGATATCAGGTAAAACAGCTGACGATTTGGGGATAGTTGCACAAAGGGAAGGCCAAATTAATGCCTTCGTAAAAGACGATTTTATCGTTAATACATCTCGAGTATTCACCCTTGCAGGCGGAGATATTTTGATTTGGTCATCCGAGGGCAACATAGACGCAGGGAAAGGTGCCAAATCAGCACTTTCTGTTACTGTTGAGGCTCCTTTTTTCGATAAAAACGATCAGTTAGTAGTTCCTGCACCAAAAATAACTAATGGCAGCGGTATCCGTACGGCTAGCACTGGCGAAAGTTCCGGCGATGTGAGTAGCGTACGTCGCAAACGGCTCAGTGAAGACACATCGCCCGAAAAAGCGGGCGATGTTTTCCTCTTTGCGCCGCAAGGAATCGTTGATGCCGGCGAAGCAGGTATCGCTGGCAACAACGTCACCATTTCAGCAACCGCCGTATTGGGAGCCAACAACATTCAGGTCGGCGGCATCAGTGCTGGTGTGCCGCAGGCGCCTCAAAGCACCGCAGCAGCGGGTTTGACGGGTACCAGCAACCTTAGCGCCGGTGTCACCCAAGTTGCGGAAGCGTCGATGGCGGCCAATAACAAGGACTCTCAGCTTAGAAATGCTGTGTTAGGCTTGGTGAGTGTTGATATTCTTGGGTTTGGGGAAAACCAGTAATCCAATTTTGACCTGCTTGAGTTATTGATCTGGCCTTGTGAGGTTTTAACTTCCGTTCGCCTTGAGCCTGGTCGAATGGTGTTTGTGCTTCGACCCGCGCTCAAGAAACAGCTTTTTTGTAATTTTAAAATCAATGGCTTACGAAAAAATAAATTCAAATAATACCAATCCCAAAAAGTTGTTATATGAATCCCCTCATCCTGGCCTTCTCCCTTTGGGGAAGGTAACAATGAGAACTTATTGGGATTGGTATAATTACCGCAAACAGCGATTTTTCTTGCGAATGCCTTGCCCCGATCCGAGGGTTATTTTGCTCAGCATGAACGGTTCCAACATTAAAGAGCCGAATCGATAAGCCACGTACAGCAAGTATGTTCTTTTTTCCGCCGACACTGCAGAGGCGCAAGATTTTGCGGCTCTTTGATAAGTAGAATTTTGTTGCGTTGGTATGGCCTAGGGTCTTATTCCTGTAAAAAATTAAGCCAAGATGATGCCATATAATCAATAGCGTCTTCAAACAAACGTCCGCAACCCATGGCAAATAATACCAATCCCAAAAAGTTGTTATATAAATCCCCTCATCCTGGCCTTCTCCCTTTGGAGAAGGTAACAATGAGAACTTATTGAGATTGGTTTTACTCATTGGCTGAAGATTACTGCTAATGAATTAGGATGTGCAACCTTTATTGCACACGTTTACAGCACCACCCAAAAGCATCACTGCCATTAAGTTAAGCAATGCCATCCCCCTCTCCTGCTGGAGAGGGCTTGGGTGAGGAGATACAAAACAAGGAAAAGCCTTATAAACTCCCCCTCATCCCAGCCTTCTCCCTCAAAGGAGAAGGAGCTTGCCGCTAACTTAATGGCAGTGACCCAAAAGCATGGGTTCATTTAACGCTTCAACCTAGAAAAATCAGTTGGGCCTTCCAAATCCCGTTCGCCCTGAGCCTGTCGAAGGGTGATCGGGATTTGGGAGGCTCACCCAATGGGTAGTGTGCTGTAGTCCGTTTATGCTTCGACTAGCTCAGTACGAACGGACTACAGCACACCTCAACTGATTTTTTTTAGGTTCATGTGAGTTCTAAACGCCGCTCAATACGATCCAAACGTTCGCTAAGTCGGTCAATTGTGATTTGTTGACCAATCTGGCCTTAATAATCTGAAGCGTCGCGTTGGACTGCTCCCATACCGCGCTCAAGTGCAGTTAATCGGTGCTTGAATGCCCCGCCATATCCGCATCAGCTTGTAGCGAAATTCTTTGAGTTCTCCACGCAAGGCTTTTAAATGTTCAATGACAATGTTTTCTATGTTGTCAGTCATCTTATTGATATGGCCTGTTGATGTTTGAACCGTTCGTGCTGAGTGAGTCGAAGCACATAAGCCTTTCGACAGGCTCAAGGCGAACGGAAGTTAAATCTTCATAAGGCCGAATCAATAATACTCCTGGTTGAAATTTAGCTTGCTAAAAATTCAGACAACTTAACCACTGCATCGTCGTTGATGTGAATAAAATCAACTAAGGCTTCATATCATATAGCAGCGCGGTTTCGCGATAGCAGCTAAGGCTGACGTTTCAAGCCTTCGTAATAATAATGTCATATAGCTTTGAAATAATGCCAGAGGTTAGCCCTGTTTGAGGCGGTTTTATGTGGGTTGTTGATTTTATCAAGGCTTAAGGTCGCTACATCCAATCTAGTTGAAGATAGCTGTGAATGTCACAGCTATCTCCGCCCATATAACGCCAGCGCGACGAAATAATTCAATCACCAATATTGTGAACCTATCAATGAAACGTTTTTGCTGTGTACTGATTTTGTTAACCCTATTGCCTTCAATTGCTTCCGCTTGGTGGAACGATGAGTGGGGGTATAAGAAAAAAATCAGCTTGGATATGCCAACTCTCCAAAAAGAAGGCGTGACTATCCCCCAGGACGCTTTTGTGCTAATTCGATTGCATACCGGTAATTTTACCTATTTTCTTGATCTGGCTGAGCAGGGTAAGGATATTAGGGTATTGGCGGGTGACGAAACCACTCCGCTGAAATTCTATATCGAAAAAATTGACCCCGTTAATGAAATGGCTCTGATTTGGGTCAAACTGCCGAAAGACATTGCGACCTCGCCCGAACCCGCCGTTTGGCTGTATTACGGAAACGAAACTGCGGTCGATGGGCAGGATGCCGCAGGCTCTTTTGATGTAAGCCAGGTGTTGACGTATCAATTCGGCAAAAATGGCATAAAAGATTTAACTGCCAATGCGAATAACCCGTCGGAAGCGACCGCAACCAGTGCAGAAGGCGGCATGGTAGGAGAAGCGGGCGTGTTTAACGGTAGCCAGATCGTTCGGATCCCAGCTAAGCCTTCGCTGCTGATGGCACCTGCGACCGGCTGGACATTGACAACGTGGTTAAAAATTGACAAGGCACTCCCCGATGGCGTTTTATTTAAAAGAACGGGTGTCACTGGTGGCTTGACTATATCGGTAAAAGACCAGAAGCCACATCTTGAAGTTGTCGATGCAGCCGGGGCTAGTCATGATTTTGCGACAGAAACCGCATTAACACCTGCCACTTGGCAACATCTGGCAATCGTCGCTTCCGCCGAAAATCTAACGATTTACATAGATGGAACGGCGGCGGGTACATTTCCGGTGCAATTGCCGGAGTTGACCAGCGATATTAGCATTGGTGCGGATGAAACCGGTGGTCGCGGGTTTATTGGCGCTATCGACCAGCTATCCCTTTTTAAAGTTGCGAGGGATGCCAACGCCTTGAAGTTTGATGTCAAAATGCAGGGGTCGTCATCCGCAATAATTACTTATGGCGAAGACGCTACGCCAGACAGTGAAGATGGCGGCGAGTCCCTTATTATGGGTTCGTTAAAAAATGTGACCACAGATGGATGGGTCATTATCGGTATCTTGGGGGTCATGTTTGTGATTAGTTGGATGGTCA
>Ga0302321_100004044_pt1 | contig 12630 bp, 10 predicted proteins | sample Fen_T0_1_FD_202505 | JGI IMG/M metagenome (GOLD analysis project Ga0302321, IMG submission 202505) | Peat permafrost microbial communities from Stordalen Mire near Abisko, Sweden - Fen_T0_1 | ecosystem: Environmental > Terrestrial > Soil > Wetlands > Permafrost | place: Sweden: Abisko...
CTTTGAGCCAGTTTATGATCGGTGATATCTTTGGTAACAACTATTGCCCCTTCACCGGGAAGTGTTGCTGCGCTTACTGATGTCCATATTATTTCCCCTTCCTCAATTAAAATTCCTATCTCCTTATCAAGAATCTCATGTTGTCCTCTTAAAACCTGTAAACTGGGAAATTCGTTTTTATCCATTTCAGTTCCGTCACTGTTAAAATACTTCCGGCTATCATATTTTCTACTGCTTATTTCATCTTTGCTGAGCTTCACAATACGGATGAGAGCATCATTCTGTTCAATTACATTGAGGTGTTCATCAATAATTGAAACACCTACAGGTAATAATTCAAACATTCTTCTTGTTTTTTCTTCATTCCTGCGAAGGGCATCTTCAGCCCTCTTCCTATCTGTTATATCGAGGAAAACAACAATGCCTGCAATCACTTTTTTTGAATCATCAAGGATCGGAGCGGCATTTGCAAGAACAATCCTGTCATCCTCATTGTCTCTTGATATAACGAATTCCCGGCTATTCGTTTCTCCGTACAATACAGCCCTGGCCAGAGGCACCTCTTCAGGTTTAAATGGTGTTCCGTCATGATGCTTTATATGCCAGCTTGACACATATTTATTTATATCAACTTCTGTTACCAACTCATTTTCAGGCTTGTCGGGTATCATCAGACCGGCTTTGTTAACGTATCTCAGTTTTCCTGACGGTGCATCGGCGATTGCTATACCTGCCTGGCTGCAATCCATGGCAGCCATAAAAATTGCATTCGCCTCTTTCAAAGATGCTTCAACTCTCTTGCGTTGGGAAATGTCATTTATATTCGAGAGAATGCAGTTTTCATCATTTATGCTTACTATCCCCGCTGAGAGAAGTCCTGTAATAATCTCTCCGCTCTTCCTTCTGAACTTAAATTCCTTCTCAACTATTTTACCTGTTTTTAAAACCTCCTCCACCATAATTTTCCTTTCTTCCTCATCATCCCAGAAATGAAGGTCAATTATTGTTTTTCCCAGAATCTCTGAAGGATTATAACCTGTGATATTAAGAAAACCTGCATTAGCTTCTATAATCATTCCGTCAGACAGGCGTGTGAGAGTAATTGAATTTATGGAGTTATGAAAAGCCTTTGAAAATTTTTCTTCATGTAAAGCAAGATCAATAAACAGCCTTTTATTGAACATCAGTACCAGGCTGTAAGTGAGAAGGATGAAAAGCATCTGGTAAACTAACATAACAACTGCTTCAAATTCTCCTGAATTAAAATAATCGACCGAAACGTTTCTGTTATGGAAAAATTGAACGATCCTGATTACGGAAATTATACTGAATCCAATAAAAACCACTCCGATTCCCCACGTCTGTTTTCGCATTTTCGGTGATACTCTGAGGAGGGCAAACCAAGAGTATTGGATGAACAATATGAGCATTGCTGCGGCAGTGTTCAGACTCCTTATTGAAAGATCAGGACGGACAGATGTAAACCAAAAATGTATAATGACAAAGATTGCCAGAAGAATATAATTATGAAGATTACGGATTTTCAATCCGGCAAACCGTTCAAGACCAATAAGTCCTAAGATACCACCTCCTATTACCATAGCGTTGGATACAACCATGGATACCAGGTCGGGCATAATTCCTCTTGAAATTATAAGTATCAGGGCAACTGTCTGCAAGACAAAATCCAACAACCATAATGTGATACCTGCGAAGTGTTTGTGGTTCTGAATCCAAAGAAAAAGTATTACGACAGTGCTTACGAGATCAGTAATCACATAACTTAAAATCACGGTATGCATATCGAGTGAAATCATACACAATCATTTTCAGTCAACAATAATGCCTAATCAGAAGAACCCGATTTAAAAACACAGGTCCTCTTCTCCTCTTATCACAGGTAAATCAACTTTCAACTTTGGAGAGTAAGTTACTGATTAATAACAAAATCACGTGTAGGGGATAAACTGATAATTCTGTAGGGGATTTGACTACAGACCGGTTGAAACGGCAGGTAAATATGTATATCTATGGCGACAGGCGGCACCTTAAACCAAACCTTCTTTTATAGCAAATCTTATAATATCAGAAGTGGTTTTCAGATTTAGTTTTGCAAGGATTCTTTCACGGTATGTACTTATAGTTTTAGGACTGAGCGATAAGTCGGTAGCAATATTGCTTAAAGTTTTTCCTTCTGAAAGAAGTGTAATAACTTCAAGCTCACGGATAGATAATTTATCACCAAAAGGTTTATCATCGTTGAAAAAATTAATTGTAATACTTTCAGTTAATGAAGAAGTCAGATAACGACCTCCTTCTGATACTTTTATTATGGCCTCAATTAACTCCTCCGGGGCACTTGCTTTGTTCAGATAACCTGATGCACCCAGTTTTATTGCTCTTATGGCATACTGTTCTTCAGGGTAAATGCTTAGAATTAAAACCGCAGATGTGCGGGCAATTTTCTTCACTTCACCCAATATTTCAAGACCGCTTCTTCCGGGCAATGAGATATCGAGAAGGATAACATCAAAAAACGCACTTTTGATTTTTTCAAGTAGTTCTTTTCCGTTAACAGCCTCTTCAATTTGTCCAAATCTCTGAAATTTGTCATCTTCAAGTATCTGTCTTATGCCCTGACGCACTATAGGATGATCATCGGTAATAAGGATTTTTATCATAATGGTATTTACAGATTAAAAGGACATTCAGTTATTGAATTTTTTTAAGGGAAGATCCATAGTCACTACTGTTCCTTCTCCTACTTTTCCCCTGACTGTAACTTCGCCGCCATAAGATCTTGCCCTTTCCTGCATACCGAGAAGTCCGAATGACTGACGGTTCTTTAAGATTTCACCGTCAAATCCGATTCCATTATCCATCACAAGAAGTTTTAGTCTCTCATCGTCCAGTTTTAGTTTAACCGCTACTTTTGTTGCACGGGAATGCCTGGCAACATTAGTAAGGGATTCCTGTATTATCCGGAAAACGACCAGCGATAACCTATTGTCTATCTCTTTTTCTTTTGGCGCAAAGGAGAGACTGTAATTTATGCCTGTCGATTTCTTAAACTCAGAAAGAAGCCATTCAATAGCAGGATAAAGACCAAGATTATCCAGAATACCAGGTCTTAATCCGTAAGATATTTTATGCAGACTTTCGAATGAGTCATTCAGCAATTGTGACATTCCCGTCATTTTATTCTCAACGGTCCGTGACTGAACCCCTATCCTTGATCTAAGCCAGGAGATATCCATGTTCAGGGCTGTTAGTTTTTGTCCGAGATCATCATGGAGGTCATGTGCAATCTGGGTTCTTTCAGTTTCCATCAATTCCTCGATATGTCTCGATAATTCCCTGAGTTCAATTGCTGATTGTTTAAGTTTTTCCTCAGTCTTTTTAAGATCTGAAATGTTTTGTCCGATTATCGTAAGACCTATCACCTCACCCTCCTTTGTCGTGATAGGATTAAAACTGTAATTCATGTAATAGAGTCCTATTGGAGGCTGAGTATAGGTTTGAATAGAGAAATGTTCCCCTGATAAACACTTTTTGTAATACTTTATCCAATCCTTTTTAATTGAAGCAGGCAAACCATCTGTTACATTATCTCCAACTGCCAGAGCCCGACCTGTTCCGGTTTTAAAATTTTCAATAAAAGTTGAATTGGCATCAATAAGATCAAAATTCCGGTTAATCGACCAGATACTCCAGTCAGAATTTTCAATCAGTGATCTGAGATTGGCTTCCTTTTTCTTAAGGGCATCTTCAACTTTCTTAAGCTCTGATATATCCCTGGCGGCTGCAAATACCCCTGCGACTTTCCCTTCTTCACCACGATACAAAGTTGCATTATAAAGCACCGGGACAATTCCGCCCTTTTTGCGTTTTATTTCAAGGGCATAGTCACGTACAAAACCGGAGGAAAAAACTTCCTGATAACCTGACTGAGCCCTTGCAGGATCAGTAAAATATGCAGAAAAATCTGTTCCGATGAGTTTTTGCCGACTGTAGCCGGTAATTTCCTGTGTTGCTTTATTGACATCCAGAATTTTACCGTTGGATCCTATTGTCACCAATGGATCAAGACTTGCTTCGATCAGACTTCTGTTATATTCACTTGCCTGTTTCAGGGCGGCCTCTACTCTTTTCAGTTCGGTTATATTTTGGGAGACAACCTGAACACCAATTACATGACCGTCAGAATCGCAAATTCTTGTGTGATTTGACAAAAACCAGTATTTCCCCAGTGGCGTATCAATGCAATCTTCATAATCGTAATGTTTTCCGGTTTTGATCGCTTTAACGATCCGGGCTGCATACTCCTTACCTGTCTTTTTGCCAAATACTTCTGTCAGTGTTTTGCCTTTATATTCTCCTGATATGCCACCAATATTCCTGAGGGCTTGTTCATTAAAAAATATTATTTTGCCTTCCGGCGAAAAAAGTCCGATGCCAATACCACTTTGTTCAGAAAGCAAACGATATTTTGAATCGCTTTCGAGAAGCTCTTTCTCAGCTTTCTTTCTGTCTGAAACGTCCTTAACTAATACCTGGGCAGCCGGTTTATCATTATAAAGTATAGCGACCGATGTAACTTCTGCATAAAAATCGGTACCATCACGCCGGATAAGTTTTTCTTCTATAGGTGGTACAGATATTCCGGCAGTAACAAGGTTCATCCTTCTTAAAACTTCTTCACGCGATTCAGGATGAACGATAGAAATAGCAGGTTTGCCTATAAGTTCACTCTGATCTGTACAACCCATAATTTTTAATCCTGTTGCATTAATAAAGACAAACAGTCCATCCTGATAAATAGCAATGCCTATAGGCGCCTGTTCGACCAGGTTTCGGTATTGTTTTTCACTTTCAAGTAACTTTTCATTGACTTTTTTTCTCCCGGTAATGTCCTGAACGATTCCTGTAGCTCTCAGGGGTTTGTCAGTAATATTATTGCCGGAGAATTTAGTAAGCCCTCGTGTTCTTAGCCATTTTTCTGTGCCATCTGTCCTTATTATACGATACTCAGTGTCAAGAATCCCGGAACCAAGCGGATCATTAGCTTTTAGCATTTCACTCAGAAATTTTTTCTTATCATCAGGATGTAAAGCTTTGGCGACCAGGTCACCGTCTAATTTAAGAGTTTCCCCTGGCGAAAGTCCATACAGATCGAGGAATTCCTTTGAATAATAGGCATTTCCGCTTTCGAATTCATAGGAATAGGTACCAAAACCGGTGGCTTCACTTGCCAACCTCAATCTTTCCTCGCTTTCTTTAAGTTCATTCTCGTATTTTTTCCGCTCATTCATATTTATTATCAAGCCAATAATTTGTTCCACGGACCCATCTCTTCCTTTTAATAATGTTGCAGTACCATATACCCATGTAATCTTTCCTGTAGCATCCATAAACCTGTATTCACTATCCCAGTGACTTTCACCCCTCATGAAGATCTTCCATTCAGAAATTAACCTGCCTAAATCCTCCTTATGAATTGCATTTATCCATCCTTCACCTAAAGCTTCATCACAAGTTATTCCCGCCATTCTGCACCAGGCAGGATTAACATAGATACAGTTCCCGTTTTGATCTGTTATATGAATACCTGCAGGAGACATTTCTGCCAGCATCCTGAATGAAACATCTAATCGTCCCTTTATCTGCTCTCGGTTTGTTGGACCAATTTTTTTCATAAAAATTAAATATGTATTTTATGTTAAAATTTTCCGGAAAAGCTTTCAGCAATTTAATCCTTTTTTTGCATTTCAGCTGATTTAAAACTAAATTTACTGATTAGTGTCCTTAATGATAAAAACAAGAGATCATGAAAAAAGTCAACCTGATTATCAGTGTGATAATAACCATCATTTTCATCAGCTCAGCTGATTGTTTAGCTCAGGACTGGCCGCAATGGCGGGGCATTAACCGCGACAGTAAAGTAACAGGTTTTAAAGCTCCAGCCTCCTGGCCAACCGATCTGAAACAGGACTGGAAAGTTACTGTGGGTTTTGGTGATGCGACACCTTTGTTAGCTGGCAATAAACTTTATCTGAATACACGACAGGCTGATCATGAAGTAATACTATGCCTTGATGCGGCGACAGGCAAAGAGCTGTGGAGAAACTCATACCCTTCGATAGCTGTCACCGGGCCTTCGGCATCACAACACCCTGGTCCAAGGGGTACACCTGCAATTTCAAACGGGAAGGTTGTAGCATTCGGTGCCGCCGGAATAATATCCTGTGTTGATGCGGAAACAGGAAAACTTTTATGGAGAAAAGAAAATCCAACAAATGCTTATCCGGCTTTCTTTACCGGTGCATCGCCAATAATAACTGACGGTTTGTGTATTTTGCCGATCGGTAAAAAAGATGACGGACAGGTTGTTGCCTATGATATGAATACAGGCAATGAAAAATGGAAATGGTCAGGTGATGGTCCTTCATATTCATCCCCTTCGATTATGACTATTGACGGGAAAAAACAATTGATATTGTTTACCGAAAAAAATCTGATGGCGCTTAGTCTGGCAGATGGAAAACTTCTCTGGCAGCTTCCAACCGCTGTTCAGCAGAGGTATTATAACTGTGTGAGTCCGTATATTGATGGTCAAACAATCTTTTTAACCGGACAAGGTACAGGAATGAAAGCAATTAAGGTGGAAAAGTCAGGTAATGAATATATTACAAAAGAACTCTGGACCAATCCCGAGGTCGGGGCCAAATGGAATACTCCCGTTCTAAAAGATGGATTCCTATATGGTTTTACGGATCAGAAGAGAATCTACTGTCTTAATGCGCTGACAGGAAAAACTGCATGGATTGATAATGCTGTAAACAGCGATTTTTCAACAATCGTGGATTGTGGTCCGGTAATTATAGGTTTAACAGCCACTGATAACCTGATAATTCTTAAACCTGACCCTGCGGCCTATAATGAAGTAAAAAAATACAAGGTTTCGGAAACAGCAATATATTCATATCCTGTTATTGCGGGAGATAAGATTTATATAAAAGATGCTGAGACGCTGATGAAGTTTGAGTTATAAGGCCTCTACTGAATAATTTCCGTTGAAGGTGGAAATTAACCATTCATAAGCCTCTCCCCAAACTCCTCCCCCAGGAGGGAGGGGCTTTAACTATCTGTAATTAAGAAATGTATGGTGTACTTACGTAGATCTGTAACCAGAGACATGTATTTCGGGGCAAAACCTGTTCTATTTAGATTGACGGAGAAGATGAGAAAGAATCCAACTGAGGCTGAACAGATGCTTTGGAAGCATCTTAAAAAATTCAGATCCACAGGATTTATATTCAGGAGACAACATCCTGTTGATTTTTATATCGCTGACTTTTATTGTCATAAGCTGAAACTTGTTATAGAAGTTGACGGTGAAATTCATGATACGGAAGAAACAAGAGTAGATGATGACGGCCGAACTGGTCACCTTGAACATTTTGGAATAAAAGTAATCAGGTTTACTAATGAAGAAGTTCTTGAAAATGAGGACCTGGTAATCAGTCAAATTCGCAGGTATTTGAATGAATTAGCCTCCCCCGCCCTCCTGGAACCGGGGGACGTGAGGGGGTGAGGTTTACCTCTCTCCCTTCATGAACTGTCCCTTTGAATTAGATAGAAGATTTTTAGTCAGATAAGATACTCCGGCACCAACTGATGCAATTACAACTGGCTTTAATGTAATCCAGTTAATAGCACATCCGTTTGCTATTTACTGATATAAGCCGGTAATGAAACTGCAAAAAATGGCAACAATTATTCCATTAATAAAATCGCCTTTGTTTAGCTTAAGAAATTTAGACTTCATGGTTTAAGAGTTTAGAAATCACATCATCGTGAACCAAATTTACACAATAAATAAATAATTATCAAGTATATGAATGGAATGTCAGAAAGGTCCTAAAAGTCTTTTATCCCCAAAAATTCATTTCCTTATTACCTAATAGCCCTACATACTCTTCAGACTTTACAGACTTTACAGACTTTATGGACTTTATGGACTTTATGGACTTTATGGACTTTATGGACTTTATGGACTTTATGGACTTTATGGACTTTATGGACTTTATGGACTTTATAGACTTTATGGACTTTACTACCAAACCTTCTCCATCAGCAGGATATTCCTCAGATCATTCGGTGTTATATTTTCTCTTATCTCACCATTGTCAACTACTGAAATGAAACCTGATTCCTCAGAGAGAACAACTATCAGGGCATCAGAATGTTCCGACATACCAATGGCAGCACGGTGCCTCATTCCGAACCGGGGTGGCAGGGTCATCTGGTCAGTGACAGGTAAAGGACATCTGGCAGCCAGGATCAATCCACCCTCGATAAGCACAGCCCCATCGTGCAAAGGAGTATTTTTAAAAAATATTGTTTCAAGCAATTCCGCACTTATCCTTGCTTTTAATATTTCTCCTCCTTCTGAAAAGAGATCCAGACTACTTTTTCTCCCTATCACTATCAAAGCCCCGGTTTTCTTTAAAGCAAGCCGTTCGCAGGCTTTCACTATCTCCTCCGCTTCCCTTGGGCTTCCAGGTTCATTTGATGCCATGGAGAAAAACCTACTGAAAGAGAACCTGCTGCGCGTAATATACTTATTTCCAATAACAAGAAGAAATCTTCTAACTTCCTGCTGGAACACAATTATAATAGCAATTACGCCCACACCAATTACCTGTCCGAGCAGGGCGCTGATCAGCTCCATATTCAAAGCTTTTACAACCAGCCAGAAAATGTAAATGAAAAAAATTCCCAGGAAGATACTAAGTGCAGCAGTACCTCTGATCAGACGGTACAGCTGGAACAGTACTATAGCAACCAGAAGAATGTCAATAATATCGAGTATTGTTATATGAAAGGGCATAATAAGAAGGTTCAAGGTTCATTTATAAAGCATCATAGATATCAATTTTATAATTAAGAATAAGTAATCAGGAAAATTTAATTTGTTCATAAAGTTTTACAACCTGAACGGCTTCCTTAACATCATGAACCCGGAGAATGTCAGCTCCGTTGATCAGGGCAATTGTATTTAAAACAGTCGTGCCGTTTAACGCTTCACCGGCAGTTATGCCGAGAGTCTTCCAGATCGTCGATTTGCGTGATAATCCTGCAAGCAATGGTAATCCGGCAATTGAAAAATCACCTAAACGCCTTACAAGCTCAAAATTATGTTCTATTGTCTTACCGAATCCAAATCCGGGATCAATAATAATATCCTTTACGCCAACCGAGTTTAGTCTGAAAATCCGTTCACCGAACCATTTAAGTATATCTGCCACAATATCCTCATAAACTGGCGAATTCTGCATTGTGCGGGGATCCCCCTTCATATGCATCAAAATATACGGGACATTCAGTTTCTCCACAACCTTAAACATATTCTTATCAGCTTCACCACCTGATATATCGTTTATAATCCTGGCTCCGCATTCAACTACAGCCTCCCTTGCAATATCAGCACGAAATGTATCCACGGAGATGATTGCATCAGGGAATTCCCTGATTATTAATTTCACTGCCTTAAGGAGGAGGAGTGCCTCTTCTTCTAAGGTGATTTCCTTTGCACCGGGTCTGGAAGAACAGGCTCCAACATCAAGTATGTCAGCGCCATCTTTTAACATATCCGCAGCAGCGTTTAATATCTCACTATCTGAATTGTACCTGCTGCCTGAATAGAAAGAATCGGGAGTAATATTCAGTATCCCCATCACCCTGGGAACTGACAGGTCAATCAACTTACCCCCTGCATTAATATATCTTGGTTTATCCTGAAACATTGTTTTTATGAATAGCCGAAATTAATGAAATAATTAAAACACTCTATACATTTTCATCTTTGCCCTCTGCTTATTACATTTGTACTGAATGAAATCGAACGGATAATGAAGCTTTTTGTCATTGAAGGAGTTGATGGAGCAGGCAAATCAACGCAAATAAAATTGTTAAGAGATTTTTTCCTTAAGAAGGGGTATGATTGTGAATATTTGCACTTTCCACGCACCGAAACACCATATTTCGGAGAGCTGATTTCTCGGTTCCTCAGAGGAGAATTCGGATCACTTAAGGAAGTTGATCCGTATCTCGTTGCAATGCTCTACGCGGGTGACAGGAAGGATGCTTCGGAAATGATAAGTAACTGGCTCAAGCAGGGGAAATATGTTCTTCTCGACGGGTACACATATTCGAATATTGCCTACCAGTGCGCAAAACTGACAGAAAAAGAAGACCAGGACAGACTGATGAAATGGATAATATCACTCGAATTTGTACATTTTTCCATTCCTAAACCTGATCTAAACATTTTTCTGGATGTACCTTTCACTTTTACTGAAAAGAACCTGACAAAAACAAGAACTGGAAATGACCGTGATTACCTCAACGGAACAAGAGATATTCACGAAGAAAGTATGGTATTTCAAAAGAAAGTAAGAGATTTATACCTGAGGGTATCTGAATCGGATGACAGTCTTTCAGTTATTGATTGCAGTAAATCTGATGGAGTGATGCATAGCCCGGACAAAATATTTGATCTGACCTTGAATGTTTTAAGGGATAAGAAATTCATATAATATGAAAATACTGAGGATTATTTCCAGGATTATAATTGGCCTGGTATTTATATTCTCCGGAGTAGTTAAAGCAGTTGACCCTCTGGGGTCAGCGTATAAATTTCATGATTATTTTCAAGCTTTCCATATAGGCTTTCTTAATACTTTCAGTCTCATCCTAGCAATTTTGCTCTGTACTGCAGAATTTATTTCCGGATTTTCTGTTCTTACCGGGATAAGGTTTAAAACCGGGTTAAAGGGGGTTTTTATACTTCTTGTAATTTTTACACCGGTTACTTTCATTCTCGCCCTGACAAACCCGGTTTCGGACTGCGGTTGTTTTGGTGATGCAATTCATCTCTCCAACTGGCAAACATTTGGCAAGAACATTATTTTGTTTTTCTTGCTAATAATGCTTCTTACGGAAAAAAATCACCCTAAAGAAATATTTAGCAGAACAAAAGAATGGATTATCATTATTACAAGTGTCATCCTGTTTGTTGTTTTTTCATTGGTAAACTTAAGATATCTGCCAATGATCGACTTTCTTCCTTATAAAACAGGGGTCAAAATTGCAGATAAGATGGCTATTCCTGAAGGAGTTCAGGGTGACGTGTATAGCACAACATTTATTTATGAAAAGAATGGGACAAGAAAGGAATTTAACGTAAGCAATTATCCTGCAAGTGATACATCCTGGAAGTTTGTGGATCAGAAATCTGTCCTGATAAAAAAAGGATATAAACCACCGATACACGATTTTTCTTTAAACAATTTAAAGGGTGAAGATCTTACCCAACAAATTTTAACCTATCACGGATATTCTGTTCTAATGGTATCCAAAAAACTATCAGAGGCAAAACATGAATCACTTCTCAGTGGATTCAGGCTGGGGAATTACTGTATGGCTAACGGTATTAACTTTTATATACTTACGTCTTCAGGTAAAGATGAAGCAGGAAGCTATGAGAACGGGCTGACATTTTGTTCTGCTGATGAAACAACATTAAAGACAATGATAAGAGCAAACCCCGGCTATCTTTTACTTAAGGATGGCATAATTGTTGGAAAATGGTCATGGGCAAATCTTCCAAAGGAACCATGGTTTGCAGAGAAGATTAATCATTAGATTTCCTTGCATTGTAAAATTGAGTACTTTTAAATAATATTTCATTTTAAACTTTAACTTATATGAGAAAGAAGATTGTTGCAGGTAACTGGAAAATGAACATGGATCTGGCAGAAGGCATCAAATTTGCAGGGTCAATTGAGAAATATTTTAAAGAAAGACCTTCAGAAAAGGCATTGGTTATTCTTTGTCCTCCATTTATACACCTCGCAGGTATCGCAGATATTCTTAAACATGGCAAGATAGCTCTTGGTGCCCAGAATTGCGCCTCCGAAGCTTCCGGTGCATATACCGGAGAAGTTTCAGCATGGATGGTAAAAAGCACCGGGGCTCAATATGTTATACTTGGCCATTCTGAACGCAGATCCTATTATCATGAGGATGACAAACTTATCAATAAGAAAACTCTGCTCGCTCTTAACAGCGGTCTGAAAGTTATTTTCTGTATTGGTGAGGTCAAGGATGAAAGGGAAGCAGGACAGCATTTCCTGATTATAAAAAGACAGTTACAGGAAGGGCTATTTAGTCTTACTGAGGAGCAGATGGATATGATTGTCATTGCTTACGAACCAGTATGGGCTATAGGGACTGGGCTCACCGCAACTCCTGACCAGGCTCAGGAAATGCATAAATTTATCCGCGACCTTGTTAAGGAGAAATATGGCAATGATTGTGCAAAAAAACTTCCTATTCTCTATGGAGGCAGTTGTAAGCCATCGAACGCAGCAGAAATATTCTCAAAACCAGATGTTGATGGCGGATTGATTGGCGGTGCTGCTCTTAAGAAAGAAGATTTCACAGCAATAGTCGAAGCATTTTAAATATCAATATTAATTTTGATAAGAACTTGCACAGAGAAACGCAGAGAAGACAAAGAGAACCACAGAGAAATCTTTACTCAGTGTAACCTTGTGCATCTCT
>Ga0302321_100004045_pt1 | contig 12629 bp, 10 predicted proteins | sample Fen_T0_1_FD_202505 | JGI IMG/M metagenome (GOLD analysis project Ga0302321, IMG submission 202505) | Peat permafrost microbial communities from Stordalen Mire near Abisko, Sweden - Fen_T0_1 | ecosystem: Environmental > Terrestrial > Soil > Wetlands > Permafrost | place: Sweden: Abisko...
AAGCCGGAAGGAGCAACCCCGAAGGGGCTGCGAATGCCGCGCCCTCGGCGGCGAGCTCGTGCCGCTGAACTGGGGGAATGCACAGTTCGCGCAGCCATGATTGTCAGCAATTGCAATCACCGTTGGCCGACGCAAGGCCATGCAATTGCTCGACCCTAAAATTGATGTTGTCTTCAAGTTGCTCTTCGCGCACCCGAGCCACCGCGACATCCAGATCTCCTTGCTGACGGCAGTCTTGCAGCCGAAAGTTCCCATCCCGGAGGCAACAGTTCGCGCGTCTATTGCCGACTGCGCGATTTCACGGCACATTTAGGGTGCTCGAGGTTCATGACCACTTCGAACTTACTGATGCCCTGGAATTGCACGTTGTCGAGCTACCAAAGCTCGAGCGCCAAACAAACGAGCCTTCATTGGCTCGCTGGGTGCGATTCTTCCTGGCTGAAAACGAAGCTGAGCTACAGGAGCTTGCCATAAATGACGTCGATATGCAGCGGGCTAAAGACGCGTTGGCTCAGTTGTCGCAAGACGCCGCAAGCGTTAGTTCAACTCGACGATAGCGGATTACAGCAGCTTCTCGATTCTGTCCGACATGATCGAGTTTGGCCAATAGACGACTAGTTACCCTCCAATGCCTTGCACGGCAAACTCGTGCCGCAGGCGCCGGGAGATGCGATTGACGCGACAGTCGATGTTGCAACGGCGAGTGACGAGGGCAGCGCCATCGGCTCGCTTGTGATAAGAGCCGTTAGAATTCAGGATGACTACGTCTACGAGAGAGCCGGCGTTCGAGGATGTCGAAGGTTGGGCCGCCTATTACCTAGCGACCGACGAGCTTGCAATCAAGATGGCACCCCCCGTGCCTCCGAAGAACTTCGGCGAACATGCGCCTCGGCGCGTTCCGGGGCCCGGTAGACCGGCACAGTTTCGCCAGGCGAAACGCGGCGAGCGGACGCCTCGGCTCGAGGCGCTGAAAGAACCGTACTATCGAGCACGAACGCTGCACACTTTCTTTCACCATGAGCTACAAGCAGCCGAGCTCATGTGTTGGGCGTTGCTATCGTTTTCCGATGCAGAGCTGGAATTTCGACGCGGGCTTTTGGGGATCATTTTTGACGAGATTCGACACATGAATCTCTATCGCGAACACATCGAGGCACTCGGGTGCTCAATTGGTGACTTTGGTGTGCGCGATTGGTTTTGGCGCAGAGTTCCTGCGTGTTCTAGTAAGATTGCGTTCGTGGCGGTCATGGGAATGGGGCTCGAAGCCGCGAACATCGAGTATGCGGCGGACTTCGCCAGCCGCTTTCGTGCAGTTGGAGACGAGCTTGGGGCGGCAATTCAAGACCGCATTGCTCTGGAAGAGCTCGGGCACGTACGTTTTGGTACGCACTGGTTCAAAGAATGGACCGGAGGCTGTGAGTTCGAGCGCTGGTCACTCGAGCTCCCGGCCCCGTTTTCACCTTGGGTGATGCATGGCAATCCCATCGCCGAAAGTGCGCGTCTGAGTGCGGGTATGAGCGCAGAGTTCGTTCGAGCGCTTCAGGCATACGTACCCTCACCCAAGGGGCGACCGATCCCCAAGTCTTCAGAGAGTCTGGAGTGAGCGGATCACTAGGCTTAGCGTGGGTGCTCAACTTGGACGCCGAGCTCGAAATGGCGGAGCCGAGCTATTGTCCTCGCTCGCGCGTGCTTGCGCAGCTTGAGCGTTATGGGCAGGGTGCGCGTTCGCTATTGGGACCGCAAGACGTGCTGCTCGACGACTCGAATCGGAAAGCAACGGGGCGAACGGGGCGAGCCTGGTGTCCCACACCGCGGGCGCTGGCTCGCATGGCGGCGGCTGGAGCCGTACCCGAGCCACACCCGCCGCTGGAGGTTCTGCGCGCCGTCAATCACCGAAAGTTCACCGCGGATCTCTGCCTCGGGATCCCCGAGCAACGCTATGTGGAAGATCGCATAAGCCTCGATGAAGTACTGCGCGGAAGCGCTCGCGCTTGGTTGCTCAAGCGACCACTGTCTTTCGCAGGCCGCGGTCAGCAGCGTGTTGTTGGGCAAGTTGACGCGAAGCAATCCGCCTGGATTGACGCTTCACTGCGCCGCTCGGGCCTGGTTATCGAACCGTTGGTAAAGCCTACACTCGAGGTGAGTCTACACGGGTTCATTTGGCGCAATGAGCGCCATGAGCTCGGTCGCCCCTGCGTGCAAGAAGTGTCGAGCCGGGGCGTTTTTCGTAGCATTCGCTTGGCGCGCGCTGGAGAGCTATCCCCGAATGAAGAGCAACGGCTCGTTGATGCAGCAGAGCAAACGGCAACCGCGATTAGCGCGGCCGGCTACTTTGGGCCCTTTGGGATTGACGGCTATCGTTACACGCTTGGCGACGCCGTGGCGTTCTGCGCGCTCAGTGAGATCAACGCGCGTTACAGTATGGGGTTCGGTACGGGCTTTCCGCGGCACCCGAGTGAGTTACACCAGAGCCTGGAGTGTGGCGCGTCCGCCATTGCGTGCCACGCTGAGCAAGCCCGAAGGCGGATTCTTCTTTGACCATTGCCGTAGTCGCCGAGAAACCCTCAGTTGCCCGTGACATTGCCGCAGTCCTTGGTGCAACCAAGCGAGGCGAGGGCTGTTTCGAAGGGGGCGGCTACACGGTGACCTGGGCTATTGGACACCTCGTTGCACTCGCACAGCCTCACGATATCAATCCCAATTGGAAGCATTGGAGCCTTGCAACTTTACCGATGCTTCCGGAAAACTTCCCGCTAGCTGTCCTACCGGACACCAAGGCCCAGTTTGCCATCGTGCGGCGAATCCTGAGGGACCGAACTATCGAAAGTGTCGTTTGTGCGACCGATGCAGGCCGTGAAGGTGAACTAATCTTTAGATACATATTCGAAGCCGCTGCCTGTAAAAAACCGGTTCAACGGCTCTGGATCTCGTCTCTTACCCCCGACGCGATCCGAACTGGTTTTCGGCGCCTAAAGAGCAGCGCCGAGTATGACACACTTGCGGACGCTGCCCGGGGCCGAAGCCGCGCCGATTGGCTCGTGGGAATGAATCTTTCGCGCGCCTACAGCCTCACGCTCAATCAGGACATCTCTGTCGGACGGGTGCAGACTCCGACATTGGCTATTGTGGCCGAGCGTGAACTCGAGATCAGGAAGTTCGTACCGAAAGATTACATCGAAGTTGTCGCGACGTTTGGCCCAAGTGATTCGGATCGCAACAAGACAGCCGCAAATTATGCAGGAACTTGGTTCAACACCACGTCACCAGCGAGCCACTCGAGTAACACCTCGAGCAACCCCAGGCGCCTGCCGCCTGACGGCATCGCGGCCGCCGCTATCATCGAGCGCGCTCGCTCAGGTAAGGCTGCCGTTGAGTCAGTGGCAACCGAGGCTCATAGGCTCGCGCCACCCTTGCTCTATGATTTGACGGAGCTGCAGCGCCACGCCAACCGCCTCTTTTCCATGAGTGCCCAGCAAACGCTCAACACAGCTCAGTCCTTGTACGAGCGGCACAAACTTCTCAGTTACCCGAGAACCGACAGCCGCCATCTTTCCAAGGACACTGCGGCTACACTCGAAGCCGTAACAAAGACCCTGCGACATCGCTACGCTGGGCAGATTGCCCCGGGGACCGGCACAAAACCACTCGGCCGCCGTTTCGTCGATGATGCGCGCGTCACGGATCACCACGCGATTATTCCCACGACCACAGCCGCCTCTGACGGAAAACTCAGTGCGGATGAACTTAGAATCTACGACCTCGTCTGCCGCCGGTTACTCGAGGCGTGGCATGACGACTTCCAGTACTCGACTACCACCGTTGTTTCGGCGATTACAGCCCGCGGCCCAAACCCGGTAGTCGATCAGTACGAAAGCCGTGGGACTGTCGTTGACCACGTCGGGTGGAAGGTGCTGGACCTAGGTGGCGGCAAAAAAGCACCGAGAGCCACGGCAAAATCGAAGGAATTGGCGCTCGGTGACTCAGAAGACGACACGGACGACACTGAACAATCGCTTCCGACCGGGCTCATTTGCGGTAGGCCGCTGCGAGTGCTCGACGTTCATCCGCTGGCGAAACGCACTCGACCGCCCAAGCACCACACCGAGGCCACGCTACTTTCCGCCATGGAGAACGCGGGCCAGACGCTGGATAACGAAGAGCTTTCGGAGGCCATGAAGGATCTTGGCCTGGGTACCCCCGCCACGCGCGCGCAGATTATCGAAACCCTACTTCGACGCGAATACCTGGTTCGTCGCGGAAAGCAGCTGGAAGCCACGGAGAAGGGGCTCGGCCTGATTTCCGTCATTCACTCGGAAGTGAAGAGCCCAGCGATGACGGGTGAGTGGGAAGCCAAACTCAAACGGCTGCAGCGCGGGCAAGGCGATCTCGCAAGTTTCATGACCAGCATTGAAACGTATGTGAGTGACGTGGTAGCGCGTGTCGCCAAAGGTCAACTCGAATCGAGTGCAGAGTGGGCCAAACTCGCCCCGGCAAGACGTTCGCCTGAGGAGTCAATTGTCAGCACGCCGGCCACGGTGTCCGCGCTAACGTCTGCACGCAAATCAAGAGGAAAAGCGGCTCGCTCCTCATTATCCGAGTTGAGCGTTTCGAGCGAGCCCGTCGATTCGGGTTCAGGCAAATTGGAGACAAGACCGCTGCGACCCCCCGTGCAACGGTCGCCCACCGAGTCAAGGGATCTGCGGCGGCTTCTCCAATCTCACTTTGGCTTTAGCAACTTTCGGCCTTATCAGGAAACCGTTTGTCGAGCCGCGACCGAAGGCCATGATGTGCTGCTAGTCATGCCCACGGGCGCCGGCAAATCCCTTTGCTATCAACTGCCCGGAATTGCCCGAGCTGGCACAACACTCGTGGTAAGCCCGCTCATCGCGCTCATGGATGACCAAGCCGCAAAGCTTGCAGCCCAGGGGTTTCGCGTCGAGCGCATTCATTCCGGCCGTGCGCGGGCCGATTCGCGCCAAGCGTGCATTGATTACCTCGCAGGCCACTTGGACTTCTTGTTCATCGCGCCTGAACGACTTCGGGTTCCCGGGTTTCCCGAGATGCTCGCCAAACGCCCCCCTGCCCTGATCGCGATCGACGAAGCCCACTGCATCTCCGAGTGGGGCCATGACTTTCGACCCGATTACCGCTTGCTTGGTCAGCGTTTGCCGCAACTTCGCCCCACTCCGATTATCGCGCTCACGGCAACCGCTACACCCGAAGTCCAAGACGACATCGCCGTTCAGCTGGGGCTGAGCCGAGCCGCGCGGTTCATTCACGGCTTTCGCCGCACTAACATCGCCATTGAGGTGGTCGAGATGAACCCAGGCGAGCGCGCCGAAACCATCTGCCAACTCCTCGCAGACAAGGCACGTCGACCCGCGATTGTGTACGCGGCAACTCGCAAAAGCGCAGAGGATCTGGGCGCCGCGCTGGGCAAGAGGCTGGCCGCCGTATACCACGCCGGAATTGACCCCGATGACCGCGAACGGATTCAGATAGCATTTATCGAGGGGCGGCTGGAAGTCATCGTGGCCACGGTGGCCTTTGGTATGGGTATCGACAAAGCCAATGTGCGTACCGTTATTCATGCGGCGCTACCTGGCAGCCTCGAAGGCTACTACCAGGAGATCGGCCGCGCCGGTCGCGATGGCGGCTCCGCCTCGGCGCTCTTGTTGCATTCCTACGCAGACCGAAAAACTCACGAGTTCTTTCACGACCGCGACTACCCCGAACCCGAGGTGCTAGAGTCCATTTACGAAGCGCTCTCGAAGAAGCCTGTCGTTCGAGACAAGCTTCGACGAAAGCTCCATTTGGATTCCGACTTGTTCGATAAGGCCATTGAGAAGCTTGAGATCCACGGCGGGGCCGTGCAGAGTGCCGACGGAGAGTTCTCAAAAGGGGCCGGAGCCTGGCTCGGCCTCTATGTTGCCCAGCGCGAACGCAAGTTCGAACAGCTCCAGCGCATGATCCGCTTTGCCCAGTCCCACGACTGCCGCATGGTGCACATGATTCGCCACTTTGGCGACCAAGAAGATACCCTAGCCCCTTGCGGGCTCTGCGACGTATGTGCAACAGGCAGCTCCGCTGCTCGGCGTGTCCGCGAGCCGAATCGTTCGGAAGTGGAAGCTATGTCACGAATCTTAGCCACGTTGAAGCAAGGCGACGATCAAGCGGTGGGTAAGCTTTACCGCGAGACGTTCCACGATTCAAAACTTAGCCGCCAGACATTCGAGTATATTCTCACCGGGTTGCGGCGCGCAGGCCTCGTAGACGTAAGCGAAGCATCGTTCGAAAAAGTGGGGCGAGAAATCAGATACCAACGGGTAACGCTGACAGACTTGGGGCGGCAGCAGGTTGCCTCGCCCACGGGAATCACTCTGCCCGCGGCCGCCGCTAAGGCCCCCAAGAAGCCACGAAGCAAGTCTGCCAAGGTAAGCGCTAAGCCAAGAAGCAAAGCAAGATCCAAGGTCAAAGCCCCTAACAAATGGTTCTTTGTCAATCGAGCCAAGCGGGCCAAGAAGAAAACAAGCTAAAGGCGAGTAACCGCGCGTGTAAAGTGCGCGTTCCCTCCGTGCGGCTCAGGCGATCACGTGGCACGCTGAGCCTCGTGGACTTCGACGCGAATCACCTACTCCTCTCGCTCGTGGTGAGCGGCATTGGCTTCGTGCTATTCATGTACGGCAAGAAGCAGGCACGAATGCCTCAATTGGTCACCGGAATCGTGATGTCACTCTATCCGTACCTCGTGTCCAATCTCTTGCTTCAGGGCGGCATTGCTATATTGTGTATCGGGGTGTGTTGGTGGTTGGTACGCGCCGGGTTCTAGCTCGTTCAAAGTCCATGAAGCCTGGCCTTAGCAGGAACTCCCAGGCGGCAGCGGTGCAAGCCCCGCTTGGATACTCGCCCCGACTTTTCCGTGCCGCAGCGACATAAAAAACGTTACATTCACGGCCAAGCGGGTAACTCCGTTCTAGGGCAGCATTGACGCCCGCGGCGGGACGTACCAAGAGAGAAGCCGATGAACGACAAATCAATGCCAGAACCAGACAATACGGCGGTGAGGGTCGCTTTGTGGCGGGCACTCCATGTGGAGGTCGATGCGCCGCCGCACGTGTTCGTCGACGAAATTGGTTTGAAACTCGCGGCGCCTGAAGCCGGGTGGCAGAGCCGTCCTGACATGAGCCCGTTCACACGCCCGTTTCGGGCGTCCATTCTCGCGCGGGCCCGCTTCGTCGAAGATCTCGTTTTGCAGCAGGCTGCGCGGGGAGTTGGGCAGTACGTGATTCTCGGAGCGGGACTAGACACGTTCGCCCAGCGTCGGCCCGAGCTTGGCTCACGGTTGCGAGTGTTCGAGATCGATCAGCCAGGGCCTCAGGCGTGGAAGCGTCAGCGTTTGGCCGACATTGGTCTCGGTATCGCGCCGTTCCTACGGTTCGTTCCCGTGGACTTCGAGGCGGGTGACACGTGGTGGGATCGGCTCGCGGCGTCCGGCTTCGACGCGTCAAGGCCGGCAATCGTGGCATCTACCGGTGTGAGTATGTACTTAACCAAAGAGGCAATCGCCGCAACGCTGCGCCAGGTCGCATCGCTCGCTCCGGGCTCCACGCTTGCCATGTCGTTTATGCTTCCCATCGAGTTGGCAGAGCCCGAGTTGCGTCCCGGAATCGAGCGGGCTGCCGCCGGTGCGCGGGCAAACGGAACGCCATTCATTAGTTTTTTTATGCCCGAAGAGATGCTGACGCTAGCTCGCGATGCAGGCTTTCGCGAAGTTCAACACGTATCGGCAGTTATGCTCGCGGAGCGCTACTTTGCGGGAAGAACCGATGGCCTTCGTCCGCCGAGGCACTCGGAGGAATTGCTCGTGGCAAGCCCATGACCAGTTCTGCCGCTTGGCTCCGCGTGGGGCAAGCCCGGCTTCTCTCATCGTTTCCAACTCCTACCCCGGCATGTGGTAGTGGAGTCAATGCTTGCCCTAGGGCATAACCATGGAAGTCGCATTCTTGGAAAAGTTCGTAATTCTGGTGGTGGGTCGCGGAAAATTAGCAGAAGAACTTTTGCAGGGGTTAAGCAGCCCAAGCATCTCATGCGTATTGCGCTGGAGTGAGCGGAGTTCCCAAACAGAAAGTCGCCACATTGTGGTCCACGCCGGCTCCGGGCGTGAATTGGGCGAGGTCATGGACTTTTGCGCGGCAACCGGCTCCGTGCTGCTCGACTTGTCTACGGGCGAGCCGCAACGGCCCACAACAACCGAATTCCCCGTAGTCATCTGTCCCAACGTGAATATGCAGATGCTGTATTTCATGGCGCTGGTCAAACGCGCGGCGAAGTACTTCGCAGGCCAAAATATCGCGATTTGCGAATCGCACCAGGCTTCCAAAACGAGCAAGCCGGGTACTGCTATTTACCTGGCCAAGGCACTGGGCGTCCCTGAAACCGAGATTCGATCGGAACGGGATCCCCAGGTGCAAGAGGGCGTTCTGGGGATCCCATCTGCAGCTTTGGATCGCCACGCCTATCACGAGATACTGATTCGTAGCCCCGAGGTAGAGATTCGTTTGGAGACGCGAGTTCTCGGCAAGACAGCCTACGCAACCGGTCTCGCAAAGGTCATCGATAGAGTAGCAAAGAGCAGGCTGGTGCCCGGTTACTATGACATCGTTGATCTCGTAATCGATGACGTCTAGAAACTAGCGTTTTTGCTCGGGGCTGACGCGCGCGGCAAGCTACTCGGCGGCGGACTTCGCAGCCCGAGGCGCTGGCAATGGAGCTTGCGTCTCACTAGCTTGCGTCTCACTGGCTTCCGTCTCACTGGCCTGCGTCACCAGTGCGGCACTGTCAGCTTCCAACACCGGATCGATGACTAGCTCCACACTCGCGACCTCAGCGGCTTCTTCGCTGTTCTTGGCTCGGCGGCGACGCTGACGGGGTTCACCTGATGCCGTGTCCGAATCCGCACCTGCCTTGAGTTTTCTTCGGGTGGCGGGCATTGAGGCGGCAATGAGTTCGAGCTTTGCGAGGGGCTCCGCATCACCATCAACGAAGATTTTTAGGAACGAAAGTGCGCGAGCCGCCTTCTGGGAAATCTCAACTTCGACTTCGCGATAACTGGCCCGTGCCGCCGCTAAGGCCTCCTCGGCTTTCACAACGGATTGGGCTTCGAGATCGATGGAATCGACGGCACTTTGAAGTACGGTAACGTCCAGATCGCCAAAGCGAGCATCGGGGTAACGCTCCTTGTAAAATGCCAAAAGATCGCGAATAGCTTGGGGGACCAGGTCAGTCATTGGGCTGAACGCTTGCACAGCATTTTCCCGTCGGCAAGCGTCTCTTTCCCTGAAGGCGAATTCTTCGGCGTCACGTTGCAAAGCGGCACTGCGACCGGCCCTCGCTGCGCTCCCCACCACCGCACCGGACCGCTGTCACGGCTTACGCTGTCACTCGCCGCGGAGGAACAGACGGGCGCGAGTTGCGATCAGAATGACATAACCATGAGCGACCCGTCATGCTCAGCCGTTGCAAGTTGCCGCATTGAGGTTCACCTCTGCTGTTCATCGCTGCACATTGCCACACTGTCTTAGATTACTACGCGCGCCACGAAACGTGCATCGAGCCCACTTACGCTCAGCCGGAAGGGGATTAGGTCATTGTAAACATCGCAAACGACGCATGAAGAACATAAACACTGACCACGAAATCCGCGCACTCGCCCCAACTCTCGACGGCACTAGAATCATTCGGGGCACCGTCAGGAGCAACGCGCACGATATTGTTGGGGTGCAATCCCAAAGCGGCGCAGTTACGAACGCGCGCCGAAGTGAACTGCAAACAGATTCCGCAATACAAGGCGATGGGTTCGATGACGGCCTCTGGTCAGCGCTGCTCGACGCAAGAGCAGCAGTACCACTCGCGTTTCAAACCCCGGCCCCGTTTTACATGCGTCCGGCGGCGCGAAAGCAATAAGCAGGCAACGCGCCGTGGCTGCATCAATCCACTAGGTCGGTCAATTTCCTTTTTTGTCGTGACGGCACGGAAACGCCAGCTCGAGCCACTCGTGATTTCGAGCCACCTGAGTTTTCCAACTGTGACTGGCCAAAATCACTGTGTGACGAGAACACCAATCTGCGTGAATCCCGAGCGCAATCGGCTTAATGGCGCGTGGGCTTGTCAGGGCGGCCCAATTCCGCGAAGATACGCCAATGTGCGGGCCCTTCCCTAGTACCCTTCTCATGGTCGCAGTTAGCGGCGTTCTCGCGTGTGGCAGCAGGCCTGCGGAGCCGCCAAAGCTTGCTATGGTGCCTGCCGTCGCCGACCCTGAGCCGCTGTGCAAGGCGCTGGCGTCACAATTTGACGGCATCACCAAGCAATTCAACCTAGGAGGGGCGCTCGTTTGCGAAGACGTCCCCGGTGTCGTCACGCTCGGCCAATTCGGAATCGGCAATCAGTTGGACCGCAGCCTACTGGCGTGCGTGGACACTAATGCTCAGTTCAATAATGCCGTAGCGGTCGAGCCCGCTGCCATCTCCGGCATCGAATATACGGCGGTCGCCACTACGGACACGAACGGCTCGCTGGGGCTTGGGAAGATTGCACCATGGCTGCCCGACGTTAGAGCCGCCGCTGGCGCGGGAGAGCAGGTCCACATGCGGCTTTCCGTGTCGGAAGCCACCTGGGAAACATTGCCGGCTGTTGGCCGAATCTTCGAAGCTCAAAACCACGCATTCGATTGCCTCCCCACCCTTTGTCACGATGATGCGAGAGTGGTTTACAAGATCCTCCGAGGCCGCGTGAGGGTCGAGGTGCGCACCAACAAGGCTTCAGGCTTCTCAACCGGTGTCGCATTGCTCGGCGGTAGTGGCAGCTTTGCCCTGGAGGAGAGCTCGAAAACGAGTAACAGCGTTACTCTTGGGTCGAATGACAAGTTAGTCCTCGCGGTGGTTTCGAAATCGACCAAAGCCGAACTCTCCGACGAGGGCCATTGTGATGGCTGTGGTGCCCGCGGGCAGGCTTGCTGCGAAGGCGCATTGAAATGTGACGACACACTGAGCTGCGTCGAAAGCGTGTGCCGCCCCGCCGGCTACCCCGGGGCACCCTGCGGCGAAGGCCGATGCACCAACTCTGCCGTTTGTGTGCGCGGGGTCTGTCGCGTGGGCTGCGGGGTTGAAGGGCTACCGTGTTGCGACAACGATAGCTGCGGTGACGGTCGCCACTGTCAAATGGGGCAACCTGCGCGCCGTGAGATCGAGGTCTTCGATCAATCAGTTGAGCGCAGTGGTGGGTTTTTCGGAACTGACGCGGAACTGGAATTGGGCTCTTCCGCATGTGGCGACGGCCACCTGCGCGCGAGATTTGCGGTAACCAAACTCGACGGTGACTCCGCCCATTGTGATGACGCAACTTGGCTTGCTTCGAATGACGTCAACGATTGCCGCGTCAAAGCCCACGTTCACGTCTCGCCGTTTGGCAAAGCGCGCTGCCGCATCGAGATATTTGCTACCGAGCTCGATCCAAGAGTTCCGAAGCCTCAGGCGCTCTGCAAGTAGTGCTCGCGAGACGGCGGACCCTCACTGGCAAATCACGCCGCCGGTTCGAGTGCAGTAGGGAGTTCCCGAGGCTGGCACGCAGAGCTGCCCTGGGCAGGGCGTGACGCACTCCGTGCCTTGACTCGTTGCCACACAGGTTTCGGAGCCCGTGCAGGTTTGTGACTGGCAAGTGCCGGCCGAGCAGTTCTGACCGTTGCACGACACTTTGTACACATCTTGGGGCACGAGCGTGGTTGTCGACGCGGTTCCCCCATTGTTGCCAGTGACGACACGAATTCCGCCGTCCAACGAGAGCGAATTATTGCCGCCCTGACTTACTGCCGACTCGCCGCCGTTGGAGGCGCCACGGGTGCCTCCCGTCTCAGAACCCGGTTCCGCTGCACCACTGCTGCTGGACGACGCACTGCAGCCGAGCATTGGTGCAGCGTAAGACAGAACCGCAAACCAGAGTTTGCGGTTGAATGAAGAGGAAGTGAAACGTTTCACCGAAATTACCTTTTTGCCGAGCGCTAGCCTTGCGCCAGCCTCGAACCAAGTGAAGCAGTTGGCCGCTATGGTGTCAACGGAAGCGCCCGACCCGCTGGCGTAGCCGCATACCGCTCACTGTGCGGGGCCGTTGAGACTATGATGGCATTCTGAACGCGCGCCGTTAGGTCGAGCGGCACCCAGTAGTGCCAACGGAGGATTCGAAAAAACTGTCCTACGACACTCTTCCCATTGCTTGCTTCGTATTCGATGCGAACTTTCGTATCGTCGATTGCAACCGAGATGCAGCAGAGCTATTTGGCTATGCTCGCTCTGAACTTGAAGGGTGCTCGGTGTTCGAGTTGCTCGTTGCTGAAAACGAGCGCGGCGAGCTCGAGTCGCGCTGGGCGCACCAAGCCGCCCTCGCCGATCGCTTCGAACATACGGGACAAAACATTACGCGCTCAGGTAACTCAATCTGGTGTCGCTGGAAGCTGGGGGTTGGCCGAACCGAGGCTGCTAGCTGGCGCATCACGGCAGTCGTCGAAGATGTCACGTTAGAGCAACGGGCATTGCAGGACACGACGGCGAGCGAGGTGCGTTTTCGAACTCTCATCGAAG
>Ga0302321_100004046_pt1 | contig 12626 bp, 7 predicted proteins | sample Fen_T0_1_FD_202505 | JGI IMG/M metagenome (GOLD analysis project Ga0302321, IMG submission 202505) | Peat permafrost microbial communities from Stordalen Mire near Abisko, Sweden - Fen_T0_1 | ecosystem: Environmental > Terrestrial > Soil > Wetlands > Permafrost | place: Sweden: Abisko...
CAAGATTCAAAACGGCCTGCTTCATCAGGTCTGTATCCACTCGAACCATCAGCGGCTGATTGGCGAGATCCTTGGTTAAGGCAACGCCGCGGCGAGCGGCATCCGGAGCCGCCAGGACAACGACGTCTTCGAAAATCTTACGCAAATCCACCTCCTCGAGACGAAGGTCCCGTGGACGCGTGAAGTCCACAAGGATTTGCACGACCCGATCGAGGCGGTGAATCTCGTTACCGATGATATCCATGTGGCGGCGGGTTTCCGGATCGTCCTGCTTGATTTTGTTTTGCAGCAAAGTCAGGTGGAGGACGATTGCGTTGATAGGGTTCTTGACTTCGTGGGCAACACCGCGTGTAACGCGGCCTGCGGAAGAAAGACGACGCGAGATTTCGATTTCGTCCTCAATGCGGCGAACGGATTCGGCATCGCGCATGGTGAGCAAGGCACCAATCGACGTACCTTTTTCATGGATGAAGTCGACAGAAAGCTGGACGCGACGGCCATCGGCGGCGTCGAATTCATATTGTGAGAGCGCACGCTGTTTCTGAAAAGCAGACAGCGCGACAGTCCCAAGAACTGTGCCATCGGAAAATATCTCTTCGGCGCTGCGGCCAAGGATTTCGCGGCGTGGGCGACCAAGGAATTTCTCCGCCGATGCACTGACCAGCACGACTCTCGAATCACGGGTGAAGAGCATGAGGCCGTCCTGGAGCTTGGACATGACCTGCTCGACGTTATCTTTCAAGGCAGAAAAGATCTGGTTAGTATCGCGAATCTGCTGGCCAAGATGAGCGATCTTCAAAGATACGAGGCCAACTTCGTCGGAAGAGGTTTCCTCTGCTGGCACCGGATCGCCCATGCTGGCGCTATCGAGGCTGCGAGCAATCGTCTTGAGTGGACCCAGCGCGACATTGGAAACAACGGCGGCAAGTACGAGAGAACAGAAAATAGCGACTACCGAGAAGAATGCCGCTTGCTGCAACTTGGGCGTGAGTTCGTTGCGCAGGAATACTGTATTGACGCCGACGCGCACGCTGCCGAAGTTTTGCCCCCCCATCTCCAGCCCTAGGCTTACGTCATAGACGGCACCCGGCCCGTATAGCAGGCGCAACTGGCGGCGGAAACCAGCGTCCCGAAGCTCGCTTAGCGCCGGGCGCGCCGGAACAAGCTTGCCGTTTTTCGTCGGATCGGTATCGAGAATGGCAACACCGGTGGAGTCGATGATGGCAGCATCGTAGATAATCCGCGAATTGCCTACGACCGACTCCAGCATCTCGTTCAAGTTGGTGTCGGTCTGAAGGTACTCTGCGATGGCTCTGCGCATCGCCTTCGGGTTTGCAGTATCCACGGGCGTGCTAGTGAGGTCAGGAGGTGATTTGGAGGCAGCATATTCGAGTTGGTTGGTTAGTTGCGAAGCCGTCTCGTCCGCCCATTGCAGGCGCTGCCGCAGTAACTGCGAAAGATAGACCCACGAGAAGGCCACCACCAACGTGGTGAAGAGCGTGGTGATGACGAACACGATGATGAATTTACGGGTCATGGAGAGCGGTTCTCAGTTGTCAGTTCTCAGTCTTAGTGGCGGGCTAAGGGCCTTGCGGCGCACCGAGGGCTAGAAACGTGAACTCTTCTTAACAATTCCTGCTACTCCTCTGCCAACACCGTGTCCTGCGGGCGGCCATATTCTTTTAGTTTATTGTGAAGCGTCTTCAGGCTAATACCGAGGATTTCCGCGGCTCGCGTCTTGTTGTTGCTGGTGGCCTGCAGAGTCTTCAGGATCAAGAGTTTCTCGGCTTCCTCTACAGTCGTCCCCACGCCCAGATGCACAGCATCCGGATCGTTCACCACCACGCGAACGTTCTGTCCGAATCCCGGGGGCAAGTGTTTCGTTTCGATCAGGCCTCCTTCGCAGACAATGACCGCGCGTTCGAGCGTGTTTCTAAGTTCACGAACATTCCCTGGCCATGAGTAGCTCTGGAAAATGTTGAGCACGGCCTCGCTGACATCCGACACTTTGCGATCGTGTTTGAGATTCATATCGGCGAGCAGGCTCTTTACCAAATCACGAATGTCTTCTTTATGCTGGCGCAAAGACGGCATGTTGATATTGAAAACGTTGAGACGGTAGTAAAGATCTTCTCTCATTTGGCCAGCAGCAACCGCATCGTCGGGAATCTTGTTGGTAGCAGCGAGCACACGGACATCCACGGACGTTTCAACCTTGCTACCCAGCCTGCGGAGTTTGTGGTCCTCGAGAACGCGCAACAGTTTTGCTTGCGTACCGATCGGCATTTCGCCGATTTCGTCGAGCAGCAGGGTTCCCCCTTCAGCGAGTTCGAAACAACCGGTGCGGCGTTCCAGAGCGCCGGTAAAGGCACCTTTCTCGTGGCCGAAGATCTCGCTCTCGATCAGCGTTTCGGGGATAGCTGCACAGTTGATAGGAACGAACGGTTTGTTGCGCCGCGGACTGAGGTCATGGATTGTGCGCGCTACCAGTTCTTTGCCCGTGCCGCTGGCACCGGTAATCAAAACGGAGGCGGTGCTGGGGGCGACCAATTCAATCAGTCGGAATATTTCCTGCATCGGGGCTGACGAGCCAACCAGGAGTCCGAGGGCCCCTTTGTCGCGCAGGCGACGGCGCAAGGTCTCATTCTCGGTGCGGGTGTCGAGGATCTCGCCGATGTTGACCAGGATCGAACGCAAGCGGCGGAAGTCGATGGGCTTTTCGATGTAGTCCTGAACCCCAAGGCGACCTGCTTGAAAAGCGCTGTCGGTGGTCTTCTGAGCCGTAACCATGACTACGGCAACCGACTGGGACATGTCGGACAGACGTTCGACCAATTCCATGCCGCTCATGCGGGGCATTTTGTTGTCGGTGATGACGATGGATGGGGCGAAAGCCGCAAACTTCTCCAGAGCATCCACGCCATCATTCGCTATTTCGGTTCGGTATCCCCAGCTAGAAACCAGTTCGGCTAGCCCCGTCCGTTCATTCTCTTCGTCTTCGACGATCAGTACCCGTTCTTGTGCCATAGGCTCCCAGCCATTATTCAGGGAAAACAGGTGTGGCTGCAACCCGGCGTGAGAAAAGCGGAGGAATATCACTTTGAGACTCTTGTTTTGGATGAAAACCGGTGCGGAGGAAACTGTGACAACCTTGACATTCCAGATACACAACCACCCAGTCCCTGTTTTGAAAAACTTAACAATTGCTGTATGATCCTTTGTTTCCAATGCAATCGCGTTTCTGCATTGCACCAAAGTCTTTTTTCCGTTTGCTTTACTAGATAACTGAATTTGGATTTGATTTGGAGGATCTATGTCACTTTGTCACGCTTACAGGAGATTCGCGGTTTCGGCGGTCATCCTGTCGATCATGTTAATGGCAGTTCCGTCCGGCCTGATGGCTCAAGCATCTAAGCCGGCTCCGTCCGATGCTCCGCCCAAGATGGAGTTGTTCGCGGGCTATCAATGGCTGAATCCGGGCGGCAACATCCCCGATGCCAACCGTCCGCCGAATCCTTTCAAGCTGCCTGCAATTTCGCAAGGTGCGGCGGCTGGCCTTACCTACAACTTCAGTAAGTTCCTGGGCTTGGAGGGTGACTGGGGTATCAGCGGCAACCGTAATGCCTTGATCAATACTGCAATGATTGGTCCGAAGGTGACTTGGCGAGGAGAAGATGTCAATTTCTTCCTGCACGCATTGGGCGGCGTCGAGCGCATGTCCACGCGTACCGGTGGTTCTTCTACTGGTATGGCGACCGCACTCGGCGGCGGCATGGATCTAAAGATATCGAAGTCTTTTTCGTTCCGTCTGTTCGAAGCCGACGCTTTGATCGCCCGGCAGAATTTTTCTGATGTAGTGCCGGCAAGCGACAGCTCGCTCCGCCGGCCAGTCTATGTTGGCGCGCGTCTGCGAACCGGCTTTATTTACAACATTGGCGGTGAGCCGGAAGTTCCGGTGGCCGCGACATGCTCTGTGGACCATTCCGAAGTATTGGTTGGTGAGCCGATTCACGCGACCGTCGCCGCCAGCAACTTCAACCCGAAGCACCCGTTGACCTACAGCTGGGCCAGCAATGGCGCCAAAATCGAAGGTAAGGACACGGGTGCATCGATCGACACCAACGGCGCCGCCCCCGGCAGCTACACCGCCACGGCGACCGTTACGGATGCCAAAAAGAAAAAGAATGGCGTCGCGACTTGTACCTCGAACTTCACGGTGAAGCCGTTGAACCCGCCGCAGATTTCCTGTTCGGCGAGTCCGTCCATTGTGGAAGTGGGCGCAACATCCTCTATCACTTGTACCTGCACCAGCCCGGACAATGTTCCGGTCACGGTAGCGGGATGGAGCGCGAGCAGCGGTAGCGTCTCGGGTAGCGGCAATGCAGCTACTCTGAGCACGACTGGGGCTTCGGCAGGCACCTCAACAATCAATGCGACTTGTACCGACTCACGCGGCTTGACCGCTTCGACCACGAGTTCGGTGACGGTGAACAATCCACCGCCTCCGCCGCCTCCACAGGTTGATCCGGTGGTTGAGCAGCGTCTGTCGCTGCGCAGCGTGTACTTCGCCACCAACAAGCCGACGGTGAAGGAACCGACCGGCGGCCTGGTCAAGAGCCAGGAAGACACCTTGGAACAGTTGGCTTCGGACTTCAAGCAGTATCTCGGCTGGAGACCGGCAGCTCACCTGACGCTCAAGGGTCATGCGGATGCGCGTGGCACCGTCGAGTTCAACCAAGCTCTCTCCGAGCGTCGTGTGGCTCGTGTGAAGAGCTACCTGGTGGAGCATGGCGTTCCGGAAGCCAGCCTGCAGACTGAGGCTCTGGGCAAGGAACACAACCTGACCGCAGCTGAGGTGAAGGGGTCGATCGACGAAGACTCCACGATCACCAAGGAAGAACGCGGCCGGATCGTGCGCAACATGAAGACGATCATCTGGGCAAGCAATCGCCGGGTGGATGTCACCTTGAATGCGCCTGGTCAGGAGACGGAACACTCGGTACGCAAGTATCCGTTCAACGCGGCGGATTCGCTCACCCTGCTCGGCGGCCGAGAAGCTGCCAAGAAGGCAGCAGTTCCCGCGAAGAAGGCACCTGCCAAGAAACCGGCGAAGAAGTAGCAATCGCCTTAGACCGAATCGGGGGAGCCGAAAGGCTCTCCCGATTTTTTTGTGCGCCTCGAGGTTTTGCGCGCATTTCGGCCGTTCGAGATCAACCTGTCTTGACGCCGCTTTTGATCCGCACCTATGCTTTTGATTCCTGCTAAGCGGAGGACACTTTGAAGGCTTTTCGGCGGTTACTGGCACGAACTCCGGTGTATGGCGCGTACAAGGCGGTCGGACACTATCCCGACTACTGGTATTGGATTCTGCGCGGACGTCCGCAGCGCTCGCCGCATTTGCTGAAGCAGAGGGTCGTTCGCGAATACGGGGAACGGTTTGGGCTGAAGACGCTCGTAGAAACTGGGACGTATTACGGCGAAATGGTCGCTGCCATGAAGCGGCGGTTTGAGCGGATCTATTCAATTGAGTTTGTACCGGAACTGGCAGAGCGGGCACAGCGCAAGTTCGCCCGAGAAACGCATGTCAAGATCTTCTGCGGGGATAGCCGAGTTGTGATGCCAGAAGTGCTGGCGCTCCTGAGTGGGCCAGCATTGTTCTGGCTGGATGCTGGATATTACGGATGGGTGGGAAAGCGGGGAGATCAGCAACGGCTTTCGGCGGAATTGGATATGGTTCTCAGCCATCCGTTTCCACATATTGTGCTACTGGACGACGCTCGCGGATTGACAGGGCGCGATGGAATTCCATCCGTGCGCGATGTGAAGGCGCACATCGAAGCGACGTTTCCGACGCGTTCGGTGGAAGTGGTGCATGACATCATGCGGGTAACGCTGCGAGGGTAGTTCGACTTTCAGTTCTCAGTTCTCAGTTCTCAGTTCTCAGTTCTCAGTTCTCAGTTCTCAGTTCTCAGTTCTCAGTTCTCAACGAGAGCTTAAGGGCTCACAAGTGCGCTTTCCTCGTTAACTGCTTTGGTCCCCCTCTGATAGCGGTCTCTTGGAATCAAGGACTTGGGGATAATTTCCTTCCAGGTCTTTGAGGAATAAGGACTTGCGGGTAAAGTATTTTAGGACAACAAGTTACGAGGCACCTGCCTCGATCTCCCGCATTTCTCCGGGAAATAGGAATTCAGATCCTCAACAGGCCACAAGTAGAACCTTTAATAGTGTTTGGCAACAAGGTGCTGTGCCGACTCAACGCAGACCATCTGCATTTCACTCGCCTTGCTCTTCGTAAAGGGACAGACTTCGAAGTCCCCGAAGACCGCCGTCCCAAACCCGTCCAACTGATTAGCCAAATTGGCTGGAATGATTTCATTCTCGGAATCAAGAACACCCAACATCCGGTCCGTACCGATTCGCCAGATACGAAGGCCCGGTGAGCCGTTTCCATACTGAACTCGCCCATGGACTGTATAGCAGCTGTCCACGATTCCGGGGTCTCCCTTGCAGGGCCGTTGCTCCGGAGCAATGACGCGGCCATATTCCCGCTGTCGATAGTCCGGCGACAACTGCTGCACCTTGGGATTCTTGGGGTCGAATGCCCAATAGGACTTGGCAGGGGTGCAGTCGGGCGGTCTCTTCACACTGGCATAGACGGCAATATGCCCATCGGGAGTAAATCCGGTAGTTTCAATGATAGCTGCACAATGTATCCAGCCCTCCGATGCAAATAGGGCGGCAACGTCAATGAAACGATGGGTCTTGCTCTTGACGTTGAAAAGCGTGATCTTTGGAGCATTGACTGGATCGACCCATCGCCTGCTAGAGATCAGGATCTCATCGGCTCTTGGTGACCAGTCCACAAGATCAAAATCGGCATCAGTATTGTGCCCGAGGGGGAATTCGAGTTCATTTCCGCCCTCGTAGCGAACGTGAAGAGTCATTGTGACGTCACAGGTATTTGGACGCGCTTCGGTAGGATATGAACCTTTCGCGACAGCTTTGACGAAAGCGGTAGGTCCGCCCACTTTGCCCTGCGTCGTAGCCCCTTGCGTGAACCGCACAGCACGTTTTGCGGCACACTCAAGGTTTCTAACGGGCGCAAGCAGAGCATCGACGCCAAAAGCCGTGGACGTTAGCAGGACGAGCAACCCAGCAACACAAGCAAAACGCATGATTCCTCACTTCTGTTCTTGACGCAGTTCCCAAGCCTTCGCGTATTTCCAGGAGACGTAAAGAGCATGGTAGAGGAGGAGGAGGAGACCTTCGCGGCCATCGAGGAACCCCAAGCGGAAAACATAGTTATAAAGAAACGTGGCGGCTGGGCGGAGGAGGATATTGAAGGGGCTGAATCGGACTCGGCCTTTGGCGGCGACCATCTCCGCGCCGAGGGAGGAGTAGCGGTTCATGTGGTCGATGTAGTCGGTGAGGGTGGGGTAGGAGTGATGGAGGAGCGCTCCCTTCAGGTGGCCGGAGATGCCCTGCGTCAGGTGGGCGTCTTCATGGACAGCACGATCTTCGAAGCGAGCCATATCCTTTTTGAAGAGCCGCAGTTTCGGATCGGGCCAAAAACCGCCATGCCGGATCCATCGACCTAAGAACTCGTTCTTGCGAGGAATCCAATATCCGGCGATTGCAAGAGCTACGTCCCGCGTGAGCCGCTTCGATGGAAATAGCTTGTCAATTTCCTCTACGAGCGATGGTTCCAGTTCTTCGTCGGCATCTAGACTCAGAATCCAGTCGCCGGTTGCCTTGTCGATTGCGGAGTTCTTTTGCGCGGCGAAGCCCTGCCATGCTTCGACGAAGACTTTTGCGCCGTAGGATCTTGCGATTTCGACGGTGCGATCGGTTGAGCCGGAGTCCACTACGATGATTTCGCCTTTGCCGTCGGCCACCAAGGGTTGGACGCTGGCGAGCGTGCGGTCGAGGTTGGCTTCTTCGTTGTGAGTGATGAGGACGACGGAAAGCGTCACGGGGAGAGGATACTAGCTGTTTGTCTCAAACCGCTAGTGGCAGCACCAGCAATAGAAACGGCCCGGGAGGCCGGGCCGTTGGTTAGCTCTATCTACCTCTTTTATTGCTGCTGAGTTGGCGGTGCTGAGGGCAGTTGATCTGCCGGGCGTTCGACGACATGCGGAATGCTGGGCATATGCGAGACTTGGCCGCGGATGGCGTCGGCAATCTCGATGTTCGCGTGCTCAAGCAACTGGCCCGTGGCGCGGTCGAGTTCAATCTGAGCCTTCTGGTAGGACGCCTTCGCCGACACGAGTGTGGATAGTGCCTGCACTTGTGCAGCCTCATTCTGCAACACCAGCGTCGAAGTCGAAGCACCAAGCGCATATTTCTTCTGCTCGGCATCGAGCGATTGCCTGGCCAAGTCCACCGCAGCCTGCGCCGAGGCTACGCTAGCACGATTCTGTTGCACACCAAATTGCGCATTACGCACCTCGATGCGAACTTGGTTTTCGATTTGTTGAATGCGCAACTGCGCCTGCCTGTATTCGAATTCGGAGCGCGTCTGCGTGGCCTGTGCCGCACGGTTACGCAGCGGAATATTTAACTGCAACCCAATGCCCTTGTCAGGAGCAGTGGAATCAATTAGCTGGTTCAAGGCGCCTCCATAGGACGTGGCTGGAGGCGGAGCACCGATGTAGTCTGGGTTGAGCGAACCACCAATGCCGCTTCCCTGATAGTAGGCGAACAAATCTACGCTCGGCTTAAGGGCGCTGCGGACCGCCTTGTTGCTGATCTCTGTATTGGAAAGATTGATGCGCTGCTCGGCAAGTTCAGGCCGATGCTGCAGCGCTTGATTTACCAGATCCTGTATCGGAACGACCGTTTCCTGAGCTGGCAACTCCATGGTAGAGGTGGGAATCACTTCGGCATCGGCCAGCACCGGGTCCACGAGCGTCCGGCTAATCGCATTCTTCATTAACAGTTGCTGCAATTGGAGGTTGGTAAGTGCGACGGTTAGAGTTTGCTGGTCGGAAGCGACGGTGCTTTGCGCACGGACGACTTCGATCGGGGCCAGTGTGCCAATTTCGACCTGCTTCTTGGTGTCGGAAAGCGTCTTCTGAGCGAAAGCCAGCTGCTCCTGTTGAACTCTCACGTTCTCGTAGGCGAAGACCAGATCCCAATACATGTTTTCGATCTGGTCCACGGTCGTTGTGATCTGCCAACGAAACGCTACATCTGAAATCTCGCGATTGTTCTTGGCGATTTGAATGAAGCGAGTATTGGGGGCGAATCCGAAACCCTGTAACAAGTGCTGCGTAGCCTGGGCTCGGAAGCTGGAGTTGAATTGGCTTGTGAAGGCTTGATATTGCGACAGCGGACTTGCGGAACCCCTTGTGTTATTGAACGAGACAGAGAGGTTAGTACCCCACTGGAACCCTTGCTGGTAAGCGAAATTCCAGGTAGTGGTGTGGCTGTCTGAGAACAATGGAGCGAACGGGCTCACGTTCTGAGTCCGGTTCTGATCCAGTTGGAAGGTGCCGGTCAGAATCGGGTCGAAGCTAGTGATGAGGGGACCGCTGCCGAGAGTCGATTGAACGATGCCTCCTGAACCGGCGCCAGCGCCGCCAGCACCCACCGAGGTGCCGCCCTGTCCGGAGCCAACCTGTGTGCCGAGACCACCGACACCACCTCCAGGCGTGTTCTGAATAACGCCATTGTTGACACCGAGGGTGCTGGAGCCAGCTTTGGCACGCCAAACGTCAGTGTCTGCGATATTCAGGTTGTATCGTGCGATGGCGATGTCGAGGTTGTTCTCAAGCGCGAGCGCGACCGCGTCGTTCATCGAAATATAGATCTTGCCGTCACGCATGAGTTCACCGATGCGCGGAGTATTGGCCAGGCTCGGCTGGTTCACATGACGCGCGGTGTAGGGCGCGAGAAGGTTCGGGAAGGCCGAGCGGGGCTTCGAATATTCCTTCACGTCGAATGGCTGCGAGACCACCGGGGCGGCTTTCTGGGTTTGCGTGGACGGGGCGGACGGCATGGACGAGGAATCCTGGGCCCAGCCGGCTGGCACCATGAGAGCGGCCAAACACAGGCTGGCAGCTCGCTTTAACGCAATGGACAGTCCAAAACTTTGCATTCGCATCATCTCCATCAATCAGGCCTGGGAACAATGAACAACATGGCTATACGATTGTTAGTACGTAGGACAAAGGGTAAGAGTTCCTTGCAATTCACAGGTTGAAAGGCAATCTTTTGCATTGAGTCGTAACTCGGTAGTATAGCTGACGCGGCACTGCGGTTTCCGCAACCGGCGCCGTAAATCTTTGTAAACAAGAGTTGATGATGCCGGGACGCCGGTGGACTCGGAAAAGATTGTGCGTAATCTCAAACTGATCCTCTCGTATGACGGCTCCGACTTCGCCGGTTGGCAGGTGCAGCCTGAGCGCGCGACCGTGCAAGGCTCCCTCGCCTCAGCCATTGGACGATTGACGGGCGAAAATGTACTGCCCCAGGGGTCGGGGAGAACTGACGCGGGAGTGCACGCGCTGGCACAGGTGGCTACGTTTGCGACGGCATCGTCGATTCCGCTTGCGAACTGGGCGCTGGCGCTTAACCATATTCTGCCGGCGGCGATTCGGGTGGTTTCGGTTGCCGAGGCGGCAGTGGATTTTCATGCGCGCAAGTCTGCGGTAGCGAAGACGTATCGCTATCGCATCTATCGCGGGGATGTTTGTCCGCCGTTTCTGGCGCGCTATGTTTGGCATTATCCGTACCCACTGGATGAGGAGGCGATGACGGCGACGGCGGGTCTCGTTGTCGGCGAGCATGATTTCACTTCGTTTGCGGCGGTGGACCCGGAGCGGGTGGAGCGGATGGCTGGCAAGCCGGAAGCCAACCACAAAGGACACGAAGGTCCACAAAAGGATGCGATCTCCAATGTGCGGCGGGTGATTTCGTCCGGATGGGCGCGCGAGGGGGAGGAGTTCGTCTATACAGTTCGCGGCAATGGGTTCCTGCACCATATGGTGCGGAATCTGGTGGGCACGTTTGTGCTGGCGGGAAAGGGGACGGTTAGTCGCGCGGAATTCGAAGCGATTCTCGCAGCGCGGAATCGGTCGGCAGCGGGACCGACGGCTCCGGCTAGCGGGTTGTTTCTGGTGAGAGTGGAGTACTGAGGAGCAGGGTCAGGACGGGCGGGGTCGCCCGTCCCCACATTTTCCAGCCCACACATTTTCAACACACGTTTTGCTCCCTCTGGCGCGTGCGGCTTAGCCCGCGTACACTGCTTCCGAGATGGCGACCGATCTTCAAGCCGATGTGCAGTTTGCGGTCTCGCGCATCGCTTCTGTCAATCCGGCGACGGGCGAGGTACTGGGCGAACTCGAAGGCGCTGGTCCCACGGAAGTGCGGGCCGCGGTGGCTCGTGCGCGGGCGGCTCAGCCGGCATGGAATGCCTGGGGAGTGCGGGCTCGGACTCGGGTGCTGCGGCGGTTTCAGCAAATCCTGCTGGCGCGCAAAGCGGATATTGCCCGACGGATTACGCAGGAAGCCGGTAAGCCGGAGGTCGAGGCTCTTCTCACCGAAGTGCTGGTTGTCCTGGATGCTGCGCGCTTTCTGATCGGCCACGGATTCTCGCTGCTACGCGAAGAACGACTGCCGCATGGCAACCCGGCGCTCAAGACGAAGTCGGGTCGAATTCTGCATGAACCCTATGGAGTGATCGGAATTATTTCGCCGTGGAATTATCCGTTCTCGATTCCGGCGACGGAGGCGATCGCGGCACTGCTGGCAGGCAATACGGTGGTACTCAAACCTTCCGAGTTAACGCCTCTGATCGCGATCGAACTAGGGAGGCTGCTGCGCGAGGCGGGTTTTCCGGAGGATGTTTTCCACGTGCTGGCGGGCGAGGGAACGACGGGCGCGGCATTGGTGGAAAGCAACATCGACAAACTCGTCTTCACAGGAAGTGTGGCGACGGGTCGCCGAATCGCGAAGATTGCTGCGGAGCGGTTGCTGCCGGTAGTGCTGGAACTCGGTGGCAAGGATGCGATGATGGTGCTCGACGATGCTGACGTGGATGTGGCTTCGAGCGCGGCGGTGTGGGGAGCGTTCGTCAATGCGGGCCAGACTTGTCTTTCGGTCGAACGCTGCTATGTCCATCGCAGTTTGTATCCGGCGTTTGTCGAGGCATGCGTCGCGAAGGCACGGAAATTACGGGTGGGCAACGGACTGGATGCCTCCACTGAAATTGGACCGATGATTCATGAGCGGCAGGTGCGGATTGTGGAATCGCAGGTTGAGGATGCGCGGCAGCAGGGAGCGCGCGTGCTGTGCGGTGGTATGCGACTGCGGGATCTTGGACCATTGTTCTATGCGCCAACGGTGATCACCGACGTCAATCAGAGTATGCGGATCATGCAGGAGGAGACGTTTGGGCCGGTATTACCGATTGCTGCTTTTGACGATGACGCCGAGGCGATCCGTCTGGCGAATGATTCGGAATACGGTTTGGCCGCGAGCATCTGGACGCGGGACCGGGGGCGCGGCGAAGTCTTGGCTCGCCAGATTCAGGCAGGCACGGTGATGGTGAACGATCTTGTATCCTGCTTTAGCATCAGCGAGGCACCGCATGGCGGAGTGAAAGCGAGCGGCATCGGCCGGAC
>Ga0302321_100004047_pt1 | contig 12624 bp, 12 predicted proteins | sample Fen_T0_1_FD_202505 | JGI IMG/M metagenome (GOLD analysis project Ga0302321, IMG submission 202505) | Peat permafrost microbial communities from Stordalen Mire near Abisko, Sweden - Fen_T0_1 | ecosystem: Environmental > Terrestrial > Soil > Wetlands > Permafrost | place: Sweden: Abisko...
TGTATGGTCAATCGGTCTTAATTTCATCTTGTATCTTATTATTGCGGCAATTGTTGGTGTCATTGCTGAATATATCGTGGGGTGGAAGCTGCCATTAGGAATTATTGGTGCGATTATTGCAGGCATGGTGGGTGCCTGGCTGATGACACAGGTGATTAGCATTCAAGGGATTGGCGATATCTATCTCTGGGGAGTACCGATTTTCAGAGCCTTGATTGGAGCAATCTTGCTGATTGCAGTCTGGCACTTGATCACTGGAGGATTCTCGCGGAGACGACGTTACCGCACTGCGTAATAAAAATGATTGTTGTGTTGATAAGAACATAGAAAGTGCATCCTCCAATAGTACGTAGAGGACGCACTTTCTGTATTTTTGAAGTGATATTACATTGTGACTCTTTTTACGCCGAATATCTTGCCTGCTTTGTTGATTTCGTCCAGAACCCAGTCGGGGATCGGGTTATCGACGGAGATAACCATGAGTGCAGGCTCGTTCGGGCTTTTGACATCATAAGAACGGGCTTTGCGGACGCTGGGGCCAACATCCATATGTCGAATGTTGATGCTTGCTTTACCCAATATTGTACCAATGATGCCAATGATGCCAGGCTGGTCGATGTTGCGGCAGAAAAGTATATGACCTTCCGGCACAAACTCGGTCCAGTAGCGTCCAACACGCACGATACGGGGCTCATCATGCATAACCGTCCCACTGAGAACCTCAACAGGCTCTTCCGTCGTATCGCTCTGTGTGCCCTTCTGAGATACACGTAGGGTGACCTGATTGGCAAATTCTTCTGGAGTGGTTGATTTTTGTTCAACGATATCCAGTCCCCATTCTTTAGCCAGCACCTGTGCATTGATCATATTGACATGTGCATCGGAGACAGACTCCAGCAGCCCTTTGATGAGTGCCGCCTGTAGTGGGCGTAGATCGTAGCTTGCGATCTCTCCATTGTAGGTAAGCTCTATTTTGCGCAATGGTCCGGGCTGGAGTTGTGTATAGAGCCGGCCAAGTTTTTCAACAAGGACCATATAGGGCTCCAGAACCTTTAAGGTTTCCGGCAGTATCATAGGTGCGTTGACGGCCGCACGTGGGAAGCCACCATTTAATACCGAGACTATCTGCTCCGCCACATCGGTAGCGACCCCTACCTGCGCCTCTTCAGTAGAAGCACCCAGATGCGGAGTTGCGATGAGACGTTCATGTGCAACCAACTGTTGCAAAAGAGCATTGTCGCGGATAGGTTCTTGACTGAATACATCCAGTGCTGCACCTGCCAGATGGTTATCATTGAGTGCTTGTAGTAGAGCTTCCTCATCGACCAGGCCACCGCGTGCGCAATTGATCAAACGAGCGCCCGGCTTCATCAATTTCAGCTCGCGTTCGCCTATCAGCCCGCGTGTTCCATTGGGGCCACTGGTCAGCGACGTATGCAAGGTCACGAAGTCAGCTTGCTGCAAGACCTCGTCCATGCTCATCATACTAACATTGGCCTTCCTGGCCTGCTCAGGAGAAACAAAAGGATCAAACGCAACGATGCGCATTTCCAGCCCTTGTGCGCGTCTGGCCACGTTCATGCCAACCTTGCCCAGCCCGATAACGCCCAGCACCTTGTTGCGGACCTCGATACCCAGGAAGCGGCTCTTTTCCCACTTCCCAGCTTTCATACTCGCATTGGCTGCTGGAACATGGCGGGCCAGTGACATCAGCATAGCAATGGTGTGTTCCGCCGCAGCTATAATATTGCCGGTTGGGGAGTTTACCACAATGATACCCTGGCGTGTGGCGGCGGCGGTATCAATGTTGTCCACACCGACGCCAGCACGACCAACAATTTTGAGATTGGTGGCCTGTGCCAGTATGTCGCCGGTGACTTGTGTCTCGCTACGCACTATGAGTGCTGTGTATGAGCCAATAATTTCCTTGAGTTGTTCTGGTTTTAGTCCTGGTCGCTCATCAATCTGTGCATCAGGAAGTTGAGTGCGTAGGAGTTCTACGCCCTCGTGGGCGATGCGATCGGTGATGAGGATCTTGAAGGTTCCAACCTGTGCTGGTTGTTGCGTCATCTCATCGCGTACTTTTGCCATGAGTTTCTCTCCTCCCAACTATTTACCCTGAAAACCAAATTCGTGCAGACGTTTCTCTGCCGCGTCCATAGCCTCGGCCAGGTCTGCCTCCGTAAAGTATCCCAGGTGGCCTACACGGAAGATTTTGCCTTTCATATGATCCTGGCCATCTGCGAGCACGACATGATCCTCGTTGTTGAGCTTCTTCAAAAATGCTTTGGTGTCGATGCCAGCAGGTGTCTTAATAGCCGTCACCGTGTTTGAGGCGTAGCGTGGATTGGTTGCGAGCAGATCCAAGCCCATCGCTTTTGCGCGGCCGCGTACATATTCACCTGCACGTACATGGCGTGCGAATATCTCATCGCGCCCTTCGGCCAGCATCATTTCCAAGGCCACATCGATTGCATAAAAAAGGGAGACTGGTGGCGTCATTGGATGCTGCCAGACTGTTTCCAACTGCTTGCGCGTCGAGGTCCAGTCAAAATAGAAGCGTGGTAATGTCGCAGTTTTATGTGCTTGCCATGCCCGTTCACTGGCGGCGACCATCAAAAGGCCAGGAGGAATCATCCAACCTTTTTGTGAGCCAGAAAAGACCACATCGAGATCCCAGAGATCCATCTCTAGTGGGACGCTGCTAAGTGAGCTGACTGCATCAACCACCACCAGAGCATCCGGACTAAGCCTGCGTACGAGAGCGGCCAGCGTCTGGATATCATTTGTAACGCCTGTAGAAGTTTCGTTATGAGTTATCAGCACGCCGCGATAGGGAGCGACCTCTTTCAAGCGCGCCTCGACGACTGCCGGATCTGCTGCCTCGCCCCATGGAAACTCAATGCGCGTCACCTGTAGTCCGAACGTCTCTGCAATTTTGGCCAGTCGAGTACCAAAATTGCCAATGATGATAGAGACCACATGATCGCCCGGGGAGAAGACGTTGACAATGGCGCATTCCTGACCACCTGTACCAGCAGCTGGAAAAGTGAGGACCGGCATAGAGGTTTGGAAGAAGTATTGTAAGCGCGGAGTGACGCGTTTCATGATAGCAGAGAACTCGGGACTGCGATGATTAATCATAGGTGCTGCCTGGGCGGCCATCACCTCGGGGGGAATGGGTGTTGGGCCAGGAGTGCGGAGATTTTGCTTTGGTAAGGGGGCACGCGCCTCTACCTGCGGAACTGGTATTGCCTTGCGTTCCTGAGTGGTCATCGTTCTATTTCTCCATTATTCTATCTATGTTGCATGTGCTGCATACCGACTCTTGCATAGTCGGTGTATATTTGCCACTGCGCAATAACTTGCGGCGGGTAACGACACTGTTATCCGCCGCAAGCTTAGAGTATTCTCTTAAAATTATAGCATAAATGCCAGAATATCGAATGGATAGAGTGCACACACTGTTTTAACGCAAAATAAATATTGCCTTTTTGTAGAGAGCAGCAGGCGCATGAGTTCTCGCAGATGAGCTATAATACTAATTGTATGTTTGGATATCTTCGATCTTTGATGAGATGCGGTTGGGAGTTCTTATCATATTGGGTACTCTGTACGTGGAAATATAGTAAAGGGCTATTTTACATGACGAGTGAAATGCGTCGCACCAAGATTGTTTGCACCATTGGTCCGGCTACAAGCAGTGAGGAACAACTTGAACAACTTATCCTTGCTGGTATGAATGTGGCCCGTTTGAATTTCTCGCATGGCAGGCAAGAGGAGCATGGAAGCGTTATTGAACGTGTACGTGCTATCTCTGCACGTCTGGATATACCGGTTGCAATTCTACAAGACCTGCAAGGGCCGAAGATTCGCGTTGGCTCATTGCTGGGTGGGCAGCCAGTAACGCTTGTTGACGGAGCGAATCTAACCATTACGACACGTGATATTCCCGGTACTGCTCAGACTATCTCCACAACGTATAAAGCCTTGCCGCACGATGTGAAGGTTGGTGATCGCATCCTGCTTGATGATGGGCTACTGGAATTGCGTGTTGTGGGTTTCGATGAGACGGATGTCCACTGTATTGTTGTGCATGGAGGACTTTTAAGCGAGCATAAAGGCATCAATTTACCAGGAGTTGCGGTAAGCTCGCCCGCTCTCACCGAGAAAGATCGTGATGACCTGCGCTTTGGCGTGGCGCACGATGTTGACTATGTCGCGCTCAGTTTTATACGTACGGCGCAAGATGTTCTGGATGCGAGAGCATACTTGCGGCAACTGCAGGCCGAGTTGAGTGACAAAGAAAGTCTAAGCTCGATTCCATTAATTGCAAAAATAGAGAAGCCAGAAGCTGTGGAAAATCTTGACGAGATTCTAGCCGTTGTAGATGGAGCCATGGTCGCGCGCGGTGATCTTGGTGTCGAGATGGCTCTGGAAAAAGTGCCGCAGATTCAAAAGCATATCATTGCAAGATGCAATGTGCTTGGTTTACCCGTCATCACCGCGACACAGATGCTTGAATCAATGATAACGAACGCGCGCCCAACCAGAGCAGAGGTGAACGACGTAGCAAATGCCGTCATTGATCAGACCGATGCAGTGATGCTAAGTGCGGAGACATCGGTCGGTGCTTACCCTATCGAAGCGGTGCGCATCATGGTGCGAATCGTACGGGAGACTGAATCCTGCAATTTTGCAGTTCAGCCACCGTACAGAGATCATCCCTCAAAGGCCCAGGCTGTAAGCAATGCAGCTCGTATGTTAACGGAAGAGACCAGCGTCAAGGCTATCGTCGTTTTCACCCGTTCGGGCATGTCGGCGCAACTCATCTCAAAGAACCGCCCACGGGTTCCCATCTTCGCATATACGCCGTCTGCACATGTCTATCGTCGCTTGCCGTTGTGGTGGGGAGTCTGGTCATATACAGCGGCGATGAGTGGTACCACAGATGAGCTTATTCTAGTGGTTGAAAAACACCTGCTGGACCATCATCTGGTGCAAAAAGGCGACCATGTCGTGATTATGGGCGGGCTACCTATTATGAGCCGGGCACGCACAAATTTTGTGAAACTGCATCGCGTTGGGGATGATGGGTAATGGAGCAGCAGGAAAAGGAGTGAGCGCAAGATTGACATTTTTGTCTCATCGTGATATCCTAGTCAAGCCGTAATTAAGGGGCACTATATGTGCTGCAAAAAAAGTGGCACTGCTGAAAATACAGCCCCCTTTCGCGGGGCAGAGGTGGAATTAAAAAAGCATGACTGTCAAAATTCGTTTAAAACGTACGGGCATGAAGAAAGCCCCAAGCTATCGTGTCGTAATTGCCGACGCACGTTCTCCTCGCGATGGACGTATCATTGAAAATATCGGCTGGTATAACCCCCGTGTTGAGCCTTCCGCGATCAATATTGACGAAGAAAAGGCGCTAAGCTGGCTGAAGAATGGCGCTCAACCAACAGATTCAGTATCTTCTCTTCTCAAGCGTGTGGGTATTCTGGATCGCTTCACCCAGGAGAAAGCTGCCACGAAAGCAGCAGCTGAGCAAGCCGCAGCAAAATCCGAGTAGTATCTAAAGTAAGTAAGGTCAACACTATGCGTAAGCTAATTGAGTATATTGCTCAGTCGTTGGTAGACGATCCCACTGCCGTACAAGTGCGCGAAGTTCGCAACGACCGTAATGCTCTGGTGTTAGAATTGCATGTGGCGGCAGATGACTTCGGAAAGGTCATCGGGCGCCAGGGGCGTGTTGCAAAAGCCATGCGAGCTTTATTGCGAGCCGGTGGTACACGTGAAGGTCGCCATACGTCTTTAGAGATACAGTAGAGATCACGCATATCTTCTCTGCTATATACGATGTACCAGATCGCAATGGTAAGAACGTAGCTGGGTAGCCATACTTCAAACGCGCTACTGCAGCATAACGAAGCAAGCCATAGAGAGCTTCAAGTTGATGAAAAACACGACAGAATGGGCTACTATCGGAAAAATAGTGGCCCCTTTTGGTATCCGAGGTGAGTTAAAAGTATTTTCCTTGAGCGATGTACCGGACCGCTTTACAACCCTCAAGGTAGTCTACGTTGGTCTTGAGCACACTGCTTATAAAATTAAAGGAGTACGCCCCTACAAGGGAGATATGCTCCTGCTCAAGTTTGATGGCCTCGATGATGCCAATGTTGCCGAGACATTGCGCAATCGTGATCTGTGCATTCCTGCTGCTGATCTGGCCATCCTGCCGCCAGATTTTTACTATCAGCATGATATTCTCGGTCTGCAGGTTTACCGACTTGATAACCAGGAAGTTGGAGTCATTACCGATATCTGGTCAACAGGTGGCAGCGATATTTATGTAATAAAAGGCCAGGATGGACAGGAAATTTTGATACCCGCAATCAAAGAGGTCATTAAACAGATTGACCTGATTCGGCATGTGATGTATATTGATCCTATGAAGGGTTTGTTGGATGATGAGGCGGTAATTGTTGACTCAAATCAAGAGGAGGTAGACTAGCAACAACGTGTGCCTGGGTGAAATAAACTGAGGACAAGTTGTGTTTTGATGAGTGGAGGCTCTGCAAGGTCATATTGAAACGAAGTTATATTTTCGGATATGTACTCTCATAAAAGTACATAATGAGCGGAATTGTAGTTGCCTTGATATCATAGCGCGTCACAGTATTTTGTAGGGAGGAGTCCTATGTCCGACCATATCCCGACTCTTGCTGATGTGTGTAGTGCGATTGCCGAAGGGCGTCTTGCTGCCTCTTCTGATGGTTCTACGTACCATGTGAACGCACTTGAGCTGCGTCGCTGTTTCAACAAACGTCGTTCTCTCCCCACTATTTCTTTTCTCGATTTGATCTCTTCAGCATATTCTGACTCACAGGAGTGGTCCCTGCTCGATCTCTGTAGTTTTGGCCGTTGAGGCCTTTTTTTGTGCCTGGAAGAGAGATAGAGGAAATGGGATGTTGCGCATGTGAGAATGAAAGATTATAATACGATCCGAACAGGGTAGGTTGTTAGCAAACAGCCTACCTATCTCTCATTCTAATCATTCATCACTTGCTAGCCTGGTAGCCGGTATACTCTTAACAGAGAAGTAAGAAATGTATTTTTATATCACTTACGACACAATACAGATGGGAGTAGCTTGTACCTGGTCTAAAGGAAAGGTATTTCATGGAGCCGCTTAATACAGATTTAGAATATGTTGATCGTCGTGAGGCAAACCCTGCTGCACGTTTCAACTGGTTGTACATTATTCCTGGTTTAGGTCTTCTCTGGTTGCTCTACCTGCTTGGAGCGGCAGTTTTCCAGTGGCCTGTGAGTAGCGTGGTTGACCCGGTGATGGGTTTTATGATCCTGCTATTCTTTGTGGCCGTGGGATTGTTGTTCTGGGTAATGGCGCCACGCGTCCGTCGCTAATCTCGTGTTGCATACGACTCCGGGGCATGGTGGTATCGCTCATCCATCTTTTCGTGCTCTACCATTATGCCCTTTATTAACTCTGCTCGTTACGCCTCAATTTTCTGCCAGGCTTTGTCATCGACGCCTGCAAGAATGCTTGCTCCATCCCAGATTACAGTGCTTAAGAGCTCTGTGGACTCAACCAGGCGTGGCCCGGAGCGATTGAGATAGTAGTTGCCGTCGATGGCATACACGCGCCCTTGTTGGACTGCGCGCAATGACTGCCATTCTGTATGTGCTTGTAATAAGGGAACATCTTGCATGGTGCGTTCCAGCGTGAAGCCACAGGGTGAAAGAATTACAACATCCGGGTCTGCCGCCTGTAGTTCTTCCCATGAGAGCCAGGGGGAATGGGAGCCAATTTCGCCAAACATATTTTCTCCATTGGCATATGCAACGAGCTCGGGTGTCCAGTTGCCAGCCGCCATGAGAGGATCTAGCCATTCCAGTACTGCAACCCGAGGCTTGTGTCCCCGACCTATTGTTTCCACTAATCTAGCCGTCTTTGTTCGTACATCATCCAGCCGCTTCTTATAGCCGTAAATGAGAAGCTCGGCCTGATTCTTTTTCTCCAATGCATTGCCGACACGATAGAGGTCTTCCCACACATCTTGTAAGCGATAGGGAGCCAGGGAAACGATGCGTGGTTCTAGTCCGATGAGTTGTTTGAGCGCCAGTATCACGTCGCGCTCACTCACCGCACATACCTCACATTGTGTCTGCGTGAAGATGATATCTGGGCGTAGCTCTTGCAATTTTCCCACATCAATGGTGTAGATACTCAGCGCTTTTAACGCCGAATCTTGCTCATGTTTTTGTGCCAGTTGCTTAATCTGGGCATCGATCTGGGCACTGCTTGTGTTAATATCGATCTGGACATTGCTAACTAGAGGTAGGTGCAATACTTCAGCAGGGTAGTCGCACTCATGTGAGCGTCCTACCATTTGATCGAGGCATCCGAGTGCAGTTATCATCTCTGTTGCGCTTGCTAAGAGTGAGATGATTCTCATGGCCGGGTTCCCTTTCGCGCCAATAGGTATTTATGGAATGAGATCTGTTGTCTGAGACAGTGTATGCTATCGCTTGCCACTCATGCAAGAATGAGTTTTGAGGAGGGGGGAAGGGCAAAAGGAGCGAACAGGATATGAGGCTATGTTCTGCTATGGAACCAACACTTGTAACATTTTTTCCGCGATTGACGCATGAATGGGTGTTTGGCCGCGTACTTCTCCGTCAAGAGTGACATCCTGCGGATCAATATTGGTGGAGATGGCGATGCTGTGTGCTCGCACATGGTGCACGCCAGGAAGCTTACTAAGTTCTGCCGCTTGTAGCTGTGGGTTGCACGAGTGTGAGCTATGTTGAAATGCTGCGTTAGGTGAGAGTAAGTTGAGCCATTGTGTGAAGGATGCTCGATCTCCCGGGAAGCCGATATCATCGATAATTACGATATCGAGCAAGTGATCGTCGAGTGTGGCTCCAGGAACGGCGAGATTCCATTGTCCTCCAAAGATAGGAGCGTTGATGGCTGTGATCTGGAGCGCTCGACCACTAAATAGAGCAGTCTCTGCGAGGATCATCGGTGGAGCGTTGTGATTTTTGGGGGGCAAGGTTAAACCTGTGAAGGAGACATTCATTTCTATGGCTGTATGCTTGAAAAGCACATCCAGAGCTGATAGAGGATAGGTCAGGCGTCCAAAGCGTTTACGTGTTGCGATATTCGTCGCGAGACGTGCAAATTGTACATTCAGGCCCGTTGTGAGTGCATGTGCGAAATAGCTTTGCGTGCGAGCTGTGCTGTGCTTCTGTACTGGTTGTTTTTGATTTGCGCTGGCTGTATGAGGGGCTTGTTCGGCAGGCTCTGCTCTACCAATATCTATGCTGAGTACTTTTCCAGTTTGCAGTGCTCGTATTGCGTGCGGTATATGTTGAGGAATGCCTATAGAACGTGCAATGTCGTTTGCCGTGCCAAGTGGAAGAATACCCAGTAGCAGATCGCATTCTGCAATATGCGTGATCACTCCTCCCACTACCCCGTCCCCGCCAGCTGCTATGGCGAGATCGATACCATTTTTTTTCCAGTTCTCACCCTGGTTGGGCAACAAATCAAGCTCAGCAATTGATATAACATCGGCAAGCTTAATTGTAGTTGTTTTCAGTGTAGCAATGGTATCAGCAAGAAGATGTGACTTACCTGAATAGGGGTTGTGAATAATAATTGCCTTCTGTGGTTTATAGCTGATGGGATGGGGGTGTGTTCCCAATTCTGGCCACCTCTGTTTCGTAGAACATTGTATCAGCTTTCATATGGGTCGAAAGCGTCCTTCAGGTCATTACGGTCAGTGCACAGATTTTTGTTGAGCATCTTATATAGAGATTACCATATCCTGGGGAAAAAAGCTGCCTCCTGCTAAAATGTAGCCAGCCAGCTTTTTAGAAGAAGAAACGTATTTGCATTTTTGCATGCCAGAGAACAGAACAGTATAAATGGTCGAGTTCTACGCCGCGATCTCGACAAATTGTGAAACTATCTTTATGCGTAGATTCGTTTAAAATGTGTGAGGAGGGCTTGCTAGCTATTGGTAGCAGACTTCAAGAACTCTACTTTTGGATAGCAATAAGGCAAATGACCTACTATATAGTCAAGAGTCCTCTTGACGAAGCTAGTACAGTAATAGTAGGCAATTAATATTTCGACACGACGCAGATGAGAACGATCACAGTATCTTACCTCTTCCTTATAAAAGGGATATGTCAGTAGGTCCTTCCTTTTGCTAAATGCCTGAAATTGATAGAGGAACCCTAATAACAACATACTCTTGGAAGCGAGGACGAATATGACGACCACAGAAACTAGTTCGCGAGTACAGCAATGGACAAACCTTGCCCAGCAATTGCGCATTGATAGCATACGCTCGACCACAGCGGCGGGTTCGGGTCATCCGACCTCTTCGATGTCGGCGGCTGATCTGATGTCAGTGTTAATGCTGAGCCACCTTCATTACGACTTTGATGCGCCAAAGAATCCTAACAACGATCATCTGATCTTTTCAAAAGGGCATGCATCCCCTTTACTCTACTCGATGTATAAAGCTGCAGGCGCAATCTCAGATGAAGAGTTATTGACACTGCGTAAATTTGGTAGCCGCCTTGAGGGCCACCCTACACCCGTATTGCCCTGGGTAGATGTAGCCACTGGATCGCTAGGTCAGGGTCTGCCTATTGCGGTCGGCATTGCGACGGCTGGAAAATATCTCGACAAGCTTCCGTACCATATCTGGACACTGTTAGGCGACAGTGAATCGGCTGAAGGCTCAATATATGAAGCATTTCATCTGGCAGCCCACTATAAGCTAGATAATCTCACCGCCATTATTGATGTAAACCGCCTTGGTCAACGTGGTGAGACAGAGCTGGGCTGGAACATTGAAGCCTATGTTGAGCGCGGAAAAGCATTTGGCTGGAATGCGATTGCAATTGATGGCCATAATTATGAAGAGATCAATAGTGCTTATGAGCAAGCGGCACAGACAACTGGTCGGCCAACGCTGATTGTGGCGAAGACAAAGAAAGGGAAAGGTGTATCGTTCCTTGAGGACAAGCCCGGTTGGCATGGTAAAGCTCTGAGTGCAGAGCAAGAAGAGCAGGCTATAGATGAGCTGAAGCCCGCCGTTCGCAGCATGGTATTCCCTGTGCAGAAGCCAGCTGCTGGCAAGCCTGCTCCCGAAGCTGCCGTAAAGCCCGTAGAACTGCCGCGCTACGAATTGAAGACAGCGGTTGCAACCCGTAAGGCGTATGGCGATGCTCTCAAGGCTCTAGGTGCTGCGAATCCTAATGTTGTCGCTATGGACGGTGAAGTAAGTAACTCGACGTATGCCGAGGAATTCGCCAAAGCGTTTCCTGAGCGCTACTTTGAGCAATACATTGCTGAGCAGCAGCTGATTGCCTCTGCTGTTGGTATGAGCGTTCGTGAAAAGATTCCATTTGCCTCAACCTTTGCGGCCTTCTTTACGCGTGCTTATGATTTCATTCGTATGGCGGCAATCTCGCGTGCCAATATTCGTCTCGTGGGCTCACATGCGGGCGTCTCAATTGGTGAAGATGGACCTTCGCAGATGGCTTTAGAAGACCTATCAATGATGCGAGCCGTTTGTAGCAGTACGGTTTTGTATCCAAGTGATGCGAATCAGGCGGCGCAACTGGTAGAGCAGATGGCAAATCATGGTGGTATTGTCTATATGCGCACCACGCGCGAAAAGACACCAGTCATTTATAGCCCGGATGAGAAGTTCTCGATTGGTGGTAGCAGGGTCGTCTATCAATCTGACAAAGACAAAGTAACAATTGTCGCCGCTGGTATCACACTGCACGAGGCTATGAAAGCCCATGATGAGCTTGCAAGCGAGAACATTTTTGTCCGTGTGATCGACGCCTATTCAATAAAACCCATCGATGACGAGACACTGATTGCTGCCGCTGAAGAAGCTGGTAGAAAGATTATAACTGTCGAGGATCACTGGCCTGAGGGTGGCCTGGGCGAAGCGGTATTAGAGGCATTCTCGCAGGTTGATGCTCCATTGCCCCAGGTTGTGAAACTGGCGGTAGGATCAATGCCTGGCTCTGGAACGCCCGCCGAATTGCTAGAAGAGGCTGGTATCAGTGCACATGATATTGTGCAGGCTGTAAAGGCGCTTATTAAAAAGTAGCATTACTACCCCTTTTATCCATAAAATGGAGGAGGAGCCCGGACAATGAAAATATTTGTTCGGTCTCCTCTTTTATCTATTTTTACCGCTTTATGGATAGAGAAAAGGAATCATGGTATTATGCTGCAAGTTGTATCTGAAACTCAACTATGTTTTTCGTCGTATCTTTATCGGACAGGTATAATCAAAAATAATTGACGAGGGCAGAAGTATGAGTGATAAAAATGTCTCCCTGATCGTTAATCCCAGGACGGGAGAGAATGTAGCCAGGCTACGAGATATTCTGGCCGTGTTCTCTGCAGCAGGTTGGAAGACAAAGACAGTGCTAAAAGAATATGGCAAGCACGGGATAGAACTGGCGCAGGCGGCAGCAACACAGAAGCAAGATATCGTTGTGGCGTATGGCGGAGATGGAACGCTCAACCAGATAATCAATGGTGTGATGAGTACG
>Ga0302321_100004048_pt1 | contig 12623 bp, 9 predicted proteins | sample Fen_T0_1_FD_202505 | JGI IMG/M metagenome (GOLD analysis project Ga0302321, IMG submission 202505) | Peat permafrost microbial communities from Stordalen Mire near Abisko, Sweden - Fen_T0_1 | ecosystem: Environmental > Terrestrial > Soil > Wetlands > Permafrost | place: Sweden: Abisko...
GACACCCTGGTGTTCGATGACACGACGCTGGGTTCCGCGACCATCGGAGATGTTGCCAAAAACCTGCAGAAATACGTGAGTAAGGAGATCAAGGAGCTCAAGCGTGGCAATGGGATCCGGGAGCGATTTCATCGCGACGACTACCCATTCGTGACCGTCACGCGTTCTTCCGCGGACCAAACATACGTACTCGCTTCCTGCAACAAGAAGGCGTGTCCCCAAAGAGAAAAAGGCGAGTGCGATCCCCGAAGGTGCGCGGTGGTCGATCTTACCAACGACGTTCGGGAGGTGACGTTCCCTGGCGAAGTTAACAGAACAGTCAAGGTAACAGCCAAGGCGATTTGCGCAATGCCAAAGGACTTCTTTATGCGCGAACCGACCTGGGTGCTGGGGGTGAAGTTCAAGGGCGGGAAGCGCGCCAATTACAAGAAGGAGGCTGTGAGCCTGGAGGTTGGGTGGTACTGGCCTCTCATCAGTTTCACGTTCGGCCCGAAATTCGTCGCCTTCCTCGAGGAGCAGAAGCCCCATAAGGTCACCATCCTCGATGACGAGGACTTGATTTACGTAGACAAGAAGATTGATGCTACGAATATCCACCGCGGGCACTATCGGCCAGTCCCAACTGTAGAGTCCCACAGCGATGAGAACGCGTGCAACCATCCGGATGAGATCATGGACACCCCCAGCGAGTCGACGAGAGTTAAGCACTGGTCCGAGGGATGCCAGGTCTTTCCTGGCTTCGAAGCATTCAATCTCTTCATCCGTCTTTGTGGCGTAAGCAGGCGATTCTACTGCAGTGACTGCAGTCGAGCCGGAAGCGACGATTGCAAGGTGCTGGAGCTTGGGAGTACCGCGTACGATGAAGGAGAAGGCGGCACGTTTATGCGTGCCCACAGGATAGCTGGTTTGTCAATTGATGAAGAAGCGGACTCGCACCAAGACTATGGCGGCGTCAGCTACAGAGATAGAAAGTCGAAAGCGGAATACCTCGCGGGTCTCGAGGATGGCACTTTGCCGCAAGATGAAGAGGTACGCACCAAACTTACCGGGGAACGAGATGTTTGGCGCAAGAAGTACATCTACGACCTGACCGCGTTGTACCGGTTCGACTTCTTCCGAAGGTGCGACTATCTCGGTCAGTGTCCGGAGAAATTCATCTACAACCTGATCGAGATGGAAAGCCTGGATGGAATCAATAGGATCAGAGATGTCTTCTTTGCGGACTGGGACGGCAGCTTCGTGGTGAAGTAGAACTCGTGAGCGGAAACGGAACCATGGCCACAGCGACGGAAACGTTTGGAGCCTCGGAGTTCGACTTCGAGACGGGGGTGCACCCAGCCGGTGACCTCCGTGTCCTCACCTTCGAGGCACACGAGGAGCTCTCGCGCCAATTCTCTCTGACCGTCACGCTCGCACCCCGCGCCCATGTCTTTGTCGATCCAGCCGGGCTGATCGGCGGAACCGCCTCGCTCACGGTTCACCTGGGCGACGACGCCGACCGCCATCTCAACGGGATCGTGGTCCGGGCCGAGGCGTGGGAAGAGGTGGGCGACCATGACCGTCGCCGGCTCCGAATCGAGGTCGCGCCGGCCCTCGCCCGGCTGCGACACGTGCGGCGCAGCCGGATCTTTCAGGAGCTCAGCGTCCCCGAGATTGTGGAGCGGGTCCTCACCGAGGGCCAGGTGGCGTTCCGGTCGGCGCTGCGCGCGGGGTACAAAGCTCGCGGGTTCTGCGTGCAGTACGACGAGTGGGACCTCGACTTCGTCCAGCGCCTCCTGGAGGAGGAGGGGATCTCCTACTTCTTCGAGCACCAGAAGGACGAGCACACCCTGGTCCTGGTCGACTCCAACAGCGCCTGCCCATCGCTCGAGAACGGCGAGCGGATCGTCTTCCGCGAGCCGGGCGGACATACCCCGGGAGGACTCGATCACGTCGATGCCTTCTCACCGCGCCTGGAGGTGAGGGCCGGAAAGGTCTCGTTGCAGGACTTCGACTGCCTCCACCCGGCGCTCGACCTCGGGGTCTCGGCGGAGGCGAAGGACCAGAAGGATCTGGAGCTCGACCTCTACCCGGGCGGCTACACCGACAGCTCCCCCGGCAAGGCCCGCGCCCGGTCCCGGCTCGAGGCGGAGCGCTTCCAGTCCACGGCCGCCAGCGGCTCGAGCAACGTGCGGCGCCTCCAGCCCGGCCGGGTCTTCGAGCTCGACGAGCACCCGATCGACGACTTCAACGCGAAGTACCTGCTGCTGAGTGTGGATCACCGCGGCGATCAGCGGGAGCTCCTCCTGAGCGGAGCCTCCGATGCTCCGGGTGACGCTCCCGGCAACGGGCGCGAGCGCTACCGGAACACCTTCGTCTGCGCCGATAAACAGGTGACCTGCCGGCCCGAGCGGCGCACGCCGCGCCCGCGCATCGCCGGGGTGCAGACGGCCGTGGTGACCGGCCCTGCGGACGAGGAGATCCACTGCGACGAGCACGGTCGCATCAAGGTCCGCTTCCACTGGGATCGAGAAGGACCGCTGGACGACCGCTCGAGCTGCTGGGTCCGAGTGAGCCAGGCATGGGCAGGCCCCGGGTTCGGGGCGCTCTACCTCCCGCGCGTCGGGCAGGAGGTGGTGGTCGAGTTCCTGGATGGCGATCCAGACCGGCCCGTCGTCTCGGGCTCGGTCTACAACCGAGATCACCCTCCGCCCCTGAACCTCCCAGCGGAGAAGAGCCGCAGCACGCTCCGCTCGTCCTCCAGCCCTGGCGGGGATGGCTTCAACGAGCTGCGCTTCGAGGACGCGGCCGGGCAGGAGGAGATCTGGCTCCACGCGCAGCGAAACCTCCGGGTGGTGGTCGAGAACGACCGGATCGAGAGCATCGGGCGGAACCAGAGCGTCCTGGTGGAGCAGGATCGGAGCTGCCTCATCGAGGGCAACCGGACCGTCGATGTGAAGAAGGACGACTCCGTCTCGGTCAGTGGCGATCAGGCGCTCCACGTGGTGAAGGACCGGTCGGTCACGGTCGACGGGTCTCACCTCGAGCAGGTGATGGGCGACCAGAGCGTTCACGTGGAGGGGGACCTCTCGCTCGAGGTGAGCGACTCCTCCACCGAGTCGGTCGCGTTCGCCAAGCGGGTCGACGTGGGGGGCGCCTACACCCTGAAGGTGGGCGACGCGTCGGGCGAGCTGATCGACGGGATCAAGGCCGAGGAGGTGGGCGGCGCGCGGAAGGAGAAGGTGAGCGGCGACAAGTCGGAGGAGCTCTCCGCTGGGCGGACTTTCAGGGTGGACGGCGAGGCGAAGGAGAAGGTGACCAAGGGTCGCACCGTGAAGGTGGGCAAGAACTTGACCCTGGGGAGCAGCGGAAAGTTGACCCAGACCACCAAGAAGGCCCACACCGTCAAGGCCAAGGAGATCCAGATCACGGCCGAGGAGAGCTTCACCGCCAAGGTGGGCTCGGCCAAGATCAAGCTCGAGAAGAGCGGGCAGATCACCGTCGAGGGGGGGAAGGTGGAGCTGAACTCCAGCGGCGATCTGATCTTGAAGGGGAACAAGATCACCGAGAACTGAGGGGAGTCATCCGATGGATCCCAACGTGGGTGTGAACAAGCTGTTGATCGTCAACACCGATACCAACGGCACGAGCATCGCCTTCCCGGACGTGTGCAAGACGCCGGCGCCGAGCGGCACGATCCCGATCCCGTATCCGAACATCGCGCGGTCGTCCGACACGGCGAGTGGAACGAAGCGGGTGAAGGTGGGCGGGAAAGCGGTCTGCGTCAAGGACTCCAACTTCTCCACCAGCACCGGCGACGAGGCCGGCAGCGCGGGCGGGGTCGCCTCGAGCAAAACCAAGGGCAAGGCCGAGTTCGTCAACTACTCCTTCGACGTGCAGTTCGAGGGGAAGAACGTGCCGCGCTCCTTCGATCTCATGCTCCACAACGACAAGAACACGCCGCCGTTCCCGTTGCTCCAGAAGCCGGTGATCGGGATCGGCAAGAACGAAGGGGACGAGGTCTGTCCGTGCTGCGGCGACAAGAAGTGAGGGGACGGCCATGGGTGGAAAGAAGCACTCCAAGAGCGTCGGCGAGCTGAAGGGTGAGCACAAGCGTTCGTCGAGCTCGGCTGGGACCGGCGGCGCCTGCCTCGAGCGGCACGTGAGCGGCATCGACGAGAACAACTCCTGTTGTCATCGCTGGCAGGCCTATCTCCAGGCCAAGGCCACCTCGTCCATCTACGACTGGCCGGCCTACAAGTCGCTCTCCGGCGGCAGCTCCGTGCGGACCAGCGCCGGTACGAAGAACGGCAAGGTGATCCCATCCTGGTACAAGAAGTCGCTCCCGTCGCCCAGCGAGGGCGACTGGGACGTGAAGGGGGATAACTTCAAGAAGAAGTGCTACCTCCCGTACTGGCACAACGCCCACCACCTGGTCCCGAACGCCGAGCTCCGTGGCGCCATCGACACCGTGGGGAAGGGCATGGCGCGGCCGGGCGAGATCCGGCTCCAGGTGCGCCAGGGGCTGCTGAAGGTGAAGTACAACCTCAACTTCAAGATCAACATGATGATCCTCCCCATGGATCGCGCCATCGGACGGGCGCTGACGTTGCCCATTCACCTGAAGACGACGACCTCGAGATCGCACGCGGCCTACAGCAAGAAGGTCAGGACGGAGCTCGACGACATCTTCAGCAACGTCAAGAGCGAGATCGAGCCCTGCGAGGAGGGCAAGGAGCCCGACTATCAGACCTGCAAGGACGACATCGAGAGCCTGTCGAAGAGCCTCCACCGAGGCGTCAAGAGCGCTGGATCGGCCGGCGTTCGCAATCTCGACTCGATCAAATCGGCTAGCCTCAAGGGGTGACTGCGAGCAGACGATGAGCTACGACCAACTGAAGACGCTCGGCGACGAGAACGACGATCGGCTCGCCTTCTTCGACTCGGTGCCCAAAGGGCTGGAGCGATATGACTTTCGGCTCCGCCACGGTGAGTCTGTGAAGGACGTCTACCCCGAGGACGCCAAGCTCTACATGGAGCGCCACAATCGCGGCGTGCGACTGTGCTCGTTCCTCGGCAACACCAAAGGGATGATCCTGGCCTCCGGCGAGCTGCGCCGGGTCATCGAGGACCACTGCCCGGGCATCCGGATCGAGTACCTCCCCTTCACCGTCATCGACCACCGTAAGCGCCCGTACAGCAGCGACTACTGCATCGTGAATCCGCTCGGCTCGTTCGACGCAGCGGACGTGAAGGCGAGCGAGCTCGAGACCAACGCCCAAGGCAAGGTCCTCCGTATCGAGAGGCTGGTGCTCGACGGCAGGAAGATCGCCAAGGCGCCGCAGCTCTTCCGGCTCGACCTCCGGCCGTCGATCTACGTCGTCGGCCCGGCGCTCGGCGCGGAGCTCCGCGCCCAGAAGCTCACCAACCTGGTCCTGGAAGAGCTGCAGGTCACCGGCGAGTAAGGGCCTCCACCTGAATGATCTCAGAGGGTATCCCGATCACCGGCATGGGCCTGGTCACCTCCGTGGGCCGCAGCGTGGCCGCGTCCTGCGCCGCCATCCGCGCCGGTGTCTCCAGGCCTCATCCGCTCCACTTCTCGTACATGGACGAGGATACGCTCGAGGATGTGCCAGTGGTCGGACACCCGGTGCGTGGATACACCGATGGTTTCGTGCTGGCGGGCTGCTGGCTTCGCCTCGCGCAGGGCTGTCTGCTCGACCTCTGCGCGACCACCCCACTGCCGCCCCCCAGCGACATCGCCTTCTGGGACCGCACCGCGCTCATCGCCGCCCTCCCACCGATCCAGAGCGCCCGGTTCCAGAACGAGGACGGAGATCCGGAAGCGGTGCGAGAGGCCCTGCTGGCGCCTCTTCGGAGGCGGACGGGGCTGGCCGTGAGAGATGTCCATGTCGGGATGGTCTCGCTCGGCCACGTCTCGACCATCCAGGCCATCTCGATGGCCGCCCGAGAGCTCGAGCGCAGGGTGGTCGATCGCGTGCTGCTGGTGGCGGTCGATTCCCTCCTCGATCCGCTCACGCTGGAGTGGCTCGCCGCCTCGAGCAGGCTCAAGAGCGACGAGGCGCCGCTCGGCCTCGACCCGGGCGAGGCCGCGGCCTGTCTCATGCTCGAGACCGAGACCAGCGCGCAGAGGCGCGGTGCCCGCATCCAGGCGCGGGTGGCAACGGCCGGAGTGCTCATGGGGGTCGCGCCGCTGGGTGGCGTGGAGCCCGACACGGGCAAGGCGCTGACGGATTGCATCCGGGACGCGATCGGCGCCGAGCGCGGCTTCTCTGGGGACGTGATCTCTGACCTCAACGGAGAGTACTGGAGGGCCCAGCAATGGGGCACGGCCCAGCCACGGCTCAGGAGCCAGATGGGGGCGCACCCGCTCCACATCCCCGCCACCTCGATCGGCGACACCGGGGCGGCCAGCGGCGCGCTCGGGATCTGTTACGCCGCGCAGCTCTTCGCCCAGCGGGTGGCGTGCAGCCGCACCGCGCTGGTGCTCTCGAGCTCGGATGACGGGCACGTCGCCTGCGCCGTCGTGAGGGGCGCGTCATGACCTCGCCGTTCTTGCCCATCCACGTGAGCAACGCGCTCGGGGAGAACGCCGAGCTCGTCCCCATGCTGGCGTCCCACCAGATGGGGCTCGACGAGGTGCTCGCCTTCTGCCGCAACTTCCGTGTGGCCGGGATCGGCAGCCTCTTCCTGTCCGGCCAGGGCGAGGAGTGTTGCCTGCGGCTCTCGCAGAGCGGCCGCGCCTTCGCGCACTGGCTCACGGAGGCCCCGGAGGAGTCGAAGGTGAGCGGCCTCTCGCTCCCGTTCTTCGACGCCATGGCGGCGGGGGACGCCGCCGGCGCCGCGGAGATCGCTCGACGCTCGCGCCGCACCTGGGCGTGCGGCGAGGAGTACGAGGAGGACTTCCTGTTCCCCGAATACCTGATGCAGCGTCACTGTCTGGACGCGTCCGAAGAGCAGGGGCGGCAGCTGTTGGATCGTTGGGGGGAGGCGCTGCGAGGGGCGGACGACCCGCGCCTGGACGTCTGTCGCGCGCTCGAGGAGCGGGACGCGGAGCGGTTCAACGCGAGCCTGCCGCGCTTCTTGGCCGACCGGGAGGACGACCTGGAGGCGCTGGTGCAGAGCGGCGGGATGGAGCCGCAGGTGGCCGACACCGAGCTGTTCTTCTCGGTGGAGGGCGTCGCCCTGGCGCGGCTCGCCGACGCGCTTGGGGTCGCGACCGAGCTGGACTACCTACACGTGCCGTCAACAGTTCGGGAGGCGGGCGTCACGCCCGTCTCGCCCGACGTCTGGAAGAAGGTATGACGTGACCTCGCGAGCTCAGGAGATTCGCCAGTCCGATCTTGCCGTGGTAGATCGCCCCTCGGTCCCTCGGGTGGGTTGGATCGCCGGCGACGGCAAGTCACTGATCGTCGACTACTCGAAGAACACCCGTGGACCGCTCGCGGCCCGCACCACCGTGGCGCTGGAAGGCGAGGCGCTCGCCCGCGCGGCCCGGGAGCGCGCCAGCGTGCTGCTCCTCTTCGAGAACGACGACCCGGGTCTTCCCATCGTGGTCGGGCTGATCCGCTCCGAGACCCCGCTGCTCGACGCCGCGCTCGAGCCAATGCCGGCGCGCGTTCCCACCGAGGCGCGCCTCGACGGGAGGCGCGTGGTGCTGGAGGGGCACGACGAGATCGAGCTGCGCTGCGGCCGGGCGGTGATCCTTCTCCGGCGCGGCGGTGAGGTCGTGATCCGCGGCGTCTCGCTCAAGACGGAGGCGAGCGGGATCAACCGGATCCGCGGCGGAAAGGTACAGATTAATTGATGCCGCGGGCACAGAGCTCCACGTCCGCTCCTGTCGCCAAGACGCGACGTCCGCCGATCCTCTGGGACGTGGTGGCGGAGCATCTGGACGAGGCCGGCTGGCTCTGGGAGCAGCGCGCCGAGTCGCTGCTGGCCCTCGACCAGACCCTGGTCGATCTCGAGACCGGCGACGAGGGGCGAATGCTGGCCCATCTCGACGGGCTCGTGGTGGGGGGCGCCGAGGTGGCCAGGGGCGTGCTCCTGCCGGCGCTCCAAGGGGATGAGCCGAGGGCCGCTGCCGGAGCAGCCTGGGCGCTCCTCGCGGCCGAAGGCGGCGATTGGCTCCCCCAGGTGCTCGACGCCTTCATCGACGGAAAGGAAGACCTGCGCCCGGCGATACGCACCGCTCTGGAGCTCTCGCCCCGCGCCGACCTGGACGCGAAGCTGCTCGAACGGCTGCCCGCGGCCCCGCTGGAGGCCAAGCGCGAGCTGGTCGAGGCCCTGGCGGCGAGAGGCGCGAACGCCGGCGCCGCTCTGCTCTCGGTGCCCTATCGGGACGACGCGCCGCTCCACGTCGCGGTCGTGCGCGCTGCGCGCACGGACGCAGCAGTGGCGAGGGTCCTTCTCCCGGTCGCGCTGAACGAGTCGGCGCCGTCGGTGCGCGAGGCGGCGCTTGAGATCGGGATGGCGCTGGGGCTGCGCAGCGCGCTCGACGTGGCGCGGAAGGCGCTGGAGCGGGGAGAGGTGAGCCGGGCCGCGCTGCTGGCCGCTGCGGTCGGCGGAGAAGCGTCGGACCTCCAGCTCCTGACCGCCTGCGTCGGCAAGCTGGCCACGCGCGAGGAGGCGCTCTGGGCGCTGGGCTTCAGTGGCCGGCGCGCAGCGGCCGAGGCGGCCGTCGATGCGGCGCGCGCTGGAGCGGGCCGGATCGCGGCCGAGGCCTTCGCCATGGTGACGGGCTGTAAGCTCGGGCTCGAGGCTCCAGTCGAGCCGGGGGCGTCGTCCGAAGGCACGCTCCGGAGTTCGTCTCGCTTGCCAGGACCCGTCTGGCCGGAGGAGGAGCTCGATGCGGACCTCCTCGAGTTCTGGTGGGCGCGAGACGGAGCCGCCATCCCAGCAGGCGGCCGGTTCTGGTTCGGGGAGCGCATGGCCACGTCGGCGGACCTGCTCCACCTGCTGGAGAGGGCACCGATGCGCTACCGGCCGGCGTTCGCCCTGGAGCTCTCGGCTCGGACCCGGGGGCAATGCCGCGTGGACGTCGGCGCACTCGCGGCCCGGCAGCGCAGCCAGGTGTCGGCTGCGCGCTCCCTGGCGCCGGTCGGCCTGGACAGGCCTTTCTCTGCGCTCTTCGGAGTCTGATAAGCGGACTTCATGCCGAGTTGGCGGAGAGGAGGCGACGACCTCCGACTGCCTTGCGGGAGACGGGCTTGAAGAAGGCGGCGCAGCGCTGGAGGAAGCCGTCGAGGAAGGCGCGCTCTTCGGCGGCGAGCCGGCTGGCGAAGAGCTTGGGGAGGGAGCGGCGGGCCGAGGTGATGCTGCGGGTGTATCCGTCCTGGGAGAGCGAACCCTCGAGCAGGCGGAAGCGGAGGAGGAGGAAGTAGGTCTGCAAGACGTCCGTCATGCAGTAGGCGGCGATACGGTGAAGCGCACCCTCGGAGTAGAGCGACTGGACGTCCTTACCAGCGACCGCCTCCTTGCCTGGCAGGCCGACCAGCTTGGCGTAGAGGTCGAGCGGCGCACCCTGAGTGGCGCCCTGGTTCGACAGGAGGTCGGCCAGGTCGAGGTGGTGCCCGGCGCCGCGGTTCGCGTCGGAGAACCAGAACGGGGAGGAGACCTGGAGCTTGAGGGAGCGGAGCTCCAGGACCGGCACGTCGAAGCCGCGGCCGCGGAAGGTGACCAGGGTGGTTCCGGAGAGCCGGTCCCAGAGGTCGGCGAGGAAGCGCGCCTCGGTCTCGGGTTGGTGATCGGTCCAGGAGAAGAGGTCGGTGACGGCCAGACAGCCGTCCTCCTCGACCACGTCCAGGCCGCAGGCGGCCACGGGTCGGTGGTACGGGAGCGGGAGAAAGTCGCTCCTGCCGGCGCTGCGGGCCCGCCGTTCCTCGAGCAGCCGCTTCACCTGATCGGCGTAGGGCTGAGAGGGATCGGCGGCCACGGCCGACACGAGCTCCTCGTCTGCGACGGTCTCCAGGTCGAGAACCAGGAATCGATTCACGTCCTTGTAAATGCCAGGGAGGTCTGACACCCAGTGGGCAAGATCGGCACCCCCGATCGGGAGCCGGCTCGGCTTTTCTTCTTGACCGCCCCTGATTCATCCCAATACCCTCATTTTCGTCACTGAGACCGCTCTCATTTTTCACCGAGGCATCGGTTCTCTTGCCTCTTGCTCGTCCTCCGCTGAGCGCGTCAAAGACCCACTCGTCTCGATGAGGAGTCCTCCATGAAGGCTCGGCATCTCTGTGTGACCATCTGTACACTTCTGAGCGTGGTGATGGCCGGGTGCGGGGCGGCACCGAACGGCGCGGAGGCGCTCTCGCAGCTCAGCGGCGCCGCCACGGGCGCTCCCGAGACGAAGCCCTCGGGCTACGGACAGGCGACCACCGGCTGCGGCTCGACCAGCTACACGACCGCGAGCTCACTGTCGGCGATGCAGAGCCTCGTCGACGGCTACTCGGGCAGCGGCGGGCTTTGCATCAAGTACACCGGCACCTTCAACTTCGCGTCCATCACCAACGCCTGCACGCAGTACACGCTCGCGGCGCAGACGCTCCAGATCAAGCGGAAGAGCAACATCACCATCATGGGTGCCGACGGGTCGGCGGCGAACTTCGGCATCCACATCTCCTCGACCTCCAGCAACATCATCGTTCGCAACATGACCTTCGGGCTGCTCCCGGGCGGCAGCGACTCCGACGCCATCTCGATCGAGGGCCTGAGCGACGGTGCTCCGCAGAACGTCTGGATCGACCACAACGAGCTCTTCAGCTCGATGGTCGAGTGCGACGGTGCCGGTGACACGGAGTTCGACGGCCTGGTCGACGTGAAGAAGGGGGCCGACAACGTCACGGTCTCGTACAACTACCTGCACGACCACCACAAGGTGAGCCTCAACGGGTCCTCCGACAGTGACACGGCCGTTCGGCACATCACGTTCCACCACAACCTCTTCGAGAACGTGGGCTCGCGGACTCCGCTGCAGCGGGCGGGGTACAGCCACATGCTGAACAACTACTTCAACCTGATCGACGTGTCGGGTATCAACGTCCGCATGGGCGGCTACTCGCTCGTGGAGGGCAACTACTTCGAGAACGCCCAGAACCCGGTCACCTCCCGGGACAGCGAGGCGATCGGCTATTGGGAGCTCCGCAACAACAACATCGCCAGCCCGTCGGACTTCGCGACCTACAAGATCACCTGGGTGGCCAGCAGCTCGGCGCCGACCAAGGACGCCACCGACTGGGCGACCACGGCGAAGTTCCCGGTCTCGCTCGGCTACTCCTACACCGCCGACCCGGCGCAGTGCATCAAGGACGGGCTGCGCGGCGTGGCCGGCGCTGGCAAGGGGCTCGCCACGCTGAGCTGCGGCACGACGATCTCCTACGCTCTCACTGTCGGCGTGAGCGGCAGCGGCACCACCAGCCCGGCTCCGGGTACGTACAGCTACACCTCGGGCACGACCGTCAGCGTCACGGCCACGCCCGCCAGCGGCTACGCCTTCACCGGCTGGAGCGGCGCCTGCTCCGGCACGGGGACCTGCACGGTCGTCATGAGCGCGGCCCGGTCGGTGACCGCCTCCTTCGCGCAGGCGCGGGACACGCAGCCGCCCAGCGTCCCCGGGCTGGTGAGCGCGAGTACGGTCGGCACCACCTCGGTCGTGTTGACCTGGAACGCGTCCACGGACGACACCGGTGTGGTCGGCTACGACGTCTACTCAGGATCGTCGCAGGCCGGCTCCAGCTCCAGCAACACCGCCACCGTCTCGAATCTCCTGCCGGGGACCAGCTACACCTTCACCGTGAGGGCGCGCGACGCCACCGGCAACACCTCGTCGGCCAGCAGCCCAGTCACCGTCACCACGCGCGCCGGGACCGACGTCAACCCGCCCTCGACGCCCTCCAACCTGGTCTGGGTCGCCGACGGAATGACCGTGACCATGAGCTGGGGCGCCTCGACGGACGACGTGGGCGTGGTCACGTACGACTTCTTCTACGGCGCCTACTACATCGGCTCTTCGTCCGGGACGAGCGCGACCTTGATCGGCTTCCAGTCGGGCACCCCCTACAACTTCACCGTGAAGGCGCGCGACGCGGCCGGCAACGTGTCCCAGGCCAGCAACCAGATCACGGTGCTCCTCGGGATGGTGCAGGACACCGTCCCGCCCAGCGCGCCGACCAACCTGTCCGCGGCGAACGTGACCACCACCTCGCTGACGCTCCGGTGGACCGCCTCGACCGACAACGTCGGGGTGGTGGTCTACCAGGTCTTCGCCAACGGCAACCTGGCGGCGACCACCTTCGGCACCACCTCGGCGACGCTCACGGGGCTCAACCTGAGCGCTGGCTCGACTGTGCTGACCGTGAAGGCGACCGACGCGGCCGGCAACGTGTCGAGCGCCAGTGCGTCCCTGACGGTGAGTGCCCCCATCTCCGGTGACCTCATCGTCGCCCCGGCTGGGACGGACTCTGGAGCGGGCACGCTCTCCGATCCGATGTCGCTCTCCGCGGCGGTCGGCAAGATCGCGGCGGGCAACGCCATCCTGCTCCGGGCAGGGACCTACTCCCTCAGCGCTCCCATCGTCATCGCCCGCACCAACAGCGGATCGTCCGGGAGCCTGAAGAAGCTCT
>Ga0302321_100004049_pt1 | contig 12621 bp, 9 predicted proteins | sample Fen_T0_1_FD_202505 | JGI IMG/M metagenome (GOLD analysis project Ga0302321, IMG submission 202505) | Peat permafrost microbial communities from Stordalen Mire near Abisko, Sweden - Fen_T0_1 | ecosystem: Environmental > Terrestrial > Soil > Wetlands > Permafrost | place: Sweden: Abisko...
CAACGATGCCCAGCACACGATGCTGCGCCAGAATGCCTACCTGGGCTTGGTCTTCTTGACCGACGAAGATGACTGTTCGGCCGCCATGAACGACGGGATGTTCGGCGATAAGACCGAGCTGCGTGGCGAGTCTGCCAGCTTGCGCTGCTACACACGCTCGCACCAGTGCGGCGGTGTCAACCTCACCAACGCCCCTCCCGGCTACCCGACCAGCGCTGCCTTCACGGCTCCCCTCAGTACCTGTGCGGCGCGCGCGGATGCTTGTCCCAATCCTACCGACGGTACGGGGTCGACCGATACCTCATTCCCGACGGACTGCAGTCCGCTCAAGGATTTCAAGCGCCTTGCCTACGAGATCAAAGCGCTCAAGGATGACCCGGAACAGATCCTCGTGGCTGGGATCTTTGGCTGGCCGCTCAACGACTCGGACATGGCGACTGCCCAGTACAAGATCGACCGGATCCCCAATCCCAACGTCGCCGACACCGCCCACCCCACGGTCTTCGACTCCTGGCCGGTTTGCTACGATCCCAATCACCTGCCAGCCGCCCCCAACACCTACGATGCAACGGCGGCCGGTTGGGGCGCCACCGCGGGCCTGCGCAACGCCGCCTTCGTCGACGAATTCGGCGCCAACGGTCTGAAGCTCAGCATTTGCGCGCCCGACTTCTCGGGCTCGATGAAGGTCATCGGCGACACCATCGCCAAGAAGGTGCAGAACACGTGCGTGCCCTACAAGCTCGCCGACGCCGACCCATCGACCCCAGGACTTCAACCCGACTGCCGCGTGGTCTATCGGACCCCTCAGCTGGATCCATTGGATCCGAACAGGGTGATCTACGTGGAGAGCCCCACGTCCCTGCCAGTGTGCCAGGCGGGAGCAACCGCGGACAACATCGCGGAGGATTGCTGGCAGCTCGCCAATGACCTCACCAAGTGTCCGGCTAACGGACAATGGATTCAGGTCCTGCGAACCGCCCAAGAAATCCTGGCCGGTCCGCTCCCGGCTGGCACCAAGGTCGGCATGCAGTGCCGAACCTGCCCCGATTCGCTCACCGGCGCGGCCGTCGCCCCCGGCTGTGAATAGTCCAAGTCGACGCTCCGGCTTGATCGGGGCTGGCCGACCCCAAGGCGCTGCTCTGGTGCCCTCGCCCGCCCCCGTATCACGCTTGTGATCTCGGTCGTTCCACTGTGACCGGCCCCACCACGTTGCAACGTCGGCCTTGGCAAGCGGTGATATCCTACGCCATGAGGTCGCGCATGGAACCCATCCGTAGTCGTACCTTCCTAGTCGTCGCGCTTGGCTGGTGCCTCGGTCCACTGGCCGGCTGTCCCTCTTCGGAGCAGTGCTCAAAGTGTGGACTGGATTGCAAGGTGAGCACGACGACCACGGTGGCATGGAATGAGCAGACCGCCTTGGGCAGTCCCGAGCAGCTCTTCTCGTCGTTCTCGGGCAGTTGCCAAGCCCCCTTCCAGTGGGACGCGAGTTCGGGATCTGGCACATTGACGGTCACGCCTGCTCGGGGCCAAAGTTCGCTCAGCGCCACGGTGGCCTTGAATCCTGCCTCCGCGCGCTTGCTGACCCACACGCCCGCCGCCTGCCCGGACACGTTGCAGATAGACGGCACGGCCACCCTCGTATTGCCAGAGGGCAACCTGGCCGACCAGCAGCCTTTCACGCTCAGCGCATCGGCCGGGATGGCGCCCACCGCCTTGAGCTTCACGCTGAAGGAAGCAGACTTCGGACCATGGGTATCGATCCAGAAGTCGGACCCCAGCAGCACCCTGTCGATGCCGATCACCGTCTCCCCGGTCGGGCGCGCTTGCTCGGGCCAGGTCACTATCGGCTGGCAGCTCGTCAAGAACGGCATGGGCAGCGCGTGGGGCGGACCGTTCGCGTCCTGGTCCGACACCGGGTGTGGCGTCGGGCAGACCGGCGTCAGCCTCGCCCAGCCATGGCAGGGCATCGATCTGGCCGCCGCCATCGCATCCGTCTACGGCCGGGCGACCGTGTCAGGCACCTGGAACGACGGCAGCACGACCGCGCTCGCCCTAGCGGCCTCGACGGCGGTGACGGTAGCTTGCGCCGAAACGTTTTCGAACGGCTTCACCGTCGTGACGGTTCCGGTCGGGATCCTGGCCAGCACCGCCGACGGGCGCGTCCTGGAGCTCGCTGGCCAGGGCAGCATTCGCGTCTCCGTGAACCAAGCAAGCCTTTGGCAGCTAGAGCTCAACGCGAGCACCGAGCTCACCTGCGCATCCGAGGCAGCCACCCTGGCCTATCGCGGAGCAAGCTGTGCGACGGATCGACAGGTCACCGCCCAACTCCATTTCAGCCGCACCATGAATAGCCCGGCCACCGACGGCGGCAGCCTCGAGCTCTATGTGTATGAACGGCAAAGCACCAGTGCCGGCAGCGGCGCGGCGGATCGTGTGGATCGACTGATACTCGGCCCGTAGGCTCGCCACAGGTTCTTGTCGTCGGCGGCCGCCTTCATCGCGGCATGCACGGGCCGAACATCGCCTTTCACGAGACGGATATCCGCACCTGCCACCAGGTCGAGCGATCCATTGCAGAACATCAAGCTCGATGCGGTGTAGTACTGGGTCTTCATGATGGCGTTGCCGAGCGGTGAGGCCCGGTCGAATTTCTCCGCAACTGTAGCCGCCCCGAAGTGCGCCGCCAGGCCTCCACCGCCGCCTCAACTTTGCGAACGGACTGGGCCATGCAGCAAGCAACTGGTGAGCTCAGCCCCCACCACTACGATCTCAATTGAGAGCAAGTTGAGATCGGGCAGATTGAGATCGGCGGGCGCGCACGCAACCGTAAGCGCAGGTAATCACGCGAACCAGCTGCTGGCACGGCACGTGCAGGGTCGGCGGACCAACCAAGGGGGCCAGATCACGTGCAGCAGCCACCGGTCCCCAAGGCTGCGCGAAACACGCGCTTCAGGGGACTGAGACCACAAGGAAGGAAGAGAGAGAATACATGCACACGCGTATTGCAATTCAAGCTTGGAAGTTAGGCCTGTCGTTCGTCGGTTTGGCACTGATCGGGGCGTCCTGCGACGGGACCTACCAGGCAGAAACAGACCAGAACGGCTCCGCCGAGTCCGCGGCCCTTGCCCTCACCGCAGGGAGCACCACGACCTACGAGGCCGAGAGCCTAGCCCGCACCGCCTCCGCGGTGGGCAGCCTAGTCACCTCCGAGGCTGCCGCCAGCGGTGGCAAATATGTGCAGTTCAACGGCACCGCGGCGACTGGCGCTTGGATCGAATTCACCCTGCCGAACCTCGCAGCCGGGGCTTACGATCTGAAGTTCCTGTACAAGTCGAATACCAACCGCGGGATCGTCCAGGTCACGGTCGATGGGGCGAACCAGGGCGCGACTTGCAATGAATACGCTGCCTCCGCCGCCTACCAAGTGGCGTGCAGCCTAGGCAGCAAGACCCTAACTTCTGGCAACCACCAGATCCGCTTCACGGTGACCGGGAAGGCGACCAGCAGCTCGGGCTACCAGATGGTCGTCGACCAGATCTCGCTTACCGCGAAGGCTAGCGATAGGCCGTGCGACATCTACGCGGCGGCCAACACCCCATGCGCAGCGGCGTACAGCATGGTGCGGGCGCTTTCGGCGAAGTACACAGGGCCCCTGTACCAGGTCCGCAGCGGAAGCTCGTCGACGAACATGGGTACGGGCGGCACGACAAAAGACATCGGGATGGCCCCGGATGGCTACGCCGACACCAGTACCCAGGACACTTTCTGCGCCGGCACCATCTGCACCATCTCGAAGCTGTATGACCAGTCCGGAAACGGGAACGATCTTCAGAGGGGCCTCGCGGGCCCCACAGGCAACGGGTCGCGTTCTGGATACAATGACTACGAATCGAGCGCGACCAAGCTGTCGGTGACGGCCGGGGGACACAAAGTCTATGCGCTGTACATGAACCAGTACGAGGGGTATCGAACCCCGTTGAACGTCGTGGGCAAGGGCCTGCCGCTCGGCAACAAGGACCAGGGCGTTTATGAGCTGGCGGACGGAACGCACGTTGGTACCGCGTGCTGCTGGGACTTCGGCGTTGTCTCACCCGACCCCAACAAGTACGTGACCATGAACACCATCTTCTTTGGAACCGGCTATTGGGGCACCGGGGCTGGCGCCGGTCCATGGTTCATGGGCGACTTCGAGGGCGGCGTTTGGGCCGGTGGCTCTGGAGCCTCGAACGTCAACAACCCAAGCAACCCGTCCATGAAGGTTCCCTTTGCGCTCGGTATCCTCCACACGCCCGTCGGAAAGTATGCCCTTCGGATGGCCAATGTTCAGACGGCCAGTGACCTTACCACTGCCTACGATGGTGCCATTCCCGCTGGCAAGACGTGGGGCAACGCCGGAGGAATCGCCCTTGGCACTACCAGTGACAACAGTAACAACTCGTTTGGAACCTTCTACGAAGGCGCCATCACCAATGGTTCGCCGTCAAACGCCACCGACCTCCTCATCATGAAGAACATCCAGGCCGTGGGGTACACGAAGTAGGGCATGGGACTACCGATCCCTGACCGAGGGTACTGTCAAATAGGAACGTCCGGACTCCTGTCGGTGGGGCTGATTCAAAACTGCCCTGGTGAGCACGAACGGACTCGAAAAGTACCATCGGTCGGGGATTCCTCGACAAGGTCCATGGACGCTCACCGAGTGCTGTCTGGAGGCTGGACCACGTAGCGTCCCCAGCACCAAATCCTGTTCTGGGCCGATAGCGCGCACGCATAGTCCTGGGCGGCCCCCAACTGACTGAACGTGCCTGCGGGAGGGCTGGACTCACCGTAGACGTTGCTCCCCCAGCAGGCCAGCGTGCCATCCGTCTTGATTCCGCAGCTGAAGGTCACCCCAGCCGCCACGGACGCGTAGGCGCCTGGGCTGGGCGTGGCCTGGCGACTATCATTCTTGCCCCAACAAATCGCCGCGCCGTCGGTTCTGGTCGCGCAGACGAACAGGAATCCGACACTGATTTGGCTATACGTCCCCGATGGCGGGCTACCGAAATTCGGGTTGCCCCAACAAACTGCGGTGCCGTCGTTGTGGATCCCGCAGGATTGGGTGTAACCGGCACTGATCTGGGTGAAGGTTCCGGAAGGCGATGTATTCTCATCAAAGAAGGCATTGCCCCAACAGGCAGCGCTTCCATCCGTCAGGATGCCACATGCCTGCGTGTAGCCTACGCTCACTTGCAGGTAGGAACCAGCAGGTGGTTCCGGCGCAGGCTTCCCGTCGAGCCCCTGCCCCCAGCACAGCACGGAGCCATCCGTTCCGACTCCGCACAGGTAGTATTCACCAGTATCCATCTGTTTGAACTTGCTCGCCAAGGGCGCAGCAGGCCCACGCCAACAGAAGACCGATTCATCTGCTTTCAACACACAGTCATTGCTTGTGTAGTCGCCAATCGCGAGCTGCGAGACGCTTTCATAGATCGGCGAAAAACCTTCGCTTCCCCAACAGACGATCTTTCCGTCCGTCTGCAGGCCGCAAGCATTCTGGTCTCCGGTCGTTACCTGCAAAAACGTTCCATTCGGGGACGAGGTCTCCGAGTACGAATCGCTTCCCCAACAAGTCACGGTGGCATCGCTGCGAAGCCCGCAGGTGTAGTCGACACCGGCGCTGAGCGCCGCGAAAGAGCCCTCTGGCACCCCCGCCTCCTGAAAATCGTTGGCTCCCCAGCAGACGACGGAGGCGTCCATCCTGATGGCACAGGTGTGCGAGCCACCCGCAGCGACAGCTCGGTAGATTCCCGACGGCACGTCGCACTGCCCGGACTTGTCGCTGCCCCAGCAGACAATGGTACCGTCCGTCTTCAATCCACAGGTGTGTGAAGAGCCACAAGACACGGCCGTGAACGAACCCGCAGGCGGACTGCTTTGCTCATAATTGTTGTTGCCCCAGCAGACGACAGATTGGTCGAGCCTGATGCCACATGCATGCGCGGACGTTCCCGCCGCGCCCACGGACACCATCGCGTAGCTGCCGGAGGGTGGTGTCATGTTCGACCAACTCGGCCCCCAACAGACCGCAGAATCGTCGCTCCTGATGGCGCACGCATAGTAGCCGCCAAGGGACACATCGATGTGGGCACCAGCAGGCGGGGCGCTTTGCCCGTAGGTATTGTCTCCCCAACAGGCGAGCGTGTGATCAGCCCTGAGGGCGCACGTGTGCATGTACCCGGCGGATACTTGCAGTACCCTCGAGCTTGCGCCTGCGTCGGGTGCCTCGTTGGAGGCTGGCGTATCGACGGCGGCGTCGATCACCTCGGCTGACACTTGCGTTGTCGTTCCCCCGGTGCCACCGGCGCTGACCTGGGTGCCGGTGGGAAGGGTGCCACCGGCGCCACCGGAATTGATGTGGATCTTGCCTGATGACGGGTCCAAGGCGGTCCGGCCGCCACATGAGGCTACCGCGGTGATGATCCAGGCAAAACAGAGACGCATTGGAGGATGGTACCTCTTCCTGCCCCCTGTGCCGAGCCTGGTCAGAGAAGCCCGGTCGAGGATCACCACCGTTTCCAGCAGGTGAACACTTGTGTGCCAAACATTCACAACTGGGTGAACAGTTTCGCAACACGCGAGCATGTTGACCAATACCTGCTACGGTCCATGGAAATAGATAAACACATACTAGGAGTCACGATGATAACTACATGGATACTTGCAGCCTTACTCGCAGAAGCTGCAGACGGACAGAGTAAATCAGAAGTAGACAACAATCGAATTGTGGTGCCGGTGCCGAGCGGCAGTATGGCGTGCACAAAGGAAGGCGACCACCTCGTTTGCGTGATCCCACTTCACAAAGAAGTTGCGGACGAGCCCCAGGTTCCCGCAAGTCGCGCGCGCAAGGCGCAATCATACACGCGAAGTCCTCCAACACCAGCCCTCCCAGACCCTCAAATCTTGAAGCAGCTCAAGGTGGCCGCGGGGAATATTGAATTGGCCAAGTCGCTGCTACCCAGAGCAACGACGCCAGAAGAAGCCGTGCTTGCGGAGCAGATGCTCTACTGGGCCAAAGAACAATACAGATGGACCGAAGCCCTCTTGCATTCGGACCAGGAGGGGTTGCGCCGCGCCCCAGATCCATTCGAGATGCAAGGTCACGAGAGCACTACCCAGTCGATGTGACAGCCGCCAACTACTTCGCGATGCGCATGACCTTGCCTGCGTCTACGTCTGTCCAGTACACGTACGCGGCATCGACGGCGATACCCACGGGGGCGACCTGCCCCGACGCGAGTACCTTCGTTGCGCCGCCACCGACCGGAACCCGCACGATGGCCCCGGGCCCATGGACGGGCTCGCTGACCGCGTACACGTTCATGCCGTCGGTGGCGATCCCCCATGGCTCGTTGCCGAGAGCGGTCGAAAGGGTGAGGACGGCGCCTCCATTCTTCGGCACCTGCATCATCTTTCCATCGCCGGTGGTGAAGTAGACGTTCTTCTTGTCGACGGCAATCCCCATGGTACCCACGTCCTTGGAGATTGCGAGCTGCACAGGGGAGCCTCCAGCGCTCGGCACGCCCATGACGGTCCCGTTCCCAGCCGAGTCGTGGTCCGTCCAGTAGACGTTGGTCTCGTCCACCGTGAGCTCGTACGGATAGGTGCCTGAAGCGAGCACGGAGGACGCGCCACCATTCTTGTCGACCTTCATGACCTTGCCTTCTGAAGTCGTGGCCCAGTAGACGCTCGTGGCGTCGACCCCGATTCCATGCGACCAACCGGACTGCGCCAGGACGGTGGTGCTACCGGCGCAGTTTTGTTTGGCACACGAGAGAATGGATGTCCCGTCGCTCCAGTAAACCCGCAGGTCATCGATAGCAACCGTCCAGTTGCTCCCAACTGCGATTGAATCGGGCTGGCCACCTGCGATGGGGATAGCGACGAGGGGGTGAGAAGGCGGCGGGTTGCCCTGCCCGGCCACGTAGACGGTCGTGGCGTCCACCGCCAGTCCCCACGGGGCATCGATGGTTGCCAAAAGCATCGCCGATGAGGAGGCGGTGTCAGCCGGGGCCGCAGCGCTGGGCCCGACGACTCCACCAGTGGCCTCGATGGCGATTCCACCGCCCGCCCCAGCGCCGCCAGTGCTCCCTCCGCCGTTGCTGTTGTCGCTAACGTCCAAGGGCTGGGCCCCGTCGAAAGGCTCGGCATTGCAGGCGCACACCATGCACACCCAGACCGTGGCCCTAGAGAATCGAACAACCGTGCCAGCGAGCTTCACCTTCGTCATATGGAGGTCCCCATCTTTCAAGTGGAGGTCGTCGCCTTTCAACGTGTCAGCACCCAGCCGACACCTACGAGCAGCCGCATCCTTGAGCATAGCAGCGATGGTAGCTCAGACCGCTGTGCGTCTGTGATGCTGGGCACAGCGACGTAGATAACCTCGTCAGGCAACCGGAAGTTTGCCTGCTCAAGCGAAACCTGGCGTGTCTGTTTACTTGCCAGCCCTATGTCCGCCTGACGATGCGAGCCTTTGTTCGAAGACGACTTGGCGAATAGTAGAAACCTCCGTCATGTTCCCGGCATCGTACGGGCGAAATTTCTGCGCCTTCCGCAAGGCTGGCGGTGGTTGTCGATCTATTCCGTTGAAAAGCTGCTTGGCTGTCCGATGGCTTGGCCTTCGCGTATTGGCGAAGTGGCATGCGCGTCAGCGTGACCGGCTAGTGCGAGGGAGACCCACTACGTATTGGCTGCTCCTGACGGCTCTTGCCATTGCTCTTCTCCCACTCGCTGAGCGCCTCGGCTCCGCCAACCTAACCACCTAGAAGGTTCCGGTGTTGAATTTCGTGAAGGAGGAGAAATGCGTAAAGTTGCAATGACCCTTGGTTTGACCTTGTTTGCGTTAGCAGGATCCGCCCGCGCCGAGGATGGGGCTCCGACCTCCGCTGGCGATTCGGCAGGCGCCCCGGCCGCTGAAGCGGCCCCGGCGCCCCCTCTGGCCCCAGCCGGATCTGGCGCCTATCCAGATGCGTATGCCCTGCGTCCACTCACCTTGGCGGCTGGTATGTTCCAGGCCACGGTTCCAGTTGTCCTAAACCTGTCCAAGAACAGGGTGCTCGAGCCGGTTTGGGTCCCCCTCGACCTCCGACTCGGGGTGAACGATCAGCTCGAACTGTTCATAAGCCACAACGCTTTCAGTAGCCCACTGGCGGCCGGCGAGGGCGGCGTGTGTCTGGGCGGCACGAACCGCTTCTGCGAAATGGTCTACGACAATGTCAATGTTGGCGGTCAGATGTCTTTGCTCAAGGACAATGGCATCGAGCTGTCTGGCATCGTGGCTCTCGAATTCCGTCGTCTGTCTAGCCCGATGTACCTGGCGGTCGATGTTGGCGTCGGCTTCAAGTACACCGCCGCCCCCATCTCGATCAAGGTCGCGCCCGTGATCGGGATCGGCGTCGACAAGCGCAGCCTAAACAAGGAGTTCATTAGCGTGCCCGTTCAGCTCGCCTACCAGGCCTCGCCCCAACTCGCCATTTTCCTAGACACGGGCATCTTTGGCCCAACATCTAGTTTTAGCGATTTCTACGACGTGCCCGTGGGCATCGGCGCCAGCTTCCTGGTGCAGCACGGTCTCGACGTGGGCGCCGAGCTCATGCTCCCCGCCGCGGTGGCTTCCTCCAACTTTTCCTCGGACGACAAGGGCTTCAATAGCCGCACCCTCATGGTCTTCGCCGCCTATCGCACGAACTAACTACCCGAGGAGAGTACTTTGGCACTTGCGGCGCGGGTAGCACAGCTTATCGGCTGCAGGCTTCGCGCCGTGACCGAGCTACTTGCCGTGCACGACGGTGCACGCTTGGTAGTAGATGCCGAAAGCCACCACGGTCGGCTTGAACTCGACGCTGTGGACCTCGGTGATCGAACCGGCCCTTTTCGCTGCGTCCAGGCTTGCGTCGCCCCACGCCACCGCGCCCATGATTCCCGTCGCGCACGCCTGGCCCGTTCTTTCCCCGGTGTGGGCGGGCCCAGTGGCCTCCATGCGGTCCATCTGATGGGGCATGGTTGTGTTGTTGTAGATGACGCCGACCGGATAGCCGGAGCCGAGACATCCAGCGAGCAGGGGAAGTGCTCCGAGAGCATAAATCTTCATAGGGGATCTCCTTGGTGCATTGGGAAAGGGCTGCGAGTGATGCGCGCATGCGCCTGGCGCCGGGTTGGATGCTGCGCCTCCGCGATCGATTCGAAATACTATTTCGATGGCACGGGCAGCGGAGCCTTACAGCGGTGCGTGACGGCAACTGAATGGAGCGTGAAGCAAGAACGGGCTCGCTGTTGGTGGCAATAGCGCTGTTGGCGCTACCAAAGAAGATGGCCCGGGCATGGGGCGAGTTGACAAAATCTCAAGATTTCGGACACTCGGTTCTGAAATGCACTGAGGCCGACCCGAAAAAGCGCGCTAATGAACGCCAACGCGCCTACCCGCAGGTTCGCCAGGAAAAGGGGGAAGAGGACCATGAAGACCGAGCTCAGCATGATTGGGGGATTCTGTCTTGCGCTGCTGTTGGTGGGTTGCGGAACCAGCAGCGGTGGATCGCCGGCAAGTTTCGGCAGCGGAGGCTCCGCACCAAGCGCTGGCGGCGCAGGTGGTTCTTCGGGACCAGCCGGTGCCGACAGTGGCGACTCGGCTGCCCCCAACAGCGCCAGCAACGCATGTTCGGGGGCGACCGTCGATGCAGCCGCCACCGCCACCATCCTCGACCCGACCGGGATCTACGGCGGCAAGACCTACGGGCAATGGGGCGACGCATACTTCAAGTGGCTTTTTGAACTGCCCGGCCCCGACTTTCCGTTTGCCGACGCCACCGGCGCCGTCTGCGCAACGGGACAGTCGAGTGCGGAAGATGGCGGCGCTGCCGCTGACGGCCCGTTCTTCTTGGCGTGCACGAACGCAGGGCATGTCACACGCACCTGCACCATTCCTGCAGGCAGAATGCTCTTTCTCCCCATGGCTGATTGGTATGGGGACAACGGTGGCATGGCCGTCGGAAGCCAGCTTACCGACCAGCAATGGGAGAGCGAGCTCTCAGCGATGGCCGCATCGGTGACCACGGTCGCACTCGAAATCGACGGGAAGTGCTACGGCTCGACCAAGTCGGATTTCGCACCGTACCTCACCGAATGGTCCCAGTTCTCGTACGCAGTTCCGAACACTCCGAGTAACTACTACGCGACATTCAACAACTCGACGTTTACGGGGCCAGTTCCCACTGCGTTTGCCGGAGGCTACTTTGTCCTCCTCGCACCCCTCTCGGCTGGTTCGCACACGATCCACTTCACAAGCCAACGTCCCGCAATTTCGGAAGACGTGACGTATCATCTCACGGTGCAGTGAGGTCACCCACCACCGTCATTCGAGCAGCGTCAGGACGGCACCGCCGGGCCCACTCGGTTCCCAGCCAACATCTTGAAAGGGGCAGCTCAAGTCCCCCCAAATCTGCTAGCCTGTCGGCACTTATGTCTGATGAAGTTGTTGCTGAATTCCCCACCGATCCCGATGGCTCCGCGGGTGCAGGTGGGGCAAACCACCTTGCTGGCCAATCGATCACGCGGAAGGCCGACCCCGGCCACCTCGCAATCGGCCGCAACATCCCGTGGAGCCGCTACCGCGATCACATCAGCTACTCGTCCTGCAACGAAGACTCGGCCAGCGAGCTGGCAGCCCTGCAACCGGGCCCGGGCAAGCGCATCGTGTGCATCTGCGCTGGCGGCGGCCGCGTGCTGAACCTGCTGGGCAACGGCGCCGAGGAAATCTGGGCCGTGGACGTGAATCCGTCCCAGACCCACCTGCTGGAGCTCAAAACCACCGCCATCCGCAGGCTGGCGTACGACGACTACCTGCAACTCCTCGGCGTCAGACCCTCCGAGCGCCGGCTCGATCTCTACGACAAGTTGCGCTCGGGTATGTCCGCGGCGGCGCAGACCTACTTCGATTCCAGACCCAAGCTCGTCTCGCGCGGCGCGCTCTACCAGGGCAGCCTCGAACGCTTCTTCACGCGCTACGTTTCGCGCCTGACACGCCTGGTGCGGGGGCGCTGGATCGACAAACTGTTCCGCTGCAGCAGCGTCGAGGAGCAAGCCAAGATTCTTCCGCGCTGGAACTCGTTCCTGTTCCGCTTCGTGGCCCAGACCATCTGCCGCGAGTGGTTCTTTGGGCTGTTCTCGCGCGACCCCGGGTTCTGGCGCTTCATCCCACCCAACGTCAAGCTACACGAGCGCATCTTCGAGCTCATCCATCGCTATCTGGAAAACCATCTGGCGCGCGAAAACCCGCTGCTTTGGCTGGTCTTCTACGGCCGCTACGCCGACGAGAAAGTCATGCCGCTGTACTTGCTGCCCGAGCCTTTCGCGCGCATCAAGGCGACGCTGGCGACCATCCGCTTCGAGATCATCCAGGGCGAGCTCGGCCGCGTTCTTGAAGGCGCGCCCGCCGGACATTTCGACGCCTACTCCATCTCGGACATCTCGTCGTACCTTAGCCAACCGGCGTTCGAATCCACCATCGAACAAGTGCTGCGCACGGCCCGGACGCAGGCCCGCTTTTGTTCGCGCGGCATATTCTTTCACCGAACTTTCCACCCCGAG
>Ga0302321_100004052_pt1 | contig 12619 bp, 8 predicted proteins | sample Fen_T0_1_FD_202505 | JGI IMG/M metagenome (GOLD analysis project Ga0302321, IMG submission 202505) | Peat permafrost microbial communities from Stordalen Mire near Abisko, Sweden - Fen_T0_1 | ecosystem: Environmental > Terrestrial > Soil > Wetlands > Permafrost | place: Sweden: Abisko...
GGAAGCAAGTGGATCGTGGCGGCCGGCATGTTCGTCCTCGCCCTCGGCCTGGCGTGGATGGCCGGCCTGGTCCCGGGCGTCGCCAAGATCTCGCCGGCCACGACGTCGCTGAGCCTGCTCGCCCCGTTCCTCATCTCCGGCGTCGGCATCGGCCTCGCGGTCGCTCCTGTGACCTCCGCCGTCATGGCGACGGCGCCCAAGGACCGCGTGGGCAACGCCTCCGGCGTCCTGTCCACGATGCGCCAGGTCGGCAGCCTGATGGGCATCGCCATCCTGGGGGCCGTGCTGCAGAACCGGGTCACGGCCAACGTCACCAGCGGCCTCCAGGCGGTGCAGGGCATCCCCGAGATGATCAAGCAGAAGATCATCGCCGGAGTCGCCGGCGGCGGCCTCCAGATGGGCATGCCAAAGGGCGTCAGCTCGTTGCCGGCCGCCGCCGCCCAGGCGATGGAGACCGTGTTCAAGACCTGGTTCACGAACGCCATCGCCAGCACGTTCGTGGTCGCCGTCATCCTCGCCGTCATCGGCGGGCTGTGCGCCTTCCTCCTGCGCAGTCACGTCAGGGACGAGCAGGTGAGCGAGGCCGGCGCGCCGGCCTCCCCAGCATCCGAGACCGCCATCCTGGACACGGCAGCCGTTGAGGTGGACGCGGTCTGAGCCGACCGAGACGGGCGGCCGGGGCATCGCCCGGCCGACCCGTCCCCCGGCCGGCCCGTCCCCCTTCTGACCGCCCGTCGCCAGTACAGACAACACCCGCTGCTCCGCGTCCACGCTCGGCCAAGGAGAAACGCCGCCCCATGGCGAATGACTCGGCATCCCTGGTGGTACCGTCATGGTGTTTGAGGAGGTTCGCATGCCCGGGACGACGCAGAGCGCCCCGCCACGAGTCATCGTGATCCCGCGTCAGCTCGAGGGGTTCTTCTACGAGCGGTTGAAGGCCCAGTTCGCCGAACGCGATGATGTGCGCGTGGTCGTCGACCAGCGCGTCGGCGAGCGCCGGCGGCCCCGCTGGGTCAGCGGCTCCGGCCCCTTCACGGAACGCCGGAACCACACTGATCGCCGCGACGAGACCCCGGCGTGGTCGCTGCCCGACATGCCGTTCTCGGCTTCTTGACGGCCGCAGATCACACCGTACGCACGAGGGGCCGGCGCGCAGCGCCGGCCCCTTCCACGTACGGTCTCCTCCGGGTCTGTGCCGCGCTCAGATCCAGCCGTTCTCCCGGCTCACGATGACCGCCTGCGCACGGTCGACCACGTTGAGCTTGTGGTACACGTTGTGCAGGTGGTTGCGCACGGTGCTCTGGCTCAGGTCCAGCGCCCTCGCGACCTGCTTGTAGGTCTTGCCGCTCGCCAGCAGCCCCAGGACCTCCAGTTCCCTTTGGGTCATGGGATTGGGCGTGTCGCCCTTGGGCGGGCCGAGCTCCCCGAGATGGACTTTGACGCGCGCCAGCAGTTCCTTGATGTGGAACGGCTTGGTGATGTAGTCGGCGGCGCCCTTCTCGAAGCCGAGGAGCTTGTCGTTGATCTCGCGCCGCGCCGTCAGGAAGATGATCGGCGAGCGCAGCTCGCACGGCTTCTCGCGGAGCTTCTCGTAGACGGCGAACCCATCCATGTCGGGCATCATGATGTCGAGGAGGACCAGGTCGGGAAGGTAGAGGTTCGCCGTGCGCACCGCCTCGCCGCCGTTGGCCGCGGTCTGCACGTCGTATCCGGTCACCTCGAGCGCTTCGGCGACCAGCCGCCTGATGTCGGGCTCGTCGTCGACGACGAGGATTCGCTTGGCCATCTGCTCACTCTCCTGCCGGCGGGGTCGGGGGCCGCGTCGGATGATCGCTCCACCGGAGGTCATCGGCGCCCTCAGCGAGGCCTTGTCCGGCCCTGCTTGCACCCCGCGCCTACGGGATTCGGGCATCCCCGCCGATTCCCTCCGACCGGCGTTCTCACTATCGGCAACGGCGCGGCGAACCTTAGGGCGCCCGCCGCAGACCGAAGGCGGCGTGTGGTCCGCGCGGCACGGGCGGAGGCGCGTGCGTGACGCGCGCGGTCAGCGGATGAGCCGGTCGCCGAAGGAGACCAGCAGCAGCACGACGCCGACGGCCACCACGAGGGCGATGGCGATGTCGCCGTAGCGCCGCGTGCGCAACGCGTGCCTGACCAGGGCCACCAGGCCGTAGCCGGCGACCAGGAGACCCGCGACGCCGGCGATCAGGATCACCCAGTTCACGAGGCCCATCGTACACGGTCGCCGGCGAGGGCCGGAGCGGAGGCGTGCGTAGATGAGCGGCGGGCCGCCGGGTGTGGCGCACGGGAGGCCGCGGCGGCCGGGAGCCGTCAGCTCTGGAGGCGGCCGGCGAGGAACTCGAGCGGGTGGACGGCGGGCCGGCCGGCGAGGTCGCCGATCTGCGACCGGCACGAAGTGCCGGTCGCGAGGACGGCCGTCTCCGGCCCGGCGGCGCGCACCGCCGGCAGCAGGGCGCGCTCGGCCATGGCGACGCTGAGCGCGTAGTGGTCAGCCTCGTAGCCGAAGACGCCGGACATGCCGCAGCAGCCGGCGTCCGGGTCGTCCACCTCGAGGTCCGGGACGCACGCGAGGGCCGCACGCGTCGCGGCGGCGAAGCCGAGCGCCTTCTCGTGACAGTGGCTGTGGAGGAGGACGCGGCCGCCGCCACGGAAGTGCAGGCGGCCCTCCCCGGCCAGGTCGGCCACGAGCGCGAGCGCAGGCCGGCTCGCGGCCGCCGTCTCCGCGACGCGCGATTCTTCGGGCAGCAGACGGGTCCAGTCGTCGTGGACCATCGAGAGGCACGACGGCTCGATGAAGAGGACGTCGTCGCCGTCGGCCACGGACGGATAGAGGCCGCCCAGCGCGCACCTCGCCGCGGCGCGCGCCTTCTCGATCTGGCCGGTGGACAGCGCGGTGCGGCCGCAGCAGCCCACGTCGGCGAGCCTGAGCCGCACGCCGGCGGCCGCGAGCAGCCGGGCCAGCGCCTCGCCGATGCCCGGCTCCTGGTACTGGATGAAGCAGTCGACGAACAGGACGGCGGTGCGGCCGCGGCCGTCGCCAGCCGCGACGTCCGGCCTGCCGAAGGCCGCGGCGCCGGCGGCCAGCCGCCGCGTGAGCGACCGGCGCACGAACGCCGGGAGCGGCCGCTCGCGAGCCACGCCGACCCGATCGGTGACGGCACGCACCGCCCGGGTGCGGCCGAGCCGGTTGACCAGCGGCGCGGCAGGCGCCGCGAGGCCCGCGAGGCGGCGGAAGTCGCCGATGCCGCGCGCGAGCGGTGGCACGCCCTCTCGCGCGCGCACCTCCGCGAGCCACTCCACCTTGAGCGCCGCCATGTCGACGCCGGCCGGGCACTCCGTCTTGCACGCCTTGCAGGCGACGCAGGTACCGAGCACCTCGCGGAACTCGCCATCGCCGATGGCCGCGAGCGGCACGGCGCCGCACACCACGCCCTGCAGGAGGTTGGCTCTCGCGCGCGTGGAGCGGGCCTCGTCGCGGGTCGCGGCCCCGGGTGGGCACATCGTGCCGCTGGCCTTCTTACAGAGTCCCGCCCCGAAGCACTTCTCGACGGCCAGGCCGAAGCCGCCCTCGGCGGCGTACGAGAGGCGCGGCGTCCAGCCGTGGTCGCCGCGGTAGTCCGCGCCGAACCGCAGGCACTCGGTGACTCCGGGACCGCCCACGACGACTCCCGGGTTGAGCAGCCCACGCGGGTCGAACGCATCCTTGACCGCCACCATCGCCTCGTAGAGCCGGGGGCCGAGAAGCTGCGGCAGGAACCAGCTTCGCGAGCGGCCGCAGCCGTGCTCGCCCGAGATCGCGCCGTGATAGTCGGCAACGAGCCGGCCGATCTCACTCGCCAGCACGTCCATGCGCGCCACACCGGTCGCCGTCTTGAGGTCGATCATGGGACGGAGGTGCAGGCAGCCGGCCGACGCGTGGCCGGTGAAGCTGGCGCGGGTGCCGTGCGCCGCGACGATCCGCTGAAGGTCGGCGACGAACGCGGACAGCCGCTCGGGAGCCACTGCCGTGTCCTCGACGAACGCCGCCGGGCGCTCCGCCCCCGGCGCGCCCATGAGGAGCGGCAGGGCGGCGCGGCGCAGAGCGGCCGCCTCCGCGAGGTCCTCCGGAGCCTCGAGCCAGGCCTCACGGCCGGCGCCGAGCTCGCCGGCGAGCGCCCGCAGGCGAGCGAGGCCGGCGAACGCCTCGTCCTCGCCGCCCTGATACTCGACGGTGAGCATCGCGGCGTCGTCGCCGTCGAGCATCCCCGCCATGCGCCTGAAGGCGGCGATGTTGGGCGCCCGGCGCAGCGGGGCGAGGTCGAGGAACTCGACCGCCGACGGCCCGGTCTCAAGGATGGCGAGGTTCGCGTCCAGCGCAGCACGCAGTGTCGCGAACGTGAACGCCGCGCCCACGCGCCGGGCCGGGCGCGGGTCGAGCAGCACCTCCAGCTCGGCGAACAGCGCGAGTGTGCCCTCAGAGCCGGCGAGCAGCCGGCCCAGATTGGGCTGAGGCGCGAGCAGCTCTCGCAGGTTGTAGCCGGAGGTGCAGCGCTGCGTCTGCGGGAAGTCCGTGGCGATGGGCTCGCGGTACTGCTCGCGCACCTGCGCGAGCGCGGACGCGAGCCTCTGCCCCGCCGGGCCGGAGATGCCGGAGGCGAGGCCGACGGCGGGCCCGGTCTCAAGGCCGCCGGGCTCGAGCCACTCACCGGCGCAGGCGCCGAACGAGGCGGCCTCGCCGCCGGCCAGGAAGCCGCCGACGCGCAGCACCTTGTCCTTGCTCTCTCCGTAGACGATCGACCGCGAGCCGGACGAGTTGTTGCCGACCATGCCGCCGATGGTCGCCTGGTCGACGGTGGAGGTGTCGGGACCGAACTCCAGCCCGTACGGCGCCGCGGCCGCGTTGAGCGCCGCCTGCACGACGCCGGGCTGTACACGAGCGCGGCGGCGGCCGGCGTCGATCTCGAGGATGCGACTCAGACGGAAGCAGTCGACGGCGATGCCAGGGCCGATGGCCTGCCCGGCCACGCTGGAGGCGGCGCCGCGCGCGGTGACCGGCAGGCCGGTCTCGGCGGAGACCGCCGCCGCGGCGGCGAGGTCGTCGGGAGACGCCGCGACCACGACGACCTCGGGCACCACGCGGTAGCCGGAGGCGTCGGTGGAGTAGAGCCAGCGCCGGAGCGGCGAGGTCCAGACCTCGCCGGCGACGGCGCCGCGCAGCGCCTGCGCGGCGGCGCGGCCCTCCTGCGAGAGCTCGGGGATGCGGTGACGCCCGGTCATGCCGCCTAGGATATCGCCCCGCGAGGCGCGCGCAGCCGCGCGGGGCCCGGACTCAGAGCCCGAGCGGCCGGAACGCCGGCATCCAGCGCGAGAGCTGGGTCATCAGGCCGAACATCATCAGGATGCCAAAGACGACCAGCAGCGCGCCCGCCGTGACCTGGATGGCGCGGTAGTGCCGCTTCACCCAGGAGAGCCGGGCGCTCATCCAACCGAACGCCAGCGCGGCGAGCACGAACGGCAGCGCGAGGCCGGCCGAGTAGACCAGCAGCAGGATGGACCCCGAGGCCGCGCTCTGGCTCGTCGCGGCCATCGCGAGGATCGCGCCGAGCACGTAGCCCACACACGGCGTCCAGGCGATGGCGAGGGCGGCGCCGGTGAGAAAAGCGCCGCCGGCGCCGGCGCGCCTGGGCAGTACCTTCAGCGCCGGCTCGGGCAGCCGGATCACGCCGGCGACGACGAGCCCGCTCAGCGCGATGAACGCGCCGGCGGCGATGGTCAGCTCCTGTTTGTACCGGATCAGGAGCCGGCCGACGCCGCCGGCGCCGGCTCCCATGAGCACGAAGACGACGGTGAAGCCGGCGACGAACAGCAGCGACGTCCAGAGCAGCCGGCGTCGCTGCCCGCCGAGCTCCTCGACCCCGACGCCGGAGATGAACGACAGGTACACCGGCAGCAGCGGCAGCACGCAGGGCGAGACGAACGACAGCAGGCCGGCGGCGAACGCGAGCCCGATCGCCGTCAGGCTGAGGGTGGTGATCTCGACGGCCGTCATGGCGGAGTCCGGCGGCGCGCGCTCAGCGGCTGCCGGACGGCGTCACTGCGCCTTGGCCAGGGAGGCGTTGAACTGAGCCAGGGTGGAGGCCCCGACGAGGCGGTCGACCTCCTGGCCGGTGGCGTTGTAGAAGATCGTCGTCGGCCAGCCGTTGATGCCGTACTGGGCGGTCAGGCTGCCATCGTCGACGACCAGCGGGTAGGTGAGCCCGTACTGCGTCATGAACGCGCCCGCGTCCTTCTCGGTGTCCTGCGAGGCGATGCCCACGACCTGGGCGCCCGGGTTGTCCTTGGCGAAGGTGGCGAGGTCGGAGGCCTCGAGCTTGCAGTACTCGCACCACGAGCCGAAGAAGTTGATCACGAGCGGCTTGCCCGTGTAGGCGGCAGGCTTGAACGCGGTGGGTGCGATGACCTGCCCCTCGAACGACTTGCCCGACGAGCCGGAGGAACGCGCCGCCGTGAACGCCACCACGGCGGCGACGGCCACGACGATGACGACGATCACGATCCCGAGCGTCCTGGTCTTCATGCTGTCCCCTTCTCGTATGGACGCCGTATGGCGTCCCGAACGCAGTCCAGTTTACTCTGCCTCGGCAGTGTTTGCGCCCCGGCGAGCCCCGCGTATAATACCCCCCAGGGTATGTAGTCCACCAACGATGGAGGGTCATGGCGTCATACGACTTGGTCTGCGACGCGTGCGGGCACGACTTCGAGGTCTTCCGGCAGGGGTTCTTGAAGGATGACGACCGGGTGTGCCCGGAGTGTGGAAGCACGGAGGTACGGCAGAAGTTCTCGAGCTTCCTCAGCGGCATCGGCGGTGGCTCGGGCGGCGGCTGCGCCACCCCGAGCGGCAGCCCCTTCGGCTGAGGCTGACCCGGCGGCGCGGTCGCGCCGCATGCACGTTCAGCCCCGTTGCCTGCGCAGGCAACGGGGCTCACGGGCGCCCGGCGGCCCTTCCGGCCTCCGGGCGCCTCGTCGTCGTCCTACTACGACCCTCCAGTACTCGGGTCGCCCTGGGCGGACCGGCCCGCTACACTGCGGCCACTCACGGCGCGCCTCGAGGGGCATCGAGGCGCGCTTCTTCGCGACTGTCAGCGACGAAGGGGGCTACCTGTGCGGAAGATCCTGCTTGGAGTGGTGCTAGGGGCGCTGCTCACGATCCTGGTGGCAGCGCCGGCCGGCGCCATGCCGCCCAACGAGATCCTCATCGCCAAGAACCTGCAGCGGCTCGGCATCGTCCCGAGCTACGCGACGCCGGCCATGGCGCGCGCGGCCGCCCGGGCGCTCCTGCCCAAGGGCGGCGACTATCCGACCAAGCCCGCCGCGGGCAGCGCGCAGTCCGGCGCGGCGCTCGGCAAGTACCTCTCCGCGCGCGTGCTCACCGGCAAGGGCGCGAGCACCTACGCCGCCAACACGCTGGTGCTGCTCGTCGAGTTCGGCACCGGCGCGTGGCCCGACGGCGACTCCACCGGTCACTACCTGGACGGTCCCGTCCACGGCGAGATCCCGCCGCCCGCCGCCGATGACAACGCGACCTTCTGGCCCGGCGACTTCAGCACCATGCACTACCAGCAGATGCTGTTCGGCAACTCGTATCCGATCTACGGCTCCAGGGCATTCACGAGCAAGGCGGCGACCAGCAGCGCGAAGGGTCTCCCGTCGCTGGTGGTGCGCGGCAGCAGCGACGACACCATGCGCAACTACTACCTCGAGCAGTCGCACGGCGCCTACACCGTGCGCGGTGACATCAAGGACTGGGTCAAGCTCGACCTCCCCGAGTCCTACTACGGCGCCAACAGCGCCGAGGGCACCGACGACCTCACCGGCCCGGTCTGGCGGGTCGCCCGTGACGCCATCGCCAAGTTCGCCGAGGAGAATCCCGGCTTCGACTGGGCGCAGTACGACCAGGAGAACCCGTACGGCATCACCGGCGCGAACTTCAACCAGCCGGACGGCTACCTCGACCACCTCATCCTCGTCCACGCCGGCAGCGACGAATCGGCCGGCGGCGGCGCCCAGCTCACCGACGCCATCTGGGCTCACTCGTGGGACATCTACGAGAACCTGAGCGGCGGCCCCGGCGACGGTCCCGGCATGATCATCCCGGGCACCGAGGGGCAGGGCCCGCAAGGCAAGGGCATCTGGGCATACAACTACACCATCAATCCCGAGGACGGCGACGTGGGCGTGTTCTGCCACGAGTTCGGCCACGACCTCGGCCTTCCGGACGAGTACGACTACTCCAGCGCCACCGGCGACGCCACCACTGGGTTCTGGACGCTCATGTCCAGCGGCTCCTGGATGGGCCGCCAGTGGGGCCTCGGCTCCGCACCGGCGGCGATGAACGTGTGGGACAAGTCCGCGCTCGGCTTCGTACAGCCCAAGGAGATCAAGCGCGGCCGCACGGCGACCGTGAAGCTCCAGGCGGCGGCGACCGGCGCCGCGGACTCCACCGGCGTCCGGATCGACCTGCCGCAGGCCAAGCACACGATCGCGCTCAGCGGCAAGGACGGCGCCAAGGAGTGGTACTCCACCATGGGCAACGACGTCGACACCGTGCTCGACGTCAAGGACCCCGTGCACGTTGGCGCCACCACCGCCCTCACGTTCCGCACCTGGTACGACATCGAGGAAGGCTACGACTACGGCTTCGTCGAGGTGTCTGCCGACAACGGCCAGACGTGGGACACGGTCAAGCAGTACACCGGCTCCGACATGGACCACTGGGCCGACGTCCAGACCGTCGATCTCTCCGCCTATCAGGGCAGGAGCGTCCGCGTCCGCTTCGAGTACATGACGGACGGCGGCGTCGCCCTCAAGGGCTGGGAGCTCACCGGCATCTCCGTCGACAACGTCGTGCTGCCGCAGTCGGCGTTCTCGACCGACGGCTGGGTGCGCGTGGACGGTGAGCAGACGCAGATGACCGACCGCTACTACATCGCCGAGTACCGCACCTACGACGGCGCCGACGCAGGCCTTCAGAACTGCTACCAGTTCAACTTCGACTACGCGAACTGGGTCGACTGGTTCAGCTACGGCAAGGGCCTGCACCTGATCTACCGCGACACCTTCTACGCGGACAACGACGTGGCCACCCACGTGGGCAAGGGCGGCTGGATGGTCGTCGACGCCCACCCCAAGCCGGACGGCGTCGCCTACAGCGACGGGACGGACGACTACGTCGGGTACTGGCGGCCGCGTATCCAGGTGCGCGATGCGGCCTTCAGCCTGAAGCCGACGAAGACCCAGAGCATCTACTTCGTCGACTACGACCAGGGCCTCGCCGTCGGTGAGAGCACCGCGACGGGCAAGGCCGCCCAGCCATCGTTCAACGACAGCAAGGCCTACTGGTACGCCGACGCTCCCGAGGCGGGGACGAAGATCCCGCAGAACCTCGGCGTGCGCATCAAGGTCAAGTCGATGGGCGCCGACTCAATGACGGTCTACGTCGACAACGTGAAGTGACACGCCGCCCAACGGCGACGTGAGCGCGCAGAGGGCGGGGCGGCCGGGAGCGTTCCGGCCGCCCCGCCCTCGCCGTCTCCGCGGCCGCCCGCGCCGGGCGCAGGGCTCTCCGGCTCGGACGCGCCCCCGAGGACGTTGGGAGCACTGGCGTCCTCTGTCTGCGGATGTAGACTGCTGCTGACGACCGCTCGCCCTGCCCGGGCGGGCCCTGCGAAACGACACCGCCGGGGAGCACGAGGGGCGGCATCGCGGACGAGCCGGGCCGGGAGGGAACGGTCGAACGGCGGACGCGCGCGGGGGCGCGCGCCTCGGACACGTTCGGCGAAGGGGGCTCCATGGCTCGACGTTTGTCCTTCCTCATCCTGGCCGCGGTGGTACTGCTTGCGCTTACTGCAGGTACTGCGGCGGCCAAGGCCGACCTGACGACCAAGACGTCGATCAAGGTCATCGTCCTGCTCAAGCAGGGCGGCAGCGGCAAGGAGGTGGCGGCGCGGCTGGCAGCTCGCGACGCCGGCGCCGTGTACCGCTACCACATCATCCCGGCGTTCTCGGCCACCGTGACGCAGGCGACCATCGACGCGCTGCGCGCCGACCCCAACGTCCTGCGCGTGGTCAACGACCACCGCGTCCACATTCCCAAGACGCCGGCTTCGGGGAGCGAGGAGCTCACCGCGGCGGCCAAGATGGCGGCGGCGGCCAAGGCCGCGACGGCCGCCGCGCCCATGGAGTCCGAGGCACTGAAGCTCACGCACGCCCAGGACGCCTGGAACATCACCGTGAACGGCCAGAACGTCACCGGCCAGGGCGTCCGCGTCGGCATGCTCGACACGGGCACCGACCCGTATCACCCGGACCTCGCCGCCGCCATCGGAGGCTACAAGGACTTCACCGGTGAGGGCCTCTACGACGACGTGGGCCACGGCACCGGCACGTCCAGCACCGTGGCCGCGCAGGGCCTGCCCGTCTACAACTACGAGACCGGCACCACCATGAAGGTCTCGGGCATGGCGCCCGGCGCGAAGGTCTACATGGCCAAGGTCGCCGGCGACTACGACGGCTGGGACTCGCAGACCATCCGTGGCATCCAGTGGCTGATGGACCAGAAGGTCGACATCATCTCTTGCAGCCTCGGCTGGCTGTTCCTCCCGGAGGACGGCAACGACCCCGGCGCGCTCGCCATGCAGGCCGCCGTCGACGCAGGCATCACCGTCGTCAACTCCGAGGGCAACGAGGGGCCGGGCCAGGGCACCATGGGTAGCGCCCCCGACGCTCCCGGCCTGATCGCCGTCGGCGCCAGCACCGGCAACCGCGAGTTCTCGCAGATCGGCTTCATGGTCGACGGCAGCAGCTACAAGGGCGACCAGGTGATCACCTGGTCGAGCCGCGGCCCCAACTCCGACGGCATCTTCCGCCCGGACATCATGGGCTTCGGCGCCTACGGCTGGGCGCTCGCCCCGTCGTACGGGTCCGGGGAAGGCATCAACATCCAGGAGTTCGGCGGCACCAGCATGGCCGCACCGGTCGTGGCCGGCGACCTCGCGCTCGCGGAGTGCGCGTGGAAGCTCGCGCACCCCGGCAAGGCGCTGCCGCAGCCGGCCTACTGGAAGACGCTGCTCGCCAGCACCGCGACCGACCTCGGCTACCCGGCGCTCGACCAGAGCACCGGCCTCGTGAACGCCGAGGCCGCGGTCAAGGCCGTGCTGCGCCGCGGCAAGTCGATGCTCGTGAGCGTCGCGGCCGACGGCCGCACCCCGTGCTCGTGGTCGCCCAAGGTCGCCGAGGGCGCCAAGAAGAGCACCACCATCACCGTCAAGAACACCGGCAACGCCAAAGAGACCGTCAGCCTCAAGCCGACCGCCTACGTGGCCGACGCCGCCCAGACCATCACCAAGACCGTCACCCTGACGGGTCCCAACTACGAGGACTACGAGGACATCACGGTGCCCAGCGGCACCGACTTCGTCCAGACCACGGTCACCTGGCCGTCGGCCCCGGACGTCTCGATCCGTACCGCCGTGTACGACTCGGCCGGCAACTTCCTGACCTACGCGCCCACCTACGGCGGGTACGGCCACCTCAGCCAGTGCCAGGTCTCGCTCAAGGGTCCCAAGGGCCAGCGGCCGGTGGTCGACTCCGGCACGCCGTGGACGTTGGCCATCTTCCCGCGCGCCAGCATGATGCCGGTAGCGGACCAGCCCGTGAACATCAAGATCGAGTTCTTGCACAGGGCGAACTGGGGCCGGCTCAGCCTCTCCACGACCAAGGTCTCGATCGCCAAGGGCCAGTCGCGCCAGATCAAGGCGACCGTCAAGGTGCCCAACGACTACGGCGCGGGCACCTACTTCGGCGGAATCCGCGTCGGCAACGGCAGCACCGTGACCACGGTCCCGGTGAGCCTGCGCGTCCCGGTGACCCTGATCCAAGGCGACTTCGGCACCTTCCAGGGCAAGCTCATCGGCTCCACGATCGAGTACTTCGGCGGTGAGTTCTACTTCTACGACGTGACCGTGCCGCAGGGCGCGGCGTCCATCGACGCCCAGGTTACGTGGCCCGACCCGGGCAACCTGGTCAACGTCTACCTCGTCGACCCCAGCGGCCGCGTGCGCGACGCCAAGGGCGGAGACCTCTGGTCCTCCGACTACTCGGATACCCCGTGGGTTCCCGCTGAGGCCCTCACGCACACCGCCGAACAAGTCGTGTGGGCCGATCCGGCGCCCGGCCGGTGGCAGCTCATCGTCTGGGCGCCCGGCTTCTCCGGAAACGGCTTCTCGGAGCCATACCGGGGCGTCGTCACTGTCGTCGGAAGCTCGGTCGCGCCCAGCGCGTGGACGGCTACCGCGGCCCCGGGCGAGACGGCGAACATGGACTTCACGGTGACCAACGACGGTCCGACCGACCTGGCCGCCTACGCCGGATCCACGGCGACCTACAACGGCACTGCCGTGTTCCAGCCGGTATGGGAACCCGACTACCTGAACGATGATCCGCCCCTGGCGGGCTCACTGCCGGACCAGGGTCCAGCTGGATCCTCGCTCGTCGGGTTCGGCCTGCCGCAGAACGTCCAGCAGGTCACCGCGATCGTGAATTGGGACAGCCCGGCCACACT
>Ga0302321_100004054_pt1 | contig 12617 bp, 13 predicted proteins | sample Fen_T0_1_FD_202505 | JGI IMG/M metagenome (GOLD analysis project Ga0302321, IMG submission 202505) | Peat permafrost microbial communities from Stordalen Mire near Abisko, Sweden - Fen_T0_1 | ecosystem: Environmental > Terrestrial > Soil > Wetlands > Permafrost | place: Sweden: Abisko...
GGACGAGGCCAGCGTCCATGAGCGGCACAGGAGCGTCGGCCATGTCGACGAGTGCGTCCGCTTGAGCGATCGCATCGACGTTGGCGTCTGGTTGTCTGCCACCCGTCTCGCCCGCGGCGGCATCGCTGGTAGATCCCGCGCTGCCGCCGGTCGCTGGTATCCCGACGCTCGACCCCGCAGTGCCTCCGGTGCGGGCGAACGTTCCGCTCGAGCCAACGGTCGAAAAACCACCACTGCCCGCCACCGAGCCGCCGTAGCCGCCAGACGTTCCGCCCTCGACCGAGCCTCCCTGGTGCGAAGCACCGCCCGAGGCTGGGGTGGCGCCGCCAGTGCCTATCGCTGCATCGGCATTCGGCTTCTGTAGCGCACTCGAGCTACAGGCGAGAAGCCACACACTGGCACCGACCACGATGTGGAAAGTCCCGCGCGTTGTTGCTGCAGTTGCCGTGCTTCGCATGCGTGCCTCGCTGACCAAGGGAATTGGCACCCACAGTTTTCGACGGATGCCAGCAAAGGTCAACCGACGGATCTCGGGCGGATGCAAGGTGGTACTCGGCTACGACGCGCTCGCGACGAGGTCGTCTACCACGAGCCCGCGGAGGAGCGGGGAGCCTACCTCGCATGCCGCGCACGCAGCTCTGCTAGCCTTTGGGGCATGAAAGCAACCGGAAAACATGCTTCCCTCGGCAAGCTGGTCGCCTTCGTCTCAACGACCGATACGCGTCGGGCCCGCGCGTTCTACGGCACCGACCTTGCCATCCTGGGCTTGCGCCTCGTGAGTGACGACGACTTCGCGCTCGTGTTCGATGCCAACGGAACGGTCCTGAGAATCTCCAAGGTAGAAACCCTCGCCCCCGCGCCCTTCACGGTGCTGGGCTGGGAAGTCGCGGACCTTGCCAAGACGACCGCGCGCCTGCGCGAGAGCGGTGTCACGTTCGAGCGCTACGCGGGAATGGACCAGGACGAGCACGGCATCTGGCTCGCCCCCGGTGGTGGTCGCGTCGCCTGGTTCAAGGATCCGGACGACAACTTGCTGTCGATTACCGAACAGGCGCAATAGCCCGGTGGGCCGATGCGACGAGCAACGTTGCTGGTCTACCGATCGGCGGTCCCCTTACGTCATGCGACCCCTTCGGTATTCCATCAACGTCACCTTGGACGGGTGCTGCGGGGATCTTGGGAAGGCTGTCGAGCAGCTCAAGTTGGAGTCGGGTAAGGGCCTGCTGGTGGGAGGAGTGAAGTTCCCGCTGGCACTGACGGAGCTGGGATTGATCGATGAGTACGAGCTTGTGGTCCATCCCAGGCTGGAGGGCCACGGGCCGACGTTGTTCGCGGGGCTATCGAAGCACGTCGACTTGAAGCTGGTCAGTCGGTTGGAGCTCGGCTCGGGAGCGGTGGCGATGCGGTATGAGCCGAGAAGGTAGCCTGTGCTGGTCAGTCCCACGGCGCTATGCGAGCGACATAGCCTGGGAATCGCCATGACGAGCCACTGACACCCGTGGCCCGTTTATGTTCCGCTCGGGCCAATGCCTTGGCGTCACCTCCGATCGAGCGCCAAAGGCGACCAATCGGCAGCTGCAAGCTTGGGTCGACCGCGTCCGCACACAGGTATGGACGGTATATCTAACTGGTCGTATATTATGACCATGAAGACGCTAGCGGCCGCAAAATTCAAGGAGCAGTGCCTTTCGATCCTCGATCATCTTGAGCCGGATGGACTTCTGATTACGAAGCACGGCAAGCCTGTCGCGAGACTCCTCCCAGCTGGGCGAGCATCGGCTGATCTCATCGGCGCTTTTCGCGGTCGCATCCGGGTAAAGGGTGACATCAAGTCCACGGGGGTCACCTGGGAAGTCCATGGTTAATGTCGACACGCACATCCTCCTGTTCGCGTTGACGGGCGAGGTGACCGACAGGGAGCGGCGAGTTTTGGCATCGAACACTTGGAGCGTGTCGGCGATTGTCCTCTGGGAACTCGCGAAGCTCGCGCAGCTCGGTCGAATCGACATCGACCTTGACGACGCCGATCTTACAAGAACTCTTTCCAGCATTCACGTCTGGCCAATCGACCTTGCCGTGAGCGTTCAGTCGACCAGGCTCGATTTCAAAAGCGATCCTGCGGATGAACTGATTGCAGCAACCAGCATCGTCCACCAGATCCCACTCATGACTCGGGATCGCCGCATCCGAGGTTCTCGTCTCGTCAAGTTCGCTTGAAGCTACGTCGGTCGAACGCTTTGGCGTTCTGCCGGTGAAGGGGCAGGAGCGGGTGCCCCAGGGTTCCGTCGCCAGCGGGTGGCAACGGGGCGCGTTCCTTGGTTGCGATGCATGCGTCCTTCGATACGGCTCCAACCAAGCGGGTCTGTGCCAGGACTTCCGGGCCCACGACGTCTACGGTGGCGGTGTAGTACTCGCAGCGATCGTTCGACTCGTGCTTGCGTCTGGCACCTGTGCGACTTGGATCACGACGAGCTCCGTGCCGACGACGCCGGCGGCAGGCTGACGCCTGGTCGTCGAGCAACGTGGCCGACCCGAGCAAAGGTCGCGGGCGCCGACTCGTTCGGACCGGTATGCCGACGCTTCTGGGGAAATGGGGGCAGAGCGCGTGGGTGCTAGCTGAAGCGGGCACCCAACGGTCGGGAGGATCGCGACCGCAAGCAGTAGGGTCAGACCAGGCTTAGGAAGATGCACTTTGTAATCTTCTCGTTCCTGAGAACGTACACTCCCTGGCGGCGGTGTTTCAGCGCGCGCGGGGATGCTGCTGGGTCAGGCAGTGCAGGGTGCCGAAGCCGAGCACCAGGTCCACGGCATGAATGCCGACCACGGGGCGATCGCGAAACAGCTCGCCCAGGATGCCCAGCGCGACTCGGTCGGCTGGATCGTTGAAGGTCGGTACGATCACGGCGGCGTTGGCGATGTAGAAGTTCGCGTAGCTCGCGGGTAGGCGCCAATCCCCGTGGTAGAGCGGCTGCGGGACGGGCAGCTCCACCACTTCCAGCTTCGAACCGTCTTCCAGACGCGCGTCTTTGAGGCGCTCACGATTGTCGCGCAGCGGACGGTAATTGACGTCCTCCTGATTCTTCTCCTGAATCAGCACCACGGTGTTCGGACTTACGAATCGGCACAGGTCGTCCACGTGGCCGTGGGTGTCGTCGCCGACAATTCCGTGACCCAGCCAAATCACGTTGGTCGCACCGAGGTAGTCGCGGAAGACCCGATCGTATTCCTCGCGGGTCATGCCGGGGTTGCGGCACTGGGTGGCCTGATCGAGGAAGCATTCTTCGGTGGTCAGCAAGGTGCCGCGGCCGTTGACGTCGATGCCGCCGCCTTCGAGAGCGACCCTGTCCTGGCCGCGCGTCACGGGGAAGAGGCGCATGCGCCGTCGTTCGGCGATCTTTCCCGCGATCCGATCGTCGTTGTGCCAGTTCGGGTACTTGGCCCAGGCGGTGAACTTGAATTTCGCGATGGCCACCTCGGGGCGCGGGCCGGCCTTGCGCACGCAGATCGGGCCGAAGTCACGCGACCAGCCGCGGTCGCTCGGCGTGCGGAAGAATTCCACGTTGGCCATGTTGGCGTGGGCGCGGACCAGGATGCGCTTGGCCTTGGCCTCGCGTGCGGCCGAGTCGATGATGATGCGAACCTTCTCGCCCTCTGCAATCTTGCGGACGATTTCGCCGTAGGCCCACTCGATGGTGCCGAGCTTGCCGGGCCAGTCGGTCTTGCAGTGGGGCCAGCCGAGCCAGGTCGCCTCGTGGGGCTCCCATTCGGCGGGCATGGAAAAACCAAGGTCTTTGGGAAGTCTTTGTTTCATGGCAATTCGCTGTCGAGGAAACGTCGGTCGATGCCCTTGTACGCGTCGATGCGGCGGTCGCGCAGGAAGGGCCAGTTCCGGCGCACGTCTTCGATGCGCGCCGGCTCCACGGTGCCGTACAGGGTTTCTTCCCCGCTGGCCGAACCCTCGGTCTGCACGACCCCTTGAGGATCACAAAGGAAGCTGCCGCCCCAGAATTCCAGGCCGGGCGGCCCTGCCGGGGCCTCGAGGCCCACGCGGTTCACGGCCGCCACGTACACGCCGTTGGCGATGGCGTGTCCGCGCTGCACGGTCTTCCACGCGTCTTGTTGTGCGGCACCGTTGGCGGCCTTTTCGGCCGGGTGCCAACCGATGGCGGTCGGATAGAAGATGATGTCCGCCCCGTGAAGCGCAGTCAGGCGCGCGGCCTCGGGATACCACTGGTCCCAGCAGATGAGGATGCCGAGGTTCCCGAACTCCGTCGGCACGATGCGGAAGCCCAGATCGCCCGGCGTGAAGTAGAACTTCTCGTAGTAGTTTGGGTCGTCGGGAATGTGCATCTTGCGGTACAGGCCAAGGATGCCCGCATCGGCCCCGATGACCGCGGTGGTGTTGTGGTAAAGCCCGGGCGCGCGTCGCTCGAACAGCGAGGCGACGATGACCACACCGTCGCGACGGGCTACCCAGCCCAGGGCCTCGGTGCTGGGACCTGGAATCGGCTCGGCCAGGTCGAACAGCGACGGGTCTTCCTTCTGGCAGAAATACTGAGACCGGAACAGCTCGGGCAGGCAGATGACCTTGGCCCCCCGGCCGGCCGCCTCGTGCACCTTGGCACAGGCAGCGTCCAGATTCCGGGCCGGATCGGCAGACATCGCCATCTGCACCAGGGCGACTTGGAATGGGGCGCGCGAGTCCATGGGCACTCTTTACCTCAAGCCACGCCATCTTTCTATGCACGGAAAGGTCACTTTTCTGCGGACTTGCCGATTCCCGCGGAAAGAAGGAAGAATCCGGTGCATGAGCATCGAGCTACGAGGAAAATGGGCTTTGGTCACCGGCAGCAGCCGTGGGATTGGCCGCGAGATCGCGCGCGGGCTGGCCGACAAGGGATGCAACCTGGTGCTGCACGGCCGCAATCGCGAGCACAACGCCGACCTGGTTACCGAGCTGGGCGCCAAGGTGATGGTGGCGGTGGTCGCAGCCGAGCTCAGTGTCGAGGCCGACGTCGACCGCCTGGTTGGCGAAGCCCTGGACGCCAGCGGCGGCATCGACGTGCTCTACAACAACGCCGCCATCATGACGCCCTTCCGCGCGAGCTTTCCCGAGGTGCCCCCCGACGACTACCGGCGTTCCTTCGAGGTCAACCTCATCGCCCCGGTTCGCATCACGCACGGACTTTTGCCCAAGATGCTCCAGCGCCGCTTCGGCCGCATCGTCCAGGTGACCTCGGGCATTCGCGACCAGCCCGAGCTGATGGCCTACGCCGCCTCGAAGGCTGCCTTGGACAAGTTCGTCCGCGACACGGTGATCAAGCTGCGCGGCACCGGCGTGACCATGAACCTGCTCGACCCCGGTTGGTTGCGCACGGATCTGGGCGGACCCAATGCGCCCGATCCGGTCGAGTCGGTCATGCCCGGCGCGTTGGTGCCGGCCTTGGTCGATGACAACGTCCAGGGCGAGTGGTTTTCCGCGCAGGACTACCGCGGGAAGAAGTAGACCTACTTCTTGGGAAAGTAGAGGTCGTTCACCAGGCCGGCCAGGACCTCGAACGATCGCTTGTCGGCGTTCTCGTTGTACGCCTGCCCGGTTTTCGGGTCAGAGCCGGCCGAGGTGTCGGTGAAGCTGTGGACCGCGCCGCCGTAGACGGTCATGTTCCAATCCACGTTGTTCGTGCGCATCTCGTTCTGAAAGGCGGCGATGTCGACCGCTTTGACGAAGGGGTCGTCGGCACCCTGAAGCGCCACCACGGTGGCCTTGATGTTCTTTCCGTCTGCGGGCGTTGGGCTGTCGAGGCCGCCGTGGAAGCTCACCACCGCTTGCACGTCGGCGCCCGCGCGCGCAAGCTCGATGGCGCCGGTGCCACCAAAGCAGTAGCCCACCGCCATCGTTTTCGCCGGGTCGACTTCCTTCTGCTCGCGTAGAACCTCGAGCCCTCGCACGACTCTCTGCCGGAACAGTTTTCGATCGCCCTTGAACTTGCCCGAAACCGACATCGCTTCCTGCGGGCTCTTCGGGCGTGCGCCCTTACCATAGACATCGACGGCAAACACGGCGACGCCAAGCCTCGCAACCCGCTCGGCCTGCCGCTTGGTTTCGTCCGAAACACCGAGCCAGTTGTGCACCATCACCACGCCGGGGAGCTTTCCCTTAGCCGACTGCGGATAGACGAAGACCCCCTCGAAGCTCTCGTCGCCGATCTTGTAGTCGACGGTTCGGCTCTTCACCGAGACCGGGGCCGCCGTCGCCGCCGACGTCGTTACCAGAAGGGAACTGGCTACCAGGAGTGCGTGAAAGATTCGCATGGGACACCTCGCTCGATGTGCTGTAGATGCCCGACGGGTGGTCATGGTCGCAGCGGCGAATGGGTTTTCGATTCGCCCCGCGGAGGTGCAAACTGGCAGCACGATGGACTTTCGTCTCGGGCTCGTGCCCGTCCTGGCTGCAGCGTCGGCTTTCGCGGGCGCTGCTGACCCAAGTGGGCCGGCGCAGAGATCCGCCCCCACCGTCGCGCCCCGGATCTTTCTGCACGACCCAGCGGTGCTCGTGCGCCGGAAGGAGCGCTGGCGGGCGAATCCAAGAGCCGAGCCGGCGGTTGCGAATCTCCTGACCGAGGCGGATCGGGCGCTCGACGAGAAACCGTTTTCCATCGTCGACAAAGACGTCCTTCCACAGAGCGGCGACAAGCACGACTACCTGAGCCTCGCCCCCTACGCATGGCCCGATCCGCGAAAGCCGAACGGTCTGCCCTACGTCATGCGCGACGGTAAGATAAGCCCAGAGCGCGACACAATCCCGGACCACCGCAAGCTCGCGCGCATCTGCAGCTTGGGCGAAATTCTGGGCTTGGCGTACTTCTTTTCGGGCGACGAGAAATATGCCGCGCACGCGACCGCGCTGCTGCGGACTTTTTTCATCGCAGCGGCGACGCGCATGAATCCGAATCTGAATTTCGCGCAAGGCGTGCGCGGCAAGGAATCCGGTCGCGCTGCGGGCATCGTGGACGCGGCCGGCATCGTTCACCTGGTCGACGGCGCCTCTTTCCTGGTCCCAAGTGATTCGTGGACGAAGGCGGATGCGGGCGCTCTGCATGCGTGGCTTGCCGCTTACCTGACGTGGCTGCAGAAGAGCGATCTCGGACGAAAAGAAGGTCGCGCGAACAACAACCACGGCACATGGTACGACGTGCAGGTGGTGTCGCTGGATCTCGCCACCGGTCAGACCGAGCTTGCCACCGAGACGCTGAGCTTCGCTCGCAAGCGCCGCATCGGCCGGCAGATCGAGCCCGATGGACAGCAGCCTGAAGAGTTGCGCCGCACGCGCCCCTGGCACTACGCGAGCTTCAACCTGCAGGCCATGGTGCTGCTGGCGAATCTCGGTGCGCGCGCGGGCGTCGATCTGTGGCACTACCAGACCCCCGACGGTCGGTGCATTCCCAAAGCCGTCGCGTGGCTCTTGCCGTTCGCCGCGGGAAAGTCGCCATGGGTGCTGCCCGACCTGGATGGGATGAAGGCAGCGGAGCTGTGGCCGATTGTACGCGAGGCGGCCCTGGCGCTTCCGAATCCCGATCTTGCCAAGGCGGCAGCGCAGATCGATGTGGCGCCCGACCCTCGCTTGGCGCTGTATCTCGACTGATACCCTGATCGAAGGCGTTTCAGACGCGGCTGCGTGCTTTCGCTTCTCGCTCGATGGAGGCGAACATGGCGGGCAACGACAGAGCGACCAGCCCATCGGTGATCTTGCGCAGGATGAAGCCCGGCACCGGCGCCGAGATCTCGGTCGCCACGCTGTAGTCGACCCGCGCGCCATCGCCCTCGGTGGCAAAACGCCAGCCGCCCTCCGAATTTTTCACCACTTCGCCCTCGACGTAGCGCCAGTCCACGGTCAGCGCACCCGGGTTGCAGTCGAGATCCAGCACGTAGCGAAACGGCAGAACGATGTTGCCGCGAAATTCGGCGCGCACGTGGCGACCGTCGCTCGATAGGACCCGCGCGGCCTTGATCTCGGGGAACAGGCGCGGATAGGCCGGAAAATCCACGACCACGGCGTACACCGCGTCCGGCGCAATACCGCGCATGACTGCACTCTTTCGAACGGGAACCACGGGCTCGGGCACGCCGGGAACTTAACCCATGGCCGCGTGGAAGCAATTCCAGATTCTAACCACAGAGAGCACAGAGGCACGGAGACGGAGGAGACGGAGGAGACGGGAAAGGGTTCGGATCGAGATCCGGAGAACCCTTCACGCTCGGCGCCTCGGTGCTTTCTGCGGTGGAAAAATGGCTTGCGTACCCTCCGCTAGTCGGGCTTCTTGCGGATCCCGAGCAGTTGGTTCAGGGAGCCCGACGAGAACCCCGCCAGATCCACTGTCACGAAGGTGAAACCCAGCTCGCGGCCCAGGCGCACGATCGCGGCGCGGGTTTGGGGCTCGGTCGCGCGGGGCAGGGCATCCGCCTCGACCTCCAGCCGGACCATCTCGCCGTGCCAGCGGGCGCGCACCTGGCGGAAACCCAGGCTGCGCATGCCGTCTTCCATCTTGTCGACCTGGTCGAGTCGCTCGGGCGTGATCTCCGTGCCGTAAGGAAAACGCGACGAAAGGCACGCAAGCTGCGGCTTGTCCCAGGTGGAAAGGCCCAGCTCACGTGACAGCTCGCGCACCTCGGCCTTGGAAAGCGCGGCGTCCACCAAGGGCTGTCGTGCGCCGTGATCCTTGGCGGCCTGCAGGCCCGGGCGGTAGTCACCGAGGTCGTCGGTGTTGGTGCCGAGCAGCACCTCGTGAAGGCCGAGCTTCTCGGCCATGGGCGCGGCCAAATCGAGCAATTCGTCCTTGCAGAAATAGCACCGGTCTTTCGGGTTCATCCGAAACTCCGGGCGCGAAAGCTCGTGCGATTCGGTCAGCTCGACCCGCGCGCCGATCTCGGCAGCCAAGGCCATCGCGGCCTTCCGCTCGCTGGCGGCCATGGTTGGCGACAGCGCGACCATGGCCACACACCGCTCGCCCAGCACGTCATGCGCGACCTTCAGCAGCAGCGTCGAGTCGACGCCGCCCGAGTAACAAACCAGCGCCGAGCCGCAGTCTGCGAGCAGACCACGCAATCGCGCATGCTTTTCAGCCAGGGTCATCGGCCCCTATATAGCGCATTTGCCAGTCGGAGCTACCGCGCCTTGGAGGACGAGTCTGTGCCGGCGGTCCCAGCCTTCCAACACCCAGCTCGAAAATCGACGGCGACCACGTTCGAACCATCGACGCGGACCACGGTTCCGTCCGCCCAACATGGCAGCGTCTCGCCGCTTTCGCTGGAAATGTCGAAATCGCACACCACGCTGTCGCCTACCGCAAGAGGCACCGGCGCTGCGAGCCGTAGCAGAGCGCCACAGCCGCTCATGTTGAGCGTGGTTGCGCAGACGCTCTGGCCTTCCCTGTGTAGACGGACGACAGCTCCGGCTTCGATCGCGAAACGTGGCTCTCTCCGCTTTTCCGTAGGAGTGCGTTCCATGGCTTACCGCCTCAATGCAGAGTGCGAGGCTGCGGTTTGCAGCCTATCAGGCTGTGATCGGCAGATCGCCTGGCTTCTGTAGTACGAAGGCGCCGCCCGGAAGCTCGGCTTGGGTCGCTGCTCAGGCAGTTTTCGCCTGGGTCGATTCCTTGTGCACGAACGGTGCGAACCAAGCGGCTAGAAGGCCCGGAACGGCGCAGAAGAGCGCCACGGTGAAGAAGGACTGGTAACCGATCGCTTCTTCGATCTTGCCGCTGACGAAGCCGGTCAGGAAGTTGCAAAGCCCCATGGTTCCGGTGGCGAAGGCATAGTGCGCGGTTTGGTACTCGCCCGGCGCGATCTGCTTCATCATGTAGTACATGTGCGCCACGGCGCCGAAGCCGTAGGCGAACATGGCGATGCAGTAGACGAAGACGATCGCCCAGAAATTGCTCGGGTCGGGCTGCGAGCTGGCGAGGTACAGGAAGGCCAGGTTCGGGATCACGAGAGCGCCCACGAACATCATCAGCGTCTTGCGCGACAGTCCGACCCTGGCCAGCACCAGACCGCCGACTACGCTGGCCGCCAGGAATGCAGCCGCGCCCCAGACGCCGCTGATGGCTGCGGCCGCCTGGTTTTCGAGGCCAAGGCCGCCCTTGGCGCGCTCGGTGACCAGGAAGAGGTTGTTCACCTTCTCCATCAGGTACCAGCTGAAGCGATAGAAGAAAGCGAGGGCCAGCATGCGCCAGATGAGCTTCTTCTGGAAGAAGGTCTTGTACGCATGACCGAAACCGGCCATGGCTTCACCCATGCTCTTGGGTGCGTCCTTGGACTTGCTGCCGGAGGGCATGAAGGCGCCGTGCCACGCAGCCAACCCGGCCAGCACCACGGCAGCCGCCAGGAAGACGTACATCCAGGCGATCTTCCAGGTGTAGCCGTAGTCCTTGTGCAGCTTGCCGGCCAGCCACACCAGCGCGCCTTGGGCCATCAACTGACCGCCGGTCCACGCCATGCTCTGGATGCCGGCCCAGCGGGCTTTCTGCTTGTCGTCGAGGGTGGTGACGTAGACGCCGTCGGTGCCGATGTCGATGGTGGCGCCCATGAACGAGCAAAGCATCATCGCGCCGAACGAAACCGCCAGCCACGCCTCCAACTGCAACGCCAAGCCGGCCAGTGCCATGCAGACGGCGGCGGCCAGTTGCATGAGAACGACGAAGAACTTCTTCGTGCGGTACAGCTCGAGCAGCGGTGCCCACAGGAACTTGAACACGTAGGGCAGCGTCAGCACTGCCGCCAGCATCGTGATGGTGCCGTCGGGCAACTCCAGGTTCTTGAAGACGTAGGTGTTACTGAGGGTGAGCGAGCAGAGCACAAAACCCATCGCCAGATACGACGAGGGAACCCACAGAACCGCAGGCGCTGCCTTCTTGGTCGAAGTGTCCATAACGGCTGGCAATATCACGAATCGCCAGCCAGGAATAGGGGCAGGGGAAACCAGGGCCGGCCCCCGACGGCGTGTCCCTTCGGCCCGGTCTCGCTCGACGGCGACGCAGCCGACGTTCAGCGCAGTCACCTTGCCACTTCGCAGACGCACCCACTGTAGGCGATTGAAGGATAAGACCCACCTCACTGCGAACGCATGGTGGCTGGCTCAGTTGAAACGCAGGCACTGTGCTGTCCGACACTTCGTTTGTGCTGCGCCGTCGGCCAAATTCGCAATCCCGACGCAAGCGCGGGAAGAGCAATGGTAATCTGAACTCCTAGTATTCTCGGATCAATTTGGATAGCATTCAGCCGGTTCCGCTGTCCCCTTCGACGAGGTTGACCATGAAGTGTTCATTCCGCGGGCTCACGACTTTCCTTGGTGGAGCTGTCTTCATTGCGTTTGCTTGCTTCACTGGACCCAATTGCCAGCCGGCCGGCGGTGATCTTGGCAACGGCGGTAGCGAGCAGGGCGGCAGTGGCAGTAGCGGTCAAGGCGGTAGCGGCGGCAGCGGTCAAGGTGGTAGCGGACAGGGCGGAAGCGGCGAGGGTGGCAGTGGCAATGGCGGTAGCAAGTCCAACGGCGGATCAGGTGGCGGCGATGCCACCGGCGGAAAGACTTCCAGCGGCGGTTCGGGAAGCGGGGGCAAGACCGGCAACGGTGGCAGCGGCGGCAGCAGCAATGGCGGCAGCAGCGCCACGAGCTCCGGCGGCAGCAGCAACGGCGGCACCACGAGCGCCGGCGGCGCGACCACGACGCCTGTGGGCGGCGTGGGTGGAAGCACCAGCGGTGGCACGACCAGTGGCGCCCTGAAATGCGCCCCGACGACGGCGACGACGCCGGCCATCACCAGCACGGGTGGTTTTGCCTGTCCAGGCGGTCTGTGCACCGTGGGAACGTACGCCGGCTATATGTACGTCTATTCGGATGGCACCTCTAAGGTGTGCGCGGCTGCCGAGAGCCTATGCGCGAGCGGAAGCACGGGAGCGGCGGATGCGAAGGGTACGATTTGGGGGTCTGGTGTCGGATTCAACCTCGACAAATCGACCACCCCAGTCGCGGTTCAGCTTGCCGGCACCGGTATAACCTACGCTCTCAGTGCAATGCCGAGCCAGGGCATGCGGGCGCAGGTCAGTGTTGCCGGAACGGACTACTGCGTAAAGCTTGCAACGGCATCGGGCACGGTGTTGTGGACCGATTTCAACACAGCATGCTGGGACAATTCAGGGACCAAGTTGACGGCCGCCCCGAGCACGGCCCACATCGGCTTCCAGGTGACGGCTGCCACCGCCGCCGGTAACTTCGACTTCTGCGTGACCAAGGTCAGTTTCTAGTTCAAAACGGCCACGGCGGGGCGCTTCGAGGCGCCCCGTCGGCATTGTGGCCTAATTGGCTTTGAAACAGTAGATCCGGCCGGCTCCGCCACGCGGGCCCGTGTCATTGCAGCCTGCATTGTCGTGCGACGAGTTCCACGACGTGTAGTCGGTGGGCGAAGTAGCGCTGCTGCACTGTGGACCCAGACCATCGCTGTGTCCCACGCGCGCGACCGGTCCTGCGCCACCGTCGGGCGCGCCCGCATCCGGCAGGCCCGCGCCCGAGGTCCAATCGCCGCAGGTCTTGCCCAGCGCGAGAGTCCCGTCCGGGTTCGAGC
>Ga0302321_100004056_pt1 | contig 12616 bp, 11 predicted proteins | sample Fen_T0_1_FD_202505 | JGI IMG/M metagenome (GOLD analysis project Ga0302321, IMG submission 202505) | Peat permafrost microbial communities from Stordalen Mire near Abisko, Sweden - Fen_T0_1 | ecosystem: Environmental > Terrestrial > Soil > Wetlands > Permafrost | place: Sweden: Abisko...
GCCGAATGCTTCAAGATGAGTAACCTCCTTACGGCTTTCACTGTCCTCTGGACTGCATTCTACGGGCATGTTTTTGTGAAGCATTTCTTTGCTCAGTGAATTCAATACCGGATCAGCAATTCTTGTTATAACAGATACCCAGTATTCACGGGAATCAGCATCTAGTGTCTTATCTTCATTTAGAATCATCCCGTGTGTGGGTAAGGAAGACCCTGCTATTCCGATAGCTGGCATTAAGGATATAAAGTCACGCCGCTGCATTAGTCTGTAGTTTATTTTTTTGCTTTTATAAAATATCCATGCTTATAATTGTAGTCAGCTTCACTGAAACCGGCTGATTTCAGAGCATCTGTTATTTGCTCAATTGAATATTTGTTGAAAATATCATTCCTGGCAAATCTTACTTTGGTCAAATCCTCATTTCTGGCCATGTAGAAGCAAAATATACCATCATCTCTGAGCAGCGATCTTACTTTTTCAAATGGTTTCTGAAGATCGTCCCAAAAATATATAACATTTATACAATATATTACGCTAAAATTGATTGTATTGATTTCAGTTTCAATAAAATCACCCAAAAATAAGTGGACCTTGTTATTCTTAATTAATTGGCTGTTCCTCTTTGCGGATCTCCTGAACATTAATTCGGAAAAATCGATTCCATAAATTTCACAGTTTTGAAATCTCTTTGAGATTAATCCAATTCCTATACCCGGTCCATAGCCAATTTCTAATATTTTGTCATTTGGATCAAGTGTCAATTCTTTAATAAGGGTCTTATAGGCTGATCTGTTTCCCAGTATCATAAGATCAGAAACGATTGTGCCCAGAGTTCCGGATGGTTTTCTAAACTGCGAACCAATTCTCCTGAAAATGTCCATAATAATTACTGTTATGAAAAAAGAAATTCAATCTATTTTGACTTAAGAATCCCTGGTGCTGAAAGGTTTAAAGCTTTGTTATCAACAACAAGTAACCAATCTCCGTCAGGTGAAGTAAAATCCTGAAAGCCAACTGTTTTATAAATACCAATAAACAGACTGTTCCCGTTTGAAGGATTATACCACCATGCTTTAGCCTCGGTTCCCGATACTTTTGTCATATCAATTCTTACCTTCCGGCTTGATGGTAAAAAGGCAAAAATGGTTGTCCCGTCGGATGCCCTTGCACATTCCCTCAGCAATAACTGTTATTCCGGGTTATATTGTCACTGGACAAAGCTGTAACCGCCATCATTATGGTGTTGTTAAATTATTGTTTATCATAATGGTATGTATTTAGTGCTTAAGGACCACTGTCTAATTCATTATACTAATTTTTCTCTCCCAACCTTAAATTCTATATATGCTTTTAAACCCGGACCAAGTTATCTTTTTATACATCTGAAACCAATTGTTGAAGCCCTGTCGATTCCCTGATACATGAGAAAATACTTAACATGTGAATCAAATTTCTGATTGCCTCCTGCAATCTGAGCATAAGGTGCGCTGGGTAAATACCACCACGAACTTGGCAGCAGCCAGTCTGAGCATCCGCCTCGAAGGTTAACAAACCTGTTATGGCCATCATTACGTTCACTCTCATTCCATTCGAATACTTCGTTGTAAATGAACTTATCTCCTGATTGTTCAGCAGCCAATTGCCACTGCCATTCGGTTGGCAGCTTCATTCCAGCCCATTCTGCGAATCTCCGTGCATCTTCCAGACTTACATAAACGACCGGTTTGTCTTTGATTTCTGCCGGACAATCATTTCCGTTCCAATGTTTCAGAAAGTTTTCCGGGTAACGGGGTTTGTATTTTGCTTCCTTTAAAAAATGTTCAAACTCGCCATTAGTAACGACTTTTGGCATAATGAAAAAATCTGATAATTGTTCAGTATGTTCGTGAATAATCCGCTGGGCGTCATCTTCAAAAGTCAATAATAAATCATGATTGTTCTTTGCATTGAAGTCTGGGTAGCATCCGCCTTCACGCCAGATATGTTTGCATTTAAAGGTAAATTCACCTCCATTTATTTTAAGGGTAGAAGTCTGAAAATCTGAGGACCGGTTTAAGATATAGTTGAATTTTACCGGCAATTTAATAGATAACTCTTTCAGATAAGCATCTTGTTCAGGTACCGGAATTGTTCTTAAATTTTCTCTCTGCTGGATTCTCAGCAATTCAGATAATTTTTCACTTTGTACTTTTGTTTCAAGTATACAGCTGAAATTAATTATGTTTAATTCAACAAATGATTTTCCGTTTTCTTCTTTTCGGGGTAATTCTTTGCCATTCCATAAATCATAATATGTATTCCCTTCCGGAACTTCAATTTTAATGCTTTTCACAGTGTTTGCCGAATCAACAATATTCCAGATGGATATATCTTTTGCAATCCATTTACTGGCAAATACCCCTTGATAGCCAGTGGGAACAAAAGGTTTCCAATTATCTGAAATATAAACATTTCCGTAAGTTTTCCAGATTGCATTCATTTTTCGAAGCGCTTGCCTGTCGGCTGCATTCCATTTATTCATTGTACCGAAAATGTTTTCCCAAACCTGAATACCCTGTCCATTTATCCAGGCATGAGCCAGGATGGGTTTGCGATTGGTGGCCAGGCGCTCTATAAAATACTGCTTATGTTCAGGCATGATCCACTTTTGATGTGATAAATCGGTATAATTGAATGGTTCTATTTCCTGCCCCCACGAATTTGTCAGAGCATTTGTTCCGATTAAATCTTTAAACTCCGGAAGGAGTTCGGCCGTTAAAGCCACCTTACGATTAAATTTTGCAACTTCCTCTCGGATAGATTTTTCGACTGAAAAAATTGATATATGACCTGTTGAACTGCTCCACGTGTCCAGAAAAATGCCATCAGCGTTGCAACCATCGATAATTTGTGCCAATTCTTTATTGTCATTCATAGGAGGCCGTCGGGTATCCAAATCCCACGGATTATAGGTGATAAACACTTTTATATCATGCCTGTGAAAATCATCAACTACTTTTCTTATTCCACCTAACCCCCCCGGCATCTGATTGAAAAAATCAAATTGATTCTTTTCGTCGATGCCTATATTGGGATAACTGTGCCAGAGAATAACCGATTGAAAACCACCAAATTCATGTTCCATCTTGTCGCAAAAAGCATCAACGGTGTACCGGCCTTTAACAGGATCCCAAAAATCCTGATCCCACATAAATACAAATCCCATTACGAAATTTTGGTGCGAACATGCTAATTCTGGAGGTATTTCCAGGGTATTGTTTTCACTTTGCTGCTTAATATAGTTCTCTATCTTAGTGAGTAATTTAACTCTGTCATCTGTTGAATCAATACTTAAGTGTATGTCTTTCAGATCAATGCTGCCTTCACTATTAATACCAATACAATTTAAGCGGACAATCGGAGATATTGAAAAGCTGTCAGTGGAGAAATGAGGAACCGTGATATTTTTTCTAAAAGTTATCCATTCATTTCCCGGTTTTAATTCTATACTGTCGGTTGCAATCAATTTCCTGCGCACAACGGAACTTGTTTCTTCTCCTTTGCTTTTCAGGTCATAATCGAAATATATTCTCACATTGGCAATTGAATTTTTGATTGATCCCTGAATACTTATATGTTCACTGGGCATGATTTTTAAACTGTACCCATATTTATTAAAATGTATGGCAGAATTGTTTTTTGAAGGAAACTTCCATCGCAGTATAGGTTCTTCTTTACCAATTTTCTTTCGAACTAAATCTCTGTACTTTAGAATTGATTTGTACCATTCTTCCCAATTGCTGTCTGCAGGTTTGGCAATAAATGATTCATTGTGCTTAAAATCCCCGTCATACTCCCATGCAATATCCGACCCCGCTTTTCCAATTGTCCATTGCGAATACGGGAAAGATATTTTTTCTTCCGGCGTTCGGCTGCAACTGCAAAAAAAGAAATGCCCCGAAATAAAAATAATGATTAACAGTTTTATAATGTCCCGATTTCTGTTTCGGCCAGCACGAATCAGTGTCAAGCCAATAAATCCTCCAATAATTCCAAGGAACAAACCCATAAGAGCACCCAGAATAAATAAATGCATAATGGCTCCAGCAAAGGATTGATATGCAAAATAGACGTTCATGCCAGGCGAATTTTCGGTGGCTTTAATATCATTCCATTCTTTAATATTTAACGGATCCATCAATATATATTTCATCCCAAAAACGATAATTATCAGGGTAGAAAGACAGGCAATAGCTCCGCTGGCAACACCGGTCCAGAATCCTGATTTCATACCATTCAGAAATTTATTTGTCTGATAAGCATCCCGGATCGCAGCTATTAGAATTAAAATAGCAATTGTTGCCCAAAAAATATTATCAATATTGTCTCTTAGAGGAAGACCTGGCCGAATAAGGTTGTTGATGCTTATTTCAATGGTCCATAGCAAGCCAAATGCAAGTCCAAGTGCAACATTCCTTTTCTGTAAATCATTTATTATTTTATCTCTAAATATCCAAAGTATCATCAATCCTGCGGTCATTAAAATTACAGATGATAAACAGCCTAATGCTTCAGGTCCGGCTGGCCAGGAGTTAGGCCGATAAAGAAAATAAACTGAAATAACCAAAATAATGCTCAGCAGTAGTGAGAGGCTTAAAATCCTGTTGCTTTTCATTTTAGCAAGGTACTTATTGAGGTTAATAGATAGGAAAGATGTTCCCGGATAATGTGCTTATTATTATCCCGTCTCAGATTTCTATGGTTATTTAGTGGTTTTTACAAATTCAAAATGGTCAACATACAATACTGTGTTTTGTTTTTTCCCGCCAACAATGCTTATAAATGCCGAATCGGCGGAAGAGGACTTTTGTGATATTGGTATTTCAATTTTTTTATAATCAGAAGTTGATGAAATTTCATACCAATTTCCTGTATCAACAATATTATTGCCCTGGAAAAGATCAATATGGATTAGAGCAGTATCCCCAGGGGCGATCACTGATTTTACATATCCTGTCAAATTAGTCGGATGTGAGGAAATTGAAAACTTATTGTTGGAGTAACTGCTGTAGACATTGTTATATATAAGTTTTGCAGCAAATTGTCCGCTATATGCCTCTGTTACTTCTTGTACAATATATGTCTCAAAGGGAGGATCACAGGCCGGGCAGCTGTTTGTATGCCAAAGCAGTAACGCTTGCATGGTATCCCAAAGCTCAAAATCTCCGTTGGGAATTGATATAATTTCCTGAGTTCCAGAGTCTTTTTTACAAGAAAAAATAGCTGACGTAATTAACAGGGCAATAAATAAATTTATTGTTTTCATGGACATTAAATTAAAAACGTATTATAAAATCCTTGTCCCGCTCACCAGACATATGGAATAATCCGATATCGTGTTTTTTTAGAATATTCCACATAACCCTTCAATTCATCTTTTAACATTTTATCTTCCAGATACGTCCTTGTTATTAACAGAATAATCGACAAACATATCGGAATTATGCTCCAAACCGAACCAAAGAGCAATGGAAATCCCAATAATTGAATAATTGAACCCAGATAAGCCGGATGTCTGACAATTTTATACAATCCGGTTTCACAAACAGTATGTTCACGGTTAGTTTGAATCCGGACTGTGCTCGAAAAAAATTTATTTTGTTTTTGAGCAATAAGAAAAAAGAGTTGTCCTGTAATTGTGAGGATAACACCTGCGAGACACAGGCTCCAGTGAAAATCAGGAGACCAGTGAAAACGCCCGGAATCAAGACCGGCAGTGATATACATGCAGATCGTAACCAGGAAAGATAAGCCTAATATAGTTTTATCCCATTTTTTGGCACCCTCTCCAGGCTTTGAACGCTCCTTTAAAAGGTCAGAATCTATCCGTAAAACAGTGGAACTTAATAAAAACATAGCGAGACCTATTATCACATAAATAAGTCCCTGCCAATAAACTATACGGCCGGCACTGATAAATATGACTGCAAAAAATATAAAAGTGCCAATAAAGAGTTTGATCAGATAGCTTGTTTTCATGATTTAAAGCTTAATTAAATGTCAATGCTTTTCACTGATTATTTTCGAGCGGCCCGGACGATTTTCCCGGGCTTTTTAACTCTGATAACAATCGTTTCAGCTATCCTGTCATGAACTGTACGTCTGTTATAATCAATAAAATATTGCAAAAATCCAAAACCGAATTCTAATGATGAAGCATAATAACCTAACGATCTTTCTATTGAATGCCAAAGAGTTAAATGAGTATGACTGGTTGAAACAATTCTAATATTCAATATACGTTTCCCAAATGTATATCCATTTGTAAGACAAGTAATTAATCCAAAATATAAAACAGGAATCAATAATTTAAATATTATTTTTAAATACTCAGGTACATCTAAGTGCATGTCGTTATTTATAGAAGGAATAACATTAATTGGTTTGTCGGAAGTAATTCCAATTTTAAGACCGAAATCTATTAATCCAAAATAGTCAAGTATTGTTCCAAGTAAATATACGATAACTACAAGAGAAAATAAATCAATAAGTAAGGCAAAAAGACGACGGCTAAAATCCGCAAGTTCAAGTCCTTCCAACTGATTAGAATGCATTATTTTGGAAGCATCGTAAAAATGAGGAGCAAAAATATTTTTCATAGATATTTTGTTTTATTTCAGGCATAAATAGTTTCAAGTTCCTTTAACGTTTATGATGCTTATATCCGGTTTTTATATGCTTCCGCCACGTCAGTCACAAGCAGATAATCTGCGTAACGATCGCTATATTATTGATAGATATAAGTTTTTCTGTTCGTTAGACTCTATCGCATATTAAATTTAAGAAAAATCAACGAAACACAAGTGGTTCTGGAGTTTTGTTAACAGGTTATTCCTCGTCTGGTTTTGATATTAAGCATTTCTGATTAAATTTGGGAATAATAAGAAAGTGATTTTTTGAGATCTGTTCTAGCAACCTTAATGATCGGGTAATAAATACTAAAATGAAAAAAATAATACAATTTGGTGAAGATGTAGATGGATATAACATCCCGGTTTTAAATGAGCGAGAGATACGGGCAGCTGCAGGAATACTGTTTTTAGCTACCTTTACCTCATTAATGTTCATCCTTTTTAAAGGGAACTTTGTTCCGATAAAATATATAATAACCCTGTTCCTCACGGACTTTATTATCAGGGTTTTTATTAATCCTAAATTTTCACCTACCCTTGTTATTGCCCGTTTGATTGTTCGAAATCAGACACCTGAATATGTAGGAGCTGCTCAAAAAAAGTTTGCATGGATAATTGGCGTTATATTATCAGCAATTATGTTCGTCTTTTTTATCGTTGTAAATGCGTATAGCCCTATTACAGGCATTACCTGTCTCATTTGTCTTATTTTCTTATTCTTTGAATCGGTATTTGGAATTTGTTTAGGCTGTAAATTTTATCCGCTCTTTTTTAAGGATAAAGTACAGTATTGCCCGGGTGAAGTTTGTGATGTGAAACAAAAACAGGATATTCAAAAAACATCTAAAAGTCAATTATTTATTTTGCTGGCATTTATAGCATTTATCTTTCTTTTAGTCAATATAATGCATGACAGATTCAGTGAAAAGCCCCACGCTTTGTTTGGAAATAGTGGTATTGAGCAAACTAAATAATGGATAGAGATTGATTAATTAATTCATAAAGAGGCACATAGAGCCTATGCTGTCACATAGTCATCTCCACTCAGAACGCTTATTCCATGTGTTAGCGGTTATTTGAATTGAAAAATTTATCAACGGTTTCGCAGAATTCCATGGCATGCTCGATTAAGGTACCATGACCTGAATCAGGTAATATCCAAAGTTCCGCTTTAGGAATATTCTGGAAAATCCGGACTGTATGTTCAATTCTTATTATATCATGATCACCGGATATTATCAGGGAGGGAGTTTGGATTTTCCTTAGTGAAGCCAGACTGATATTCGGCTGTTCCCAATCAAGCATGAATACTTTCCAGGAATTCTTCTCCTCGCTGGTTATTTTTGCCTTGCCTGTCTGAGAATCAAAGTATTTTTTTTCATCTTTCCACAAACCTGGCAATAATGCGGTTGAATCCGGCCATAAGTTTGCGCCTGTTGATGCCAGTCTTCTTATTTTCTCAGGATGTCTCATTGCCAGTTCAAGTGCAATAATCCCCCCGTCGCTCCACCCTATGATGTACGCAGAATCTATTTTCATTTGATCGAGTAAGTAAACTACATCGTCAGCCATCATTTCAAAACTCAGGGAATCGCCGGAATCAACTGATTTGCCATGAGCTCTGCTGTCAAGGGCTATTGTGCGGTACTTTTTTGAAAAATATGGTATTATACCTGACATTGAGGATATACTTCCCCCATTTCCATGAAAAAGCACAAGTGGCTTGCCTGTTCCATATTCTTCAGTATATAGTTTTATGCCTCGTACAGTATAGTATTTTCCGGCTTTAGAATTATTGCCGAATTGATCATTTTGGGCATTAAGTAGATTGCTCAGAAATAAGCAGCAAAATAAAAGGCAGGTTGGCTTCATAGATTATATTTAGAATTTTGTATTGTTAACAATTTCCACTCCAATTGGTTTACATAAAAAATCATTGCAGGCACTTTCTTGTACCGAACACGCTGCAACAGATATTACCAGGTCACAACATGCTTTAAGCACTATATAGTCACCAGGTTTAGAAACCGGGGAGTTTATTTTAATGGCACCCTCACTGTCAACAGCAGTATTCATAAATATATTTAAAGGTGTTTGCAAAGTATCATACAGAATATCATACTTTTCAAATCCCCTTTGTATATTCTCATGACAGGAGGGATGAATATTATAAATTTTATACTGAGTTTCATACATTCTCCGGCTGCACGTTGGATGAATCAAATCATGTCTACCCACCTTATCTTCTGTAATTTCTAAAAGCTTATTATACTTATTGCTGAACAAATAATCTCCAATTCTTAAGTAAATTGAACCATTACAATCCATAGTTACTCCTGAAGAAAAGATCTCGGTATAATCCTGCGAATTTATGGCCATAAAATCAGCAACTTGTTTGCCTTCGATATCAATTATTTTGACAAATTGTCCCTGAGTGACACGAAATGCCTTACCCTGTTGCGGCGGAATTATGAATTTTTGAAGTGTGATCAGACGAGTCATTTTGAAAAATTTGAAAGCAGAAACAAAAACGCAAGAATTACTATAAATCTATTCACTGAACGGCAGTTTATAAGTAATTCTTTATTTATTCATGCATAACAGGCAACTCAATATAGCTAGAATATTGCTGGTTACAATAAATCGTCTCCGTTGCTTTTATAAAATCACTTTCTTTTGCTTCAAAAATATTAGTAACAAACTTCTGGGGGTTACGGTCAATAATGGGGAACCAGGTGCTTTGTACCTGTATCATCAGATGATGACCTTTTAAAAAAGTATGATTGATATTATGCAAGTCAATAATGAATTCTTCTATCTTACCCGGTATAAGAGGTGAGGGTTTCTCAAAACTCTTCCGGAATCGTCCTCTGATAATCTCCATCGCAACAGGCAACTGGAAACCACTCATCTTCAGGCTTGCGGTATTAATATCCGGATATACATCAATAAGCTTTACCACAAAATCCGCATCCGTTCCTGTAGTTGATGCAAAAAGATGAGCTGTCACATCTCCTGTAACGGTAACTTCCTGTTTTAAACTATCCATCAGAAAACTTACAACATCTGGTCTTGTAGTAACAAAACGCTGGTCTTCAACATGCCATGTGTACCATCGGCTGCCTTCACCGTAGGTAGCTTCGATTGGTAATGTCCGATAGGGCACCGGACTGGATGGGTCGCTGATATAACTGACAGAACCTGCGACAGATGTGGGTTTTGTGAAATCAGCTTTATGATCTGCTGCAGCATACAATTTTTTTAACTCAACATTTTTTGGAGGCCATGAGTCATAAGTCATCCATTTATTGCTCCCTGTCTGGAAACAATTGGCTTCAGAAAACTTGCCATCGCCAATGCCTTTGAGCCAGTAATCGAACCATCGCTTTTCAAAAGCCCTGAACCAGGCTGATGTATTGCTTCCAAAGCTTATTTGCCCGAGGCTGTCTGCCTTCTGGCTCTCCCAGCCGCCATGATTCCACGGACCCAGCACAATAAAGTTTCGGTTAAGACTATCTCTCTTTTCCAGCTGCTGATACATAATTTGCGGACCGTTCAGATCTTCCTGGTCGAAGTAACCGCCCACATGCATAATCGGGATCTGTGGATTATGAATATAAGTAAGAGTTGACGATCTTTTCCAGTAATCATCATAGCTGGGATGTTTTGTAAAATCATTCCACGCAGCAAGCCGTCCTTTAAAATATTTTTCGTTTACATTTTTTAAGGAACCTAATTGCAGATACCAGGTGTAGAGATCGTATTGCGGAAAGGGGAAATTGCTGTTAGATAGTTTATCATTCTCAACCAGATAACTGTATTCAAAGCCATAGCTCAAACGAAATGCCCCGTTATGATGAAAATCATCTCCCAGAAACATATCGGCAGGGGAGGCCTGTGGTGAGCTTGCCTTGAGTGCAGGGTGCGGATCAACAGAGGCATCCAAAGCCAGATAACCCGGATACGAAACACCGGAAATGCCAACTTTGCCATTGTTGTTTTTAATATTTTTTATTAACCAGTCAATAGCATCAAAAGCATCAGTACTTTCATCAGTTTTAGTTTTATCAATTAAGTGATATAGCGGCCTGGTCATTTCAAAAGTACCTTCGCTTTTAAATTTGCCACGAATATCCTGGAATACTAAAATGTAACCTTCCTTCGCAATTGATTCAAAATTACCCATTTTATTTACTGATATCGCAGAATCATCAGGGATAGGGATATCAGCACCATAAGGCGTTCGCTGCAATAAAAAAGGATAGGGTTTAATATTCTGCACCGGAGCAACAACGACAGTAAAAAGCTTTATTCCATCTCTCATAGGAATCATGTATGATTTCTTTGTATAAGTTGTAACGGAATCAGGCTGAGCATATATTGTGCTGAAAATAGATACGATCAGCACAACAAAAAGGAAGTTTTTTTTCATTTTGATTTTTATTGATTTGATTGTTTATCCTGAAAACTTTGTTTATTCGCAGTATCAAATATAAGAGATTGTCTCAAATTGACGCTATCGGTAAGGAAGCAAAGGAAAGCGCTGGCAGTTATTGATGTCCGGAAATATAGCTGGGCTAACAGTAAAGCTGGTTCTATGTCCAAACTTTGGAACTCTGAAGAATCCTAGCCATTCGTGAAATGCATTGCTGTTACACCGCACGAGAAGCTTTTGGTAGTCTTATGCATTAATTCAATTCTGCTGTCGAGTCTGGAAAACATTGAAATGCCCTGACCTAAAATAACAGGGTTTACAAAAAGCCAATAATCATCAATAAGATTGTCTTTCATCAGAGCACGAACAACAGACGGGCTTCCAAAAATTAAAATGTCCTTTCCATTTTTTTGTTTTAGTCCCTTAACCTGTTGTATGATGTCGCCACCAATAAAGATCGTTTTACCAGCATTTTGTCCTGTCATTGTGTTTGAAAGCACAATTTTATCTATTGAGTTATACCATAACGAATGGTCCTTGTCATGTCTGGTTGCATTAGGTTTATCAGCCGCTGAAGGCCAATAACTGTCCATCATCTTCCATGTTGTTCGTCCATACAGGCCAGTGTCGGCATTATCAGTAAATGTTTTTACAAAATCGAACATTTTGTCGTCAAATTTAATCCAGTCCATTTCACCCTTAAGTCCGGCAACAAAACCGTCAAGTGTTACGTGCATTGATACTTTTATTCTTTTCATTTTGATATGATATTTAGTGTAAGATAATTTTCATGTTTTTTTACAGTTTTCTTAAAACCTTTGATTGCTTTGTGATGTATCTCTGACATTCCAAGATAAAGTCAGATTTTAGCAATTTGTTTATACCAGCCATTTAATTAGTTACTTGAAGCAAATGGTGCTTCTTAAACTCTTGCCGGATTAAATTCCCTAATTTGATAATGCTGTCCTGGTCAGATTTTCGATAACTGCCTGTAACATCGGGTGCTGTTGAAAGCAAAATATTACTGCCGCCGTGCTCAAAATTCTGTTTAATATATTTATACAGACTGTCAACCGGATAGAAATGACTGTCTGGATAGGTAAACCAAACGGAGCCTTTCATGAGTCCGTTTCCAAGTGTGCGCGTATCACAACGCTGAGATGTAATTTCATATTCAAAAGGTAAATAATAAGTAGCATGCTTCACCTGGCGCATGGCATTATGTCCTGCGACAGGAGGAATTCGATCTTCTCCATTAAGAATATCAGTCGGAAAATAAGTAATTTTTGTACCATCCTGTACATGTTGATTGAAATGTACCAATGCTTTGGGTGATTTAGATTTCAATAAATTATAGATCTCCTGAGTGGAAAGGGTTGTATCCGCCCAACACTGCATATCCATCCAAAATTCGTATATCTCGCCGTAATTCTCTGCCAGTTCGGTTAATTGAGCCAAAATAATTTCTTTGGGACTTCGTCCTTTTAATTCTTCTTTTATTAGAGGATTC
>Ga0302321_100004057_pt1 | contig 12616 bp, 9 predicted proteins | sample Fen_T0_1_FD_202505 | JGI IMG/M metagenome (GOLD analysis project Ga0302321, IMG submission 202505) | Peat permafrost microbial communities from Stordalen Mire near Abisko, Sweden - Fen_T0_1 | ecosystem: Environmental > Terrestrial > Soil > Wetlands > Permafrost | place: Sweden: Abisko...
ACCATACCGAGCGTGGGCGGAAAGCCAATCAGCGAAAGGATGAAAATTGTCATTGCGGCAGCGAGAGCAGGATGTTTCTTGGCGAGACCTGAGTAGTCGTTCAACGTCAAGCCTTTGCCGGCTTTGGTTTCGAGAGCAATCACCACACCCCAGGCACCAAAGTTGGTTACAACGTAAGAGACAAGATAGAACAGTCCAGCTGCGATCGAAACGTTGCGCACAGCGGGGTTGCCATACGGCACGAATGCCATGAGGATATAACCTGCATGTGCGATGCTGGAATATGCCAACATACGTTTGATGTCTGTTTGCGAGATGGCGATGACGTTACCAACGATCATCGTCAATGCAGAGAGCACCCAGAGCACGCCAGTCATATCAGTAGCGATAGAGGGGAATGCAGTAGCAAACACACGCAGCAAAGCCGCGAAGCCCGCGATCTTCGCACCCGAGGACATGAACGCAGTCACAGAAGTTGGTGCACCTTGATACACATCCGGAGTCCACATGTGGAAGGGCACGGCTGCCACTTTGAAGCCAAAACCTATCAGCAAAAGAGCAGCTCCAATGGTCAGGAGCAGGCTTGAGGTCCCAGAAGAAGCGAATGCAACGATAGCGGCGAGACTCGTTGAACCAGTCGCGCCAAAGATCAGGGCGATGCCGTAGACGACAAATCCAGTAGAGAAAGCACCGAGCAGGAAGTACTTCATGCCTGCTTCTTCTGATTCAACTTTGGGGAGTGCAAATGCAGCCAACACATATAATGGAATGGAGAGCAATTCAAGCGCAAGGAAGATCATGATGAGGTCGGTAGCTTGTGCCATGAGCATCATGCCGGTGACGCTGAAAAGCAGGAGGGTGTAATATTCGCCGCGTTCAATGCCCATCCGTTTGACATAACCATAAGCAAGCGCAACGCCAAGCAAACCACTAATAAGCAACAGCGCATTGACGAAGGTTGAGAAGCCATCGAGCACAACCATGTTATTGAATGCCGAACGTTCAATGCCGACCTGCGCAAGAGTAAAACCAAGTGTGATCGCCAGCCCCAATGCGGCGAGCAAGGCTGTGATGCCTTTGCGGCCCTTCGGAATGAAGAGGTCAACCAGCAAGAGCACACACGCCCAGGCAGTGAGGATGGTGTAGGGAAGAATGGTTTGGAAGTCGAGTTGATTCATAAATTGCTTTCAGCAATCAGCGTTTAGCAAAAGGCTAAACACTAACAGCTTTAGTGAATGGGCAACATCGCCACGAGGTTATTTACCGCAGGCGCCATCAAGTTGAAGAACGGCGCGGGATAGAGACCGATCCAGAAAATAAAGATGAGCAGAGGGATAATGGTGATGAGCTCACGGGCATTCAGATCGCGCAGAGCATGTCCGTGTTTCTTCACTTCTTCCACGATCGAACCTTCCGGTCCGAGGAACATCTTTTGGAACATGTAGAGGATATAGACAGCCGCCATAATGACGCCGAGCGCAGAGATCGCAGCATACCAGGGGCTGCCAATCGCTTTGGAACCAAACGCACCCAGCAAAATGGTGAACTCACCCACGAAGCCATTGAGACCGGGCAACCCCATTGATGACAATGCGACGATCAGCATGATCGAACCGAAAATCGGAGTGATCTTCCACAAGCCGCCATAGACTTTGATCTCGCGCGTGTGCGTCTGTTCATAGATCATACCGACCAGCAAGAACAAGGCACCTGTGCTGAGACCGTGATTGATCATTTGCAAGATCGCACCGGCAACACCCTGTGGGTTCATCGCGAACAAACCAAGCATGACAAAGCCCAAGTGACTGACGGAGGAATAAGCAACCAATTTCTTGACATCTTTTTGAGCATACGAAACTGCCGCACCATAAATAATACCGATGGTCGCGAAGAGCGCGATCCACGGAGCGGCTTTGACGGAAGCATCAGGGAACAATGCAAGATTGAAGCGCAGGAAACCATAGGTACCCATCTTCAACAAGACACCTGCCAAGATGACAGAGCCAGCAGTCGGTGCTTCGACGTGGGCATCGGGCAACCACGAGTGTAGGGGCCACATCGGAACTTTGATGGCAAATGCGGCGGTGAATGCGAGGAACAACCACCACTGAATATTGGCAGGGATATTACGCAGTGCAATCAAGTCTGGCACGGAGAAAGTCTTTCCATTAATACCGAGCCACAAGATGGCAAGCAACATCAAGATGGAACCAGCCATGGTATACAGGAAGAACTTCACCGCGGCATAAATGCGGCGCGGTCCGCCGAAGATACCGATCAGGAAGTACATTGGTACGAGTGTGAATTCCCAGAAGATATAGAACAGGAACAGGTCCTGCGCAAGGAAAACGCCCAGCATGCCCACTTCCAAAAGCAGGAAGAAGATCATGAAATCCTTGACACGCTCTTCCACAGCCGTCCACGTGGAAAGGATCGAGATCGGCGTCAGGAACGCGGTGAGCAAGACCAGCAAAATGCTCAAGCCATCAATACCAAGATGATATTGAATGTTCCAGTCAGCCACAGTGATCCAGTTATATTTGGCGACCAGTTGCAGGTTCACGTTCGAAGCGTCGAACATCGTCAGCACCCAAAGTGAAATGCCAAACGTGATCAACGTTATGATGAGCGTGGTCCAGCGCAGGGCATTCTTCCTATCGCCCGGAATGAACAACAAGATCAAGATGCCCACGAACGGGAAGAATGTTAGCAGAGTAAGCGGTTGTAAAAGAAATTCCATGTTCTATCCTCGAATGCAAAATCGTCGCAAATCCAACTTTTGATTACGACCTTTGACTACTTCAGTATGAGATATCCTAAAATCAACACGACGCCCAACAATACGGATAGCGCATACGAGCGCACGAATCCGTTCTGGACCTTGCGGAGGGTCGCTGAAAAAGATTGCGTTACGTCGCCCAACCAATTGGCAAAGGCATCAATGCCCTTTTGATCGGCGTAATCATTGAGGGCGATGTTGCTAACCCAGTTATACGTTCCGGCAATGACGGTCTCATGCACAAAGTCATGCCAGAATTGCCAGTCAATCACATCAGCAAGGAAATAAGAGATTTTGGTATATGGCGTGAGAATAATGAATTGATAAATCTCATCCACATACCATTTGTTTTCCATACCAGTGAAGATCAATCCAAGCGGTTTCTTCAGCGGATCGATCTGCCCCGCTTTGAGCGGATTGCGTCCGTAGATCAGCCAGGAGAAATAAATCGCGAGTAACGCGAGGACAGTGGAGATACCAGCGACTTGTAAATTAAGCAGAGAAGCTTCCACTTCACCGAGGGTGTGTCCCAACCAATTGGTTAAGTTATGGAAACCTTCAAAGGGCAGATTGAGCGCGCCGCCGAGTAACGATAAAGCAGCCAATACCATCAATGGCACCGTCATCACTCTTGGGCTCTCTTCAGCATGTGCGGCGGCTTCATGCCGAGCCTCACCGAAGAAGACCATCCAAATTTGACGTCCCATATAAAACGCTGTGAAGAATGCGGCAATGGTCAACAACCAATAAACAAATGGAAAATTCTTGCTCGCATCCAAAAGAATTTCATCTTTAGACCAGAATCCCGCGAACGGAACAATTCCCGCCAGCGCAAGCGTTCCGATCATATATAGCCAGAACGTAACCGGCATGGTCTTGCGCAGTCCGCCCATGTTGCGCATATCACCGGGGTCGAAGACTTCATGATGTTCTTCTTCGTGATGTTCTTCTTTTTTATTCTTTTTCTTGCCTTTGCCATGGTCATCATGATGCGCGTGCGCAAGATGATGATGTCCACGTTCAAGTCCAAGAATGACTGAGCCAGCAGAAAGGAATAACAAAGCTTTAAAGAACGCATGTGTAATAAGATGGAACATCCCAGCCACATATGCACCCATACCCACTGCTGCGACCATGAAGCCGAGTTGTGAGATGGTGGAATAAGCTAAAACTTTTTTGATATCGTATTGACCAGCGGCGATCGTCGCGGCGAAGAGCGCAGTCAATGCGCCAACAGTCGCAACAATAGTTTGCGCCTCGGGCACAGACGAATACAACGGCGCCGAACGTGTGACGAGATACACGCCTGCGGTCACCATCGTTGCAGCATGTATCAACGCTGAAACAGGTGTCGGACCTGCCATCGCATCTGGTAACCAAACATATAATGGAAGTTGAGCCGATTTTCCAGCCACACCGACCAACATGAAGAGCGTAATCGCAACAATGGTCGCGGGCGCAATGGCATGAACCTGCTTGAAGACTTCATCGAATTGAAAACTGCCGAAAGCATAGAACATGATGAAGCCCGCGATCAGAAAACCAAAATCGCCGACGCGATTGGTGATGAAGGCTTTTTTCGCAGCATTCGAATTCGCCCACGATGGCCGCGCAAGCGTATCCATCTCATACCAGAAGCCGATCAGCAGGAAGGAGCAAAGTCCCACGCCTTCCCAACCGACGAACAGCATCAAATACGAATCGCCACTGACGAGGATCATCATCATGGCGATGAACAGGTTGAGGAAAATGAAGAAGCGGCGGAACCGACCCACGTCATTTTTGAAGCGCACGTCTTCGTGCATATATCCAATGGCGTAGATGTGGATGAGTGTCCCAACGCCTGAGACCACCAACATCATCGTGGCGGATAACGAGTCAACGCGGAAGGTCCAATCAAGATTGAGCGTGCCGATGTGAATCCACTCGGCAAGTTTCCAGCGCAGCATTTCGCCATTTGAAGCGGATACTGACCAGGCAAGCAATACCGACACGACAAACGCCGCGCCCGATGCCAGGCTTGCGACTGCGCCGATCATATTTTCGCTGAACCTGCGACCAAAGATCATGTTGATCAGCAAGCCAATGACCGGGAAGAACACGAGCCAGGGGGCGAGAAATAAAAATCCTGTATTTACTGATTCGCTTAACAACATACCTATCCCTTCAAACTGCTGATCTGGTCCACATCAATGCTATGCTTGGACTTAAAGATCTCGACGATCAACGCGAGCCCAACAGCGACCTCGGCTGCAGCGACGGCGATGACGAAGAAGACAAATATCTGTCCACTGAAAGATTTGATGGCACTACTAAAGGCCACGATCGCAAGGTTGGACGAATTCAACATCAACTCAATAGACATGAAAATGATGAGTGCATTGCGGCGAATGAGCACACCGGTCACGCCAATGGTGAACAGGATCGCCGAAAGAATAATGTAATAGTCAACAGGGACCATTATTTCTGTCCCCCTTTCTCTTTTTTGGTCAGGGTAATGGCACCAACCATGGCAACCAACAACAAAATGGAGGTCACTTCAAAAGGCAAAAGGTATTGATTGAATAATACCAACCCCATTTGACGGAGATTTTCCATGCTATTGGCTGCATCTGCAGGAGCGAGAATATCACCAACCGGGCGGGCTTTCGTCACCAGCAGGAAGGTGGACTCGGCGGCAAGCACAACTGCCAGTGCAATCGCGAGCGGTTTCTGCCAAGGCAATACATCTGTTTTCGGGAGCGCATCGGCGCCGAGCAACATAATCACAAACAGGAACAAGACCATGATCGCACCGGCATAGACCGTGATCTGTGACATGGCGATGAAGGGCGCGCCCAACAGTAGATAGAAGACTGCCACGGTAACGAAATTCAACACGAGGAACAAGGCCGAGTAAATTGCGTTGCGGCTCAACAACATACCAAGTGCGGTGGCAATGGCAACAAGGGCGAGAACGAGGAAGAGGGCTAAATCAAGGGTCATAAATAATCCATTTACGATTTACGGTTGATGATTAATCAACAGGATCTTTCATTTCAGGGACTGACCGTTTGTATACGTTGGGTTCCACCTTGCGCGGCGTGGTCATATCAACGGTTGGAACGGATTCAAGCAAACTTTCCTTGGTATAGATGGCAGAGCGGCGGTCATAGAAGGAGAGTTCATAGTTATCGCCCAACACGATCGCCTCAGTGGGACAGGCATCTTCGCAAAAGCCGCAATAGATACAGCGGAGCATATTGATTTCGTAGGTCGAAGCATACCGTTCGCCAGGTGAGAAGCGTTTTTCATCCGTGTTTTCGGAAGCTTCAACGAAGATCGCATCCGCCGGGCAGGCAGCTGCGCACAGCGAACAACCAATACATTTTTCGAGACCGTTATCATAACGCTTCAAGACGTGCCGGCCACGGAAACGCGGACGAACTTCGCGCTTCTGTTCAGGATATTGAAACGTAACAGGTTTTTCGAAGATGATCTTCCCGGACGTCAAAAGTCCGCGGATCAATTCAACAACCGGTTCAAAGACGCTCATTTTACTTTTCTCCTCAACTCACGATAAACCATCACAACAGTAAATAAGCCAGCCAATATTGAAACAACCGGAATACCAAGATAATAGTACAAGTCATTATGAAGTTCCTGCTGAAGGATAATTCCAAGTGCAGTGATGAACGTGATCGCCAATGCTAAGGGAAGCATGATTTTCCAACCGAACGACATCAAACGGTCATAACGGATGCGGGGCCAGGTAGCACGTACCCAGATCATGACAAAGAGCAAAACGATCACCTTGATAAGCAAATAAACGGGTCCAAGCAATGGATATTGATCCACGAACGGACCAAGAAAACCACCGAAATACAGCGTTGCCAAGATCGCACAAACCACAATCATCTTCTGGTATTCCGCCATGAAAAACAGGGCGAACTTCATGCCTGAATATTCGCTATGATAACCTGCGGTCAATTCCTGTTCGGCTTCAGGCATATCGAATGGCGCACGGTTCACTTCAGCGAGGGTGGCGATCCAAAAAATGATCGCGCCCACCGGTTGAACCACCACAAACCACAAATTCTTTTGTGCACCAACAATATCCATCATGCTCATCGAATTCGCCAGCACGATCGAAGTCGCAAACGAAAGACCAAGCGCCAATTCATACGAAATCATCTGCGCCGATGAGCGCAAGCCGCCGAGCATCGCATATTTATTATTCGATGACCAACCCGCCAGCACAATACCATACACCGCAATCGAAGCGATGGACATGATATACAACACACCCACATTTAAATCCGCGACCCGCAATGTGATCGTACGACCAAAAGCATTGAATGCAGTGCCCCACGGAACAACCGCTGCGATAATGATCGAAGGCACCAAGGTAATGACAGGCGCCCAGAAGAAAACGATCTTATCCGCTTTGCCAGGAGTTAATTCTTCTTTGAAGATCAACTTCACCGCATCGGCGATGGGCTGAAGCAAACCCTGCGGGCCTGCGCGGTTCGGTCCGATACGCGCCTGCATACGAGCCAGAGCGCGGCGTTCGTACCACGTCAAATATGCAAAGCCTGTCAACAACGCCAGCGTCACCACCAGCGCCTTGATCAACCATTCGAGCCAGAGAGTCCAATCCGATAACATCATTTCACCTTCACCGCAACAGGTTCATGGATCGCAATGCCCATACTGCGCGGCACCAATGCGACGCCCACCGAAATCGTATCATCCAACTTCACAACTGCCTCGCCGCTCACGCCGTTGAAACTGACATTCACCATCTGCCCCGCCGCCACACCTAAATTCTGTGCAGCATCAGGATGCAATGAAATGCTCGCCTCGCCCACGCGCTGATCAAGTAACTCAGCAGATACGATGGTCGTACCGCGGTCATATAATTTTGTGACAGGTACAGCCAGCAATTCATTTTCTTTGGGCCGAGGAGCCGCTTCTTTCTGAACCCGGGGTATGTTCAATTTTTCCCCGCGTCCTGCCGCCGCTGATAAATGTACGCCCATACCCTGCTTGTTCTCATAGGTCGTGCCACCGTAATACAAATCACTACGCCCAACGATGGGCCACTGTTCTTTGACTTCCGCCAGTCTGGCATAAGTCAAACCTTCGAACGATTTCACCGACTCAGACAGAATATCGAACACCGCTGAAACCGATGTACCTTCCAACACCACGCCCATGTGGCGTGCGATCTGTGAAGTGATGGAAAAATCAGGTTTGGCATCACCAGTCACTGGCACAGCAGGATAGAAGCGTTGCACGCGGCGTTCACCGGAAGTGAGCGTACCTTCACGTTCAGTAAATGCTTGGGCGGGAAGAACCACATCCGCAATTTCGGTTGTGGCAGTTTCGATCACATCCTGCACCGCAACAAATTCTGCACCTTCAAGCGCTTTTGCCAATTTGGGATCATCTGCAACTGGGTCAACGCCAACGATATAAACAGATTTACCTTTAAGGGCTTTGGCTAAATCTTCTTCTACATTGAAACCAATTTCCCACGCGCCCTGGTCGTTCGCGCGTTCCCACACACCGATGAGTCCATTATTGGGTTTGCCAATGTGTTCAGTTTCTTGCAATAATTTTGCACAGGCTGAAGCAACGCTCGCCGAACCGGTAATACCAAGTCCTTCACTGCCATAAAGAATGACAGCGTTATCGGCTTTCAAGAATGCGTCGCTAATCTTGCTCTTCTTGCCCAGTTCATTAACAGTCTTGGCTTCATCACCATAGGCATAACGCACAACGAACGAAGCATATCTATCAAGTTTGGTCTCACGCGGATTCAACACGATCAACGTCGCGCCGCGTTCGGCAGCTTGCTTCACACGCAAGTACCAGATCGGCGCCTCTTGATATAGATCAGAGGCAACCACAACGATCGCTGTGCCTGCGCCCATATTCGCAAAGTTCGTGCCTGCGCCAACACCCACCAGCGAAGTCAATTCACCGCCAGCCATATTTGAATACAAATACGCTTTGCCTTCGGAATGGTCAGAGAGAGTCTTTAGATTGAATAAGTCTTCATTGGAGAGTCTGCCTGAAGCCAGAATAACAAAATCTTTTTTGGCTTTGAGGAAATTATCTGCGGCAAGTTTGGTGGCGGCATCCCATGAGGCGCGCGCCAACTTCTTATCCTTGCGGACTTGTGGCTTGGTGAGGCGCTTCTTGCTTTCGGTATAGTGATACGCAAAGCGACCTTTATCGCACAACCAAATTTCGTTCACTTCTTCGTTCTGTCTTGGCATCACACGCTTGACAACTACATCGCCACCAGACTTTGCTTCACGGCGTGTGTTCAAGGTAGTGTTACAACCCACCGGGCATTGCGTACAGATCGAAGCTTGCGCATCCAATTCCCACGGGCGTGCGCCAAAGCGGAAGTCTGCCGTGGTCAATGCGCCGACAGGGCAAATATCAGAGGTATTGCCCGAGAAAACCGAATCAAACCCAGGATCCGATAAAGAAACGATTTGCGTGGAGCGTCCGCGTTCATCGAAACCAATGACAGAGTCGCCAGCGATGTCCGATTGAAAACGAATACAACGTGCACACTGGATACAACGTTCACGGTCAAGATAAATTAATTCACCGAGTGGAACCATTTTATCAAGATGCAATTTCTCATCATAGATGAAGCGGCTCTTACCAGGACCATGCGCCATGGTTAGATTCTGCAACGGGCATTCGCCGCCCTTATCGCAGATCGGACAATCTAGTGGGTGCGAAGTGAGCAATAACTCAACAGTGCTTTTTTGCCCATCGGTTGCCTTCTCAGATTGCGTGAGGACTACCATGCCTTCTTCAACCTTGTTGGTACAAGCTGTTTCGAGCTTGGGCATGAATTGGATCTTCGGTGTGCCGTTCTCCATCACAAATTGGCCGGTGGCACGGTCGCGCATCGGACGACCGATCTCCACGAGGCACATGCGACACATACCGACCGGCTCAAGTTTTGGATGATGACAAAAGACGGGGATATCAATGCCGGCCATCTTGGCAGCATCAGCTACACCAATTCCTTCAGGAACGGTTACTTGTTTTCCATCAATCGTAAGCGTGACTTGTTTACTCATTATGCATTCACCGCTTTATCAAAATCTTTTCTAAATCTTTCAATACCTGTAACAACTGCCATGGTTGAAAATTCGCCCAAGGCACACAAGCACTTGCCCTGCATTTGTTTGGCGACATTGAGGAGCAGATCCACATCGGCAGTTGTACCTGTACCGTGATGAATACGTTCCGTAAGATTGGACATCCAATATGTGCCTTCGCGACAGGTTGTGCATTTGCCGCACGATTCATGTTTGAAGAAGTGGACGGTTTTGTTGACGAGCCAATCCATCGAAACGGTGTCATCGATCACGATCACAGAAGCAGACCCGAGGTCCGCTTTGAGCGTACGGACAGTGGCATAGTCCATTGGTGTATCGAGAATTTTTTCATCATCCACCAGGATGAGCGATGATGATGCACCCGCTGGCATGATGGCTTTGACCGAACGCGAGTCCTGCACGCCGCCGCCATAGGTGTAAATAAGTTCACGGAAGGTTGTACCAAAAGGCAATTCGTAATTGCCAGGCTTACGCACACGACCAGAGAGCGAAAAGATCTTTACGCCCGCGCTATCGGCTGTGCCGATAGCCTTGTACCAGTCCGCGCCGTTGGCAAGGATCATGGGGACGTTAGTAAAAGTTTCCACATTGTTGATGATGGTCGGCTTGCCATACAAACCCACTGAAGGCGGGAACGGTGGACGTACACGTGGCTGTCCACGTTTGCCTTCAAGTGATTCGAGTAGTGCCGTCTCTTCGCCACAGATGTATGCGCCTGCGCCAAGATGCGTGAAAATTTTGAGGGAATAATCGGTACCAAAGAGCTTCTCACCGAGATAACCTTCGGCTTCCATCTCCGCGATCTTCTCATCGAGGAAGGCAGCTACCTGCCAGAACTCTCCGCGCAAATAAATATACGCGGCAGTCGCGCCGACTGCATATGAAGCCAGCGCAAGTCCCTCAAGAAATTGGAAGGGATTACTTTCCATGATCTCGCGATCTTTGAATGTACCCGGCTCAGACTCATCTGCATTTGCCACTACATAATGGGGCCAGTTCTTATTATCAATGAAGGACCACTTCATACCGGTCGGGAAGCCCGCGCCTCCGCGGCCGCGCAGACCTGAGTTCTTGACCACATCGGTCACTTCATTGGGTTTCATCTTGGTAACCGCATTTTTGAATGCGACAAGTCCACCATTCTTTTTATAGACATTGAGCTTGTTGATATCAGGGATATCGCGATGACGCAAAAGAATGTGTTCCATTATTCCACCCCTTTGCCGGATTTCTTCAGAATAGAAATTAATTCCATGGTTCGATCAACAGTCATATTCTCGTGATATTTGATGCCATCTGGTCCCTGCGTTTGGAACATGGGTGCCTTATCACATGCCGCAAGACAAGTCACCGCTTCGAGCGTCACAAAACCATCTTCAGTGGTCTCACCAACCTTGATACCAAGATTGCCACACAACGAATCCATGAATTGTTCCGCGCCACGCAAAGCACAAGGCAGATCTGTGCAGACTTGCATCCGATACTTGCCGGCTTTTTTATCGTGGTACAGCGTATAAAAACCAACGATGGCGGCAACATCTGTTTCGGTGATGTCAACGATCTTTGCAATATCCTGCATCGCCTCTTTGTTGACATAACCTTCTTCACGCTGAGCAAGGAACAACAGTGGCATGACCGCCGAGCGCTTATTCTCAGCCGGATATTTGGAAAGGATCTGCTTTACTTCTTTCGGGTATTTCTTTACGAGACTCATCGGTCAATATCTCCGAGCACAATATCAATAGAGGCAAGGATCGCCACAAGGTCAGCCACAAGGGTGCCTTGTGTGATCTTGTTGATCACAGAAAGATTATCAAAAGAAGGCGTACGCAAATGGACGCGATATGGCTTGGGTCCGCCATCGCCTTCGAGATAGATGCCTAATTCACCACGCGGCGATTCGATCGCGCTATAAATGGAAGCTTTTGGCGCAGGGAAGCCCTCGGTCCACAACTTGAAGTGATGAATGAGCGACTCCATGCTGACGCCGATCTCTGAACGCGGCGGCTGGACAAACTTACGATTGTCACTGCGCACGGGACCCATCGGTAATTTGTTCAACGCCTGCTCAATGATCTTCATTGACTCGCGCAACTCTTCAATGCGGACGATATAACGCGCAAACGTATCGCCTTCCGTGCGGGTCGGTATATTGAACTCGTATTGTTCATAACCGCTATACGGACGCGCTTTGCGTAGATCCCAACTCACGCCGCTGGCGCGCAGGTTTGGTCCGGTCACACCATGTTGCAGGGCAGTTGCCGCATCTAGAATACCGATACCAACCAAACGGTCAATAAAGATCGGATTTTTCGTCAGCAATGCTTCGTATTCATCCACGCGCTTCGGGAAAATTTTCAAGAAGTTGCGGACAGCCGCTTCAAATTCAACCGGCACGTCACGCCAAATTCCGCCGGGACGAATGAAGGTCGTCATCATACGCTGACCTGAACAAAGTTCGAGAATATCCAGGATCATTTCGCGTTCACGGAAACAATAAAGGAAAACCGACATCGCAGCCAGATCAAGGCCAAAGGCGCCGAGCCAAACCAAATGGGAAGCGATGCGTTGCAATTCGGTCAAGATCACGCGAATGGCTTGCGCGCGCACTGGCACATCCAAATCAACGAGCTTCTCCACCGCTATACAATACGAAAGATTGTTGCCAGTGGTATTCATATAATCGAGGCGGTCGGTCATC
>Ga0302321_100004058_pt1 | contig 12614 bp, 8 predicted proteins | sample Fen_T0_1_FD_202505 | JGI IMG/M metagenome (GOLD analysis project Ga0302321, IMG submission 202505) | Peat permafrost microbial communities from Stordalen Mire near Abisko, Sweden - Fen_T0_1 | ecosystem: Environmental > Terrestrial > Soil > Wetlands > Permafrost | place: Sweden: Abisko...
TCGCGGGAAGTCCCACTGTGGCCGGGTATCGATGAACGGGCAGGATACGGCAGTTCGACCGTGGGTCACGTGACCAGGCGAGCGCCATCACCTGACTGGCTGGATGGTTGGATGGGCCTCGTGAGAAAACCCGATACGTCAGTGGTCATCGTGGGTGGTGGCCCAGGTGGATACGAGGCGGCGCTGGTCGCCGCCCATCTCGGGGCGGCCGTCACCGTGGTCGACCGCGACGGCCTTGGCGGCGCCGCCGTCCTCACGGACTGTGTACCGAGCAAGACTCTGATCTCGACGTCGCACTCACTCTCACGCATCGAGGTGGCGGGTGGGCTGGGCGTCCGCTTCGAGGGCGACGAGAGCGGACATGAGGCCGTGGCGGACCTGGGGGCTGTCAACGAGCGCATCCTCGAGCTGGCCGCCGCCCAGAGCCGCGATATCCAGGAGCGGCTGGAAACTGTTGGCGTGCGGGTATGCCGCGGTGTCGGGCGGCTGGTGTCACCGGCGAAGGTGTCCGTCGACCTCGTTTCGGGGACCACGCAGGAGCTGGATGCGGACGTCGTGCTGGTCGCGACCGGCGCCACCCCTCGCGTCATGGAGTCGGCCAGGCCCGACGGGGAACGGATCCTGACCTGGCAGCAGCTGTACACGCTCTCAGAGATCCCGAAGCGGCTCATCGTCGTCGGCTCGGGGGTGACCGGGGCAGAGCTCGCAGACGCTTACCTCGGTCTGGGCAGCGAGGTCGTCCTGGTCTCCTCGCGTGACCGGGTGCTTCCGGGTGAGGATGCCGATGCTGCGACCGTGATCGAGGACGTCTTTCGCCGGCGCGGAATGCAGGTGATGGACAGCTCGCGTGCGGCCGGCGCCCAACGGGTGGGCGATGTCGTGGTCGTCAGGTTGGAGGATGGCCGGGAGATCACCGGCTCGCATGTGCTGCTTGCGGTGGGCTCGATCCCGCAGACCCGGGACATGGGACTGGTGGAGGCGGGCGTGGCGCTCACCGACTCCGGACATATCCGGGTCGACCGTGTCTCGCGCACCTCCGTCAGGGGCGTCTATGCGGCAGGCGACTGCACGGGGGTCCTGCCCCTGGCATCCGTGGCCGCAATGCAGGGTCGCATTGCGATGTCGCACGCACTGGGGGACACGGTGGCTCCCCTCCAGCTGCGGGTCGTCAGTGCCAACATCTTCACCGACCCCGAGATCTCGACCGTCGGATACTCCCAGAACGACATCGACGAGGGGCGGATCGATGCCCGAGCGGTCATGCTGCCACTGTCGACCAACCCCCGGGCGAAGATGCAGAACGCACAGGACGGGTTCGTCAAGCTCTTCGCGGCCACCGGCAGCGACCAGATCGTTGGTGGTGTTGTCGTGGCCCCGCACGCCTCCGAGCTGATCTTCCCGGTCGCCCTCGCGGTCCAGCACCGGCTCACGGTGGATCAGATGGCCAACACGACCACGATCTATCCGTCGCTGTCAGGCTCGATTGCCGAGGCTGCCCGGCGCCTGCACTCCAGTGACTAGTCGCTGGGCGGCCAACGGCTGGGTGTCACCAACCTGATGGCCGAGCAAAGCTGGTCCTTGATCTCTACTGGTCCTTGATCTCTACTAGATGATCAATTCCAAGGGGTCAGTGATCGTAGGCCAGGAGTGATCGTCTGACGGGTTGGCCGGTGCGGTCGTTGTGCCAGATCGCTGTGGTCATCGCCAACAGGCGTTGTAGGACCCGGACGAGGACTCCCTGCGGGGTGTGGCCTCCGTGCTGTTCGAGGTTGAGCTGGCCTTTGAGGGTGTCGAAGATCGACTCGACGGTTTGGCGAAGCGGTTTGAAGAACCGGCCACCGGCTCGTTCGGGTTCGCCCTTTCGGGCACGGCGCAGCAGCTGGATACCCTGATCGGCGATAGTGGCCTCGAAGTCGCGGCCGAAGTAGTTCTTGTCTGCGAGCAGGATCTGTCCGGGCCTGGACGCTGCCAGGGTGGGGTCATCGTGGAGCAGGTCGAGCAGGACTTGACGTTCGTCGGCTTTGGCGCCGGTGAGCGCGTACCCGATGGGCAGGCCATGCAGGGTCGCGACCATGTGCAGGCGCAGGCCCCAGAAGAAGCGGGAGTGGCTTGCGCAGTATCCGTATTCGGCCCAACCGGCCAGGTCTGAGCGTTTGACTGTCTCACGGGAACGAGAGCACTCCACCGGTGTGGAGTCGACGACCCAGACATCATCGGACCAGACGCTGGTGTCGCGGGCCAAGGCGCCGATCAACCAGTTCAGCGTGCAGGCCAGTCGGCGCAGCCGCTTGTTGTAACCCGGCTGCTTGGGCAGGTACGGGAACAGGTGGCGCAGGTGCTCGCGGGCGAACCGCAACCACCGGGCTTCACTGGTGAATCCCAGCAGTGCCTGTATCACCGCCAACGTCACCATCTCGGCGTCGGAAATCATCGGGGCGATACCCACCTTGGGGCGCCACGGAATCCGATGCGGGTTGTCCTTGAGCAAGTCATCGGTACGGACATACAGTGCGGTTGCAAGGGTGTCCAGGTCAGCGTCCACGAAGGGCCTCCGGGTTCAGCGTTGGTAAGAGAACGCTGATTCTGGGCACCCTTCAAGCATTGCGGAGCACGACACCCCAGCCGTACCCCTTGGAATTAGTCATCTAGTCCTTGATCTCTACTAGTCCTTGATCTCTGCGAGGACGAGTCCGTTGGCCACGGTCAGGCCCACGGTGGCCGTCAGACCGGTGATGGTCCCGGCCTTGTGGGCGTTGATCGGTTGTTCCATCTTCATGGCCTCCAGGACGACCACGAGGTCGCCGATCTCGACGACCTGCCCTTCCTCCACCGCGATCTTGACGATTGTCCCCTGCATGGGTGAGGTCAGGGCGTCGCTGGACACCGCCGCGCCAGCCTTGCCGCCACCCGACCGCTTCGGCGCCTTCTTCTTGGTGGCGACACCTCCGCCACCTAGTTTCAGCCCACCTGGCAGGACCACCTCCAGGCGCTTGCCGCCGACCTCGACCACCACGCTCTGACGCTCGCCAGCCCCCTCAGGAGCAGCGGCCACGACCCCGGAGTAGGCAGGGATGTCGTTGTCGAACTCTGTCTCGATCCAGCGCGTGTGCACCGTGAACGGCTGGGCGGGGTTCCTGGGTGCGAAAGCCTCGTTGGAGACAATCGCCACATGGAAGGGCAGAACGGTCGGCATGCCGTCGATGACAAACTCGGCCAACGCCCGGCGTGCTCTGGCCAGGGCCTGGGTGCGGTCCTTGCCGGTGACAATGAGCTTGGCCATCATCGAGTCAAAAGCTCCGCCGACGACGTCGCCCGACTCGACGCCCGAGTCCAGTCGCACGCCCGGACCAGAGGGCGGACGGAAGCTCGACACGACGCCCGGTCCTGGCAGGAAGTTGCGGCCGGCGTCCTCGCCGTTGATCCGGAACTCGATCGAGTGGCGCGTGGGCGCGGGGTCGACATAGCCGAGGGCCTCACCGCCGGCGATGCGGAACTGCTCGCGTACCAGGTCGATGCCGGTGACCTCCTCGGTGACCGGGTGCTCCACCTGCAGCCGAGCATTGACCTCCAGGAACGAGATGACGCCGTCCTGGCCGACCAGGAACTCGCAGGTGCCGGCGCCGCGGTACTTGGCCTCCTTGAGAATGGCTTTGGAGGCGCGGACCATCTCGGAGATCTGTTCGCGGGACAGGAACGGAGCAGGCGCCTCCTCCACGAGCTTCTGGTGACGCCGCTGAAGCGAGCAGTCGCGGGTTGAGACGACGACGATGTTGCCGTGGTTGTCGGCAAGGCACTGAGTCTCAACGTGCCGGGGCTTGTCCAGGTAGCGTTCGACGAAGCACTCACCGCGCCCGAAGGCGGCAATCGCCTCGCGGGTGGCAGAGTCGAACAGCTCGGGGATCTGCTCCATGGTCCGGGCGACCTTCATCCCCCGGCCGCCACCACCGAAGACGGCCTTGACGGCGACTGGGAGGCCGTGCTTCTGCGCGAAGGCCACGATCTCGTCGCTGCTCTCGACCGGGTCGGAGGTGCCGGGGACCATGTTTGCGTTCGCCCGGTTGGCGATGTGGCGGGCCTTGACCTTGTCGCCAAGGGCGTCGATCGCCTCGGGGGGTGGGCCGATCCAGATCAACCCGGCGTCGATGACTGCCTGGGCGAACGAGGCGTTCTCGGCCAGGAAGCCGTAGCCGGGGTGGACCGCGTCGGCACCGGACTTGGCGGCAACATCGAGGAGCTTCTGCTGATCCAGGTATGAGTCACCCGGCGTCATGCCGCCCAGTGCATAGGCCTCGTCCGCGACCTTGACGTGCAACGCATCACGGTCCGGATCGGCATAGACAGCCACGGAGACAATCGCGCTGTCCTTGCATGCACGAGCGATCCGGACGGCGATCTCTCCCCGGTTTGCTATCAGTACCTTGCGGATGGGCGCCATTGGCGGAGCCTAGCGTGTGACCCGGAGTCGGTTGACGTGACCTGCGCCACCAGGCATACGCACAGGCGGTCAGTCAGCCCCATCACCCAGACGCCGCGGGGGCGTGCCACGGGTGGCCGGCACCGCAGTGGGAGCCAGATGGCTCCCACTGCGGGTGTCGCTCAGGCGCGGAGCGCAGGTGAACGATCCGAGGTCCTTCTGTGCCGCAGGGACAGGACCAGGCCGACAACGGCAACTGCCAGGAGAGCCCCGAGCGCGGCAACGCCGATGAACTCCCAGACAGATGTTTCGTTGACCGCGCTGGTCTGCGAGGGTGGGGTGATGACGACTCCGCCGCCCGGGTCGGGCCGCGTCGCCAGCTGGGCGTAGGCAGTCGTGGCTGCGGCGGCGCAGTACGTTGCGCAGCCGATGAGGATGGCAATAAAGCGACGTGCGTGACGCATGCGTATCTCCTTGGGCTGGGGCTCGGCGTTCACGCGCCGAGCGGGGGACTGCTGGACAAGCCCCATCTGACACGCCTGCCATCGGAGGACTGTTGGCTGCGCCTTGGAACGGACTTGGACCCTTCCCTGGGGTAGCGTTGGAAGATCCGTTTGAGGGGGCGTGGTGGGTGTGGCGGGGACAACCGAGGGAGGGGAAACAGGTCTCCGCTTCGCCGTGCTCGGACCCCTTGAGGTAACGCGTTCGGGTGAGCGGCTCCCACTCGGCGGCCGTCAGCAGCGCGCGATCTTGGCGATGCTGCTCGCCGAGCCCGGCACGATCGTGTCGGTCGGGCGGTTCGGGGACACGTTGTGGGGCCAGGAGACGCCGAGCGGCTTCGTCACCACGGTGCGGACGTACATCTTTCACCTGCGTGAGGTGCTTGAGCCGGATCGCGGACATGGTGACCCCGGCAAGGTGCTGGTCACCGAACCCGGCGGCTACCGGCTCGACATCTGCGGCTCCGTGGTCGATACCGCGGTCTTTGAGGACCTGGTGCACGCCGGCCGCGACGCTCTTGACCGTCACGCCTATGAGGAGGCGTCGGCTGCGCTGACGCGCGGGCTGCGTCTGTGGCGCGGCGAGGCCTTCGCGGACATCGCAGATCTTAGCTTCGCACTGCCGATCGTCGCCCGGCTGGAGGCGATGCGGGTGATCGCGCAAGGGCTGAGGATTGAAGCGGATCTGGCTCTGGGCAGGCACGCTGCCGTTCTTCCTGAGATCGACCGACTGGTCGTGGAACACCCACTGCAGGAGCAGCTGCATGGGCAGCGGATCACGGCGCTGTATCGCCTCGGCCGACAGTCCGACGCGCTGGCTGCCTACCGCGACATACGGAGCCGGCTGCGCGACGAGCTCGGCATCGAGCCCGGCCGGCAGCTCAAGCAGCTGCATCGGGCTGTCCTGGCACAGGATGCGGTACTCGACTGGCATCCGCCGACAGCGGGGGACTCACCTGTGCCGGTCGCTGCTGCGACGTTGGACGAACGAGGTTCCCCGCCGCCGGCGACGCCGACCGGTTCACTTCTCCTGCCCGCGAATCCGGGACGATCTCGCCTGTTCGGAGGTCGGTTTCAGATCGCCTCCGCTGTGACGGCCGTCCTCCTGAGTGCTGGTCTCCTGACCGTGGTGGTCGCTCAGTCGACCCACTCGGGTGCTTCGTCGTTCCCGGCCAACAGCGTCGGCTACGTCAACGACGACGGCAGTCTGGGTGAGTCGGTAGGAGTGGGTCTCAGTCCGGATGGGCTGACCTTTGGCGCTGGGTCGCTGTGGGCGGCCAACCGCATCGACGGGACGGTCTCCCGGATCGACCCCAACACCCGGGTTGTCCTTCAGACCATCCCGGTGGGGGTCCTGCCCAACGAGCTCGCGGTCACTGCAAACGACGTGTGGGTGGTCAACTTCGGCGATGGCACGGTCACCCGGATCAACGCGAGGACCAGCATCCCTGTCGAATCCGTCGTGGTGGGGAACCAGCCGGTGGGCATCGCCAGCGGGCCCAGCGGTGTCTGGGTCGCCAACCGAGGTGATAACACCATCCAGCGGATCAACCCCGACACGGGAAAGGCGGACAAGGCCGTCGACGTCGGCGACAGCCCCAGCGGCATCGCCGTCGATGCCACCGGGGTGTGGGTCTGCAGCGACATCGACGGCACGGTGTCAGAGTTCGACCCGGTGAGCAGGCAGCCCGGCAGCTCGATACCGGTCGGAGGCGGACCGGCAGGAATTGCCCTGACCGACGACGATGTCTGGGTCGCCAACCAGCTGTCACAGACCGTGACCCGCATCGACCGGACCACGGACGCGACCGTGACGATCCCAGTCGGAGACGGCCCCCACTCCGTTCAGGTAGTGGGTGATGGTGTCTGGGTCAGCAACGAGTACGACGGCACGATCACCCGGATCGATGCGTCGTCCAACCAGACACAGAGTTGGGCCGTGGGGGCCTCCCCCAGGGGTCTGACCGAGGTCGACGGCAGGATCTGGGTGGCGTCGGGGGCGTTCGCGGCCGCCGGGCACCAGGGTGGAACGCTGAGAGTCGTGGGAGACACGATTCCTGGAGCCTCGGGGGTGGTCGATCCTGCCGCAGTGGACGACCCCGAGACCATCTCGGCTGAACGCCTCGTCCACGACGGGCTGATGGCCCACGCGATGTCCGGTGGCGCGGCCAGCCAGTCGCTCGTCCCGGACCTCGCCCTCGCGCGACCTCGCCCGAGCAACGGGGACCGGACCTATGCGTTCGCCCTGCGACCCGGCATCCGGTACTCGACCGGTCGTGAGGTCCACGCCGCGGACTTCCGTACCGGTTTGCTCAAGGCCCTGACGGTGGGCGGCAACCAGGAGTACTTCGCCGGCATCGTCGGCGGCCGGCAGTGTATCGACCACCCGGCGTCCTGTGACCTGTCAGCCGGACTGATCACCGATGACGCGGCTCGCCGGGTGATCTTCAACCTCGTGGCGCCGGACCCGCAGTTCCTTCAGAAGCTGGCCTCCTTCGTCTATCCGGTTCCTCCCGGCACCCCGGCGACCCTGTCCCGGGGCCCGGTGCCGGGCACCGGGCCGTACATGATTGCCGCCCACGTGCCGAACAAGCAGTTCAGCCTCAAACGCAACCCACATTTCAGGCAATGGTCATTCGCCGCCCAGCCTGCGGGCTACCCGGACGTCATCGACTTCCGGGCGCTGCCTGATGGCGAGGCGGCAGCCGGGCAGGTCGTCGCCGGCCGGGCCGATGTCGCGAACCTGTCCCATAGCACCAGCGCGGGTCGCCAGGAGCTTGCCCGCCGGTATCCGGCGCAGTACAGGACGCAGGTGCTCGCCCAGACCGATTTCGAGTACCTCAACACCGCAGTCGCTCCCTTCGACGACATCCGCGTGCGCAGGGCGCTCAACTACGCCGTGGACCGGAACCAGCTCGTCGCGATCAAGAGCGTCGCCGCAACGTACAGCGCGACCTGCCAGGTGCTGCCGCCGAACTTCCCCAGCTACCGCTGGTACTGCCCGTACACCACGGGGGCTCGCGATGGCCGCTATCACGGTCCGGACCTGGTCAAGGCAAAGGAGCTCGTCAGACTCTCCGGTACGCGTGGGATGACGGTGACCATCCAGGGCACCCCGGCGGACCACGAGCTGAGCGGGTACTTCGCCACCGTTCTGAGGAGTCTGGGTTACCCGGTGAGGCTTCGTGAGCTGCCGCATTCGACCCGCCAGGGTGTCTTCTTCCGGGCTCAGAAGCAGGTGCAGATGGCGTCCGGGCCAGGGTGGATTGCCGACTATCCCGCGGGTTCGAACTTCTATGACGCGGTCTTCTCCTGCAAGACCGCGATACGCGGGAGGGGCTGGTACTGCGACCCGAAGGTGGAGCGGATGGCCGCCGGAGCGCACGCGGCAGAGCGTTCCGATCCCGCAAAGGCCGGCCGCCTGTGGACCCAGGTCGACCGTCTGATCACCGACGACGCGCCGGTCGTCGCGCTTGGGAACGCCACCCCGGCGACACTGATCTCTGCGCGGGTCGGGAACTACCAGAGCAGCCCGGTGGTCGGCCCGATGCTGAGCCAGATGTGGGTCAGGTAGGCGAACCCGGTTGCCGGCGCAGCTGCGAAAGATCGCTCTTGCAACGACGCTCGAACTCGTCCAGCTCGTGGAGCGCGTCCTCGATGTCACGGCGGCGTCGCTCGAGGTGCCCGCGTCGGTTGTGGATCTGGTCCAGCACATAGCTGAGCTGGCTCGCCTGGCCGGTCGGCTCGTCATACAGGTCGATGATCGTGCGGATCTCCTCGAGCGGGAAGCCGAGCCGTTTGCCGCGAAGGATCAGGTTGAGCCGGGTGCGGTCGCGACGATGGTAGATGCGGGCCGTTCCGCGACGTTCGGGCGAGATCAGGTTGAGGTCCTCGTAGTGGCGAACGGTGCGGTGGGTGATCGCGAACTCCTCCGCGATCTGCGCGATCGTCCAGGTCCTCGAGTCGTTCGTCGTTCCGGTGACACCTGCCTGGTCCCTCTGTGCGGTGACCGCCGAACTCATCCTTGTCACGTCAGTCAGGATGCTTTACGTTTACGTTTACGTCAACGTCAAGCAGTCCGCCGAGCAGTCGGCCAGGCAGTCGGCCGAGGAGCTAGCCGAGCAGTCAGCCAAGCAGTCAGCCAAGCGTGTCCCCCATTCCCTGCGCCAACGAAGGGCCCACCACATCATGTTCGAGCTCAGCAAGGACCACGAGGACTTCCGCGCCGTGGTGCGCGACTTCGCGCAGGCGGAGGTGGCTCCGCACATCGCTGCCTGGGACCGCGAGGAGCACTTCCCGGCCGACCTGATCCCGAAGATGGGTGACCTCGGGCTGTTCGGCCTCGTGGTGCCGGAGGAGTTCGGGGGTGCCGACGGCGACTTCACCAGCCAGTGCGTCGCCATCGAGGAGCTTGGCCGGGTCGACCAGTCCATCGGCATCACGCTCTCGGCGGGTGTCGGACTGGGTATCAACCCGATCCTCACCTACGGATCCCAGGAGCAGAAGGAGCGCTGGCTGCCTGATCTCGTCGCCGGTCGCGCGCTCGCGGCCTTTGGCCTGACCGAGTCCGAGGCCGGCTCGGACGCCGGTGCCACACGCACCACGGCCCGCCTCGATGGCGACGAGTGGGTCGTCAATGGTTCCAAGGCTTTCATCACCAACAGTGGCACCGACATCACCTCCGTGGTGACGGTCACGGCCCGTACGGGTGAGAACCCCGACGGCTCCGCCAAGATCAGCGCGATCCTGATCCCTTCCGGCACACCGGGATTCGGCGTCGAGCCGCCGTATCACAAGCTGGGCTGGCATGTGTCTGACACTCACGGGCTCTCTTTCGACGACTGCCGCGTGCCAGCGGGGAACCTGCTCGGAGAGCAGGGCGCCGGCTACAGGCAATTCCTGAAGACTCTTGATGACGGACGCATCGCGATCAGCGCCCTCGCGGTCGGACTGGCCCAGGCCTGCCTCGAGGTGTGCACGGAGTACGCCAAGACGCGCATCGCCTTTGGCCGGCCTATCGGCGTCAACCAGGGCGTCTCGTTCCAGATCGCCGACCTCGAGGTGATGGTTGAGGCGGCCCGCCTGCTGACCTACAAGGCCGCCTGGCTCAAGGACGAGCTTCACGGCGGGCGTCGCTCGGTCAAGGACGTCAAGCAGGCAGCGGCGGTGGCCAAGCTCTACTCGACCGAGGCGGCGGTCACGGCCACCCGCATCGCCACCCAGATCTTCGGCGGCAACGGCTTCATGGAGGAGTACCCGGTCGCCCGCTTCTATCGAGATGCCAAGATCCTCGAGATCGGCGAAGGTACCAGTGAGGTCCAGCGCATGGTCATCGCGCGTGGCCTCGGTCTGCCCAGTGCCTGATCGATCCCAGCCGCAGGCATCCTTTGCCGGCCCTACGCAGGGCGGCGACCCGCGGGTCGCCGACGTGCGCAGGCGGCTTCAGGCCGCTCACGTTGCCTCGGCGGCGCCACCGGCGACGGCTGCGGTCAAGCTGGCGTCGCAGAACAAGCTGTACGTGCGTGAGCGCATCTCGTTGCTGCTGGATGAGGGCTCCTTCGTCGAGGACGGGCGCTATGCCAACGCGATGTCGGCCGGGCTGCCCGCCGACGGTGTGGTCACCGGGCGAGGGACGGTGGAGGGGCGGCCGGCGATCGTGGTGGCCAACGACCCGACGGTCAAGGCCGGGTCGTGGGGCGCTCGCACCGTGGAGAAGATCATCCGCGCCACGGAGATGGCGTTGCGCGAAGAGCTACCCATCTTCTGGTTCATCGACTCCGCCGGCGCGCGGATCACCGACCAGGTCGATCTCTTCCCGGGGCGTCGCGGCGCCGGCCGGATCTTCCATAACCAGGTCGCCCTCTCGGGCAAGGTTCCGCAGATCTGTTGTCTCTTCGGGCCCTCGGCTGCCGGCGGTGCATACATCCCGGCCTTCACCGACATCGTGATCATGGTCGACGGCAACGCATCCATGTATCTCGGAAGCCCCCGGATGGCGGAGATGGTGGTGGGCGAGAAGGTGTCACTGGAGGACATGGGCGGCGCCCGGATGCACTGCACCGTGTCCGGCTGTGGTGACCTGCTCGCAGCCGACGACGCAGACGCGATCGACCTGGCCAGGCTCTACTTCTCCTACGTGCCGTCGAACTGGCGGGCCGAGGTGCCTTCCTACGTGTCCGAGGAACCCTCCCGCCCGCTGACCCGTTCCACGGTTCCGGAGATCGAGAGCCAGCCCTTCGACATCCATGAGTTCATTGACGGGCTGGTGGACGAAGACTCGTTCTTCGAGCTCAAACCCTTGTATGCCGCGGAGCTCGTCACCGGGTTCGCCCGGATGGCGGGCTCCACTGTGGGCGTGGTGGCCAACAACTCCGCGGTCAAGGGCGGGGTGCTCTTTGTCGACAGCGCGGACAAGGCTGCGCGGTTCATCTGGCTGTGCGATGCCTTCTCGATCCCGCTGCTCTACCTGGCTGACGTCCCCGGGTTCATGATCGGCTCGGAGGTTGAGCGGGCAGGCATCATCCGGCATGGGGCCAAGATGATCACAGCCGTCTCGGAGGCAACGGTCCCGCAGTTCTCCGTCATCGTGCGGAAGGCCTATGGAGCCGGCCTCTACGCGATGGCCGGCCCGGGCTTCGGTCCGGACGCAACCCTGGCCCTGCCCACGGCACGGATTGCGGTGATGGGCCCCGAGGCGGCGGTCAACGCCGTCTACGCCAACAAGATAGGCGAGATAGCGGACCCCGCGGCCCGAGAGCAGTTCGTGCAGGACAGACGCCGGGAGTACGAGCAGGATGTCGACCTCGAGCGCCTCGCCGCCGATCTGGTGCTCGACGCCATCATCGAGGCCGATGTGCTGAGGGCGGAGCTGGTGCGCCGGCTGGCCTATTCGGCCAGGCGGGACCGCACGTTCAGCGATCGACGCCGGGGCGTGCCGCCGGTCTGACCCCGCGGGACCCGCCCACGCCGAACACCGTGCAACGGTGCGGCTTCTCGACGACACGGCGGACCCGGGGCTCAGGTGCAGACGGCCTTCGCGCAGCGGTCAAGCGTGGCCCCGAATCGGTGCTAAAGTCGTCCACGGCCCAAGAAGCCACGCCGGGCAAAAACCTCCTCATGATCTACGATCTGGGAGCGATTTGACTGGCGAGGCGGGTCAGAGTAAGTTTGTATGGTTGCCCCGATGTGACGCTGGAAGGTGTTGTGTTGGTGTGCGTCCGATTCTTGAGAACTCAACAGCGTGCCAAAAATCGATGCCAAGTTTGATCTCGGTTTGTGGTGGTGACTCTTTTTTTGGGGTTGTTGTCATGGGCTGGGTTTATTTCTTTGGTTGAATTGGAATTGAGTCAGTTTGACTCGTTCTGCTCGGCTGGAATTTTTGCCCTTCGGGGTTTGTTTTCCTGGTGCCCTTTTTGGGTGTTGGGTTTGAACATCAACGGAGAGTTTGATCCTGGCTCAGGACGAACGCTGGCGGCGTGCTTAACACATGCAAGTCGAACGGATCAGGGGAGCTTGCTTTTCTGGTTAGTGGCGAACGGGTGAGTAACACGTGAGTAACCTGCCCTTCACTCTGGGATAACTCCGGGAAACCGGGGCTAATACTGGATACGACCTACTCGTGCATGCGAAGTGGGTGGAAAGATTTATTGGTGGGGGATGGACTCGCGGCCTATCAGCTTGTTGGTGAGGTAATGGCTCAC
>Ga0302321_100004059_pt1 | contig 12613 bp, 9 predicted proteins | sample Fen_T0_1_FD_202505 | JGI IMG/M metagenome (GOLD analysis project Ga0302321, IMG submission 202505) | Peat permafrost microbial communities from Stordalen Mire near Abisko, Sweden - Fen_T0_1 | ecosystem: Environmental > Terrestrial > Soil > Wetlands > Permafrost | place: Sweden: Abisko...
TGCTCGGAATGGCAGGCAAGGCAGGCGGTCACGGGGTCCGGCTGGAGGAATCCGGGAGTGCTACCAGCATGGGGATTGTGGCAAGCGATGCACTCGCCCTGGGCTCCGGGGTGCGCGACTTTGGCCTTGTCGATTTTCTCTGCCTGATCGCTGTGGCACGTGGCGCAAAGGGCTCGAGTGTCGGTGTTGATCAGAACTACTTTGCCGTCTTTGGCGGGCGCGTGGCACATGTCGCAGGACTTCTCGGCAAAGGGCGGATGCGTGAACTTCTGCATCAACTTGGGAAGCGCCGACTGGTGCGGATCGTGGCACTGGAGACAATTGGCGGTCGCGAACGGCTGCCCCTGATGCGCCTTGATCAGGGCAGCATCCTTGACGTCGTGGCAGTCCATGCAAAGGGCTGGGACTGCTTTCACGAGATGCTTATCGAACTCGACCTTGGTAGCGTCACCGGTTTTGTGGGTGACGTGGCAGGTGTCGCAACCCATGTCGAGAGCCGCGTGCCGACTGCCCTTCGCGGATACGTTCAAACCTTGGGTGTGGCAATCGAGGCAGAGATTCTTACCCTTGTCGCCACTTGCGGCCTTGAGCAACTGATTCTTGTTTTCGGACTGGTGCGGGTCGTGACATTTGATGCAATCGCGCACGGCGGGAGGATGAACGGTCCCCTTGATGCCCGCGGCGTCTTTATCAGCATGGCAGGTGAGACAAAGCGCCTGCGGCGTGGAAGTGATGAGCTTCACGCGGGTTATGTCTTTGTTGACCCGGATCTCATGACAGGACAAGCAGCCGGTGGCGATGGCCGAGTGGACGGCTTTGCCTTTTGTCTTGTCTTCATGGCACTCGATACACTTGGCGGCGTCGGTATTCGGCTCGAGCGGAACGGGATGGACAGCACCAAAGAGATACGAGCGGCAGAGCAAGGTCAGGCTCAGAACGAATAGGACTCTCAACACTAGGGTGGGCCAGGAAGAACTCGGATTCCAAGCTCGCGGGCTCGGGCGTTGAACTTGGTTTGCGAATTGGGGGAGGCTGCTCACGTGATTCTCCAGTGTGTGGTAATGCACGACGGTCGCCGCTTTAGCCGATGGAGCTGAGATTTTCAACAGTCGGTTAAGTGCTTGACTCATATTAACTTCACGACGAGCGGGATGGTAGCAACGGAGGAGTCGAATTCGGTGCAGACCTGTTCAATGGGCTTTCTCCCACACTGGAACGGTGAAATAGCGCAAGTCTGGAGCCGGCCCGTCCGTCACTGCTAACCGTGATGGGTGTCACCAAGGCATGGTGATGGGTGATTTCCCGACCGGGCCGGATGAGTGTGCGCGATTTCGCCCAAAAACGGGATGAGATGGGCCCACTTTCTCTCCATCAACCGGTTCATTTTCAATGGATTAGGTATTTGACCGCAGCTTGGTTGGGAACGTGCACTCCCCGAGGAGTACTGGGGGAGAAATATGGCCTTGAGTTTCCGTGCGGTGGCCCGCAAAACCTGGCAGACAGCCGCTTCTATAAAGACGGGCGTTGTTTTATTGATCCTGGTCGTGATCCTGGCGGCCGTCGGTACGGTGATTCTGCAGCGGCCGATGACCGAAGCCGACGATATGCAACGCGCTTACTCCCCGCAAGCGCTGCGTCTTCTTGATGGCATGGGATTGACAGACGTGTTTCATGCCTGGTGGTTTATCGGGCTAATGCTTCTTGTCAGCTGTAGCATCATCGCGGCTTCGATTGACCGGTTCCCGAACGCGTGGCGCTATTACGCTCGCCCTTACAAGTATCCCGATAGCGCTTTCCGTCGCGCGCTCCATCCGCAGAAGTCGGTTGCGATTCAGGATGAAGAGACAGGACTGGTCGCCGCCGAACGTGCGTTGCACTGTCTGCGACTGAAACCGGAGCGGGTGGTTCGAGAAGATCACTTTGGAATTTTTGCCGAGCGGCACCGGATCTCGGAAATGGCCGTCTACATCGTGCATGCCAGCCTGCTGCTGATCTTCTTCGGTTGGATCATTGATGGCGTTTATGGATGGCGTGGAACCTTGAACCTGAATGAGGGGCAGACTTCGAATGTTGTCGATCTTCGGGATGGCACGACTCGGTCGTTGCCGTTTGCGATTCGCTGCGACTCCGCCGGCCAGGAAAACTACAAAGACGGTTCTCCCAAGAAATGGTGGTCGAAGCTGGCGGTTGTAGAAAGCGCGCGCGACGTCGAGACGAAAGAGATCGTTGTGAACGATCCACTCGTTTATCAGGGCGTGCGCTTTTACCAGTCGAGCTACGGGCCCAACGGCAAGGTGGACAAACTGCTGGTTGCGGCGACTCAAAACCCGGCGTTCAGTGCGGGATCCAAGGCTTCCCCGGCGACTTCGGGAGGCACGAGAGAGTTCGGACTGACGGTGGGCGAATCGGTCGATCTCGATGCCGATACCTCAGTGCGCTTCGCGGAGTTTATTGCCGACTACGCGGTGCGCGACGGGCAGGTTTACAAGCGCTCGAACGACATGGGTAATCCAGCAGCGCACTTGATTGTGACTTCCAAGGCGAGCGGGAAGAGCTTCGATGTCTGGTTCCCGGCGCTGGACGAAGTTGCCGACAACTCAAAGTCTCCCTATTTGCTGGAACCGAAAGATTTGAAAATGGGCCACTTCACCGGGCTGCAGGTTTCTCATGAGCCCGGGCAGTGGGGAGTATGGGCAGGCGTGGTGTTATTGGGCGTCGGCCTGGCTTTCGTTTTCTATGTGATTCACGTGCGTTTCTGGGCGGTACCCGTACGCGACGAACGGACCGGGCAGCTTTCGCTGTGGATTGGCGGCAGCGCCAATCGCAACCGGGACGCCTTCGAACAAAAATTCAACGAGTTGATTGCAGCGGTAGAAAAGGAAGTTAACCCCAGTTCCATGGATGCTCCCAGTGAGCACATTGCGACGGTCGCTACGCGCTGACCGATCGTATGGAGGATGAGCAGATGGCGCAAGTAAAGACAGAACAGCAGCAACCGGCAGCCACGGGCACCACCCTGATCGTACTGGTTGGACTTGGAGTCGCGTTCCTGCTGTTCATGGCATTTTTAAACGTGGTCAAGACCGGCAACCTTCTGAATGAAAGCAACCTGTTATTTGCCGCATTAATTTTCTACTCGGGCGCAGGCGCGCTCTATCTGGGCTTCGGCGTAACCGGCACGGAATCCTATGTAAAGTTCGCGTCGCTGGCAACATGGGTGGGGCTAATCGCCAACACTGGAGCGGTCGCGCACCGCTGGTATGAAGCCGGGCATGCGCCGTTTGCGAGCGTCTACGAGATGTTGCTGAGTTTTGTGTGGACGCTGGCAGTGCTCACGCTGATCGCCGAGAAGAAATACAAAGTAAAAGTGATCGGCACGGTGACGATGCCGGTCGCAATCGTGGGCGTGGTGTTGATGCAGTTGCTCCGCACCGAAGTGCATCCGCTGGTCCCAGCCCTGCAATCAACGTGGCTTCACGTGCACGTGACTCTAGCCATGCTGGCCTATGCAGCGTGCGCGCTAAGTTTTGCACTGGCAATGATGTTTCTGATTCAGGATCACATGAAGACGGAAACATTCCTGGCCGCCACGAGTGCTAGCGCGCTCGGAATTTACGCCAGCATTGTGCTCACCCGTTTCGAAAAATGGGGAGGCCTGAGCCTGGTGGGCTGGAATGTGGAAGCCAAGCAGGAGATGTTTCTGTCGCGAGGCGTGCGGCTGTTTGTCGTGATTCCGGAGCTAGGCTGGCTGCTGCTCCTAACTACGCTAGTCGTGGCGACACCGTTGGCCCTCTACGGCTTGGCGCGCTGGAAGAAGAACGACGGCTTTCTGGCGAATGCCAATCGAGCTGTATTTGTAAGCATTCTCCTCCAAATCATGACCCTGGTGATGTTCCTGCTGCGAGCGCGAGATGGAGCGTATCCTTCGCTCGACGCCGATGGACTGTTCACGACGAGTCTTGCTGCGAGTCCGTTCATTCTTTCGGGGTTGGTGGGCAGCATCTTCATCTCGCTGCTCTATCTCCTACTGGTTTGGCGGCGCCCGGATCTGGAGAGGCTACTGCCAGATGCGACTTCACTCGACCGCATTACTTACAAGACGATTTGCATCGCGTTCCCACTCCTGACACTGATGATCGCGGCGGGCGCGTACTGGGCGAACCAAACCTGGGGCTCTTACTGGAACTGGGATCCGAAAGAAACGTGGGCCGCGATCACGTGGCTGGTGTATGCGGCGTATCTGCATATGCGGGTCACACGAGGCATGCGTGGACGCACCGCCGCCTATTTTGCGGTTGGCGGCTTTGCAGTAGTGATGTTCACGTTCTTTGGCGTTACCTATCTACTTCCCGGGTTGCACGCATACGCCTGAGAATGAAGTGCCAAAGTTCAGAATCGACCTGAAAATATGATCGAGCGCCCAACAACAGACCCGCGAAGGCCGGCAGACGAAAAAGGTGGCGTGCGCGCCATCCGCGTGAACTGGCAACTGAAGGCAATCTGGCCGGTTCTGGTTGTGCTTCTAAACGGCATGCTGCTGTTTTTGCTCGCGACTCTGTCGTTGCAGGACACGGAACGGCACCGGCTACTGCTGATTGCCGGCGGCGGGGCGGTCGCAATTTGCGGAGTAGTCATCGTGGTGCTGGTGCACACGATTCAGCGCCCCGTGGTGGAACTGCAGGAGCAGATCGAACGGGTTGGCGAAGGCGACATGAATGCCTCAGTCAGCTTCGCCAAACGCAATGACGAGATCGGCGACCTGGGCCGAAACTTCAACCGCATGGTGCAGCAACTTCGCGAGAGCCGCGAAGAAATCGAGCGTCTGCATCGCACGCAGATGTCGCGCGCCGAGCACTTCGCGACGCTAGGCGAACTCGCAACCGGACTGGCGCATGAAATTCGCAATCCGCTGGCGGGAATCGCCGGTGTCATCGAAATTGTCGGGCGCGATCTTCCTGCTTCGAGCCCGGCGAGAGCGGTGGTCAAAGATGTGCGCGAAGAAATTTCGCAAATCAACCGCATTCTGACGGACCTGCTGGGAACCGCGCGACCCCGAGCTTCGGAGATGCGGCCGAGCGATCTGAACACGACCGTCGAGCACACGATCATGCTGGCGCGCCAGCAGGTGCTTTCGAAGCCGATCAAGATTGCTTTCACACCTGCGGACGATCTGCCCGAAGTGGATCATGACAGCGACCAGATTCATCAGGTGCTGCTCAACTTGCTCCTCAATGCCGTCCAAGCGATTGAGGGCTCGGGCGTAGTACAAGTGGCGGTGTTCGCGAATGGCGATGACGCTGTCATCACAGTGTCGGACACTGGCCGCGGCATACCCGCCGAACATCTTCCCAATATCTTCCGCCCGTTCTATACAACAAAAGGGAATGGCACCGGACTAGGACTCTCGCTAGCACGTCGCATCATCGAAGAGCACCACGGCAAGATCGAAGTCAGCAGCAGTTCGGGCAAGGGGACAACGTTTTCGGTGATGCTGCCGGTCCGCCAGCGGGCAGCAGCGGCCGTTTCGTAAGACTCAAAGGCTCCCCTCATCTTCGCGGCGAGAGTTCCAGTTGCACGCCCTCCCCCTTTTCACTTACTCTCCGCGGATGGAACATCGCTCTGTCTTATCCCTCTCTCCCGCGAAGTTTGCCCTTCTTTGTGTCGCCTCGCTACTGATTGCCGTTTCCTTGTGTTCGGCCCAGACAGGCCGAAGCTTTTCGCTTGAGCAAATCCTGAGTTCTCCTTTCCCAACCAACCTGGTTGCCGCGGACCATGCGTCGCGAATCGCGTGGATCTTCACGTCGAGAGGTGAACGGAACGTCTGGGTTGCGGACTTGGCGCCTGGAGGGACATTCGAGGCGCGGCAGGTCACACACTACACCGGGGACGACGGCATGCCTCTAGCAGCCTTGAAACTGACACCTGACGGGCAAACCGTGGTGTATGCGCGGGGAAGTGAAGCCAACCACGCGGGCGACGTCGCGGGCCCCTCCAGCAACGTTGAGAAGCCTCTGCAACAGGTCTGGGCCATGGACGTGGACAAGGGCGAACCGCGTCTGCTGGGGGAGATGGGATGCGGCGAAGAGGGTTGCGAGGATATTCAGATTTCGCCGGACGGGGAGTTCGCGGTGTGGGCGGCCAAAAAACAGATTTGGATCGCCCCGATCTCCGGCAAAGAACCGGCTAAGCCCCTGACCTACGTGCGCGGCGACAATTCACAGCCCAAGTGGTCGCCGGACGGAAAGAGGATCGCTTTCGTCAGCGCCCGCGGCGATCACAGTTTCATCGCGTTGTATGAATTCGGGCGCACCACGCTTACGTATCTGGTGCCGAGTGCGGACCGCGATGCTTTTCCCCGCTGGTCGCCAGATGGGAGCCAGATCGCATTTGTGCGACAGCGGGGTAAACAAGGAAAGCAGCCGTTGATTCCGTTGTTGCCGGAGCCATGGGCGATTTGGATCTATGACGTGGCCAAGGATTCCGGGCATGAGATATGGCAGAGCGGGCCGGCACTGGACGATTCGATCCCATTGCTGACAGAAGACGCGTCGTTCCAATTTGCGGGGAAGAATCGCATTATCTTTTCGTCGGAGCAGGATGGGTGGAATCATCTCTATTCGGTGGCTATTACAGGCGGCGCGGCGACGCCCCTGACTCCAGGGAAGTTCGAGACGGAAGACGTCGCGCTCAGCGCGGACAGGACATCTGTCATCTACTCATCGAACCAGGATGACGCCACGCACACGGATATCGACCGGCGTCATTTGTGGCGAGTGGGGGTGGAAGGCGGGACACCGCAGGCAATCACGCAGGGCGAAACCATGGAGTGGGCGCCTCTGGAGATCGCAGGCAAGATTGTGTGCCTCGGTTCGACCGCCACGAGTCCGGCAATGCCTTACGTGGTGACGGGGCGGGTTCGAGAAATGATCGCGAAGAGCGCACTGCCGGCTACTTTTCCATCGTCCGCCAGCCTTGTTACACCAAAGAAGGTGCTCTTCAAGGCCGAGGACGGATGGGAGATTCACGGACAGCTTTTTGAGCCTGCTTCCGGCACGCAGACAGCAGGAACGTCCAACCGGCACGCGGCGCTGATCTTCATTCACGGCGGGTCGATTCGCCAGATGATGCTCGGGTTCCATTACATGGACTACTACCACAATGCGTATGCGATGAATCAGTACCTTGCCAGCCGGGGATATGTGGTGCTTGCGGTGAATTACAGGACAGGGATCATGTACGGACGGCATTTCCGTGAACCGTCCGACGGCGGACCTCGCGGTGGAGCGGAGTACAAGGATATTGCGGCTGCGGGGCGATATTTACAGACCCTGCCGAACGTAGACGCAAAGCGCATCGGACTGTGGGGCGGCTCGTATGGCGGATATCTGACTGCGATGGGCCTCGCACACAACTCCGACTTGTTTGCCGCGGGCGTGGACTTTCACGGAGTGCATGACTGGTCGGCTTTCGAGGAAGAGTTCACAAAAGACGCTCCCGATCGCGAAGCAGCGTTGAAATTGGCATTTGAATCTTCGCCGAACGCGGCGATCAAAGGTTGGCATTCGCCGGTACTGCTGGTTCATGGCGATGATGATCGCAACGTTGAGTTCTCGCAGACCGTGGATTTGGTGCAGCGGCTGCGTGCGCAGGATGTTCATGTCGAGGAGCTGATTTTCCCCGATGAGATTCACGACTTCCTGATGTGGAAGAGCTGGATTCGCGCTTATTCGGCGACGGAGGAATTCTTTCAGCGAGAGATGAAGGGGAATTGATTTGTAATTTGTAATTTGTGATTGGCGATTTGTAGTGGGACCGAAATGCACTCTATTCGCTGGCTATGAATTTTTCAACGCGCCATGGATTCGTTCCCACGTTACATTCAGTGCCTCCGGCAACACACGCGTTTCACCGATCACGCTGGTGAAGTTTGCGTCGGCAACCCAACGCGGCAGGATGTGCATGTGAATGTGCCCCGCTACGCCAGCGCCTGCCGCCTTTCCGATGTTCATTCCCAAGTTGATTCCATCCGGACGATAAAGCTGTCGAAGAACGGTTTCCATGCGCTGGGTTAGGGCCATCATTTCTTGCGCCGCATCTGTAGGAAGTTTCTGCAATTCGTCCAAGTGCGCATAGGGGACGATCATGACGTGGCCGTTGGTGTAGGGATACGTATTCAGGATCACGTAGCAAGACTCCGCGCGGTGTACGATGCGCGAGAGTTCGTCTGGCTGCTTGGGAGCTTCGCAAAAGATACAAGTGGTGGTCTTGTCAGCACCAGTGACATAGGCATACCGCCACGGCGTCCAGAGATAGTCCATTCCGGGAGCGTAGCAGAAGCTCGGCGCCCGATTGAAGGTGGAAATTTTTCTGTAACAATTTGTCTTGACAGTGAAACCATTCCATGGGAATATCACGTCACTTTCCCAGGGGCAGTTCTTCCCTTCGCCCCGAACAGCAACTTCCCATAAGACACTCGAGGATAAGCTCGCGTGGAGACGTGTGAAGTCGCTTGGGTAAGCCTTCCTTGGAACACTTGCAGTTCAATTTGCAGTTGTGTCTTCCCCTGTGCCGAATAAAAACTTTCAGGAGGAATACCATGAAGAAATTCGCGACGTTGACCGTTTGCCTTGCCATCACCATTCTGTCCATCAGCGCATTTGCCGCCACCGGAAATGCCGGTCCAGACACCTCAACATTCCGCGCTCCCGATGTGAGCAAAGAAGCACCCTTGAGCTTAACGGCAACCGTCATCAAGAAGACCTACATCACGAGCGGAGCGCCATTCCTGGCAGTCCCGGCGGCCACCTTCACAACTCTTGACCCGGGCGGCACCGTAACCTGCGCGGGAGCTTCCAATTGCACCCTGGTCGTTGACGCATGGGCGACGAGTGGAGGCAATGCCGCTGGTGGGGACCGTGCCCTTTGCACGATCGTGGACGGCTCGATTGTGGGCTTCTGCGCATATCTTGGCAACGATCTAACGACCGGAGAGTTCTCTGCATTCAGTTCTAACGACGCCAACATCGTTATCGGACCGGGCAACCACTCGGTTTCGATTCAAGTGTTTTCAAACGGTGGTACGACGGTCGCCTTCTACAGCACCCGCTACCGCGTTTACAAGCCGTAAAGCGTTGGACTTGCAAACCGCAAGCGTAAGCGACAGACCCCGGAAGAGACCTGGCTCTTCCGGGGGATTGTCATTTAAGAGGAAGGGGCAAACACCTGCCTCTGTTTTGCATCCGTAATTGCGGAGAAAGCTGCCAAAAAATGGGCGGGCGGGGCGACGATCTAGCTTTTTGTGACAACCCTGTAAATTCTTAGGCCAGACGCGGGTTTCGGGTTTGACCTAAGGCGGGGTGGTTGCTATAGTCGAAGAGTCCCCATTGGACGCGGGTTCGAATCGACGTTCCGGCAGCTGGGATTGTAACTAGGGTTGTCCGCCAGGACAGCCTCAACGCAACCTAAAGACCACGCCAGCAGTCCGCTACACAGCGTCCCGCAACGGTCACGCATCACATGCGTGGCATTGAGGCTATGATCTTGCACGACGACAGCACCGCTCGCAATCTGGACTCCACTAACCAAACCATGACACCTGAAAACGACACGCATTCCGGCGGCTCAGCCGTGGCAGAACCACCTGAGCTCGTACAATCTTCGCCCGCGGAAACACAAGGTTCCGCCCCTGACGCATCGGCAAGTTCGGCCGAGAATTCCAGCACGACAGCAGCCAGCGATGATTTCGCCGCGGCTCTGGAAAACTTCACGACTGAGACCGAGGAAGCAGTCGGCGATGACCATGTGATTAAAGGCACCGTGGTCAAACTGACGGCGACCCATGTGGTGGTTGACATTGGCGCCAAGTCGGAAGGGATGCTGGCGATTGCCGAAGTGCTGGATCACGAAGGCAATCCGAAGTTCAAGCCGGGCGACGAAATTGACGTCATGCGCGACAAGGGTGAGATGGAAGAGGGCTATGTAAAGCTCTCACACCAGAAGGCGCAGCGTCTGCGGGCGTGGGACGACATCGAGAAGGCGCACAACGAGAAGAAGCCGATCAAGGGCATCGTGATCGACCGGATCAAGGGCGGCCTGACCGTTGATATCAACGGCGCGCATGCGTTCCTGCCGGGCTCGCAGGTGGACCTGCGACCGATCCGCAATCTGGACGGCATGAAAGGCCAGACGATCGAAGTCGCGGTCATCAAGCTGAACAAGAAACGCGGCAACATCGTGGTTTCGCGCAAGCAGTTGCTGGAAGAAGAACAGACCGAAAAGCGCGGCAAGACTCTGGAACACCTGGAAGAAAACGCCATCCTGACGGGCGTGGTAAAGAACCTGACCGAGTACGGCGCGTTTGTGGACATGGGCGGAATCGACGGCCTGCTGCACATCACCGATATGTCGTGGGGACGACTGACGCACCCGCGCGACCTGGTGAATGTGGGCGACCAGATTCAGGTCAAAGTTCTGAAGTACGACAAAGACAAGCAGCGCGTGTCTTTGGGCTTCAAGCAGTTGACGCCTGATCCGTGGCTCGACGCTGAGCACCGCTATCCGGTGGGCGCGCACGTTGGCGGACGCGTCATCAGCGTGACCGACTACGGAGCGTTCGTAGAGCTGGAACAGGGCATTGAAGGCCTGGTCCACGTAAGCGAGATGACTTGGTCGAAACGGATGAAGCATCCGTCGAAGCTGGTCAACGTGGGCGATCAGGTGGATTGCGTCGTGCTCGCGGTAAATCCGACCGAGCGTCGGATTTCGCTGGGCATGCGCCAACTGGCGACCAACCCCTGGGATTCTCTGCATGAGAAGTATCCGGTGGGAGCTACGGTTGAAGGGCGCGTGCGCAACTTGACCGAGTTCGGCGCGTTCATCGAAATTGAAGACGGCATTGATGGTCTGGTGCACGTCAGCAACTTGAGCTGGACAACGCGCGTGAAGCACCCTTCGGAAGTATTGAAGAAGGGCGACCGCGTGAAGGCCGTCATTCTGGCGATTGAGCCAGACAAGCGGCGCTTGTCGCTGGGCGTGAAACAGATGCAGCCGGATGTTTGGGAAACGTTCTTTGCCAAGCATCGCGTGGGCGACATTGTGCACGGCAAGGTTCTACGCGTAGCAACGTTCGGCGCGTTCGTCGAGATTGCGGAAGGCATCGAAGGCCTGTGCCACAACTCGGAAGCCGTAGACGCGAACCAGCAGCCACTGACACTGGAGCCGGGTTCGGAGTTCGACTTCAAGATCATCAAGATGAATCAGGAAGAAAAGAAGGTTGGCCTGAGCATCCGAGCGGTCGGCGAAGAAGCTTCGCGCCAGGAAGTCGAGTCCTACAAACATCCGACGTCGTCCTCGTCAAAGAGCACGACGATCGGGGATCTGATTTCGTGGAAGCGGGCGGGCGGGGATAGCAACTAACTGTTCATCGTTCCTCGCGAAAGAGTTAAGGCCACCGGAGACGGTGGCCTTTTTCTTGGGTCCAGGAACTCAGGTACTGACGGATCAGTTGTCTCCAAACCACTCATTTAGAATGGTCGATCTGGGTCATGAGTGCTATGGCGATTTTTCGCCAACTATCCGGCATAGGGCGCGCCGCAACCGCTGCAAGCTGCTCCTTTCTTGCCTTGCCACACTCGTATGGTTGCGCATCTACGACAAACAAGTAACTTGTTTATGGTCGCACCGCAGTTCTGACACGAGTACTTGCGCCTGCCGCGTCTCGCTATCTTCTCGATGCGTTCGCCACACAACGGGCATGCTTTTTGATCGTGTTTCATGGTCTGCAAGCGTCAACGAACTGTGCTCGGAGGCGACCACTTGACCTGAAAATAATGAAGAACTCCCATGAGCAATTTCGCGTTGGCGACAGGTGCAAAATGGCCCGTCCGCGTGATGCTTCTTTGAGGGTCCGTCTTCAACAAGCGCTCTAGCCGCTTCGCCATTTTGCGATAGTTAGTCGCATTAACTCGCAACGCAGGATGTGATTCCCATTTGACCTCTTGCTTGTGATAGGCAATTTCCCAATTCCGCCAGATGCGCCACGCAGCTAGCGCAAGTTCAAAAGTCTGCGAATCTATGGGAGTGAGTCGAAAAAGGTTGGAGTAATCGCTTCTGTGCTCGTCAAAAATGCAATCGTAGAAATGCGGTTCCCCATGAAAATTTGCGACTCCTGTGCGGGGTCCGTCATAGTATTCGTCAACGGTAAATACAAGTTCATAGCCTCGCCTGAGCTTTGTTGATGTGACGAGAGAATGCATTACGCATCGATACTATTCATGGGGCGTGCATCGCGGCAACATCGTTGGCGAGAGCAGTCGCCAGCGCTCGCGCCATTCGCCCACTTCCCTACTTCGCGTCAATCTTCAAATCGATATAGACCTGCGACCGGTCGTCAAACTGGCTGACGGACTTGGTGCGGCTCTTGCGCTTTTCGAACTGCGCATACACTTCGTAGTCGAGCGTGGGTTGGAGGGCGGGAAAACGGTAGGTGCCGTCGGGGCCTACGATGTAGGTCTTTACCGAGTGGTCGCGGGTATTGGTCAGATAGACAACGGCATTCGGCAGCGGGCCATCGTTGCCGTCGAGCACCTTGCCGAGGAGCAGACGCGTGGTGTCG
>Ga0302321_100004060_pt1 | contig 12613 bp, 10 predicted proteins | sample Fen_T0_1_FD_202505 | JGI IMG/M metagenome (GOLD analysis project Ga0302321, IMG submission 202505) | Peat permafrost microbial communities from Stordalen Mire near Abisko, Sweden - Fen_T0_1 | ecosystem: Environmental > Terrestrial > Soil > Wetlands > Permafrost | place: Sweden: Abisko...
CGGTAGGCGGTACTTGAAGCGGTTGGACCGTGGAATGGCCGAGTGTTTGTCAGTAGCTCGTAGAACAGAACGCATGCCGAGAACAAATCCGAGCGATGATCGATGGAACCGGAACTTGCTTGTTCAGGGGAGAGGTATTCCGTCGTGCCGAACACAGAACTGTTCGACGAAAGCGTGCCCGCTGCACCGAAATCCAATAGTTTGACGGTGACGCGAAGATTCGCTAGCTGACAGACGACGACGTTCTCAGGCTTCACGTCGCCATGTAGGTGGCCGACTGCATGTGCCGCTGCTAGCGCCGAAAGGACAGGCTCGATGACAGCGAATGCATACGGGAGTTTCAGTCTTCCATGCCGTTCGAGTAGCTTGCCAACGTTTTCGCCCCGCAGGTCCTCCATCACGATGAACGGACCAAGATCACACAAGCCAGTTTCGTAGATGACGACGATGTTCTCGTGGCGGATGTGATTTGCCGTCCAAGCGCCTTCGAATAGCCGAGTCGTATGCTCAAGATCGCGACTGATACCGCTGCGCAGCAGCTTGATTGCGACGGACGTTTGCGTTTGCTCGTCGATTGCGCGATATACCTCTCCCGTGCCTCCGGAACCGATCCTTTCAATGATGCGATACCGGCCGGCCAAGACGCTCCCGAGCGAGGGTTGCCGAACTGGCGACTGTGGCAAGCTCGTTTCAGGATATCTCAGTTGGACCGGGTAGAGTGAGCAAACTTCCCCTTTTCTACATCACTCGCAGGTGGCGCAAGTTTGCGGCAGGGCGACTTCGACCGCGGAAGTTTTGGCTCTTGGCGGTTGCTCCGCAATTGCTGAAACTGCCCGAATGCTGCGCCTGCTGCGGCAGGCAGGCGGGTGTGTGTCGGCGTGAGTCGGGCGTAAATAGGGACCACTGTGTGATTGTCCCCTACTGTGAGTTCTGCGCGAGACACGTCAACCGCTCGGCGTTGCTAAGACTAGGGGCGATTTGGGGTTCTGTCCTGCTAGGTGCAATGGGCGCCGTGTTGTTGAACTTGAGTTGGTTGCCAATCTGGGCAATCCTCATTGTTGCCGTAGGGTTGTCATTCCTACCGTGGGGCGCTGCGCTTTGGTTTGGACTTGGGCGCCAACTTGGACATTCCGCACGCGGCACGGCTCTCTCGATCGACCCTCGGGGCGTCGTGATGACGTCTTCCCAATTTACCTTCCAAGTTGCCGAGACGAACGAACTTATCCCCCGACAGGTGATATCCCGGCAGCTTCGTTTTGGCGTTTGGGCGGTCGTCGGTCCCCTCAGCGCCCTGATTTTATCGCCGGCGTTCTACCTCGCATTCCGTCCCACACTGCGAGTGCTCAATTTTTCGGACAATCGACTGAGTCTCTACGTCGACGACCATCGACTGGGAGATGTCGACCCAACGAGTGGAGAAAGTCCGGCAGCGGGGCGAGCGTTTCGCGTCCCCAACGGCTCGCGCAATCTCGTCGTTCGTTCGGGCGCCGGCATCTTCGCCGACGTCAACGTAACCCTCTTGATTGGTCATGCCCATTTGTTCGCACCAGGCGCAAAAGATGGCTGCATTTACGTCCAGCGCATGGCCTACGGCAGGAGCACCATTGGGGCGGAGGGTCGCGCGCCGGTAACACAAGTCACGGAGCTTCGAGCGGATACGCGCTTCTGGGTGGTTCCAAGTGACGTTGAACCTTGGTTCGTTCCAGAGCGTCCACAGGAACGAGGCGTAACGACCGGTGGCGTTGTCTCGTTGCTGCGGATCGGACGGTGTCGATAGGTTGCCAGGCCGGGGTCGTGGGCCGATTCAGGTGCCTTGCGTGGTGACACAAGACAATCGGTCACTGACCATTGGCACCGCCCGGAGAGTGGCTATAGTCGCCGCACGGTGACGACGGACAAACCATCCCACGACCAGACATCGATTTCGGACGACATGCCCGGGCAGCCCCCAACTGAGACAGGGGAGCAGGCCGCGCAGGCCGATGAAGTCATTTCTGCCGAAGACCAGCTGAAAGCCGAGGTTGCCCGCCTGAAGGATCAACTACTTCGGCTGGCGGCGGACTTCGACAATTTTAGGAAGCGCAGTCGACGTGAGATCGGCGACGCCGAACGGATGGCGCGCGAGGACATGTTGCGCGAGCTATTGCCCGTGTTCGACAACCTTGAACGAGCAAGCACCCACGTGAGTGCGGCAACGGACGTTCAGTCTTTGGTCGAAGGCATCCAGATGGTTGGCAAGCAGTTCCTCGACACGCTCTCCCGGATTGGGATCGAACGCGTGGTCACGGTCGGAACGGCTTTCGATCCAAGCCTCCACGAAGCGATCCAACATATGGAAACCGCAGACCATCCGCCGGGCTGCGTGGCCGCTGAGGTTCAAGCGGGCTATCGCTTCGGTGACCGGCTTGTGCGACCGGCGATGGTGGTCGTAGCGAAGGCTCCGAGCAGCAACGGTTCCACGCCGGCTTCGGCGTAGTTCCTTTCCGTACACAATCGGATTGCACTATCCTCGACGGAACGAATGGGTAAGATCATCGGCATTGACCTGGGGACGACGAACTCCTGTGTTGCAGTCCTGGAGGGACTGAGTGCGTCTGGGCAACCCGACATTCGGGTAATTCCGAACGCGGAGGGTGCGCGGACGACGCCATCGGTAGTCGCTTTCGCCGCATCCGGTGAGCGACTCGTCGGGCAAACGGCCAAACGTCAAGCTACCACCAACGCACAGAACACAGTCTTCGCGACCAAGCGATTGATGGGGCGAAAATACGCCGATCCGGCAATTGCTAAGGATTTGGCCTTGATGTCTTACAAGGTCATCTCGCACGAGAACGGGGACGCATGGGTTGAGGTGCAGGGCAAGCAGCTGTCACCGCCTGAGGTGTCGAGCATCATTCTTTCGGCGTTGAAGAACACAGCGGAACGTTTTCTCGGGGAAACCGTCGATCAAGCCATTATTACCGTTCCCGCTTACTTCGACGATGCACAGCGCCAGGCCACTAAGGACGCCGGACGAATCGCTGGCTTGGATGTCAAGCGGATCCTCAATGAACCAACCGCAGCGGCGCTTGCGTACGGGCTTGACCGATCGGGTTCAGAGCGGATAGCGGTCTATGATTTAGGCGGCGGCACCTTCGATATCTCCGTACTGGAGATATCCGCCGGGGTGTTTAATGTGCGCGCCACGGGCGGTGATACCCACCTCGGTGGTGAGGACTTTGACAGTCGAATTGTCGATTTGCTCGCCGGCGAATTCCAGAAGCAAAATTCGGTTGATCTGCGTGCGGATCGCACGGCTCTCCAGCGGCTCCGCGAAGCGGCAGAACGAGCCAAGCACGAGCTTTCTTCGTCGCTTGAGACGGAGGTTAACATTCCGTTTATCGCGCTAGGTGCAGCCGGACCGCTCCATTTACAGCGGACCATCAAGCGCAGTGAACTTGAAATCCTGACTCGGGAGCTCGTCGATCGGACGATTGGATCCTGCAAGAAGGTGCTTCTGGACGCGAAGGTCGAGCCAAGCCAGATCGATCAGGTGGTTTTGGTCGGCGGAATGACGCGAATGCCGGCGGTGCAGCGCGCGGTGAAGGACTTCTTCGGCAAAGAGCCGCACAAGGGCGTCAATCCGGATGAGGTGGTTGCCGTTGGTGCGGCGATTCAGGGCGCCGCAATTTCAGGCAAGATTGACGAGGTACTGCTGCTCGACGTGACCCCGCTTTCGATCGGTGTCGAAACGGGCGGCGGAGTTTTCACCAGCCTCATTGCTCGCAATACGACGATACCGACTGAACGCAGCGAGATCTTTACCACGAGCGTGGACAACCAGTCGTTCGTGCCAATTCACGTGCTTCAAGGCGAACGCGAGATGGCGGTTGATAACCGCAGCCTTGCGCGCTTCGAGCTCACAAAAATTCCGCCCGCGCCACGTGGCGTTCCGAAGATCCAGGTCACGTTCCGGATCGACGCTAACGGGATCTTGGCGGTTGAAGCGAAGGATCTTGGCACCGGGCGGTCCCATACCGTCGAAGTGACGCCAACCAGCGGTTTGACCCAAGACGAGGTTGACGCATTGGTTTCGGAAGGGGACAAGTTCAAACAAGACGATCGGCTTCGGCGTGAGCTTGCCGAACTGCGCAATCAGGCTGAGGCGCTCATCTACACGACCGAGCAGGCTCTCGAAGGCTACGCGGATTTGCTTCCGCCGGAGAAGGTTGTTGCCATGCGCGGTGACGTGCAGGCACTACGTTCTCTCCTCGACAATCGCGCTGAGATTGAAGCGGTTCGCACGGCCTATGCCGCTCTTGAACAGGCCACGTTCGAAATTGCCGAGGCGATGTACGGTGGTGACGCCGCCACTTGAGACCGTTCTAGTGGCTGAGTGACCCGGGGCGCCTAGTCTTCCGAGGAGGAGGCAAGCTTCTGCTCGATGGCTTCCAGGTGAGCGGCAACCTGGGGATCGGTGCTGCGCAGCGCTTCCATTCGACGTACAGCGCTCATAACCGTGGTGTGGTCGCGATTACCAAAGGCACGCCCGAGCTCGGGGAAGCTGCACTTGAGCCGTTGACGGCAGAGGTACATCGCCACTTGTCGCGCGAATGCGACACTGCGATGTCGATCCTTGCTTAGTAGATCGGCGCTGGTCAGGCGAAAGTGGCCGCACACGGCGCGCTGGATGTCCTCAACGCTGGTTGGGTTCTGTCGCCGCGAGCCGACATTAAGCAGTTCCCGCTGAGCAAATTCCTCGTCAATGGCGCATCCGACAAGCGAGGATTTTGCAGCCAGCCGAATGAGCGCGCCTTCGAGTTCCCGCACGTTGCTCTTGATGCATTGAGCCAAGAGCACCGCGACACTATCGGGAACCAGAATTCCCTCGAGGGCCGCCTTCTTGCGAACGATGGCCACGCGTGTCTCGAGCTGTGGCACCTGCACGTCCGCAACGAGCCCGGAGGTGAACCGTGACACCAAGCGCTCGGGCATTTTCTGTAACTGCTGCGGGTACTTATCGGCAGTGACGACGATCTGCCGATCGGCCTCTCGAAGTGCGTTGAACGTGTGGAAGAATTCTTCCTGCGTCTGTTCGCGCCCCGCCAAGAATTGAATGTCGTCCACCAAGAGCACGTCGCAGTCGGCGCGGTACCGATGCCGGAACTCATCCATGCTTCGATGCTGTAGCGCCAAGATAAACTCATTGGTGAAGCGCTCTGCGGATACATAGATGACCCTTGCACTTGGACGATCCAAGAGCACCTGATGGGCAATAGCGTGGACCAAGTGGGTCTTGCCGAGCCCCGTGCCGCCTGCAATAAAGAGCGGATTGTAGCGAAGTCCGCCGCCACCGGCCGCGGCCCGTGCCGCCGCATAAGCCAGTTCATTCGACGAACCGACAATAAAATTCTCAAATACGAACTTCGAATCGAGTTGAGCTCGAACGGACGGAGTCGTGGGCGCTGGCCGTTCGCTACGCGAGCTTACAACCAACTCAAGGGCGCGCGACGGGTTTGACTTGGTGCCGTGTGATCGAACGCTGTCGCGTTGCGTGTCGCGGGCCAGGTCGCGGGCCAGGTCGCGGGTGTTGTCCCGCGCCAAGTCGCGCGTGTTGTCTCGGGCTACGTCGCGTCGCGTGTCACGCAGCGTGTCGCGAATGAAGTCGGGGGGCGCTGGACGCAGTGTCACCGAGCGCTCCGGACGGCGAACGTCATCGTGACGGGTGCCACTCGGCGGTGGCGGTGGTTCCGACACAGGACAACTGAGCGTGCGCTGAACGCGCCATGCGACCCGGACGGCACCCAACCCAGGGCTTGCCTCCAGGTGACTTACCAGGTCCGGTATGTAGTGATCCTGAACCCAGTCTCGAACGAACTCATCGCGTGCGATGAGATGCAGAGTGCCGTCCTCAAAGTGTTCTAGCTGAACACCTGAGAACCACTGCTCGAATGTCGAGGGACTGCGGCTTCGTGTGCGTGCAATTGCGCTCGTCCAGGCCTGTCCAAATAGCGTGTGGTCTTCCATCACGTTGCTCAATCGAGTCGGTGCGAGGAGTCCGGGTTCCACCCCAAGTTATCCACAGGGTTGTGGATAGGAACCAATTGTTGCTCTGCGGCGGCTGACCATTCGGAGGCACTGTCCTCCGTCCGACCAACTAGAAGCTAACTGCGACGATTGCTGACTGGCAGATTTGCCACCTGCCAAAAGTTCAAGAGTCCGTACGCCCAGCCGTTGAAGCAGTTTCTGTATGCCCTCAAACGAACCGGGGCCGCGAGCTAGCACTCAATCCGGGTAAGTTTCAATGCTTGACATGCATTTCTCTAACGCGACGCGGAAATGTTGCTTGAACGTTGGGCCCGCTTTGTTCTGATTTCCTAAGTTGGTCGATGAGTGCCGCGGCGAGAGCGAAATTGAGTTCACCAGAAGCATTGAAAATGCGATCGCGTTTGGGAACAGACATGTCGTACGCAATTCAGTGCTGGATCGCACAGTCAAGAGGCACGCCACAAAAAATGCAATGTGGTTTCGACTTCACTTAAGGGTTCTCGATTCGGCTGACGTGCCGTTTTCAAACGACGCCCAGTTTTGCGGTTGCGCTTTTGCTACCTAGCATCAGCTAAGAGTCTGAGTTGAAGTTTTCTTGACATGCCGATGAGCCGTATCGAGACCAAGGTTGTGCGTGGAGCGCAGGTCACTGACTACCTCGAGTCGCTTGCGCAATTGCGGATCAAAGTGTTTCGTGAGTATCCGTATTTGTACGAAGGTCAATTGGAGCCGGAGCGCGCGCAGCTTGCCAAGTATGCCAAGGCCTCGACGAGCCTGTTCGTACTTGCGCTCGATGGTAGCGAAGTGGTGGGTGTCTCGACTGCGGTTGCAATGAGCGAAGCGAGCCGGGACATCGCTGAATCCTTGCGTGTCGCCAAGCAGGAGCCTGACAATTGGCTCTATTTCGGCGAATCGGTACTGCTAGCGGACTATCGCGGGCTCGGATTGGGACACGCCTTCTTCGATGCCCGAGAAGCGCACGCGAAACAATTGGGTATCACCACGACTTGCTTCTGCTCGATCGTGCGACACCCGAACGATCCACGTCGTCCTTCGGGATATCGTTCGCTCGACGACTTCTGGAAGAAGCGCGGTTATGCGTGCATTCCCGACGCCTACCTGTCGCTGTCTTGGCGAGAAGTGGGTGACACCGTATCGACGTCTAAGTCCCTCGCATTTTGGGCACGCGACAGCTGATCGTTCCGGCGCGCCAGAGGGCTTCGGTCGAGAGGCAATTCGAGGCATGACAGCGCGCGACCGCTCGTGATACTTTCGGAGGATAAAAGGGAGTCACCATGATGAAGTCGCGCGTTCTCGCTTGTTCATTCGTCGTTGCCGCAGCCGCCAGCGTCCACGGTGGTTGCAGTAGTTCGGATAGCGCTGCGGGCATTGCGTTCAAGGACCTTCCGCCAAAATATGCTGCTGCCGCTTGCGCGGCCTACAAGCGCTGCTTCGGCCCTGTCTTTGACCTATTTCTCAACGGTTCAAACTGCGATGACCTGACCGCAAACCGTCTTCTGAACGGTACCTTCGCAGAAACGGAAAACGCAATAACGCGCGGGACGGTGAGGTACGACGGAAGTCTGATTCAGGCATGTCTTGATTCGCTCAGCACAGAGAGCTGTAGCGATACCTTGCTGCGCGACAAACCGGAATGCCTCAAAGCGTTGGACGGCACGGTGCCGCTCGGTAAAGATTGCATTTTAGACGAGGAATGCGCAGGCAGCGCAATCTGTCGGTCTGCCTCCGGCACTTGTCCCGGTACCTGTGTGGCGCATCGCGAAGCCGGACAACCGTGTGAGGTGGAAAGTGATTGTGCGGACGGCCTTCAGTGTTCAAATGAAACCACCCTGTGCGTCAAACCTTCGGCGGTTGGTGAAGCGTGTGAGTATGGGGCGCCGCCATGCGGACCGGGACTACTCTGTCTTGGCAAGAATGACGACAAGAAGACGTCGGGAACCTGCCGCAACGCGGTCGAAGCGATGAGCGCCAAGGACGGTGCTGATTGCGATCCAGTAGCCGGTACGTTGTGTGCACCAGGCGTCTCTTGCGTGGCCGATAGCATCGACATCGCTTCGGCCAAGATTGCGTGGAAATGCGTAGCCAAAGGAACGTATGTGGCCGCCGCAGCGTGCAAACCAGGTTTCCCGGACGCTTGCGCGAACGGCAACTACTGTAATACGGGAACCGGGCTTGCCGCTTTGACAGGCGTCTGCACGGCTGTCCCTGAGGCGAAACAAGCGTGCGGAACGGGGATTGGTGCCGAGTGCCAGGTGGGCGCTGTTTGCGTGAGTGGGCTCTGCCAAAATTACGCAAGCAACGGGGTCGGCTGCACGGGCGATGCAATGTGTTATAGCGAGTATTGCGGTCCCTCGGGTGGCTGCGAGCCGCGACTGCCCTGCAAATAGGACGCGGCAAGTGCCCATTTGAAGGACGTGACGATTTCAGGAATAGGCCTCATTTGCCGGTAGTTTTACGCCAATCCAATTCATCAGGTTGACTGACCTTCGAGCGCCGCGTAAGCCAAGTGCCTTCGCAATGCTAGAAGGCAGAATCCGTTGCTCCCGCTTACGACGAAAGTCCCGCTTCCCCACAGGTATTGCGGTCACGCTAGGGCTCGGTATCGCATCGAATGCGTACGCGAAGAGTCCGCTTGAGCCTGCGATCGGTTGGAACGGTGGAATTATGGAGACCGGGCGTAGTGCCGCGCTCAACGGTGCCGAGATGGCCACGTCGAGTTCAGTTGGTGCCTTGTTTGCAAATCCCGCTAACATGGCCGCAAGTCGTGTTTACCATGCTTCTGCATTGGCCTCGATTTGGCCCGAAGCTGCGCGCCAGACCTACGGTGCCGCGGCAGTTGACTCGAGCACCAGCAGCACAAGTCTTACGGGCGGTGTGGCTGCCTCATGGACCCAGCAAGATCCGGATGGCGTGAAGCGCAGCGGTACTGATCTTCGGCTTGGGCTCGCATTCCCTATCTCACAGAAGCTGCGCCTGGGCGCCACCATGAAGTACCTGTCCTTCAAGCAGCAAGGTCAGGGTCCGCTTGGCACAAGTCCGGTATCGGCTGGACTCGACGGGCAGCCCATTGTTCGTGATTTCGGCGTGGATGCGGGCCTTACGTTCCAGCCCGCTCAGTACCTTTCGCTTGGGGTAGTTGGATTCAACCTCAATTCTCCATCAAACGGGTTTCTGCCCACCATGCTGGGCGGCGGTATCGGTGGTGGTTCCCAGGACTTCACGCTTGAGGCGGATGTTCTGGCCGATTTTACGACTTGGGGTAAGACGCGTCTGTCGATGATGGGCGGCGGGGAATTGCTCGTGGCCGAAAAATTCCCGCTGCGTGTCGGATACCGTTACGACCAAGGCTCGAAGATGCAGTGGCTGAGTGGTGGAGCTGGCTACGTGGATCGGTTGATGGCAATTGAACTTGGCGTACGGCGTTCTGTCGTCGGGCCCACCGCTACGGCAATTGTGCTTACGTTGACGTATCACGTGGAGTCCAGCGGCGTGGGCTCGACAGCAGCTGATACCTACTAGGCCGCCCAAGGTCACCGCGGCGTTTGCGCGCTGCTCGAACACCTAACAAAGTGCCCAAGGTCACCGCGGCGTTTGCGCGCTGCACTGACAAAAAACCATCCAAGGTGCGTCACTCGGAAGCCACGACGTATGCCTAGAATCGCTACCCTAAGTTGGACAAGAGGTTGGTGACGTAGCTTGCCCGAGCCTCTTCTGCGTGTTCCAGGCTGACGCGGGATTCCGGTGGGTCACACAGCTTCGCGCGTACGGATTCAATGCCGCGCGGGTTGCGGAACCAATCCACATCGTACATGCCAACCAATTGCTCTTGCCACAAACTAGCGATGCATGGCCCAAGCAATCGCTGGCCGCTATCGGCGTAAATCCTTGGCCATAAGCCGACGAGCGATTGGGGTAGTGCAAAACCGTACGTTCGATGGGTGAGGGCTTCGTAGTCGGCGGAAGCTTCATGCGAACTGCGACACAACCTTGCGCGAAGGAGTGTAGCAAGCGCTGCGGTGCGAACGTGTATCAGTCCGGTGATGAGCGCTGCTCGCGACTGCGCGTTTGCCACGTCGCGAGAAAGCCCCAGTTGCCGGCGCATGAACTCGGGGGATTGCGGCAGGGCTCCAAAGAGCGCGCCCAGGGTTCGACTGCGTAGGCCATTGGGATCGAAAGCGACCACGAACGGTTGGCGCGTCGAGGTTGCCGCATTCGCCATGCTTTGGCCCAAGCGGGCGAGTGCGCGCATAAAACTGGCCTGAGAAAGTGCGGCAGGGAGTCGATGAATGCGTAGGTTTAGCCCATTTAGCCACTCAGAATCACCGAGCAACTGTTGCACCGTGCGTGGGTTCAATTTCGCAGGCCACCCTGCAAGCGCGCTCTTCGCAAGCGCCGTATCAAGGAAACCCTCAAGGTGGCTCGGGACCAGTTGCGAGTAGAACTCATCGGTTTGCTCGAGGAGCTTTTCCGCAAATGCCTCAGGGTTTGGGATGGGTGCTTCAATAGCGTCTAGTGATTCATACCCCGCTCGTCGCGCCAGTTCTACGCGTCGCGCCCAATGCTGCTTGGTGAGCTCCGTGAGCGAGCCAGCGTTCACTGCCAACGCGTCACAGAAGAAGCCACGGATCCCTTGGGATACAAGCATTCGGTGCCAGAGCTCGCGCAATGTCACAAATAGGGGATCCTTCCACTCTACCTGATGGCGCGTGACAACGTATGCTTCTGCGAGCACAGCGTAGCTTCGTGCATTGACGCGTGCGTCGCTAAGCCGATAGGCCCAGGCAATCCACGCGTTCTTGACGTTTTCAGGCAAGGACGATTCGCGGATTTCGCGAAAGGCATCGCGCTCTGTTAGACTCGGTCTGCCGATGAAGGGACCCGACGGATCGATTTCGCCTTGTTGGAGTTGCTGGTAGTAGGTGGAGCAGGCGTGTTCAAGTTGCGGAAGCTGCTGCAAGAGTGCGAACGGGTTCTCGAATAGAGTCATGGCGAGTAGCAACGCGAGGGTCGGCCAAGTCTAGTCCAAACTGGGCGTCGCCAAGGGTTCGGTTTCGAGCTAGAGCATTCGGCGCATGGCCGAGAAGCGTCACCTGCCGGTACTCAATTCCAAAGCGTCGGCCGAAGACGAGGCACCTAGGGTCGGCGCGTTCGGTTGGGCGCTACTCGGTGCACTCTCCATCTTCGTGCTGTTCCTACCCCTTGGAATGTTGGGACTTTGGGCAAGTACGGCCATAACGCGGCTTTTTGGGGGGACTTTACCACAGGGCTATGCGCAGGCGTCCATTTTGGGTCTACTCGGAGCATTTCCTTTGGTTTTTTCCTTCGCGGTAGCGTCTTTTGGCGGGGCAGGCTTGGTCGGACGGTACTCGCCAACTTCGCGTTGGAGCCTCTCCAGCATCGCCGGCCTGTTGGCAGCAATGCTGGTTGTGGCCGTCGCGGCTGCGCAGGGGGCACTACGACCCTATCCCATCGCCATTTTGGTTTTCGCGATCTTAGGCGTCGTTGCAGGATTGTCGGGCTACGTCGGTGGACGTTTTGGTAGGCGATTTCGTGCCTGATCAAATAACGCTCAGGGCACCGCTGGATCCCGAGCAAACCGAGGACTAAAGTTCCGCATCCCATGAGCCATCTCGACGACGAGCTAAAGCATGCACTTGCGCAGCCCGAGAATTCGCCCACCGCGGGAGGCACTTCGGAAGCTGGCTCGCAAGAACGGTTGCAAGAGTCCGATCCGAAACGCAAGGAAGCCACAGCGCTCCGAGCCAAGGTGACGCGCAAGCGAAGTATTGGGTTGCTTGTTGGATTGCTGCTCATGGGCGGTGCCATCCTCACGGTGGTCTTCACCGGGATCGACAATGCTGCGGTTTACTCGAAGGGCGTTGACCAGCTGCTGTCAGAGAAAGATCGCCTAAAATCGCGCAATGTTCGTGTTCTTGGCACATTGGTCAAAGGAACACTCGTGCGCCGCAATGAGCCTTGCGAATACCGCTTCAAGCTAACGAAGGGCGCCAAAGAACTCCAGGTGCATTATCCACAATGCATCATTCCGGACACCTTCCGCGATATTCCCGGAACGGACGTAGAAGTGACCGCGGAGGGCAAGCTTCAGTCGGATGGCACCTTTTTGGCGCATCAGATCATGGCCAAATGCCCGTCGAAATACGATATGAAGCAGAAGTCCAATTCCGGATATGGCGCGCCGCACATGATGGGCCCCGAGAGTTGAGCGAAGTCAGGATAACACATGTGGGATAGATTCATTCGAGCTTGTCGCGGCGAAGCCGTTGACACAACACCAGTTTGGTTCATGCGTCAGGCGGGGCGCTACATGCCGGAGTACCGGGTAATTCGCGAGAAGCACAAGCTGCTCGAGATCTGTAAGACGCCTGAGCTTGCGGTGGAAGTCACGATGCAACCGCTGCGCGCCTATGAAGTGGATGCAGCGATCCTGTTCGCAGATCTCTTGCTGCCACTCGAACCAATGGGGGCACCCTTCGACTTCTTTTCAGGCGAGGGCCCCGTCATTGAGCGACCGGTGCGCACGGCGGCCGACATCGACGCCCTG
>Ga0302321_100004061_pt1 | contig 12612 bp, 9 predicted proteins | sample Fen_T0_1_FD_202505 | JGI IMG/M metagenome (GOLD analysis project Ga0302321, IMG submission 202505) | Peat permafrost microbial communities from Stordalen Mire near Abisko, Sweden - Fen_T0_1 | ecosystem: Environmental > Terrestrial > Soil > Wetlands > Permafrost | place: Sweden: Abisko...
CGATGGCGGCCGTCGGCATGATCATCGACCACGCCGCGAGCCACGCGTTGTCGTACGCGCCGAACAGGCTCGCGCGGAAAGCCCGCACGACCCAGCTGAAGGGCAGCCACGGGCTGAGGCCGCGGAACAGGTCGCCGCTCAGCTCGATCGGCAACATGCCGCCGGACGACGACGGCTACAGGATCAGGAACACCAGCGCCGGCGTCTTGCCCACGTCGCCGAACGCGCGCGCGAGCGCCAGGATGATCAGCAGGAAGGCCACCGCCGCGGGCTCAGTCAGCGCAGCGTCCACGCCGCGCGGTCGATCACGTGCCGCCCGACCTGTTCGTCCTCGTGCCACAGCGTGATGTCGAGTTCGGTCGGGTTCACGTCGAGCACACCGAACACGCCCTGCTTCTTGCCGATCCAGCCGGTGATCTTGGGCGGTTGGCCCATGGCGCTGGCGGTGGCCTCGAACCAGTTGCCCTCGTCGCGCCGGAAGAAGCCACCAGGCTTGCGGAAGGCGGGCTTGTGGATGTCGCCACTCAGCACGAGCAGTCGCTTCTGCTTCGATGCCTCTTCCAGCCACTCGAAATCGCTGAAGTCCTCCCAGTCTTTCAAGGTCGAGCCACTGGCGAGCAGGTTGATGCCGGGAGCATCCAGCAGGTTCGAGTTCAGCCTGTCTCGTTGCGGCACGCCGAGCAGGCTCGCCGACCGATCGACCGCTTCCCTGGAGGTCCGCCCGTCCAGCAGGTGCAATGTGAGGCCGGGTTCGAGTTGTATCTGTGTTTCGATGCTGCCCAGATCCTCGTCCTGCCCCTGCGGGCATGGGTTGGGTGGGTAGACATCGGGCTGGGCGATCAGCGCTTCCCGGAACTGCTGGAACAACCGGCGCGAGATCTTCCGGTGCGACGCCGGGACGTAGAAGCGGTCTTCAGGTACGACAGGTCCGCCGCCGCGTGCCTTGTTCCAGGCGAAGTCGTGGTCGTCCCAGATGGCATGCACGGCCACCCCTGTGATCGCCCGGCGGAACGCCGGCACCGCCCACTGCCGGGCGTAGCAGCCGTGCATCAGCGCCGAGAACGCCGCCGGCGGCAGGCCCTTGGGTTCACCGTTCCCCAGGTGATCGCCGAACCCGTAGTCCATGTAGATGTTGTCGCCGAGCAGCACGAGGTGCTGCGGCTTCTTCGCCGCAACGATGTCCCACGCCCGCTGGACGGGGTCGTTGATGGGGTCGCAGCAGGACGTGAACGCGATGCGCATCAGACGCACTCCTTGAACGAACGAACAGCTTTCATCGGATGGCTCCCAAGAAGGACGCCTTCTGGGACTTCGGGTCCTGCACCACCTTGCCGAGGTCGAGACTCATCACCAGCGCGATCTTGCGGTTCGAGGCGCCACGTTCCTGCACCAGCCCCAGCGAGTAGTTCTTGGGCATGTGAACCAGGAAGCCGATGCCACGGCGGAACTCGGTCGCGGTGTCGGCCCAACTGACGACCAACGAACCGCCGCGCAGCTTCGTCGCCTCCGCGCCCGCCCACTCCCAGCGGTAGTAGCCCGCGACCTCGAGGAGCAGGGTCTGTTCGAGTTTCTTGCCCGAGCCGTTCAGGTAGCGGTAGCCGACGCTCGGGTGCAGCAGGATCCACTGGTCGTCAGGGGGCTGAGCGAAGCCACCGCCACCACGGTCGTAACGCCTGCTGTTGATCAACAGCTCCCAGGGGTACTGGAAGCGCCCCTTGTCGAAGTAGGAATCCCAACGGCCTTTCAACTCGCCCATGTACTGGGCAAACGCGGCCCGCTGATCGTTCAGCAAGCTCGTCGTGACGATCTGGAACTGCAGGGTGTGGATCAGGACGTCGGCCGCCCGCCTCAGGGCCTCGCTGCACTGCGCCTCCGGCGTGCCGGCAGCACATTCCTTTACCAGCACAGCGTTCAGGTCGAGGCTTGCGCCACCCCCGTCTGCCAGCAATCCCGCCGCGCCGTCATAGGACCATTTGCGGTTTGCGATGAATTCCGGCGCTGTCTGCTGGCCGAAGCTGAGCAGGAAGTCGGCCATGTCTGCGTCCACGCGCCACGCCTCCGGGAAGGCGGCGACGGCGGGCTGCATGTCTGCGCGAACCCGCGCAAGCAGGCTTGGCGCCATCGCAACGTCCGGGGGCCGCTTGTCGCTCGGCTTCTGCCATTCACGCACCGACTTGCAAATGGCTGAATCGCAACTGCCGATGCTGCTCGGCAGATCGGCCAGACAGAGGCCAGCCTCCTGCGCAGTCTGCGCGGTCCATTTCGACAGGTCGAAGCCGTTGCACGCCGCCTGCGCGCCCGATGCGGCGCACAAGAGCAGCAGGATTCCCAGCCAGAACGAACGCAGGGCCTTCATGCGAACCCCCCGCTTTGGCCTTTGCCGGTGAAGGCCTGCCAGATCCTGCCGAGCACCAGCCAATCGTCGGCCTGCGACTCCGTCGCGTCTTCGAGTTTCTGGCGGATGCGGATCGCGGCTTCGTCCTGCAAGCTGCCGAAGGTCCGGAATTTCGCGAGCGCCATCGCGTACTCCTCGTCGGTGATGGCCAGTGACGAGACCAGCCGACGCAGCAGCGGCACATGCACCTTGGGATTCTTCATGTAGTGCCCGAAGTCGTGCACGTTCCACATATGGATGTGGTCGACCTCCACGTGGGCATAGCGCGGCGGCGACGCAAGCAGGGCCGCTTCGTCCGGCCACATCTGCGGCGAGAACATCTTCGGGATCGTGAACGGGTCGAGCCGGTGGCGTGCGTTGAAGTAGTACAGGCAGCCGCGACCCGCTTGCGCCATGCGCCCCGGCGCCACCGCCGTCTTGAAGACGTCGTACGGCTCGTTCGCAGTCTTCGTCTCCAGCAAACGACTGACATTGGCCACCATCGCAATCACCTGGGCCTGCTCGTTCTGCGCCGAGAAGGCCACATGGCCCGGCGCCGTCGACTGGCTGTCCCACAGGCGAGCCAGGGTGTCGTGAATCACGGCCGTGCCCAGGCTGTGGGCCACCACGGACCAGAGTGATCGCCCTTCATCCTGGATCTGCTTCGCCAGCGCCTGCACGATCTGGTTGCCAACGTGCTGGCACACACGCTCTCGCACCAGGCTGAAGGCCTTGTACATCAGCACGTCGGCGGCATGCGTCCACTTGAAATTGGCATCGGTGACGTCTGCTCCCTTGAGCCAACCGGTCAGCTGTGTCTTCGACACCCCCGCTTCCGTCGCTGCGCGGTCGACGAACTCAGCGTTCGTCGCCCAGTTCGACACCAGCTCTCTGAAGATCTCGTCGTAGCTGAGCGGCACGAAGGTGAAGCGTTCACGCAAGGGCTTCTGGGAGAGTAGTTCGTACTGATCGTAGGCTGCATCGAGGGCGTCGATGTATTGAGATTCCCACCCCGTTTCATGGATTCCCATGCCATGAACCAAGAACACCAGATGAGACATGGCCACCTCTCTTGCGTCGTGTTTCGATGGAGCAAAAGATACGCGTCGATCCTCAGTCTCACCTCACGTGTATGAGGGAGTTTTCAGAAAATAATTCTCTGGCTGAGCGGATCAGATTGCGCCGGCATCGGACAGCAACAGAGCCAGGGATTTGCCGAGCGGGTTCCCTGCCAGATCGACCTTTTCACGAGGTCGGCGGCAGACAGGCCGATCAGAGATCCAGCGCCGGCCGGTGTTCGTCACCGCTGACGAAGCGCCAGCGGCCCACCAGCGTCGACACGACGAAGGCGATCGCCGCGATCAGCAGGATCATCGACCACGCCGTCAGCCAGGCGTTGTCGTAGGCGCCGAACAGGCTGGCGCGGAAGGCGCGCACGACCCAGGTCAGCGGCAGCCAGGGGCTGAGGCCGCGAAAGAGATCGCCACTCAGCTCGACCGGCAACACCCCGCCGGATGACGACAGCTGCAGGATCAGGAACACCAGCGCCAGCGCCTTGCCCACGTCGCCCAGCGCCCGCGTGAGTGCCAGGATGATCAGCAGAAAGGTGACCGATGCCAAAGACAACGTGAGCCAGAAGGCCGCCAGGTTGGGCACGTCGACGTGGAGCAGCAGCGTGAGCATCAGCAGCACGATGGTGGCCTGCACCACCACCAGCCCCACCAGCAAGCTGAGCTTGCCCAGCACCTGCGCGATGCGCGATGCACCGCGTGCCGATTCGGGCAGCCGCCGCAGGTGAAAGATGAAGGCCATCATCACCGCGCCCAGCCACAGCGACACCGGCACGAAGTTGGGGGCGAAGCCGGTGCCGTTGTTGACCACCGGCGCCACCACCTCGACCACCGGCTGCACCGAATCGGCCAGGCCCTTGGCACTGCCTTCGAGCGACGGCGTGTCGCTGGGCAGCGAGGCGTCGAGCAGGTCCAGGCCCACCGCCAGGCGGGCCGCGCCGGCATGCAGTTTTTCGAGCCCGCCGCGCAGCGTCTGGGTCGATTGCGAGAGCGTGCCCATGCCGTTCTTGAACTCGTCGAGCTTGCTGTCCTCGGGCAGTCGGGTGGCGAGGGTGTGGATGCCTTCACCCAGCGCGCCCATGCCGTCGGTCAGCTTGCCCACGCCGCCATTGAGCCGGCCGGCACCGTCGGTGAGTTGCGCCTGGGCGCCACGCGCCTTTTGCAAGCCGTCGACCAGCTGCCCGCCGCCGGCGCCCAGCATGTCGGCGGCCTTCGAGACCTTCTCGCCGACGAAGAAGATGTCTTGCGTCTCGTCGCGCAACTGACGCGCGCCGTCGGTGAGGCGCTGGGCGCCGCCCTGCAATTGCTCCAGGCCGTGGCCGAGCTCGACCTCGCCTTCGGCCAGCGCATGCGCGCCCTGCTTCAGGCTTTGCAGCTCGCTTGCGGCGGGGCGCCGGGCTTCCATCGTGCGCACGCCGCTCGCCACCTGCTTGAACCCGCCAGTGAGCTGGCCGGCCGCGTCGCTCAGCTTGCGCGCGCCGTCGCCCAGGGCATGCGAGCCGTTCTCGGCCTGCGAGAGCCCCACATCGAGCTCGTGCGAGCCGGCGCGCAGCTGCGCCACGCCTTCCTTCAGGCTGCGCACGCTGCGCTGCGAGCCGGCCGCCGTGGTCAGCACCAGCTGCCAGCGCTTCTCGTTCAGCGTCTCGTTGACCTGGTGGCCCAGCTCGGCGGCAAAGCGGCGCGCCATGCCGGCCGCGGTGTAGTTGTTGCCCTCCGAGGTGTAGACGATCAGGCGCCCAGCGCCCTCTCGCAGGCCGGGCACGGCATTCGCGCTGAAGTCGGGCGGGATGATGAGCGCCATCGCCAGGCGCCCTTCGCGCACGTCCTTGCGCGCGACCTGCTCGTCGTCGTAGAGCTTGAAGCCGAAGGTGTGCTTGGCCTGCAGCGACGTTGCCAGCTCGGCACCGATCTGCGCCTTTTGCCCGCGGTATTCCACCCCTGCGTCGAGGTTGACGATGGCCGCGGGCAGCGACGACGTGCGCGAAGCCGGGTCCCAGACGCTGGCGAGGTAGATGAAGGCATAGAGCGCCGGGATGATCAGCACGCCCAGCACCGACCAGCCCAGCGACGGAAAGCGCTTGAACAGCCCCGCTTCGAGGCGGGCGATGGCCCAGGCGTCGCGCAGGGTCTTCATCGCCACGGCGATGTCAGCCGGCCAGCTCGGCCCGCATGGCGTCGATCACGCTTTTGTAGTCGGGTTTGCCGAAGATTGCACTGCCGGCCACGAAGGTGTCGGCGCCGGCATTCGCCACCTGGCGAATGTTGTCGACCTTGATGCCGCCGTCGACCTCGAGGCGGATGTCGCGCCCGCTCTTCTCGATGATCTTGCGCGCCTGCTCGATCTTCCTGAGCGCCGAGGGAATGAAGCTCTGCCCGCCGAAGCCGGGGTTCACGCTCATGATCAGGATGAGGTCGACCCGGTCGATCACCCACTCAAGCACGTCGAGCGGCTGCGCCGGGTTGAACACCAAGCCGGCCTGGCAGCCCTCGGCTTTGATGAGCTGCAGCGTGCGGTCGACATGCGCGCTGGCGTCGGGGTGGAAGCTCACCAGGTCGGCGCCGGCCTTGCAGAAGGCCTGGGCGAGCGCATCGACGGGCTGCACCATCAGGTGCACGTCGATCGGCACCTGGGTTCCATCCGCCTTGACCGCATGCTTGCGCAGTGCCTCGCAGATCATCGGGCCGAAAGTCAGGTTGGGCACGTAATGGTTGTCCATCACGTCGAAGTGGACCCAGTCGGCGCCGGCCGCGATGACACCGCGCACCTCATCGCCCAGGCGGGCGAAGTCGGCCGACAAGATGCTGGGGGCGATGCGGTAGGCGGGCTTTGTCATTCATTCATTCTAGGAGCGTCCCTAGAATGACGCTCATGCTCAAGCCTGAATTCACCTGCAGCGTCAGCGTCCGTCACCTGCCCGAGCAATCGGAGCCCGACAACGGCACTTACGCCTTCGCCTACACCATCACCATCCGCAACACCGGCACGGTGACGGCGCAGCTGATCGCGCGGCACTGGGTCATCACCGATGCGCGCGGCCATACCGAAGAGGTGCGCGGCCTCGCGGTGGTGGGCCAGCAGCCGCTGCTCAAGCCCGGCGAGCGCTTCGAATACACCAGCTGGACGCACATCGCCACGCCCCAAGGCAGCATGCGCGGCACCTTCTTCTGCATGACCGAAGACGCGCACCCGTTCGACACGCCGGTGCCCGAGTTCGGGCTGTCGCTGCCTTCGGCACTGCATTGATGGTCGGAGGCAGCAAGACCCTGCGGCCGAAGAAGAAAACGGGCGCCTGGGACCTGAGCGCGCTGCTCAACGCGGCCGACGCATCGGCCAGCCTGCCTGAACGCCACCTCTGGCTGGTGCGGCTGCTGGAGTGGCTGCGCCACGCGGCGCAGCCGGCCGACACCCTGCCCGCAGACGCTGCACCGACCGACAGCCCGCCAACCCCCATTCCGCTGCTGCGGCTGCGCCACCTGCTCAATGTGCTGGAGCGCAACCCCGCTTACCAGGTGCAGGTGTCCGCGCTGCTGGCGCGCTTCTGGCGCGAGGTCGACACCGCGGCGCTGCTGGCCGACTTCGGCTTTGCGCCGCGCATGGCGCTGACCAGCGAGCTGGGCCAGCGGCTGCGCTTGCGGCTGTTGCCCGCCACGCCCGCCACCACCAACCTGGCCGAGCTGTTCGGCCTGCTGTTCCCGGACCCGCGCGACGCGCGGTGGCTCGACCAGCTCGATGGCGCCACCATCGGCCGCATCACCGCCCTGCTCCAGCCGCGCGACGGCAGCGAGATCGCCGACTGGCGCACACCGTTCCTCGACGCGATGATGTTCCTGGCGAGCGCGGTGCGCGCTTCGGGCTTCTCGCCGATGCTGCGCCAGCGCATGGGCCCCGACCTGCTGCTCGAGGCGCCGTTCCGCCAGCTCGGCAGCGTGGCCGAGCAGGTGCGCGAGCACGCGGTCTCGGGCGACGAGCCGGCGCTGCTGCGCGAGGCGCAGTACCTGCGCGCGCTGCTCGACAGCTGCCGCCGCTGCGCGCTGAGCGTTCACGAGCACCTGGAAGAACACGGCGTGTCGGTCGACGTGGTGTTCGAAGTCGACCAGCTGCTGCAGCGCACCCACCGCATCGAAGAGCTGCTGACCTGCGTGGTGAGCCCGCAGCCGGCACCCGAGGTGGTGAAGCTCGTGGCCGGCCTGGTGCGCACGGCCGAGCAGCGGCGCAGCCTGCGCGCGCTCTTCGCGATGCACTACTCGCTGCTCGCCCGCAAGGTGGCCGAGCGCAGCGCCGAGACCGGCGAGCACTACATCACCCGCGACCGTTCGGCATACAAGGCCATGCTGCATGCCGCAGCCGGCGGCGGCACGGTGCTGGCCGGCACCACCTTCATGAAGTTCTTCGTGCTGGCGATCGGCCTCGCGTCGTTCTGGGCCGGCTTCTGGGCCGGGGTGAACTACGCGGCGAGCTTCGTGCTGATCCATTTGCTGCACTTCACCGTGGCCACCAAGCAGCCCGCGATGACGGCGCCGGCCATGGCCGACAAGCTCGCCGACATGAGCAGCGACGAAGCGGTGGAAAGCTTCGTCGACGAAGTGGCCCACCTGATCCGCTCGCAGGTGGCCGGCATCGTCGGCAACCTGACCGCGGTGGCGCCGCTGGTGCTGGCGGTCCAGCTCGGCTGCCAGGCCCTCTTCGGTGCGCCGCTGGTCGGCGTGAAGGACGCGCAGCATGTGCTGGATTCGCTCACCTTGCTCGGTCCCACACTGCTGTTCGCGGCCTTCACCGGCGTGCTGCTGTTCGCCAGCTCCATCATCGCGGGCTGGGTCGAGAACTGGTTCGTCTGGCACCGCATCGACAGCGCCATCGCATGGAACCCGCGCATCGTCGCGCGGCTCGGCTCGGCGCGCGCGCAGCGCTGGTCCCTCTACTGGCGCAACAACATCTCGGGCTTCGCGGCCAACATCTCGCTCGGGTTGATGCTCGGCATCGTGCCGTCGGTGATGCTGTTCTTCGGCCTGCCGCTCGAGGTGCGCCACGTCACGCTGTCGACCGGCCAGCTCGCGGCCGCGGTGGGTGCGCTCGGCTTCGGCGTGCTGCAGCAGGCGCCGTTCTGGTGGTGCCTGGCCGCCACGCTGCTCACCGGCGTGCTGAACCTCGGCGTGAGTTTCTTCCTCGCGTTCAAGGTGGCGTTGCGCTCGCGCGGCATCCGCCTCACCGACCGCAGCCGCATCTACCGGGCGATCCGCCAGCGCCTGTGGCGCCAGCCGCTGTCGTTCGTGCTGCCGCCCAAAGGCCCTTGAGTCGACGCAACAGAACGCAACGCAGCACTAGGGACAACGAGCATCCCGTCTTTTTTGATTCTTGACTGCGGTCAAGAGTTTTTGCGTTGAACGCTTCGACATTGGTTGCAAGGAACAAGCCTCTTCAGGCTGCCTTCGCAGAACGTTGCCGCCGCGCGCCTGAAACCGGGTGTCTCGGCAAGCAAAGCAAACCAACCACGAGACAAGGCCCGACATGATTCAATCGTCTGCCGCCATTCCGAGCCCGACCCATGTCGGAGCGGGAAGCACTTCCGTTCACAGCCCCGCTTACCGGTGGGGCCAGTTGGTGATGGGCATCATCTGCATGGCGATGATCGCCAACCTGCAGTACGGTTGGACGCTCTTCGTCAACCCGATCTCCGAGCGACACGGCTGGTCGCGGGCCGCGATCCAGGTCGCTTTCACGATCTTCGTGCTGACCGAGACCTGGCTGGTGCCGATCGAAGGCTACCTGGTCGACCGCTTCGGCCCGCGCCCGGTGGTGCTGGCCGGCGGCCTGCTGTGTGGGCTCGGGTGGGTGCTCAACTCGTACGCCGACACGCTGACCCTGCTGTACGTGGCAGCCGCCGTGGGCGGCGTGGGTGCGGGCGCTGTCTACGGCACCTGTGTCGGCAATGCCTTGAAGTGGTTCCCTGATCGCCGCGGCCTGGCTGCCGGCCTCACCGCAGCCGGCTTCGGCGCAGGCTCGGCACTGACGGTCGTGCCGATCGCCGCCTTCATCAAGGCCAACGGCTACGAAGCGGCGTTCTTCTACTTCGGCATCGGCCAGGGCCTGATCGTGTTCCTGATCGCCTGGGGCCTGACGCGGGCACCGGCCGCGGCCAAGAATGCGGCAGAGATCAACGTGCAGCAGTCGCGGCGCGACTATGCCCCGACCGAGGTCGCGCGCCAGCCGGTGTTCTGGGTCATGTACCTGATGTTCGTGATGGTGGCCGCCGGCGGGTTGATGGCCACCGCGCAGCTGGCGCCGATCGCGAAGGACTTCAAGATCATGGACGTGCCGGTCAACATCATGGGTCTGGTGCTGCCGGCGCTGACCTTTGCGCTGACGATCGACCGCGTACTGAACGGCTTGACGCGCCCCTTCTTCGGCTGGGTGTCCGACCAGATCGGCCGCGAGCTGACGATGCTGATCGCCTTCGGCATGGAAGCGGTGGGCATTCTGGCGTTGTACAAGTTCGGCGAGAACCCGATTGCCTTCGTGGTGCTCACCGGCATGGTGTTCTTCGCCTGGGGCGAGATCTACAGCCTGTTCCCGTCGACCTGCGCCGACACCTTCGGGTCGAAGTACGCCGCCACCAACGCCGGCATGCTCTACACCGCGAAGGGCACGGCCTCGCTGCTGGTGCCCTTGTCGAGCGTGCTGGTGGCAGCCACCGGCGGCTGGCATGCGGTGTTCATCGTGGCCAGCATCATGAATGCCATCGCAGCCTTGCTCGCCTGGTTCGTGTTGCGCCCGATGCGGCGAACACTGATGGACCGCTCGACCTGAGCAAGCTTCGAGCGGCGCAGAAGGGTCAGGTCTTCCCGCGATGGATCAGGCGGCTCAGTGTCTCGGCCGACAGGTTGAGGTACGACGCCAGTTCCTTCTGCGGGATGCGGTCGACGAGTTGCGGGTGCTTGCGCAAGAAGCGCTGCATGCGGCCCGGTGCGTCGAGCAGGTGCAGCGTGATCGTGTGCGCCATGATTTCGCTCATGCCGCGCATGACGGCGAGTTCGAAGTCGGCCTTGGCCGCAGGGCGCTGCTCGAGGAAGCTCACCCACTCGGTGAGCGGCATGCGCGCCACGCGCGCCTTGGTCACGCAGACGATGCCGTACGGCGTGGGGTCGCCCAGGCGCCAGGCGGCGTAGCTGGTTTCCATGTCGCGCTCGTCGGCAAAGCGCAGGATCATTTCCTTGCCTTCCTTGTTGGCGACCACGCGCTTCAAGATGCCGTCGAGGATGAAGTACTGCGCCATCTCGCGCACGCCCTGCAGCAACAGGAATTCGCCCTTGCGGCCATCGAAGATCTCGAGGTGCCGCTCGAGCTCGGCGCGGTCGTCGGCGTCCAGGTTTTGGATCAGAACGTTCTGCTGCAGCTGCAGGTGAATCACGTTCTTCTCAGGATGATTCGCAAGCATCGTCATGAATCTGGACCGCTGTTTTCTGAAATCTTGACCGCGGTCATCGGCGAAGGTCGGAGGCCAAGATCATAGTCTCTGGACACCCCTGCCTCCTGCGTTGCAGCGCACAAGAAAACGACCCGCAGCCCCATCGAACACGAATGTCAAAACGCAACCGTCTGCAGGCCTGGCACCGCGATGACGATGCGCCCGCCGAGCAGCGTGACTTCCCCCAAGAAATCAAGACAGAGAGACATTTCAACATGACAACCGACACCCCCGCACGAGAGCTGACCGACGGGTTCCACCTGGTCATCGATGCCCTCAAGCACAACGACATCACCACCATCTTCGGCCTGGTCGGCATACCGATCACCGACCTGGCGCGCCTCGCACAAGCGGAAGGCATGCGTTTCATCGGCTTTCGCCATGAGCAGCACGCTGGCAATGCGGCCGCCATCGCCGGCTACATGACGCAGAAGCCCGGCATATGCATGACCGTGTCGGCTCCGGGCTTCCTGAACGGCCTGACGGCGCTGGCCAATGCCACCGTCAACTGCTTCCCGATGATCTTGATCAGCGGCTCCAGCGAACGCGAGATCGTCGACCTGCAGCAAGGCGACTACGAAGAAATGGATCAATTGAATGCGGCCAAGCCCTACGCCAAGGCCGCCTACCGGGTGCTGAATGCCGAAGACATCGGCATCGGCATCGCACGCGCCATCCGTGCCGCGGTGTCGGGCCGACCCGGCGGCGTGTACCTGGACCTGCCGGCCAAGCTGCTGGCGCAGACGCTCGATGCCGAGCACGGCCGGCGCTCGCTGGTGCGCGTGATCGATGCGGCACCGCGTCAAATACCCGCGCCCGAGTCGGTCAGGCGTGCGCTCGATGTGCTGAAGGGTGCCAAGCGCCCTCTCATTCTTCTGGGCAAGGGCGCCGCCTACGCACAGGCCGACGCGAGCATCCGCGCCTTCGTCGAAAAAACCGGCATCCCCTATCTGCCGATGTCCATGGCCAAGGGCCTGCTGCCCGACACCCACACGCAGTCGGCGTCGGCCGCGCGATCGTTCGTGCTCGCCGAGGCCGACGTGGTGGTGCTGATCGGCGCGCGCCTGAACTGGCTGCTGTCGCACGGCAAGGGCAAGACCTGGGGCCAGGACAAGGGGGCCAAGCAGTTCATCCAGATCGACATCTCGCCGACCGAGATCGACAGCAACGTGGCCATTGCCGCGCCGGTGATCGGCGACATCGGCTCCTGCGTCTCGGCGCTGCTGGCGGGCATCGATGCCGGCTTCACCAAGCCGAGCAGCGAGTGGACGGGTGCCATCGCCGAGCGCAAGGACAAGAACCTGACCAAGATGGCGGCCACGCTCGAGCAGAACCCGTCGCCGATGAACTTCCACAGCGCCTTGCGTGCGATCCGCGATGTGCTGAAGACGCGGCCCGACATCAACCTGGTCAACGAAGGCGCCAACACGCTGGATTACGCGCGCAGCATCATCGACCAGTACGAGCCGCGCAAGCGCTTCGACTCCGGCACCTGGGGAATCATGGGCATCGGCATGGGTTACGCCATCGGCGCCGCCGTCACCAGCGGCAAGCCCGTGGTGGCCATCGAAGGCGACAGCGCGTTCGGCTTCAGCGGCATGGAACTCGAGACCATCTGCCGCTACGAGCTGCCGGTCTGCACCATCGTCTTCAACAACAACGGCGTCTACCGCGGCACCGATGTGAACCCCACCGGCGGCAAGGA
>Ga0302321_100004063_pt1 | contig 12612 bp, 8 predicted proteins | sample Fen_T0_1_FD_202505 | JGI IMG/M metagenome (GOLD analysis project Ga0302321, IMG submission 202505) | Peat permafrost microbial communities from Stordalen Mire near Abisko, Sweden - Fen_T0_1 | ecosystem: Environmental > Terrestrial > Soil > Wetlands > Permafrost | place: Sweden: Abisko...
TCGAGCACGTCTACGACCCGCTGCACGAGACGCTCGAGAAGCTGCCCGTGCGGCCCAAGAAGACGAACATCACCGTGCGCACGCTGGTGCTGGCCTGGATGCCGCACTGGCGCACGCTGGACGGCAAGCTCGTCCCGGCCTGGGGCTGAGGATCAGCCCCGGCCGGACGGCCGCGCGCGACTACTGCCGGAACGCGAAGCCCAGCGCCGAGAGCGTCGGCGAGAGGTTCGTGTCGGTGTTCGAGATGAAGCTCACGCGCACCTGGAAGTACTTCGCCGTGTTGATCTGCGTGATCGACGAGCGCCAGGCGTTGTTCGTCTGGAAGAATCCGGGCACGCCGTTGGTCGTGCAGACCGCGAAGCCGCACACGGCCGGAGCCGGGGGCGGCGGCTGGGCCTGCGGGCACAGCGCGGCATTGCCGAAGAAGTCGACGAACGTCGCGTCGGTCGCGATGTTCGCGCCGGCCGGCGACATCGAGGTCGCGGCGCGGTAGGCGAGGTCGATGCTCGTGCCCAGCGGCTGAGTCCCGGAGTTGGGCTCGACCACGGGCGGGAGGTAGGTCGGCTGGTTCATCAGCGTGTCGAGCCAGATCGAGTGCATGCGGCTGATGCGCAGAACCAGGTCCATTTCGCCCAGGTAGACGACGTTGTCGACACCGGTCGTGACCTGGCCCGGCGGAATGGAACCGGGGTTGAACCCGCCGTGCGCGGCGCTCTCGAGGTCGGGGTTGACGACCACGAGTTGGCCGGAGGAGTTCGTGCCGCCGGTCGAGAAGGCGCGGAAATTCGGACGGATCACCGGGTTCGCGGTGTTCACGTCGAGCGCGTTCAGGCCCAGCGCGCCCGAGCCCGGGAAGCAGCGGAACTCCATCAGCAGCGGCAGGCCGATCGTAGGCACCGGGTTGACGCCCGTGATGTTCGTGTACGGACAACCGACGCACAAGCCCGAGAGGTCGCCGACGACGACCGAACAGACGATCGGGAGTTCCGCGCCGGGCATCGTCGGATCGAGCGCGCCCTTGGCGAGCAGCGCGGTGTCGCGCCAGGTGTAGTACTGGTATTGCGAAACCGGGATGCCCTCGTTCAGCGGGTAGGGCATGACGGTGGTCGCGCCCGTGTTCGAGAACTTCTTCGCCGCAGGGTCGATCACGTAGCCGCGACTGCGGTCGTGCACGACCTTCGGCAGGTCGTTGGTGGAGTCGAGCACGTTGTTGCTGAAGATGTCGACCAGGCCCGAGTTGGGGAAGATCGCGGCATTGGCGATCGGGTCGAAGAGCTCGTCGGGCAGCTTGTTCGTGTGGCTGAGCCGGATCTCGAACAGGTCGAACGTGTCGCCGACCACGTTGCCGCCGGCGGGCGCCCAGTAGAGGTGCTCGACGTCGACGTTGTAGACGCTCTCGTCGATCAGCGGGAAGCCCACGTCGCAGTAGCGCCAGAGCATCTGCAGCTTGCTTCCCAGGCCGCTGAGCGGGGTCTGCAGCCCCTGCGTGAAGGTCTGCATCGCGGCCGGGATCGGGATCGTGCGATCGCAGGTCGCGCGCACGCGCGTCACCGGGCGCGGGGTGATCTTGCCGGTCGTGAGGTTGGGCGAGAACTGGCCGCGCCATTCGGGCTTGCCGTCGTTGCCGAGCTCGTCGAGGCTGCTGAAGCGGAAGACCAGGCCGCCGTTGTTCTCGCTCGCGTCGTTGGGGTCGATCGTGAACTGCACGGTGGGCAGGGGGTCGCTGATCGGGTTGCCCGCGAGGTCCGCCGGCCCGAGCGTGCCGCTGCCGACGTTGACGTAGTAGCGGTCGTTCGAGCTGCCGAGCGTGTGCTTGAAGTTGATGACCGGGTTGAAGCTGTACTCCTTGAGGTCGGCCGAGGAGGCCACTTCGCCGATCACGTAGTCGCGCGCGGTCGGGGTCGAGGTGGACGGGTCGACGCGCAGCACGGGCAGGTTGTCGAAGGCCGAGACGGTCGTCGGATCCATCGGCTCGCTGAAGCGCAGCAGCACGCGACCATCGCTCGAGACGCCCTGTCCGGGCGTCGCACCGCCCGGCGCGACCGAGGAGTAGCGCACGAAGCAGCCCTGCTTGCCGAAGTTCGCGACCGGATCCCAGACCGTGTAGATCTGCGCGGGGCCGGCCGCGAGCTGGCCGCCAATCGGGTAGACGACGCGGAAGTGGACATCGGTGATCGTCCCGCCGGTGGGGTTGCCCGAGACCAGCGTGACCTCGGCGAAGAGGCCGGGCTGCTGCAGGACGTCGCCGACCTTGAGCCTGCTGGCGCAGAAGTCGAGCGAGTAGTCGACCGTGGTGACGTAGTCGCCCGGCAAGCCGCTGGGCGTCGAGACCTGCACGGGCTGCACGCCGACGACCTTGGGGGCGATCTCGTCGAGCAGGAAGCCGTTGTTGGGGTCGTTGGTCATGACCGTGCTGCCGCCCGAGCGCAGCGCGCGCACGATGTCGTGCGTGCTGACGCTGGGATCGCTCGAACCATCGGCGGTGAACGCGACCGGCGTCCCGGCGAGGTTCGTGAGCAGCGTCGTCTGCCCGATGGTGGCATCGCGCAGGGTCGGGATGCGCACACCGACGTTGGCCTGCGAGGTGTTGATGCTGGCCGGCAGGCCGAGGTTGTTGATCGGCAGCGGCGGATCGGACTGTCCCGACTCGATCGCGGAGACGGTCAGGTCGAGGATCGCGCGCGTCGTATGGAACTCGAGCACCTGGTCGTGGTTGGCGTCGAACAGGTCGCCGTGATTGATGTCCGGGATCGCGCGGTAGTCGAAGGGCGTCACCGCCGGGTAGCCCGTCACGAGGCGCAGCGTCTCGCGCTTGATGGTCGTGCTGTCCATCAGGTCATCGAACCTGACCACGATCGCGGAGTTGCGCGGCAGCAGCGTGAAGGGCGGGAGCGTCTCGGGATTGAGGTCCTTGTCGACGACCGGCGTGAGGTTCTGGTCCAGGCGCCGGAAGGCGGCGATGTACTCGGGCGTGCCGGCCGCGTGCAGGATGCGCACGCTGGTCTGCTCCGTGATCCCGTTCGACTCGAGCGAGAAGTCGAGGTTGTCGGTGCGGATGTCCTCGCCGACCACCATGTCGGAGTTCTGCAGCGCGCCCGTGACGTCACGCACTTCCACCAGCCGGCCCCAGAGCAGCGCCTTGACCTTGACCGTGCTCGACTGCCCGCCGTGGTTTTCGTCCACGACGAAGGTGTTCGAACCGATCGTAGGATCGGGCTGCGCGAGGATCGTCCCCGCGGGAGCACCCGACGTGACCGGAGCCGGACTGCCCCTCATGCAACCGCCAGCCCACAGGCCGAGCGCGAGTGCGCTGAGCGGGGCGACGTGATGCGGGAGACGGTGCAGGCGCGAGGCGAACGAGTTCGCGAGGTTCGTTGCGTTCATGAGTGGGGACTGGAGACGGAGGAACTGCGGCCGCAACCTTGTCCGCGACGGTTCGCGGACTCGGGCACGGAGAATCAGGTCGTAGTGTAATCAAACCACGTACCGTGGGCCCAGAGCGAGTCGATCGGCACGATTCGGCCCTGTTTTCTCTCCCCCCTCGGGCCGAGACGCTCGAGAGCGCCCACCGGCGTGCGGAATCGCTCACAAGCGCCAGGCTGCTGCGCCCCGCCGCCGCGTGGTTGAAACACCCCGGACGCCGGACCACAGTCCGGCCCCCATGGGCATCCTGCACTCGCTCTCGGACGAGGTGGCCTCGATCGCGGAGCGCGTCGGGCCCTCGCTGGTCCACGTGCGCGCGCTGCGCGCCGTGCGCGGCGGCCTGGCACAGGGCTCGGGCGTGATCATCGACGCGCAGGGCCACGCGCTGACCAATTCGCACGTCGTCGCCGGCGCGAGCGCGCTGGAGGTCGAGCTCTCCGACGGCAGCACGCACCTCGCCGATCTCGTCGGCGACGATCCGGCGAGCGACCTCGCGCTGCTCGCGCTGGGCGCGGACGCGGGCCTGCGCGCGGCCGAGCTGGGCGATTCCAACGGGTTGCGCGTGGGAGACGTGGCGATCGCGCTCGGCTCCCCCATGGGGCTCGCGCGCACGGTGACGCTGGGCATCGTCAGCGCGCTCGGGCGCACGCTCGCGAGCCAGGTCCCCGGACGGCGCATCGAGGGCGTGATCCAGACCGACGCGCCCCTCAATCCCGGCAACTCCGGCGGTCCGTTGTGCGATGCGCGCGGCACGGTGATCGGGATCAACACCGCGGTCGTCGCCGGCGCGCAGGGCCTGTGCTTCGCTGTGCCCTCGAACACGGCCGGTTACGTCAAGAACGAGATCCTGGCGCACGGCCGGGTGCGCCGCGCCTGGCTCGGCCTGGGCCTCGAGGAGGTGCTGCTCACGAAGGAGCTGCGCGAACGCTTCGGCCGCGCCGAACCGCGCGCACTGGCCGTGCGCAGCGTCGAGAGCTCGAGTCCCGCCGCTCGCGCCGGCGTGCGCGCGCGTGACGTGCTGCTCGAGCTCGAAGGCCGCGCGCTCGCCTCGGTGTCGGACCTGCAGCGCGGTTTGTCGGCGGAAGTCATCGGCCAGCGCCTGCGGCTCGCGCTGCTGCGCGGAGGCGGGCGCATCGAGCTCGCCGTGCAGCCCGTCGAGCTCGCGCGCGCCTAGAAACGCACAGGCCGCGCGGCTGCGCGGCCTGCACGAACGCATCTCGCTGCGCTTCAGCGCGCCATCGAGACCGAGCCCTCGCCCTTCTTCTGCGGCGCGGCTTCCTGCGTCTTCGGGGCCTCGTTGCCGAGGCTCCAGTGCGCCTTCACGCCGCCCTTCGCGTCGAAGACGTTGAGCACGAGCTCGCCCGTCTTCTCGTCGACGCCCATCCGGGCGGCCGCGCGGCCGTCGCGCGAGTTGAAGACCAGCGCCGGCGAGTCCGAACCGTAGGCATCGACCGTGACGCGCGTGCGGCCCGAGGTGTCGTGCAGCACGAGGCGCTCGCCGGTGACCGTGTCGCAGACGAGCTTGGCGCTTGCGAGGCCCAGCAGCCCGAGGCCGAGTGCGAGTCCGGCCCCCCAGCGCTTCAGATTCTTGTTCTGCTTCTCGAGACGCTCCAGGCGGACGTTGAGATCATTCGAATCGACGTTCATGGTTTCCTCCGGGCTCGGTTGTGAAACGCTGCGAGCGGCACGAGCGAAGCGCTCCCCCGCCGCGGTGTTCAACAGACGCCTCCAGTATCCCCTCGTCCAAGGGAAGTTGGGCAAAACCTGCGTTCAGCCGCAGGTGTCGAGGTCGGCCTTCTCGTTCTCGCGCTCGCGCCGCTGCTGGCTCTTGAGCGCCTTGTGGAAACGCTCGAGCAGGTCCTGCCGGCCGGCCGCGAGGAGCGCCTCCTCCACGAGATCGCGCGACTCGGGCGCCTTCCAGCGCACGAGCGCCTTCTGCGTGCGCCGCTCGCGCTCGCCGCGCGGGACGTGCAGCTCCTGATAGGTCATCGGGTCCTTGCCCGTGACGAACTGCACGCAGGCGCGCGTCATCGGCAGCGGGATGAACTCCTGCACCTGCTCGGGCGAGTAGTTGCGCTCGAGCAGCTTCTCGAAGAGCAGGATCGCGTCCTCCGGGCTCGTGCCCGGATGGCCGACGATGAAGTAGTTGACCAGGTGCTGGTCCTTGCCCGCGCTGCGGCACTCTTCCTTGTATTCGCTCTCGTACTGCTCGTAGACCTCGAAGCGCGGCTTGTTCATCGCCGCGAGCGTCGCGTCGCTGCCGTGTTCGGGTGCGAGCTTCATGCGCCCGGGCACGTGGTGCGCGACGAGATCGTGGTGCAGCGGCAGGAGCTTGCCGTCGCGGCCGCGCAGCATGTCGTAGCGGATGCCGCTCGAGACGAAGGCGTGTTTGACGCCTGGCGTCTTGCGCACGAGGCCCAGGAGACGCCGGTAGCCCTCGGTAGTCTTGTCCAGGCGCAGCGCCGGGCAAGGATCGGGCGTCAAGCAATCGCGACCCAGGCACGGCTCGCCCTTCTCGAGCAGCTTGCAGCCGAGGCCCCACATGTTCGCGGTCGGCCCGCCGATGTCGGTGATCGTGCCGCGGAAGTCGTGGCTCGCGCTCAACGCGGCCGCCTCGCGCAGCACCGACTCCTCGCTGCGGCTCTGGATCGTGCGGCCCTGGTGGAACGTGATCGAGCAGAACGAGCAGTCGGCCATGCAGCCGCGGTGCGTGTTGATCGACCAGCGCACGGGCTCGAGCGCCGCGATGCCGCCGCCCTGGTCGTGGTCGGGATGCCACATGCGCTGGAAGGGCAAGTCGTAGAACGAATCGACCTCGGCCTGCGAGGCGGGAGCCGGCGGCGGGTGCTGCAGCACGACGCGCGCGCCGTGCGTCTGCGCCAGCACGCGCGAGCTCGGGCTGTTCTCCTCGCGCACGGCGTGGAAGAGCTCGATCAGCTTGTCCTTGTCGGCCACGAGATCTTCGAAGCTCGGCACGACGCGCGCGCCCTGCGGAACTGCGTCGGGCTTGACGATCTCGCACGTCCCGCGCATTCCGCTGAGCGACTCGCCGCGCTCGATCCTCTGCGCGATCTCGAGCGCCGCGCGCTCGCCCATGCCCCACACGAGCAGGTCGGCTTTCGCATCGACCAGGATCGAGCGGCGCATCTTCTCTTCCCAGTAGTCCCAGTAGCCGAGCCTGCGCGGCCCGGCCTCGAGTCCGCCGATCACGATCGGCAATCCGGGGAAGTGGTGCCGCGCGAGAGCCGTGTAGGCGATCGTGGCGCGGTTCGGCCGGCCGATCTTGCCGCCCGGGCGGTACACGTCGATGCTGCGCTTGCGCTTCGAAGCCGTGTAGTTCGTGACCATCGAGTCGATGGTCCCCGCCGTGACGCCCACGAAGAGCTTGGGTGCAGGCAGGCGCGTCCAACCCGAGCCGTCGGGCTCGAGGTCCGGGCAATCGAGCATCCCGACGCGGTAGCCCTGCGACTCCAGGTAGCGGCCGATGACCGCGTGCCCGAAGGAGGGATGATCGACGTAACCGTCGCCGGTGACGATCAGGATGTCGAGCTCGTCCCAGCCGAGCGCCTGCATCTGCTGGCGCGTGCGCGGAAGGAAGTCGGCGGGTGAGCGCTTGGAAGTCATGGGGCCGTTGCCCCGCCGCTCAGATCTTGCCGTGGCGGCGGCGCTGGCGGCGGTTGGTCTTGCGGCCACCCTTGGTCTTCTGGCGCGTCAGGTAGCCGGTCTGCTTCTTGTGCTTGGCCGAGGAGCTGCGGATGTTTGTGTGCATGGGGGCGAAAAGTCTATCCGCAGGCCGCGCGCGAGGCGAGGGGGGGCCTAGTTCTGCAGGATGCGCTCGAGGATCTCGCGCACGGCGGGCGAGCCTTCCTTGGCGAGCCAGTTGTGGACCCCGGTCTTCTCCTCGGCGGACAGGGAGCGCTCACGCAGGATCAGGGCGATCTCGCGCCGCGTCATGCACTCGCCCTGCGACTTCTCCGCGAGTTCGAGCACCTGCTGGGTGGTCATGCCGCGCAGTGCCAGCTGCAGGCTGAGACCGCTTCCCGCCTGCACGTAGCCCAGGCTGGCCATGGCATTGATCGTCGCGCTGGAGATCGGACCCGTCGCCCCGGACAGCCCCTCGCGCAATCGGCGCCGGATCAGCCCGGAAAGCTCGTCCTCGCGCCGGGGATCGCGGCCGGCGAGGTTGCGCCGCGCCTCGGGATCGCTGTTCAGGTCGTAGAGCTGGGCCGGGATCTTGAAATCGCAGTCCCCCGCCGGGCTCGGCGCGATCACCTGCCAGGAGTCCTGCGCGATCGCGGAATCGTTCCAGAGCGAGTGCGAGAAGACGGCCGGAAGCAGGGCGCTCGAGTCCTTGGGATCCTGGAGCAGCGGCAGCAGGCTGTGACCCTGATGCTGTTCGAGTCGCCGGATCCCGGCGAGCTCGAGCAGCGTCGGCCCGATGTCGAGGTTCTCGACCCAGCCCGCGACGCGCGCGGCGGGGATCCCCGGCGCGTGCACGATCAGCGGCACGTGCACGAGTTCGGTGTTCACCTGCATGGCGTGCGTCATCTGCAAGGTGTTGAACAGCGTCGCCGGCTCGCCGCGCAGGATCGCGGCCTTGCGCGTGCCCCAGTAGTACTGCTCGCGCGTGAAGAGCCCCTCGCCGTGGTCGGCGCCGAGCACCAGCAAGGTCTCGTCCCAGATCCCCAGGCGCTTCAGCTCGCCCAGGATCTCGCCCACGCGCTGGTCCTCGCAGCGCACGTCGTCGTCGTAGGCTCCGCTCTCCTCCTGCATGCGCTCCAGGCTCTTGTCGCGCTCGGCGAGCTTCAAGCTCTTCGAGAGCTCGTCGTAGTACGCGCTGCGCTCGGGGCCGAAGCCCTCGCGCACGTCGCGGTACTTGCGCCACTGCTTCTCGGGCTGTGCACGGTAGCCGTGTTCACCCTCCACCAGGTCGTCGTGCGCTTCGTTGAGGTGGATCCAGACGAAGCTGCGCTCGTCCTTGTGCGCGCGCAGCCACTCGAGGATCGGCGCGTTCGAACCGTAGGTCGGAAGCTCGCAATCGAAGGCCTGGAAGCCGCGCTCGAAGCCGTCCTTGTTGTTGAGGATGTTGTTGCAGACGAATCCGCCCGTGGTCCAGCCGGCCTTCTGGAAAGCCTCGGCCAGCGTCGACTTGTCGGCCGGGATCTGCATCAGCTCCTCGGCCACGTAGCAGCCGGTCATCACCGAGACCATGCTCGGCAGCGTCCACGAGGCCTGCGAGGCGCAGCGCTCGAAGAGCACCGATTCGGCCGCCAGCGCGTCGATCGCGGGTGTCAACTGGCGCTTGTAGCCGTAGCAGGAGAGGCGATCGGCGCGCTGCGTGTCGAGCGAGAGCAGCACGACGTGCTTGGGCAGCTTCGGCTGCGGCTTGGGACAGCTCGCCAGTGCGCTGCAGAGGAGCAGTCCGACGAGAACGCGGCCGCGGGAGATCATCTCCCGAATCCTACCTCACGGCGCGGCCGTTCTTCGCGGGCTTCTTCTGCGTCGCCAAGAGGGCGTTCTTGAGGTCGGCGATGATGTCGCTCGGGCTCTCCAGGCCGATCGAGAGGCGCACACCGGCGCCGCTCTTGCCGTACGAGGAGTGCGTCATGCTCGAGGGCAGCTCGATCAGCGTCTTCGTGTGGCCCAGGCTCACGGCGAGCGTCACGGAATAGGCCGAGCGCGCGATCTCGTCGACGAAGGCTTCGGCCTCGACGATCTTCGGGTCGAGCTCGATGTAGAGCATGTTGCCCGGCGCGAAGTCGCCGTCGACGTCGACGAGCTGCTTCTCCGCGAGCTTGCGCTGCGGATAGCTCGCGAGGCCCGGATAGACGACGCGCGCGACGCCCGCCTGCTTCTCGAGGAAGGTCGCGACCTTTTTCGCGGTGTACTGCTGGCGCTTGAGCCGCACGGCGAGCGTCGGCAGGCCGTAGACGAGGATCGCCCAGGCGGATTTCGCCGAGAGGATCGCGCCGAAGTCCTTCCTGTACATCATCAGCGCGGCGAGCATCGACTTCGGGCAGATCACGGCACCGCCGACCTCCGTGCCGAAGCCGCCAAGGTTCTTCGTCAGGCTGTGCACGACCACGTCCGCGCCGAGCGCGAGCGGCCGCTGCGCGAAGGGCGTCGCGAAGGTGTTGTCGATGATCACGAGCAGCTTGCGCGCGGGCTTGCGCTGCTTGTTTACCTCATCGGCGAGCTTGCGCAGCGCGCCGATGTCGACGAGCTCGAGCGTCGGGTTGACGGGCGACTCGAGGTACAGGATGCGCGTCTTGTCGCTGATGCTGCGCTTCAACTTCGCGATGTCGTTCATCTCGATGCGCTGCACGCCGAAACCCTGGCGCGGATACCAGAGCGAGAAGAGCGAGTGCGTGCAGCCGTAGAGCACCGGATGCGCGATCACCTCGTCGCCCTTCTCGAGGATCGAGCCCATGATCCCCGAGATCGCCGCCATGCCCGAAGCGAACGTCGCGCAGGCCTCGCCGCCCTCCATGTCCGCGAGCTCGCCCTCGAGGATCGAACGCGTCGGCTCGTCGAGCCGGTCGTAGATGTAGACCGGCATCTCGCCCGTGTCGCGCACGAGCTGACCGAACTCCTGGAACCCGCGCGCGCCGCGCTTCGCCGAATCGAGCCGGTACGTCGTCGAGGACGAGAGCGGCGGAACGACGTGGTGCGAGAAGTCCCACTTCGCCGAGTGCTCGGGGCCGTGAACGAGGCGCGTGGTGAGCTTGTACTGCTGCTTCTTGGACATGGTGGGTTGAGCCTAGCGCACCGGGAGCGCCCAGCCCCTACGCACCATCACGGACTTGCGCTACTTGTCTGGGCCCACGACGAGACGCGTGGTCGTGCCAGCTCGCAGATCCACTTTCAGCGTCTGCGTCACATTGTCGGCGAAGACGCGGATCGAGTTCACGGCCTCGGGCGCGGGATCGAGGGTCACGCCTTGCTCGCAGCTTCCGTGCTCGATCAGGAGATCCACGATCCTTGTCTCGCCGAACTGGACCGACCACAGGATGCTCGCGTTGCCCTGGCAGGCACCAGGTTTGAACTGCACCTCGATCCGCGCGCAGCGCACCTCGTTCGGACCCTCGACCGTTCCCAACCCGAGGGTCAGCCACTCGCCATCCGGCTTCGTGATCCCGAAGACGAGCCGCGTAGGCCGCCGCGGGAGGTCCCAGAGTTCGAAGCTCCCATTCGCCCGCACGGGGAATTGGGCTCCGACACCGCCGCCCGGGATCGGACAGTCCGCCGAGCCGAAAAATGGAATCACACGCAAGCGTGCGGGGTCGATTCCAACGCACATGACTGTGCCGCCAGCATGCTCGAGGCGATTGCTCTCCGAGCGCAGGTCGACCTGCGTCGTCGCCCCCTCGTGGACGGCGACGTCGTAGTTGGGCAGACCCTGCGCCTCGCGCAGCGGCAGGAGATCCAGTTCCTCGCGCGTTCCAATCGCGTACGCCCCCACCGGAAGCGACGCGAAGAGGAGCCCGTACCCGGAGCGAGTCCCTCGGTAGCACGCCCTGCCGCGGCGCTCGCAGCGCACGTCGGCGGGATCCTGCCCGCCGAGGTGTACGAGCACGGCACCTGTCGCGATGCGCGCAAGGAGCGGACCGCCCGAAGCCGAGGACTCCGGGTGTCCGACGACATCGTCGAGATCGCTCGAGCCGCAGATGACGATGCCCTCCGGGGGAATCCCGAGCGCGGGCACGATCCCCGAGGAGCTCGGCTCCGCGCGCGCGAGCAGCGACTTCGTGACGGCCTCGCGAATCCAGACGGTCTGCCTGTAGGGCGCATCAGCGGAATCGACCAGTCGCAGATCCCGCGCGGCGATGGGTTCGAGGAAGAGCGTGGCGGACCCATCCTTCGGAATCGCGTGCCGGGGATCGACGAGCGCCGCCGTCTGGTAGCCCGGTGCGGAAGCGACGATGCGCAGGTTCTCGTTCGCTTCGTATCCGTCGAGTCGCATCTGGGCCAGCGCAAAGCGGCCGCCGCGCGCCTCCAGCGGAATCGGCGGGCCATTGCGATACCAACCGCTGAGGTCGGGATGACCAGGAACATCAGAGTAGAGCTCGGTCAGGATGCTGCAGCGCTCCAGGGCCGCTTTCGTGTGCGCGTCGCGCACTTCCAGGAAGCGCCGCGGCAGATTCGTCGCGGGCAGCCAGATCGGATCCCCCCCCTCGGCGACGTCGATCACGATCGGAGCGAGCGGGCCGCGGGCAGCGTCCTCGGCGGCTTGCGGCGCGTCCTTGCGCGACACGAGTTCCACGCCCTCCAGGAGTGTGCGCACGGAGTACCGGCCGGGCGGGAGCGAGTCGAACGCCACTCCATCCGCGGCGGTGCGCGCGACAAAGGAACTGCGCGCAGGAGAGGCCAGGGGAATGGCGACCAGCGTCGTGTCGGGCAACGGAAGGTTGGTGTCCAGTTCCCTGACGCCGACGAGCGGGGTCGAGCGCACCGCGAGGACGAGCTTCACGCCCTCCTCTCCGGGATACCACGGGATCGCTGCGCTCCAACGGCCGCCCTTGCGTGACGCGAGGATCACTCGGCGAGCGAGGCCGAGCACGACTTGGCCCTTCGAGTCCGTCTTCCCGAGTTCGCGAATGGACGGGGCAGGCTTCGTCGGGTCGAACGCGAGTGGCGGCACGCAGAGCACGAGCGCATCCGGGCAGGGCCTGCCATCCTGTTCCACGACCTCGATCGTCACGCTTCCCGCGGGATCGAGCGCCAGCGTTCCGAGCTCGCCCGAGGCGGGGAACTGCGCCGATTCAAGAACACGCGTGGTGTAGCCGCGCGCGCGCAACTCGAGCCGCTCCGCGCTGCCGCTTCCGAGCGCAAGGTCGAATTCCCCCGTGGACTCGTCGGTGAAACTGCGGACGCCCGCGAGTGCGATCTCAGCCGCGAGAGCCAAGCGCGTGTCGGCTCCGACGACTTGCCCGCGCAGATGCGACGGCCGTGCGACGGACGGGGCTGGCTCGACCTCTCGCGACGGGGTGGAAGCGGGCGCGGGCACTTCGGCCGCCGGCGCCAGCGCCGGCGGAAGCGTCGGAGGAGCGACCGCGGATGGCGCAGGCGAATCCGAACGCCCGGCGAGCCAGACGAGGAGCGCCAGCGCGAGCGCGAGGGGGAAGATCCACGCGAGACGTCGCATCACGCGCGGGGCTCAGCCCCCCCCAGCTCCCCCGCCGCTCGGGC
>Ga0302321_100004064_pt1 | contig 12612 bp, 10 predicted proteins | sample Fen_T0_1_FD_202505 | JGI IMG/M metagenome (GOLD analysis project Ga0302321, IMG submission 202505) | Peat permafrost microbial communities from Stordalen Mire near Abisko, Sweden - Fen_T0_1 | ecosystem: Environmental > Terrestrial > Soil > Wetlands > Permafrost | place: Sweden: Abisko...
CGAACCGGCCAACGATCACGTCCGCGCGCTCGTGCCCGCGCTCGAGAAGCTGAAACTCACGGACTTCGATCGCTACATCAACGTCCATGTGTCGGCGGCGCCGCAGCACAAGGCCGACGTCTGGAAAGCGATGGGGCGCTAGGGCTTGAGGTATATTCCGCGGCAAGCGCCCAACTGAGCGGCGCGTGAGTCACAAATACTGGAGGGAGGCACAACATGTGCGACCAAGTTCATTTTGAAGAGGACCTGAAGAAGTACACACGACGCGACATGGGCGTGCTCGCGACGGCCGTTGGCGTCGCGTTCGCGTTGCCGCTTGCGGCGAACGCGGTCGACGTGAAGGAAAGCGACGTTACGATCAAGACAGCCGATGGCGAGTGCGACGCGTACTTCGTCGCGCCAGCCACGGGTGCGCACGCCGCCGTGCTCGTATGGCCGGACATCTTCGGGCTGCGCCCGGCGTTTCGGCAGATGGGCAAGCGCCTGGCCGAGCAGGGCTACAGCGTGCTCGTCGTGAATCCGTTCTACCGGACGAAGCATGCACCGACCGCGCCGAATGGTGCGCAGACGCCGATTCCGGACGTCTTGCCGCTCGCGCAGACACTGAATGCGACCACGCATACGACCGACGCGAAGGCGTTCATCGCGTGGCTCGACGGTCGGTCAGAAGTCAACAAAGGCAAGAAGGTCGGCACCATCGGCTACTGCATGGGCGGCCCCATGGTGTTTCGTACAGCCGCGGCGGTGCCGAACCGCGTCGGCGCCGTGGGTTCGTTCCACGGTGGCGGTCTCGTGACGAAGGCGCCCGACAGCCCGCATCTGGCGATCCCGCAGATGAAGGCGAGCTTCCTGATCGCGGTCGCCGAGAACGACGACATGCGCGAGCCGGATGTGAAGGACGTGCTGAAGGCGGATTTCGCAAAGTCGAAATTGGCTGCCGAGATCGAGGTGTACCCGGCCGCGCACGGCTGGTGCCCCCCGGACACGACGGTCTATAACAAGGACGCGGCCGAGAAGGCCTGGAGCCGCATGTTGGCTCTGTTCTCGAAGGCGCTCGCTTAAGGTTCGGACGTTCCAAAGACGGGGACCGCGACGGCGGTCCCCGTTTTTTTTGGCGTCGGTGTTACCGCGCTGTAGACTCGGCCCTCCCAGAAATATTGGATGACTGTTCAACCGTTGACATCATGTCAACGACTGGGTATCTTTCGGTCCATGTCGGACCTAGCTCAAAGACGCGAAGAAGAGAAAGAGCAGCGCCGCGCCGAAATCGTGGACGCGGCCGAAGCGGTGTACGCGGAGGTTGGCTGGGACTCGGCCACGATCGATCAGGTCGCGAAACGCGCACGGCTGAGCCGCGCACTCGTGTACGTGTACTTCAAGGACAAACAGGATCTGCACTTCGCAATCGTCGAGCGCGCGCTCGGGGACTTGCACCGCCGGTTCAAGGACGCGGTGAGTACGCCCGCGACGGGCATCGCGCAGGTCGAAGCCATCGGTCGCGCGTACGTTCAATACTCGCGCGAAGTGCCCTACTACTTCGATGCGTGCAGCCAATTTCAGGCGTACCAAGCCGGCGAAGCCGGCGCCGCCGAGGACAACGAGGAAGCGTGTTTGACCGCGAGTCGGCAAGTCCACGGCGTCCTCGTCGAGGCGATACGAACCGGCATGCACGACGGCACGATCCGACCCGATCTCGGGGATCCGCTGATGACGGCGATCGCGCTGTGGGGTTTCGCGCACGGCATCATCCAGCTCGCTGCAACCAAGGCCGAGATGTTGAAGAAGTTCGAAATCGCCGTCGATCCGCTGATCCAACACGGCTTCGGGCTGATGACCGCTTCGCTCCGCACTTAAAAAAAATTTGCCTGAGATTAGACACGTGTACAACCTCTCAACGTCCGTCCAGTCCGTACGCTCGAAGCTGATCCTGCTCGCGGCCCTGTCGTGGACCACCACCGCGATTGCGGCGCCGGCCGCGGACGCCCCGCCGCTCGCTGCGACCGTCGCCGCTCTCGTCGACCAAGCGCTAGCGGCGAATCTCGAGATCGCGCGCAGCGAAGCGGAAGTCGCCGGCCGTCTCGCCGAGATCGACGAAGCGCGCGCGCGGTTCCGTCCAAGCCTCGATTTCACGAGCCGATACACGCGCGCCGATGGCGGCCGCACGTTCGACTTGCCCGTCGGCGATTTGCTGAACCCCGTGTACGCCGCACTGAACGCGACGGCGGGCACGTCGTTCAACCCCATCCAAAATCAGTCAATCAACTTCCTGCGCTCCACCGAGCAGGACACCCGGGTCACGCTGACGCAGTCGTTGTACGACGCGCGCAATGCGCCTGCGCTGGCGGCCAGCCGCGAGCTGCATCGCAGCGCGGCGGCGAGCCTCGCGGCGCTGCGCGCACGGCTCGTCCGCGACGTGAAGCAGGGCTACTACGCGCTTCTCGCCGCGCGCGACGGTGCGTCGATCCTCGACCATGCGCTCGACCTTGCGCGCGACAACCTGCGCGCGAATCAGAGCCTGTTCACCAACGGCAAGGTCACGCGAGACTACGTGCTGCGCGCCGACGCTGATCGCCTCGCGCTCGAGCAGCAGAAGCGCGCCGCAGCGAGCGCGGTAACGCTTGCCGCAAGCTACCTGAATCTGTTGCGTCGGTTGCCGCTCGACACCGAGCTCCCTCTCGCAACGATCGACGCCGAGAGCGCCGCGAGCGGGCGCGCAGCGCTCGCGAGCCGCACCGGCGCCCAGACGCTTGCTCGTCTGACCGACTTCGCGATCGAACGGCGGCCAGAGCTTACGGCGCAGGCCGCAGCGCTCTCCGCGAGCGGTGATCAGGAATCCGTCGCACGTGCGGCTTTCAAGCCGCGGGTGTTCCTATCCGTCGATGCCGGCAGTCAAGGCGAGCATTACCGATTCGGGTCGGAGGATAGATTCGTGCTCGCGTCGGTGGTCGTGCAGTTCAAGGCGTTCAGCGGCGGCGCGGACACGGCGCGCGTCGCGAGCAGCCGCGCCGCGACCGACGCGCTGCGCGCCGAGCGTGACCAGACGAAGCTCCGCATCCAGCTCGATGTGCAACGCGCGCTCGAAGCGCTCGACGTCGCCGACGCGTCGCTCGACACCGCTGCGCAACGCGCCGCTGCCGCCGATGCCGCGCTCGCAATCGTGAGCCGGAAGCGCGATCTCGGTCAGGTCAACCAAACGGAGTTCCTCGACTCGCGTAACGCGTTGACGGACGCGCAGCTGAACTTGAGCCGTACGCGCGCGGACGCACTCACCCGGCTCGCCGATCTCGAGTATGCCGTCGGCGCCGCCGCCGACAACCCTTAAGGCCACGCTCTGGAGCTCTCGCCATGAATGAAACAAACCACAGCTTCGCCCCAATCCTTTCCCTCTTGGCCGCACTGAGTTTGAGCGTCGTGCTCACCGGCTGCGCGCAGAGCGGCGCGCACCCGGGTGCAGCGCCAACGCCGGCTCGCTCCGTGCGCGCCATGCCTGTGCAGGAAGGGGTGCTTGGCAAGTCCATCCGCGCAGTTGGCGTGCTGGAACCGAAGGACAAAGTCACGTTGGCTTTCAAGGTCGGCGGCGTGGTCGCGAGTGTTGCGGTGCATGAGGGCGACATCGTGCGCCGTGGCGCCAAGCTGGCCGAGCTCGATCGCACGGAGATCGAGGCCACTGTCGCGCGCGTCGCGCAGGCCGAGGGCAAGGCCGCGCGCGATCGCGAACGTACCAAGGCGCTGTACGCCGATGACGTCGCGACGCTCGAGCAGCTCGAGGATGCGACGACGGCGCTCGAAGTGGCACGGGCCGATCTTTCGACGGCGCGCTTCAACGCACGCTACGCGCGCATCGAGGCGCCAGCCGACGGCTTCGTCGTTCGCCGCAGTGCAGATCCGAGCGCGCTCGTCGCCGCGGGCCAGCCCGTACTGGTGCTCGGCAGCCTCGCGAACGGCTGGCAGGTACGCGCCGCCGTCACGGATCGCGACGTGGTCCGCCTCGCGATCGGTGATCGTGCGCAAGTGACGTTCGATGCGTTCCCAGGTCAGGTGTTCGGGGCAAAAGTGCTGCGGCTGGCCGCGGCCAGCGACGCGGCCACGGGTACCTATGACGTCGAGCTCGCCGTCGATCCGGCGAACGCGCCGTTCGTGCAAGGCCTCGTCGCCAAGGTCGAGCTCGCGCCGAGCGCGGCGCGCACGTCGCAGCTCACGGTGCCCGTCGAGGCGCTGCTCGAAGCCGACGGCGCACACGCCACGGTGTTCGTGCTCGACGGCACGGATGCGCCGCGCGCCGCGCGCCGTCGCATCGAGATCGGCGGCCTGGCAGGCGATCGCGCCGAAGTGCGCGAGGGGCTGGCTTCAGGCGAGCGAGTGATCACCGAGGGCGCGTCCTGGATCACCGACGGTGAGCCCGTGACCGTCGTGGCCGAGCGAAACTGAGGAGACTCTGATGCGACCCTGGGCGTTTGCCGTCAAGCACTGGCAGTTCACGTTGCTCGCATTCAGCTTTGCCGTCGCGTTGGGCGTTGCGAGCTGGAACAGCATCCCGCGCTCCGAAGATCCGGTGTTCCCGTTCCCGAACGTCACGATCATCGCCGTGCTGCCCGGCTCCGATCCGGTCGACGTCGAGCGTTTGGTCGTCGATCCGATCGAGGACGTGATCAACGAGCTCGACGACGTGAAGAAGATCGAGAGCCAGTCGCACGATGGCGTCGGCACGATCCAGGTGGAGTTCGATTGGGGCGTGGATCCCGGCAAGAAGTACGACGAGGTCGTCCGCGAAGTGAACGCGCTGCGCCCGAAGCTGCCGCAGGAACTCGCGTCCCTCGAGGTTCGCAAAGCATCGGCGGGACTCGTGAACATCGTGCAAGTGGCGCTCGTGAGCGAGAGCGCGAGCTACCGCGACCTCGAATCGCGCGCTAAGGCACTGAGGGACCGGCTCGAAGCGGTTCCGGGCGTGCGCAAGTCGGAGACCTGGGCGTACCCGGATTCCGAAGTGTCCGTCGCGGTCGATCTCGAACGGTTGGCGCACTCCGGCGTGTCCCTGGACGCGGCGATCGCCGCGATTCGCGCGAACAGCGCAGACATCCCAGGCGGCGCCGTCGACGTGGGCGAACGGCGGTTCAACCTGAAGACCTCGGGCAGCTACGACTCCGTGGAACAGGTGGCGGCCACAGTCGTCGGCACGGCGAACGGCCGGATCGTGCGCCTGCGCGACGTCGCCGATGTGCGCTGGGCCGATGGCGAGCAGCGCTACCTCGGCCGCTTCAATGGCAAGCGCGCCGTGTTCGTCACGGCCAATCAAAAAGACGGCCAGAACGTTTTCGCAGTGCGCGACGGCATCTACGCTGCGCTTGCCACCTACGAACGCGAACTGCCGCCGTCGATCAAGCTCGAGCGCGGGTTCGACCAGTCCCGCAATGTCGCAGATCGGCTCGGCCACCTGACCACGGACTTCGCGATTGCGATCGCGCTGGTGCTGATCACGCTGCTGCCGCTCGGGCTGCGCGCGGCATCAGTCGTCATGATCTCGATTCCGCTGTCGCTCGCGATCGGCATCGCATTGCTGAATGTGACGGGCTTCGGGCTGAATCAGCTCTCGATAGCGGGTTTCGTGGTGGCGCTTGGGCTCCTCGTCGACGACTCGATCGTGGTGGTCGAGAACATCGCGCGCTACGTGCGCCAGGGCTACGACCGCGCGCAAGCGGCCGTGATGGCCACCGACCAGATCGCGCTGGCGGTGCTAGGTTGCACGGCCGCGTTGTTGTTCGCGTTCCTGCCGCTGCTGTTTCTGCCGGGCGGCCCCGGCATGTTCATCCGCGCGTTGCCGGCCGCCGTGCTGTTTACGATCGGCGCATCGCTGCTCGTGGCGCTGACGGTGATTCCGTTTCTCGCCAGCCGCTTGCTGTCGAGCAAGCCGCAGGCGGAGGAGGGCAACGCGGCACTGCGCGCGTTGACCGGCGGAATTCATCGCGTGTACGGCCCCGCGCTGCGGCGCGCGCTCGCGTGGCCGCGGACCACGTTGCTGGTCGCCGCCGTTGTATTCGGCGGCGCGATCGGCTTGGTGCCGCTGATCGGGTTCAGCCTGTTTCCAAGCGCGGGCACGCCGCAGTTCACCGTCGACGTCGAGGCGCCCGACGGCGCGAGCCTGGCGGCCACGGACCGCGCGTTGAAGTTCGTCGAGGACGAACTCGCGCAGCGCGCCGACGTGCGTTATTCGTTCGCGAACCTGGGGCACGATAACCCGTTCGTCTACTACAACGTGGTGCCGCGGGAGACCCGCGCGAACGTGGCGCAGGTGCTCGTGGAGCTCACGTCGGTCGATAGTCACGCGACGCCAAAGCTGCTCGATGAGCTGCGTGCGAAGTTCAACGCGTACCCGGCCGCGCGCATCACGGTAAAGGAGTTCGAGAACGGCCCGCAGATGGCGGCGCCGATCGCGATCCGCGTCGAGGGACCGGACCTGGATAAGCTGCGCGAGCTCGCGGCCGACGTCGAACAGGTGATCCGCGCGACGCCCGGCACGCGCGACGTTCAGAACCCCGTGCGCGTGCTGCGCACGGATCTCGACCTTGCGATCGACACGGACAAAGCGGCGTTGCTCGGCGTGCCGGCGGCCGCAACAGATCGCACCGTGCGCCTGGCGGTCGCTGGCTTCGCGGCCGGGCGCTATCGCGACACGGACGGCGAGGAGCACGACATCGTGCTGCGCTTGCCGATGGATGGACATCAGACGCTCGAGGCGCTTGATCGCATCCAAGTGGGCACCGTGAACGGCGCGCCGATACCGCTCGGCCAGATCAGCACTCCGAAGTTCCGTACGGCGCCGCCGGTGATCCAGCGCCACGATCGGCAACGTCAGGTGACCGTGACTGCATATCCCGCCACCGGCGAGAACACGGATCGGCTCACCCGGTCGATCACGAGTCAGCTTCAGCAAATGAGCTGGCCCGAAGGCTACCGGTACAAGGCGGGGGGCGAGGTGGAAGCGCGCGCAGAAAGCTTCGGCGGACTCGGCGGAGCGATCCTCGTCGCGGTCTTCGGCATCCTGGCGGTGCTCGTGCTCGAATTCGGCAGCTTCCGCTCGACGCTGATCGTGGCCGGCGTGATCCCGCTCGGCCTCGTCGGGGCGTTGGCGGCGTTGTTCGTTACGGGTTACACGCTGTCGTTCACGGCGGTGATTGGCATCATCGCCCTCGTCGGCATCGAGATAAAGAACTCGATCCTGCTCGTCGACTTCACGAACCAGCTGCGCGCGGACGGAGCCACGATCGACGACGCCATCGAGCGCGCCGGCGAGATACGGTTCCTGCCGATTCTGTTGACGTCGGCAACGGCGATCGGCGGCCTGCTGCCGCTCGCGCTGCAGGGCTCGGGGCTCTACTCGCCGCTCGCGATCGTGATCATCGGCGGGCTGATCTCGTCGACGTTGCTCGCGCGGCTCGTGACGCCCGTGATGTACAAGCTGCTGCCGCCGGAAGTCACGCCGCGTGCAGTGGCGCCCGCCGCGGAAGTTGCCACGGCATGAGGGCGGCCCGCCAGCACACGCGTGCCGGCGGGCCGAATTGGGACGCTAAGGTGCGATGACCTTCACGACGTAGTAGTCGACGGTTTTCGGCACGTCCTTGAACCAGTGCGGGATGCCGGCCGGAATGATCATGACGTCGCCCTTCGCGAGCTTCTGCTCCGTGCCGCCCTTGATCTCGGTGCCCCGCTGCTGGCCCGGCGACGTGACGCTGCCGCCGACCATGGTGCCGCCGGTGACGATCGTGGCCGCGCCGTCGACTACATAGAGCGTGTCGGTTTCCTTGTCGTGGACTTCGACCATTCCGGCTTTGTCGCGATGCGCGACGGTGACGATATAGCTCGGCGTCGAGGCGATGCTGCCGCCCTTGGCGACCAGCTCGTGGCTCACGAACTTCACTTTGGAATCGTCGGCGGCATTCACAAGCACGGCCGGTAGCAGCAGCGCTGCTGCAAGGATCAAACGCTTCACGGTCACCCCCGTTCGTTATTGGTACGGGGATCATACGCCGCGGAATGCGGACTGCCGAGGCGGAGAACGTGCGCCGCGACTAGTGCGCCGTGGCCGGCGATCCGACGAGCGACCCCTTGTCCATGTATAGACGCATCGACGCGTGATCGGCGGCGCGTGGATCGTGCGTGACCATGACGATTGTCTTGCCCTGCGTCGTGTTCAGCAGCTGCAGCAGATCCAGGATCGACTCCGATGTATCGCGGTCGAGGTCGCCCGTCGGCTCGTCGCACACGAGCAGCGTGGGGTCGGCCACGATCGCGCGCGCGATCGCGACGCGCTGTTGCTGGCCGCCCGAGAGTTCCGCGGGTTTGTGCTTCGCGCGATCGGAGAGGCCTACGAGCTCGAGCGCGGCCTGCACGTTGCGTTTGCGCTCGCGGCCCGAAAGCTTCGTCAATAGCAGCGGTACCTCGACGTTACGTTCCGCTGAGAGCACCGGCAGCAGGTTGTAGAACTGAAAAATGAAGCCGACGTTGCGCGCGCGCCATTTCGCGAGCTGGCTCGACGAGAGCTTGTCGAGCCGCTGGCCGGCCACGGTCAGCTCGCCGGCGTCGGACTTGTCGAGACCGCCGATCAGGTTCAGCAGCGTGGTCTTGCCGGAGCCCGACGGCCCCATCAGCGCCAGGAACTGGCCAGCTTCCACTTCCAAATTCAGCGAGTGCAGCACCTCGACGCGCTGTTTGCCGCGCACGTAGTTCTTGACGACGTTCTTGATCGACACCAACGCGCTCATGTTTGCTCCCCTTCAATTCGCGACGCGGACTTTGGCACCGTCCGAGAGTTTTTCGAGGTCGCCGGTAGCGAGCCGCGCGCCGGCCGTGAGGCCGGAGAGAACGATTTGCCCGGCGGAAATGCGGGAGCCGAGCCGCACGCTGCGCCGCTCGACGTGATCCTCGGTCAAGACGTACACGACGCCGGTGTCGCCGTTGGCCTGCACGGCGCTCGTCGGCACGATCAACGCGCGCTGCCCGCCGCCGGAAGCCTCCGCGGGCGCGCTGCGCGCTGCGCTATCGAGGAACGCCACGCGGACGCCCATCTCCGGCAGGATGCGCTCGTCGCGTGCGTCGAAGCCCACGCGCACTTTCACGGTGGCTTTCGCGCGGTCGGCCGTCGGAATGATGGCGATCACGTGCGCCGGGATGCCCCAGTCGGGGTACGCGTTCAGGTGCGCTGTGACGGGCTGATCGGAATGCACGCGATTGATGAAGTTCTCGCTGACGTCGACCTCGATCTCCAGCGACTCCATATCCACGATCGTGCCAATGCCCGTGCGCGTGAAGCCGCCGCCGGCCGAGACCGGCGACACCATCTCGCCGGGTTGAGCGTTCTTGACGGTGACGATGCCGGCGAACGGCGCGCGCACGACCGTGTCCTCGAGATTGCGTTCTGCGTACGCGAGGTTCGCAATCGCGACTTCCACGCCACGTTGCGCGACGTCGACGCCCGTGCGTGCGGCATCGTAGGCGGCCTTCCCCGTGTCGAACGTTTGCGCACTGATGACGGCTTTTGCGAGCTGCTGCTCGTTGCGGCGGAACGTCGGCACGGCATTCTCGAGCGCAACGCGCGCTGCCACGAGGTTCGCCTCGGCCTGCGCGCGCTGCGCGCGCATTTGCTCGACGGCCGCCCGCGCGTTCGTGTCATCGAGCCGCCCGATGACTTCGTCACGCGCTACTCGTTGACCTTCCTCGATGGACACCTGCACGACTTTGCCAGTGACTTTCGACGAGACGGTGGCCTGCCGGCGCGCGACGACGTAACCCGACGCGTCCAGGATCGTGCCGGGGCCGATGGCTGTGTCGGCCGGCGCAGCCGTCGCCGTTGCGACGCCGACCGGGATGCCGCGCGGCATCAACCACCAGACCGCAATGCCGGCGACGGCGATCACGACCGCGACGATCGCCGCCCACATGGGCCAACGCCGGTCGGGCTCGATCTCCGCGGGCCGATCGATCTTCAGCCGATTGATGAGTGCCGATCTGTCTTCCACGAGCGCAGTTCTCCCCGTCAACTGTCGCGTAGGCCGATCGTGATCGGTTGGCGCGCGGCGCGCAAACTCGGCAGCAGCCCGCCGACCAGCCCGAGCACGAGCGCATAGAGAAGAGCCTGGCCGAGCAGCGCCGGTGTTACCGTGAACGCGAACGTGATTTGGCTGAACGACGACCAGTTCATGGTCGAGGTCCGCACGCCGTTGAGCCCGATATAAGCGATCAGCCCGCCGACCGCCCCGCCCACGAGGCCGAGCAGCAGCGCCTCGGCCAGCACCGATATCACCACAGGCGCTGCGCTGAAGCCGATGGCGCGCAGCGTCGCAATCTCGCGCGTGCGGCTCGCGACGGCGGAGTACATCGTGTTCAGTGCGCCGAAGATCGCGGCGAGACCCATGAGCACTGCAATTGTGCGGCCGAGAATGGTCACGAGCGTCACGATCGAACGCGACTGCGATGCGTAGTATTCCTTCTCCGTGAACACGCGTACGTTCACGCGCGGGTCGCTCGTCAGCGCGTCCTTGAACGTCTGCAATGCGCTGGGGCTTTCGAGCCGCACGCGCGTGGACTGGTAGCTGGTGCCGCGGTTGTAGGCGCCTTGCAGCACGATCGCGTCGCTCCAGATTTCGGATTCCGCGACGCTGCCCGCGTCGGCGAAAGTGCCTACGACGTTCCACACGCGCTGGCCTTTGCGCAGCTCCTGGCCGACCTCGAGACCGTTATAGGCGAGCGCTGCGCCGCGCCCCACGATGACCTCGTTCGTGCCCGGTGTGAACATGCGGCCTTCGAGCAGGTGAAACCCGCGTCGCAGGTCCGCAGCCTTCGGGCCCACACCGCGCAGCGGCACATTCGCCGGCGTGCCGGTGGTCTTCAGGGCTACGTCGATGATCACGTAGAGCTCCGCCGAGGCGACCGGCTCACCGTCGACGTGGGCGACCCCCGGCGCGTCGGCAATGATGCGCGTCTGGGGCTGCGAGAGCCCGCTCGTCATCTCGTCCGTGCCGCCGCCGCGTAGCACGATGGCCACGTCGTCGGAACCCGCGAGCTGCAGCACCGAGCGGAAGCCTTCGTTGATCGAGAAGATACCGATCAGCACCGCCACTACGCCCGCGATGCCCACGATCGCGACGAGCGAGGTGCCTTTACGCTCGATAATGCTGCGCAGGTTCAGCGCAGTGATGGCCAGCGTCTGTTGCAGCGACGACATCGACTTCTGCTCCGTTAGCTCAAGCGCGCCGCAGCTGCTCGACGATCTCGAGGCGCCACACTTGCAGGCACGGGATTGCGCACGACAGCACGCCCAACCCCACGGCCAGGATCATTCCCGGAACGTAGGAGTTCGGTGGCGTCATCATGAGCGGCAGGAACTGCGACATCTGTTTGCCCACGGATCTCGCGAGCGCGTCGCCGAGCCACAGGCCGACGAGCCCTCCGGCCACCGTGATGGCGAGCCCTTCGGCCAGCACGAGCGACACGACAGAGCCATTCGAGAACCCGAGCGTGCGCATGACGGCGATGTCCCGCACGCGTTCGCGAACCGACTGCGCCATCGCATTCGCGGTCACGAGCAACATTGTGAAGAACACCGCCGCCGCCACGATCGTCACGATGCGGCCGATGTTGCCCATCTGGTTCGCGAAGCCTTGCAGGAACGCACTTTCGGTAGTGGTGCGGGTCTCGGTCGAGGAGTTCGCGAACAGCGTATCGATCTGCGCCGATATCGCCGGGGCGCGATTCGGGTCGTCGATGCGCAGGATGATCCAGCCGACTTCGTCGTGCCCGAAGGTGCGCGCCTCGTTCAGGTAGTCGTACTGAAAGAACACGTTGTTGTTGTCGCCGTTGTCGACGTGGTAGATGCCGGCGATGTCGAGATCCCACGTATCCGCGCCGTCCTTCTTGCGGAAGATGTTCGAGCGCAGCGGGACCTTGTCGCCGACTTTCCAGCCGAAACGTTCGGCGATGTCGCTGCCGACGACGGCTGCCGTGCGCGTCGTGCGCCACACCTGCATCTGTGCCGGCGGGGGCGCCATCTCGGGGTACACCTGGAAGAAGGATTCGGGCTCGACGGCCGTCGCCGTGAGCTGATTGCGGTCGTCGCGATAGATGCCGCCGAACCAGTCCTGGGAGGTGGCCACCTTGACGCCATCGATCGCCCGAATGCGGTCGAGGTACGAGACCGGCAAATACTGGATCAGCGACACGCGATGCTGCGTGACGAGCCGGTCCTGACCCGCAAGCTCGGCGCCGCCGGTCAGCGCGTAGCTGACGGCTTCGAGCAATCCAAACAGCAGAAATGCCACGACCACGGACAGGAATGTCAGCATCGTGCGCACGCGCTTGCGGCGCAGGTTGGCCCAGAGCAGCGGCAGGTATTTCATGGGGCTGCGCTCGAGTGTCGGAAGGTTACAGGGGCGCGATCAGCCGCGAATCATAGCCGAGATGTTTGGCGACTGTACCTTTGCGGCTGGACACGTCGTGTCAGGTTTTGGCAGGTTTCCCACTGGCATACGCCTTTGGCGTAACGCCGAAGCATTGCTTGAATGCCGTGCCGAAGGCGGCGGTGCTGTCGTAGCCGACGGCATGAGCTGCCGTCGCGATGCTCTT
>Ga0302321_100004067_pt1 | contig 12608 bp, 9 predicted proteins | sample Fen_T0_1_FD_202505 | JGI IMG/M metagenome (GOLD analysis project Ga0302321, IMG submission 202505) | Peat permafrost microbial communities from Stordalen Mire near Abisko, Sweden - Fen_T0_1 | ecosystem: Environmental > Terrestrial > Soil > Wetlands > Permafrost | place: Sweden: Abisko...
CCGGGACGAGACGGACGCCGCGCCGCTCGACGTCGCGTGGCTGCTTGCTGACCTTGAGCAGATCCTGCGGGGCGTCGCCGGCACCGCGGACCTCTCGATCCACGTCGCGGCGAACGGCCTCACGCGCATCACGCGGAGCGCGCTCGAGCAGGCGATCCTCAACCTGGTCATCAACGCGCGGGACGCGATGCCCACCGGCGGCGCGATCCGGATCGGCGTCGACCGCGAGCTGGTGGGCCCCGACTCGGGCCTCGGCATCCCGGCCGGGCCCTATCTTGCCCTTGCCGTCGAGGACACCGGGTGCGGCATGCCGGACGAGGTCCGGGAGAAGGCGTTCGAGCCGTTCTTCACCACGAAGCCCCACGGGAGCGGGATCGGGCTGCCCAGCGTGTACGGCACGATGCGGTCCGTTGGCGGCACGGTCCGCATCAGCAGCCTGGCCGGCGAGGGCACCACGATCTGGCTGCTCATGCCCGAAGCCGCCCCGGTGGCCGCCGCGGACGCCATCGGCTGAGAAAGGGTCCGGGCTCGCGGGTCAGGCCCGGGCGACCCCGTCGGGGAGCGCGCCGAGCGGCTTGCGACCCGGGAACCCCTCGTCTGTCCCGTGCCAGAACCCGACCCGGTCCTCGCCAAGGCGCCAGCACAGCCACACCGGCCGCCCGGCGGCGAGCGCCGGGAAGTCGAGGAGACCGGTGGCGATGTCACGCAGCACGATGTCCCGCTCGTCCAGCCAGGCGACGTCGGCCTGCATCTGGTCCACGATGCCCCGCATCCGGAGCCTGAGACGGCGCAGCTCCGGGTCGTCGCCGTCGGGGAGCGGCACGTCCGCGAGCAGCGTCTCCACCAGGTCGCCTTCGCGGGCGCGGAAGGCGTCGCGCAGGGTCACGAGCTCGGTACGCTGGTCACGCAGGCGTGCCACTACCGTCGCCAGGTCTGGGACGAGGGCGTCAGCGTCGGCTGGACCGTAGAAGCGGGACACGGCAAGATTGTAGCGGTCGGTCCTCCAGGGACCCCGTCCGGGGGTCCTCGTCGCGCGCTGGAGCTGCCTCGACTGGTCCGATGGGACCGGGACCCACTGGCCCCAAGGGACCATAGATGGATCGTGAGCGGTGGAGGACCCTTGGGACATCTTCTGGGAGGTCTCGTGTCCGGACTCATCGCGCGCCTCGTCCCCGGCTTCGCCCGCCCCGCCCCATCGGGCGGCCGGTCGATGTCTCTCGTCGCCGCTGGCCTGGCGCTGCTGCTGGTCCTGTCGGGGGCGGCCGCGGTCGCCCCGACGCAGGCCCTCGCCGCGAGCGCGCTCGCCGCCCGGTGCGACGGCGCAAAGCTGCGCGCCAGGCCGAGCACCGCGGCCCACGCGTACCGCACGCTCAGCGCGGGCTCGAAGGTCGTCGCCGTGGCCAAGGTCAGCGGCGCGCGCTGGAGCGTGAAGTGTGGCGGCGCCTCGTCGTCCGGCACCGCCTGGTGGCGGATCAGCTCGATCAACGGCAAGAGCGTCAAGTCGCTCTACGGCGTGAGCTACGTGTACGGCGCCACGGCGCTGTTCAAGTCCGTGATCGTCCCCGTGGGCCTCGTGACGGCGTGCTCCGGCGTGAGCCTGCGGACCGGGCCCAAGACGACCGCGACGCTCAAGGTCAAGCTCGGCGCGGGCACCCTTGTGACGGCCTATGGGGCGGTGGCCGGGGGCACGTGGAGCGCCACCTGCGCCGGCAAGGCCACGGCCGGAGCAAGCTGGTACCGGATCACCGTCGTCAACGGCAGGAGCGTGAAGGCGGCCTACGGGGTGACCTATCTCTACGCGGCCCGCGGGCTGTTCAAGGCCCCGCCGGACACGTCGTCTCCCGGGACCCCGCCCGCGCCCACGCCGACGCCCAAGGCGACACCCTCGCCGACTCCGACCCCCGCGCCCACGCCCAAGGCGACCCCCGCGCCCACGCCGGCGCCCACGATCAACCCGGCCTACGTCGAGGGGATCGACGTCAGCCACTGGCAGGGCACCATCGACTGGGCAGCGGTCGCGGCCGCGGGCAAGCGGTTCGCCTACCTGAAGGCGTCCGACAGCTTCGACTTCGTGGATGCCACCTATGCCACCAACCGGGCGCAGGCCAAGGCGAACGGCCTCCTCGTCGGGGCGTACCACTTCGCCCGCCCCGACGCCACGGCCGGCGACGCCGTCGCCGAGGCCGACCACTTCGTCGACACGGCGACGCCGGCATCCGGCGAGCTGCTCCCGGTCCTGGACCTCGAGGTCACGGGCGGCCTCGCGGCGACCGACCTCCAGGCCTGGGTCAAGGCCTTCATGCAGCGCGTCTACGACCGGACCGGGCTGCGCGCCGCGATCTACACCTCGCCCAGCTTCTGGTCCAGCAAGATGGGCAACACGGGCTGGTTCGCCGCCAACGGGTACGTCACCCTGTGGATCGCGCACTGGACCTCGGGCCCCGCGCCCACGCTCCCCGCGAGCAACTGGGGCGGCCGGGGCTGGAGCTTCTGGCAGTACACGTCCGACGGCACGGTCCCCGGCATCGCCGGGCGCGTCGACCTGGACCGGTACCGCAGCGGGGACTTCAGGCCCGTCCAGGTCCCGTAGCCGCGCGAGCCTCGCGGCGCCGGGGTCCCCGGACCGGGATCGGCGGCGCGACGCCCGGACGTAGACTGCTCGCCAGCATGGACACGAGCGGCACGGCTATCGGCCCCAGCGCGCTGATCGAGCGGATCCGGGCGTCCGTCATCGGCGAGGACGAGGCCGTCGCGGGACCCTACGGGATCCGCCGCGTGACCTATGCCGACTACACGGCATCGGGGCGGAGCCTCTCGTTCCTGGAGGACTACATCCGCGAGGCCGTCCTGCCGCTCTACGCGAACACCCACACGGAGTCCTCCGGCACTGGTCTGCAGACGTCGCGGTTCCGCGAGGAGGCGCGGCGGCTCGTCCTGGAGGGTGTGGGCGGCGACCGCGGGCGCCATGCCGTCATCTTCTGCGGGTCCGGCTCCACGGCGGCCATCAACCGGCTTGTGGACGTCCTGAACCTGCGCATTCCCGCGGACCTCGACGACCGCTGGGACCTGGCGTCCCGGATCCCGGCCGGCGAGCGGCCGGTGGTGTTCATCGGGCCGTACGAACACCACAGCAACGAGCTTCCGTGGCGCGAGTCGATCGCGGACGTCGTGCTGATCCGCGAGGACCGGGAGGGCCACATCGACCTGGGCCAGCTGGGCCGGGAGCTGGAGCGGTATGCGGACCGTGCGCTGACGATCGGCTCCTTCTCGGCGGCCTCGAATGTGACCGGGATCGTCTCCAACACCGCGGCGATCTCCCGCCTCCTCCACGAGCACGGGGCGCTGTCCTTCTTCGACTTCGCGGCGGCGGCCCCGTACGTTGCGATCGAGATGGATCCCCCGGACGACCCTCTCGCCGGCATGGACGCCGTGTTCATCTCGCCCCACAAGTTCATCGGCGGCCCGGGCACCCCGGGCGTGCTCGTCGCCCGCCGGGAGCTGTTCCGCAACCGCGTGCCGTCGATGCCGGGCGGCGGCACGGTGGCCTACGTCAACCCCGTCGAGCACGTGTACCTCTCGGACATCGAGCACCGCGAGGAGGGCGGCACCCCCGCCATCGTGGAGTCGATCCGCGCGGGCCTCGTGTTCGGGCTCAAGGCGGCCGTGGGGGTCGAGGCCATCCGCGACCGCGAGGAGGCGTTCATCCATCGAGCGCTGCTCCGCTGGGAGGCCAACCCGTCGATCGAGATCCTGGGCAGCCACGAGGCGGAACGGCTGTCGATCGTGTCGTTCGTCATCCGCCACGATGGGCGGTACCTGCACCACAACTTCGTCGTGGCGCTGCTCAACGACCTGCTCGGGATCCAGTCCCGCGGCGGCTGCTCGTGCGCCGGACCGTACGGGCACCGGCTGCTGGGCATCGACCTCGAGACGAGCCACGCGTTCGAGCGCGAGATCGGGCGCGGCTGCGAGGGCATCAAGCCCGGCTGGGTCCGCGTCAACTTCAACTACTTCATCAGCGACGCCGTGTTCGAGTTCATCCTCGACGCCGTGGACCTCGTCGCGACCGACGGCTGGAGGGCGCTGGCCGACTACGCGTTCGAGCCCGCGACCGGTCTCTGGCGACACCGCCACGGGACGCCCGAGCCGCCGCTTTCCTTGCGCGACATCGGGTACCCCGACGGGGTCATGACCTGGCCGTCGCACCGCCACCACGAGCCGGAGTCGCGCCTCGCGGGCTACCTCGACGAGGCGCGGGCGATCCTCGCCCGGCCGCCGCGGCCACTCGACTCGCCCACCATCCCGGCCGGATCGGTGGGCGCGGACTTCGAGGACCTGCGGTGGTTCCTGGTGCCGGAGGACGTCGCGGCCGATGGCTGAGTGGCCCGGGGGACGCCGCCCGGACGCCGTGACCCCGGCGGTGATCGGCATCGACCTGGGCACGAGCGAGGTCAAGGCCGCGCTGGTCGGGCTGGACGGGACGCTGCTCGGGCTGGAGCGCGGGACGTACGCGACGGACGTCGGCCCGGACGGGCGCGCGGAGCAGGATCCGCGGGACTGGTATTCGGCCGCGACCGCGGCCGTCCGACGGCTGTGGTCCGCGCGGCGGGCCGCCGGCGAGGAGCCGAGGCTCATCGAGGCGATCGCGGTCTGCTGCGTGGGCCAGGGACCGACGCTCACCCCGGTCGACGCCCACGGGCTGCCGGTGCGTCCGGCCCTGACCTGGCAGGACCGGCGTGCCGGGGCGGGTGGCTACGGGCTGCTCCCCCGCATGGCGTGGCTCGCGCGCGAGGACCCGGCGGGGGCGGCGCGGGCGCGCTGGCTGATGGCGTCGTGGGACGCGGTGGGCCTGTGGCTGTCGGGCGAGGCGGTCGCCACGGTCCAGGCGCACGAGTCGGCGCTCACCGCCGACGAGCTGGCCGAGGCCGGGGTGCGCGCGGGGGCGGTGCCGCCGGCCCTGGCCTTCGGGTCGCGGCTGGGAACCCTGCGGGCGGCGGCGGCCGAGGCGATGGGGCTGCGGGCCGGCATCCCAGTCATCGCGGGCGTCAACGACGGCACGGCATCGATGCTCGGCGCGGGCCTCCGGGCGCCGGGCGACGCGGTCGACACGGGCGGGACCTCGGGCGGCATCGGCATCTACGCGGACCGGCCCGTTCACGTCGAGGGTGCCTTCCTCGCGCCGGCCCCGCTTCCCGGCCTGTGGGTCGTGGGCGGGGCGATGGCCGCCCTGGGCGCGTCGGTCGACTGGGTGCGCACCGGGCTGCTCGGCGGGCGCTGGACGCCCGACGAGCTGTTCGAGGCGGCCGCAGGGTTGGAGCCGGGGGCGGGGGGCCTCGTGTTCCTGCCCTACCTGGCGGGCGAGCGCGCGCCGATCTTCGACGAGGACGCGCGCGGCGTGCTGTTCGGCCTGACCCTTGCCCACGGGCCGGAGCACCTGGCCCGCGCCGCGCTCGAGGGCGCCGCGTTCGCGGTGCGGCACGTCGCGGAGCCCCTCCGGGAGGCGGGGGCGCCCGTCCGCGAGCTGCGGCCAGCGGGGCGCCCGTCGCCCGGGGACACGTGGGCCCGGATCAAGGCCGACGTCCTGGGCGTGCCGGTGGCGATCCCCGCGGTGGGTGAGACGGCCGTGCTGGGAGCCGCGATCCTGGGCGCCGTCGGGGTCGCGGCCTTCGGGTCGCTGGAGGGCGGCGTGGCGGCCATGACCTCCGTGGCACGGCGCATCGAGCCGGACCCGGTCGCGCACGCGCGCTACGACGAGCTGTTCGCGGTCTACCGGGGGCTGTACCCCGCCCTGCGCCCGCTGTTCCACGGCGAGGCCCGCGGCTGGGTGCAGCCCCCGGGTTCGTGAGACCCGTGCGCTGTGGCGTCCGGTTCCCGTGACCCGTGCCCCCAGCGGGCCAACGGTTCGGTCGCCGAACGTTCCGCTTGGCCCATGGCACGTTCGTTCGGTGGGCGGCCCTGCCGGCGAACAGGTGTGCCATGCAGCGGGTCGTTCGTCCGGTGAGCGGACCGTTGGTCCGCTTGGGTGCGCAGGTTGCGAGCCCGGTGGGCGACGAGCCCGTGCCGACACGGCCCGCGATCGGGAGTTGGCCTCTCGCGGGCGAGCCAGGAGAATCGGCCTCCCGATGACTCACGGGCCCCGCGAACGACAGCTGCGTCAGCCCCCAGAAGGGCCATTGCCGTCAGGGGTCCCGGTTCCGATACTGGGCCGGTGCCGCCGCCCTGTCGGGCGCGGCCTGGCGAGGAGGAGCGACGGCCATGACCAGCGACGAGCCGCGACCGGACCAGGCCGGCGACCCCGTCCCTCCGCCCGGCACGCAGGCGGAGGTCCCAGTCCCGCCGCCGGCCTTCGCCGCGGCCCCGTCGCCGGCCTTCGCCGCGGCCCCGCCGCCACCCGAGGCGCCCGAGGTTCCCGAGGCCCCCGCCGCCCCGTTCGCGCCCGTTTCCGCCGGCCTGCCGCAACCGCCCCAGGCGCCCGCGGACGCCACGGCACCTCCACCGGAGCCCCCCGGCCCTCCCGCGCCGGGCGGTGCGTACCCGGTCGGCCCATATCCGGTGGGGACCACCGTCCTCGGGACGCCCGCGGAGCCGATCACGCTGAAGGCCGAGCCAAGGAGGCGCAGGGGCCTGATCGCCGGCATCGCCGCCGCCGTCATCGCGCTGGGGGCGCTCGCCGTCAAGTTCGTCATCCCGCTCGTCCTGGTGACCGCGGTAGGTGGGGCGATCGGCACCGTCTTCGGCGGCCCGTTCGAGAAGCTGCCAGCGGACCAGAAGCAGGCCCTGGAGCAGCGCTTCGACGCGGCGGTGGGGGACAGCCTCAAGAACCTGTCGGACGCCGAGACCACCGCCAAGGTGGACGCGATGCTCACCGCCGGCCTGCCCCGCCTCGCCGACCAGGAGCTCGTGGACAAGGTCCACCTCACGGCGAAGCTCCTCAACACCGCCGACGTGGCCACCTGCGCCACCATCGCGCGGGCCACCGCCACGGGCAAGGGGGACACCCCGGCGTTGACCACCGCGCTCAACGCGCTGGACACGCCGTCGATGGGCCGCTGGTTCGAGATCAACGTCGCGGCGATCGAGGCCCAGGCCAAGGGGACGCCGCCCGCGCGGACGGTGGACAAGGCGGAGTCCGACCGCGTCCTGGGCGACGTCTTCGCCAGGTTCTCGGACGTCGAGTCACAGCAGATCGGCAGCCTCTACAACGGTGCCGAGGCCTCCGACGCGGACGCCTGCAACGCCTTCCGGGCGCTGTACACCCACATCGAGGCCCTGCCGGCCGCCGACCTCGCGATCGCCGCCTTGTACGACGTCTCGCCCTGACCGCCATCTGGAGGCTCATCGGCGGGGAGTGGTAGATTCCCGGTAGAGCCTTCGGGGCAGGGTGCGATTCCCGACCGGTGGTAGGGTCCCGCGACGCGGGACGAGCCCACGAGCGGCGGCGCGGCGACAGGCCCGCGACGTGCAGCAGATCCGAGGCCCGGCGCGAGCCGGGCCGGCCGGAGCCGACGGTACAGTCCGGATGAGAGAAGGCCGGGCCCACGCACGGGGCCACAGCGTCCGTGCACGTGCGCCGTCCGCCCCGTCGTGCCCTTGGCTGCTGACGGAGATGTGCGATGACGATGGCCCCGGAGCCCGCACCGAGGCGCCTCTCCCCGCGTCCGCCCGCGTCCCGGCACCCCGGCCCGGCGCCGGCATCCGCATCGACGGCGTCTCGCTCACCTTTCGCGGTGCCCGGACCACGCACGTCCTGGACGCCGTGGACCTCGACGTCGCGCCGAACGAGGTGATCGGGCTCATCGGCCCCAACGGCTGCGGCAAGAGCACGCTCCTGCGCGTCCTCGCGGGGCTGGTGCCGGCCGACGGCGGCCGCGTGGCGCTCGACGGCGACCCGGTCACGGGCCCCGACGAGCGGGTCGGCCTCGTGTTCCAGGAGCCGCGCCTGCTCGCCTGGCGGACGGCCGAGGAGAACGTCCGCTTCCCGATGGAGCTGGCGGGCTGGTCGGGGGAGCGGCAGCGCGCACGCGCCGACGACCTCCTGGGCCTCGTGGGCCTGCGCGAGTTCGCGCGCGCGAAGCCATCCACGCTCTCGGGCGGGACGCGCCAGCGCGTCTCGATCGCCCGGGCGCTCGCCCTGGAGCCCCGGGTCCTGCTCCTGGACGAGCCCTTCAGCGCCCTCGACGCCCTGACCCGCGAGCGCTTCAACCTGGAGCTGCTGCGCCTCTGGGAGCGCACGGGGACCACGATCCTGGTGGTCACCCACTCGATCCCCGAGGCGATCTTCCTGGCCGACCGCGTGGTGGTGATGTCGCCGCGCCCCGCCCACGTCGTGGCGGACATCCGGGTCGAGCTGCCGCGCCCGCGCCGCCTCACGGACCTCGACTCGGCCCTTGTCTCGTCGCTGGCCGCCGACGTCCGCGCCCACCTGGTCGACACCACGGACGACCGGATCGCGATGGCAGAGGCCGCGACGGCCGTCACCGCGGGCGTCCGGCCGGGGACCAGGGCGCGCCACGCGGACACGGAGCCCGGCACGCCGGCCTGGTTCGACCCGTTCCGGCCGGAGGACGAGGCATGAGCGGCGCGCAAGCCGTCCCCGGCTCCACGACCGCGGAGGCTCCGGGCCCGCCGCGCCGCCGACGCCTCCTCGGCGTCGCATGGCCGGTCGCGGCCAGCCTCGCCGCCTTCGTGATCGCGTGGCAGCTCGTCGTCCTCGTCAGCGGGCTGCAGTCGTTCATCCTGCCCGGACCGCTGACCGTCGCGCAACGATTCGTCAAGGCGTGGACCGACGGCACCATGTGGCCGCACGTCGCCCAGACGCTCGTCGAGATCCTGCTCGGCTTCGCCATCGGCGCGACGATCGCCCTCGCCGTGGGCGTCCTGCTGGCGCGCTCACGCCTCGCCGAGCGGCTCCTCAGCCCCTACCTCGTCGCAGCCCAGGCCACGCCGGTCCTGGCGCTCGCGCCGCTCATCGTCCTGTGGTTCGGCAACGGGCTCCCGTCCAAGCTCGTGATCACGACCCTCATCGTGTTCTTCCCGGTCGCCGTCGCCACGATGGTCGGCATCCGGAGCGTGGACCCGCGCCTGCTCGAGATGGCGCGCAGCTTCCGGGCCACCGGCTGGCAGACCATCGCGCGCGTGGAGGTGCCGGCGGCGCTGCCCGCGATCCTCGGCGGGATGCGCGTGGGCGTCACCCTCGCCGTCATCGGGGCGATCGTCGGCGAGTGGGCCGGCGGCGAGAAGGGCCTGGGCGTCCTCATCAACATCGCCCGCGCCTCGCTGTTCGACACCCCGCTCATGTTCGCCGCGCTCGCCCAGCTGGCGCTCATCGGCGTCACCCTCTATCTCGTCATGGTCCTCATCGAGCGCCGCCTGGTCGGCGACCGGTGAGGCGCGTCCCCGCCCGGAGGTATCCCCGCCCGTGACCCCGCGACCCCGCCACCTCGCCCTCGCCCTGGCCCTGGCCGCAGCGGCCTGCGGCGGCTCGACCCCGGCCACGGTCCCGACGGCCGCCTCTCCCGCCCCGGCGTCCGCGTCCGCCCCCTCGGCAGCCCCGAGCGCGTCCGCGAGCGCCTCGGCCGACGCCATGACCCCGTCGGCCGCGCCGGTGGCCCTCACCGTGGGCCTGGGCTACATCCCAAGCGTCCAGTTCGCGCAGTTCTACCTCGCCGACCAGGCGGGCTACTACGCCGACGCCGGCCTCACGGTGACGCTCCAGAACAAGATCGATCCCGACCTCATCACGCTCCTCGGCCAGGGTGCGGTGGACATCGGGTCGGGCGACGGCACGTCGGTCATCCCGGCCGTGAGCCAGGGGATCCCGGTCGTCTACACGTCGACCATCTACGGCCAGTTCCCGGCCGTGGTCATCGCCAAGGCGGGGAGCGGCATCGCGACGGCGGCCGACCTCAAGGGCAGGAAGATCGGCATCCCGGGCCGCTACGGCACCAACTGGATCATGCTCCAGGCGCTGCTCAAGTCCGCCGGGCTGACCGTCGACGACGTCAGCATCGTGGAGTTCCCGGACTTCAGCCAGGCGTCGGCCCTGCAGCAGGGCCAGGTGGACGCCGCGACAGGCTTCGCCAACAACGAGCCGGTGCAGCTGAAGAAGGCCGGCATCGAGCCGGTCGTGCTGACGGTGGACGCCGCCGTGCCGCTGCCAGGGCCGGGGCTGGTGACGGGCACGAAGACCCTCGAGACGAAGGGCGCAGCGCTCAAGGCGTTCACCGCCGCGACCCTGCGTGCGATGGAGGAGATCCAGGCGAACCCGCAGGCAGGCCTCGATGCGACGTTCAAGGCCGTGCCGGACCTCGCCCAGGACCCGGCCCTGCAGCGCCAGATCCTCGATGCCACGATCGCCACCTGGAAGAACCAGCGGACGGGCGGCGCGCTCGGCTCCATCGACAAGCCCGCGTGGCAGGCGTCGCTGGGCTTCATGACCGGCCTGGGCCTCGTCCCGAACCCCGTGACCGTGGACCAGCTGGTGAACGAGTCCCTGCTGCCATAGCGCCGGCCCGGCACCGGCGGGTGTCCGCCGGCCGGCAGGAAGAGGCCGGGTCCCCGATGGAGGACCCGGCCGGATCGCGACGCTCGGAGCGGTCGCCTTACTTGTAGACGAGGGTTCCCTGGTCGGTCAGGGTGATGGTCAGCTGGCTGTTCGCGATGGCGTAGCTCGCCGTCGAGGTCAGCGCCAGGATGTACAGGTCGGAGTACGAGCCATCGGCACAGGCGACCGTGGTCGTGGGGCCGGGGGTGATCGTCAGGCCTCCGGACGACGTGGCCGTCCAGCCGCCGTTCACGGTGTTGCAGTCGGCCTTGGCGGAGAACGTGCCGTCCGTGTTGAAGGTGACGGTGTAGTTCGCCTGCTGGTCGGCCGGGACGACGCCCTGGAACGCCGGATCCTTGAGGGTGATCGCGGTCAGCTGCCAGGTCTTGCCGGTGAGGCCGGCGCCGGGCGGCGGGGTCGGGGCCGGGGTCGGGACGGGCGTCGGCTTCGGGGTCGGGACCGGCGTCGGCTTCGGGGTCGGCACCGGCGTCGGGGCCGGCGTCGGCTTGGCCGTGGGGGCGGCGGTCGGGCCGCTCGTGGGTGCCGTGGTGGGCTTGGTGGTGGGGGTCGCCGTGGGTGCCGCAGTCGGCGTGGGTGTCGGCGTGGGCGTCGGCGCGACCGTCGGCGTGGGCGTCGGCGCGACCGTGGGCGTGGGCGACGGGGTGGGCGCGGCCGTCGGGCTGGCCGCCTCGGGCGTGGAGCCCGCCGCGACGCCGACGACGAAGGTCATCGTCCCGTCATCGGTCAGGGTGAGCGTCAGCGTGTCGTTCGCGATGGCGTAGCTCTTCGCCCGGCTGAGCCCGTGGACGAACAGGTCCCCGAACGAGCCCTCGGGGCACAACGCCAGCGTGGCCATGCCGGGCGTGATCGTGATCTTGTCCGAGCCGCTGGTCTTGTACGTCCCGGCGAACTGGTTGCAGTCCGCCGTCCCGGTGAAGGTGTTGTCCGACTTGAACGTGACCTGGTATCTCGTCTGCTCCGCCGGTGGGATGATCCCCTGGAACGCCGGGACCTTCTCGGTGATGGCCGTGAGCTGCCAGTTCTTGTCGGTGAGGGCGCTCGAGTTGCTCGAGCCGCAGGCCGCCAGGATGGCGGCGATCGCGACGCCGAGCACGATGAGCGTGAGCTTCCGCACGTGGTGGCTCCTGTGGATCGGGAATACCGGAGGGGGTCTCTGATGGCCCGGGCCGGTTGCCCCCGATGCGGCCGACCGTCCCCGTGCGGAAGGATAGGCGATCCGGCCGCGCCGGTCCTCACCCGGGCCGAGACGTGATCGCGAACGTGATAGCGTCCCCCGGCGGGCCCGTAGCTCAGCGGTAGAGCAGGGGACTTTTAATCCCTTGGTCCTGGGTTCGAATCCCAGCGGGCTCACCACGCGGTCGCGGGCCACCGGACCGGCCCCGGACCGGTCATCGTGCGCGGACGATCCCGCGCGTCGCGGCGGGTGCAGGGGGAGGACCGGCGATCCTGGATCGAGCTCCGTGCGCGGCGGGTCCGCGCGGCGTCTCCGCCGGCGTCCGGCACGTCGACCGCCGCCGGCGGACGTTCAGGATCGCCTCGATGGACGTGCCGCTCGTGGACGACGACTTCACGTGGCGCCCGACGGTCTGCCCGCCCTGATCCCGCCTGTCGCGAGGTACTCAGGGAAGCGCCGGATCACGCCCTCGGGCGGCGGCTTCGGGTAGTCCGCCTTCAGGACGCCGATCCACTGGCCAAGGCTCTCGCGGGTCTCGCGCAGGCGGTCCGCGCGCGTTGTCGTGACGGCGGCCCGCAGGGGCACGACGGGCAGGTCCGGGCTCACCGCCCGCGACGCCTCCGCCCAGCTCGCGAACAGCGACCGCATCCGCTCCTCGAGCCCGGTCGCCTGGGGCGCCCCGACCACCAGGAACTCGTCCCCGCCGTCGCGGATCGTGCGGGAGTCGGGCAGCGTCCGCAGGAGGGTCGTGAGCCAGGCCAGGAGCTCGTCGCCGGCGGCCTGTCCGTACGCGGTGTTCCACGACCCGAACGCCGCCATGTCGAGGAACGCGATCTCCACCGGGGCGCCGGCGAGGCCAGGGATGCTCTC
>Ga0302321_100004068_pt1 | contig 12607 bp, 13 predicted proteins | sample Fen_T0_1_FD_202505 | JGI IMG/M metagenome (GOLD analysis project Ga0302321, IMG submission 202505) | Peat permafrost microbial communities from Stordalen Mire near Abisko, Sweden - Fen_T0_1 | ecosystem: Environmental > Terrestrial > Soil > Wetlands > Permafrost | place: Sweden: Abisko...
TGCCACCACCGGAGACGCTGGAACGCTCATTCTTCAAGCCTTCGGTGGCCCTTCCGGAGAAGTGGCGGCCCAGGTGCCCCTGCTCGAACCGGTGGTCGGGCAACAGAAAACGTGCGCCAGCCCGCTCATTGCTGGCGCGTGCCAGCTGACCTCCTGCCAACTGGGCGGAATCGCTAGCCCCAGAGGTGGGTACGGAAATTTCGGCCCCATGTCCGCTTCGGTAGGCACGACGACGGTGCCTCTTACCTACGATGGTGTCGGGTACCCGACCGTCTATTTCCCGCCGTCGATCACGCTCGGGATGGGAGGCACCATGAGGTTCCACGGGGGAAACGGTGCTGGCGTTCCAACATTCGACGTATCCGCGACCATCCCAGGCCTCGCTGTTATCACGTCTCCCGTCCCAACGACAGATGGTGGGGCCGCGCTCATCGATATCTCGCAGGACCTGGCCGTCACGTGGTTGCCGATCTCGATCGGGCAAATCCAGTTCGAGCTCAAGGGGGGATCCTCGTCACCTGGTGGGGTCGCTATTTCCGTAGCGTGCACGTTCGAAGGAGCCGCCGGGGCGGGGGTGGTTCCCCAAGCGTTCCTTTCCACACTGAAGGAGATGTCTGGCGCGAGCCCTACGTACGCCGGCCTGAACTCTGAGCTCGATGCAACCACCGTGGTCAATGGACTTACCATCGTGATACAGAGCTTTCAGAACTCTCAATCCAACGGTCGCGATTTCAACGTGACCCTCCAGTAGTTTCCACCTCAGGCCGACGCGGCCGCCGACGATAGCGCCGGCTGGCCGGCAGGCCTGGAGGGCCCATGCACACATCCACTCGGTCGGCCAAGAACGTCTGCTTCGGTCTCATCCTGTCCTCGTGCTCGGGAGGAACCCGGCCGCTGCATACGAACGGCGCACCTGATGTTGCCGTGACGGCCGGAGTGCTGGATGCGTCCGCTGCGCCAGTGGTCGATGCGCGCTCGATCGGCGAGGCCACCCTCGACGGCCCGACTGCTTTGCCCAAAGCGTGGCCAGCCATGTGCGGAAATGGGAAGGTGGATCGCGGAGAACAGTGCGACGACGGCAACACCTTGTCCGGTGACGGCTGCTCGCGATGTTGCCTGCTCGAAGATCCATCTCCGACGTGCGGGCTGGAGCCAGGCCGGCCGGTCATGTGTTTCCCATGCGGGAATGGCATCGTCACCAGCCCCGAGGAATGCGACGACGGCAATACCGCATCCGGTGACGGCTGCTCGGGTGAGTGCACGATCGAGCCGGGCTGGCGTTGCCGTGTGCCGGGGAGGAGGTGCCTGCCCCTGTGCTCGAACGGTACCTGCATCGAGGTCGTTCCGTTCGATGCGGGCATCGACCTCGGCGCTGGCCACGCGGTCTGCGGGGATGGCGTGGTCTCGGATTTCGAGGAATGCGACTGTGGCAACGGCACCGTTCCCGTTCCGGATGGCTGCCCAAGCCCCAACGCTGATGACACCTATGGCGGTTGCACCACGCGCTGCCTCTGGGGCCCGTTCTGCGGCGATGGTCAGGTCAACGGATCCGAGGAGTGCGACCTCGGTGGGTTCAATGGCGACATGTGCCCGGGCGGGTGCACCTTGGGTTGTTTCAAGCCGCATTACTGTGGCGACGGAATCGTGGACACGTCTCGCGGCGAGGAGTGCGACCTCGGCCTTTTGAACGGGCTTGTCTTGGACCAGAACCTCAACCCAACCACGGCTCCGGACGGGATGGTCTACTGCACACTCGACTGCAGCGTTCCCTGGTCTATCCGTTGGTAGTGGCCATTGGCTTCGGCGTGAATCCGCGCATCAATAGATGTGCGCGACGCTGGGGCGATGCTCATTCACCCAGATAGCGCTGTGCCCGCCATCGGCCCAATCCCCGACCGAGGGTAGTTTTGAGTCGACCCCTGTCCGGAATCCGGACGGGGTTTACACCTCGCCGATCAACGCCACCTCGACGTACTGCAATCCCGGTCAGACCAGCGCGTACTGCCTGCTTGTCGACAACGGGAGCCCCGGTCACTGGGGCATCACCTGCACGGACGGCACCGCCTTCGGCAAGAGGTGCGGTGGCTGTAACACCGGCCCCGGCTACATCACCTGTTATTGATTCAGGGACGCAGCCCCGACAGAAACGGCTTCGCCGAAGGGCAGTGGGCTTGGCGTCAGAGAGGGACCGGCGGCACGCTCCGGTCAAATGGCATGGATTCCAGCGCTGTAAACCATCACGCGAACAAATCGTGAGCTTGAACGCCTTTCTTTGTACAGACCCTTGCACGAGGATACCATCTACGCTTATGACAGACATGCGTCATAGGTGGCCTTCAACCGAACACTTCCCAGCCCATGGACGCCGTGGGATCGGCGATTGGCGACTACCTGCCCGACGAGGGGTCTGATTCGCAAGGTCTGCGACCATTCGAGACGACAAGGTGGACAACATGACCGACAAGGCTCGCGGGTCCGAGGTTGCCTATTCCAACGCTCCCCTGAGGCAAAAGCTGCTCAGGCGGATGACGACCGCCAGCCTCGGCGCTATGGCTATCAGCTATCCAATTGTCTTGCTGCGGGCGCTTGACCTTGGATTCGCACCTATCAACACCGTCCAATCATTGATCGTGCTCTTGATGCTGGCGATTTTTCTCGCCAGAAAACACCTGGACCTCCGTACTTCTGCCGCTGGCATGTTGCTGGCAACGTTTGTCTGGATCATGACGGCTATTGGGAGTTATGGCGTCCTCGCGCCGTCTCATTTGGTCATCCCGTTTATCACCGTGTTTACGAGTATTGCATTCGGCCGCAAGGCTTCCCTTTGGCTCTTCGGCATCAGCATCTTTGGGGTGGTCCTCATTGCGGCTCTCTATCTAAGCGGCGCCATGAGCTACCAAGTCGATGCGCATTGGTACGTCCAATCCTGGACCTCGTGGTTCGTTCTTGTGGTCACTCAGACTTTGCTCGCGCTTTGGTACATCTTCATGGTCGCGCCGATCAACGAAGCATCTCACCATTTTTCCGAGCGCATGGATGCCGTCCTACAGGGAATCAACGATGCGCTCTTCATCCACGACAAGGACTCTGGCGCCATCCTGCAAGTGAACCAGAAGGCGTGCGCAATGTACGGGTATTCGTCGGAGGAGGCCCTGCGCTTGGGCGCGGTCGATCTGAGTTCGGGCAAACCACCCTACGATTCTGAGCGAGCGAAGGTGTTGATGGCAAAGGCGGTCCACGATGGGCCGCAGCTGTTCGAGTGGCAGGCCAAGGATTACAGGGGCAGAGTCTTCTGGGTTGAGGTTAACATGCGGCTCGTCAACCTGGATGGGACGCAGCGGCTGTTGGCGGTCGTTCGCGATATTTCCGAGCGCAAACAGGCCGAGAAGGAGAAGTCCAAACTCGAAGCACAACTCCAGCATGCGCAAAAGATGGAGTCCGTGGGCCGCCTGGCAGGCGGTGTGGCTCACGACTTTAACAACATGCTTGGGGTGATCCTAGGGCACACCGAGTTGGCACTGGAGCAGGTGGCACACTCCGAACCGCTGCATAGCGCGCTCAAAGAGATCAAAATCGCGGCTGAGCGATCTGCCAACCTCACGCGGCAGCTACTTGCCTTTGCTCGCAAGCAAACCATCGCCCCCAAGGTGCTGGACTTGAACGAGACCGTGGAAAACGTACTCAAGATGCTAAGGCAGCTCATTGGCGAGGATATCACTCTCTTGTGGTCGCCCGGCGCGGGATTGTCCAAGGTCAAGATGGACCCGACCCAGGTCGATCAGATCCTTGCCAATCTATGTGTCAATGCCAGGGACGCTATCGGGAGCGTTGGCAAATTGACCATCAAGACGGCAAACAGCACCTTTGACGACGACTACTGCGCCGAGCGCACGGAGATTGTCCCTGGTGAGTACGTCATGCTCGCAGTCAGTGATGATGGTTGTGGCATGGAAAAGGCTACCCTGGAGAGGCTCTTCGAGCCGTTCTTCACCACCAAGGGGGTGGGAAAAGGGACGGGCCTGGGATTGGCCACCGTCTATGGCATCGTCAAACAAAACAACGGCTGTATCAATGTCGCCAGCGAACTCGGCAAGGGATCGACTTTTGAGATTTTTCTGCCCAAGCACGAGGGACCAAAGATTCGTCCGACGCAACTGGAGACGCCGACAGAGCCAATCGCGCGTGGGCACGAGACCATCCTCGTGGTGGAAGACGAGGCAGCCCTTCTGAACATGACCAAGAGGATGCTGATGCGGCTGGGCTACACTGTGCTGACGGCGAACAGTCCGAGTGAGGCCATCCGAGTGGCCGGCGCTTACGCGGGCGTAATTCACTTACTCCTAACCGATGTTGTCATGCCGGAGATGAACGGACGTGATCTTGCCAACTACTTACTGAGTTCCTACCCGTCCCTCAATCGCCTATTCATGTCGGGCTACACGGCTGATGTTATCGCCAATCATGGGGTCTTGAATGAAGAGGTTCATTTTGTCCAGAAGCCGTTCTCCATACAGGACTTGGCAGCCAGAGTAAGCGAGGCGCTTGAACGAGGATGATGAAGATTCGATGAGCGGAACAAGCCGTTGGTGCGTGGCCGCGGTTGCCGCCGATGGGACACCCGCGACGGCACCCGCACGACAGTCGCGAGCGGAACAAGCTCCGACATGGCACTGAACTGGAGCGCCGCCAGCGACAAGCTGGCCTTCCAGGTTCCGCAGTATGTCCAGGTCTACGACGTCGGTACGAAAGCCACCGTCCAGGCGCAGGCAAGCGTCCCAACCGGGGACTCGCTCTGGTTCTCGACAGACGCCAGCCGGCTGGCGTACCGCGCGACCACGAACGGCAGCAGCAGCAACACGGCGATCTACCTCATGACGACAGCGACCGGTGCCACGACTAGCCTCGGCGCCGGCACGTTCGGCCCGTTCAGCCCGGACGGAGCGTTGTTTCCGATCTTCGTGCCCGTCGTCGGCGGCAAGCCCGTGCTGCACTTCCGCACCGTGGCCACGGGTGCGGACGCGACCATCGCCGCCAACGCCCAGGCCCCTGGCGTCGTCTGGAGCGACGACGGCAAGCAGGCCGCCTTCACCACGAACGACGGCAGCACGTCCGCGCCCTACACCCTGCAGTTGTGGACGTCGGCGGCCGACGCCGCGCGACCGCTGACCGCGGGGGCGGCCGGCGTCGTGCAGGGCAACGTGGCGTTTCTGGCCGGGGGCACGCGCCTCGTCTACCTGGCGTACGCCGCGCCGGGCGGCACCCCCAAGTCGACCGTCGATCTCTTCCTCATGGATCTCGCCTCCACGACCACTGTTCGACTGGGCGCCGACCTGGTCGGTCAGACCAATCCCAACATGGTCGCGTACCTCACCGCCGACGGCAAGTGCGCGGCCTTCACCGCCAGCTACGATAGCGCGCGCTCGATCGCCAATGTTATGTCGTTCCCGTTGATTGGCGGCGACTCTCTGCCTGCGGGCGGAACCGTCCTCGACTACGCCGCAAACTACTAGCCCATTATCGTGTCGGCCAGGCGGGTCGCTTACGTGATCGGCAGCGCTCTCTACACGAGTGTCTTGCCCTGTGGCGCATGACCTTGGAGCGTACGAGACAGACTCAGTGGAGATCCCGTGGCCCCCCACCAGCACGAAGCGAACGCGCTTCGAGATTAGCAGCGACAAGAATTCGGTCCAGTCGGGATTGAGTTGGAGCTTCACCGAACCAACTCCTCCTCAATTGTTCAACCGCGGAGACGCGCTCTTCGAGGTTCAAGCGAGCCATGTCCTGGCGGTCGAATTCTTCGACCTCCTCGAAGCTGTGGGCCGCGCGTAGGATTCTCTCGATCCCCGACCGAGGGTAGCTTTGGTTGTCCCACAGTACCCTCGGACCGGGTCAGCTAGGCCGCGCAGGAGCTGGCGATCGTTTGGCTCGTTGATCGGCCAGCTCCTGGCGGGTGCCCCGGCCCTCGTTCCTACTGAATCGCGGGCAGGAGCATCGCGCCCGTGGCGGTGGACATGCCAAGCGGGAATTCACCCATCGGGTGCAGGAAGTCTCCGTTCTTCATGCGACTGAAGGTAAGCAGTACCGGCGCTCCGTTGCTCTTGCCCAGAATGCCTACCGACATGTCCATCATGTCGATGTCGAAGACCGTCTCGCCGCTAAGGCTGGCGGCGGCGCTGGTGTAGCTGGTGAAGGCGGACGATCCCAGGTGCCCACACGAAACCGTCATGCTGCCAGGATTGGTGACACACGCTTCGTCGCCGTCACTGGCCGCCCAGCAGGCCGCGACCTCTTTGGTCGGGACGATCTGAGCGACGCTGAGCCCGCTGACGACGGGAATGGTCGACTGGTTGGCATTGCTGGCCAAGTGGGCGATGGGCGACACGACCAAATCCCCAACCCCGGTAATGCCGACAATCACGCCGGCGGGAACCCCGGCAACCGGTGTGGCGCCGCCCACGATATTGCCGTCTCGGCCAAGCGAAAACGCTTCGAGCGAGCCGCTCTTCTCCGAGACGTAGGCGTGTCCGCCCGCAAGTGTGACCTGCGCCGCCGATCCATCCGCCATGAGCAACGATTGGCTGCTGGTGGCCATCATGTCGCCTTTGGGGAAGAAGAGCAGGCGGGTACCGGTCAGCACATAGGCGCCGCGATCACTTAGGACACCCGAAAGCGAGTTCTCTCCGCCAGTCTGAAGCATGACGGGCGACTGCAACTGTCCCCCGACCACCTCGAAGAGGATGGCGCCTTGCGCCTGGTTCGTGACAAGCGCGCGCTTCCCGCGGCGATCCAGGCTTCCTGCGATCCCCCCTGCAGCAGCGACGGTCGCGCCGACCGGGACGGTCTGGGTGGTCGCGCCGGTCATGACATTCTTGCAAATCACGGTGCCCGGTTGCCCCACCCCCGAAGAGCCGAGCGTACATAGCTGACTACCGTCCTCGGTCGCTGCCTGACTGCTGGTCGAAACGGTGAGTAGACCTACTGCTGCAACACACGTGTTCAACGTGTGACGAATCGTATGCGTTCTCATGGGTCACATTCCTTTTCTGGTTGCGCAGGTCCACCCAACCGTTGGATGGACTCCGCGACTCCCCTTGCATACGCAGCTCGTGTAGGAACGGTTACGCTGAATCTTGCTCAAATCCTTCGGACCTTGGGTCAGTAGGTTCGCCCGTCCAGTTGGCGTGCCATGCACCACAACCAGCGGACCTTGAAACGAGGGTCGTAGGCACCTAAATGACCGACGAACAACAGCCTTGTCCTCGAATCACGGCCGGCCATTTAGTGCGTAAGGAAACGCACCATGGGTCAGCCTGGGTTAGGTGCCGTAGAAAAACTTCTCACGAACGATCTTGCCGTCGCGAATCGTGCGGCCTGGAACCTCGGCCAGGCCGATGCTCGTCTCTTTGGCACTACCTTGGCTGATGATCGGGGAGATCTTTCGAATCGATTGCGGAGGAGCCGCATCCAACGCGGTGCCAAGCGCATGTGCATATTCGTTCCTACCAATGCACAAAGGAGATCCAGCATGAAAAGTTACGCTCTCGCATTGCTTCCCCTACTCGCCGGATGTCTCGGCTCCGGCTATCCGATTGGCGTCATCTACAACGGCACAAGTATGCCGCATCAAATGAACCGCATGGAGGCCACAGGGCCCGCCCGGACCGGAGACAGAGAGGGTCAGGCCTGCGCGACGGGAATCATGGGCGCGGTCGCCTGGGGCGATGCAAGCCTCGACGCCGCGAAGAAGGCTGGCTCGATCACCGAAGTCCACAGCGTCGAGTTCAAACCCACCGTGGTGGCCTTCGGTATCTACTATCAAGCGTGCACCGTCGTGCACGGCAAGTAGCCCTCACGATCGTTCAAGAAAGAAGGCACAAACATGATCAGGGCAATCACACACTCTACAAATACTACCCGCGTCCGGATGGCCACAATAGTCGGCGCCGCCCTGACAGTCGTCTTGGCCGCCGCTCTCCCGGTTCAGGCCGCAGGCCTTCCGAATTGCAATGCGGAGGGAGCGGCAACACCTTGCTTCGAAGAGGTCTGGGTGGACGGAGGCCAGTTCAAGATGACCTTTGTTGACCTCAACCCCACGCCCTTCAACCCGTCAGATGTGAACTTCTATGTATTGGCGCCACAGACCGGTACCCCGCAGGGCGGCCCCGTGCCCTTCTTCCATGACCACGTCACCGACAAAGCGCGACACCATGAAGAGCGCCACGATGGGCACCATGGCGACCTCAACGTTCACTATCACGGTTTCCTCGTTTTCTGCAGTGCCCAGGCGATCTCTAGCGGGGCCTGCGTGCCTACGATGACCTCGGGACCTGAGGGAATCCTACCCTTTGCCAAGACGGTCAACGGGCATAGGCTGACATCGGTCGATCGAATAGAGTCAGCCGCAAACGCAGGACTCCTTACGCTGGTTGACACGGGGTCAGTGTTCATCGCCAGAATTGACCCCGACGAGTGTGACTAGGCGTTTCTAGCGCGGTTTGAGGGGCCATGGCGTCGCGGCAGCGAGCAGCAGCGGGATAGAGCTCTCGTGCACCAGCAGCGCCACGCCCGCGCCCAGCAGCCTGGTGGGCGCTACTGCGTGCTCACTGCGCAGCCGGACTGGCTGGCACAGGCGGCGGTGGACAGCATGGTGCACGGTGTGGGCGTTCCGGCACAGGTGGAGACGCTCACGCTATAGGTGCAACCACTGACCGACTGGCACGTGCTGCTGGTGGAATTGGTGTCGCAGCCGAGCGGCGTGCCGGTGCACGAGGCGGTGCCCGACCATGCGCAGTTGTTGGCCGACAGGCAGGTTGTGCTCGAAGTGTTGGTCGAGCAGGTCGTGGCCGTGCCCGTGCAGCTGCCGCTCGCGGTGTTCCAGGTGCAGCCGCGCTCAGCGGCGCACATGGTGCTGCTCACGTTGTTGGCGCAAGCGGTGGGCACTCCGCTGCAGGCGAGGGTGGCATTGCTCCATGTGCAGCCGGGCTGCACTGCACAGGTCGTAACGCTGGTGTTGTCGCTGCAAGCGGTGGGTGTCCCGATGCAGCTCGCCCCCGTGGACGCAGCCCACGTGCAACCGGTTTGCAGCGCGCAGGAGGTCGTTGTCGTGTGCGACGTGCAAGGATACACCGTGCCTGCGCACGTTCCCGGGCCTGCGGGCCAGGTGCAACCAGGTTCAGTTGCACAGGTGGTCGAGGTCGAGTTCAAGCTGCAGGATCTTGGCGTCCCAGCGCAAGTCCCCCCAGTCGGTGTGTTCACCCGGCAACCCGGCACCGAGGGACACGTTGCCATCGACAAGGACGCACACGATACATACGTGGGTGTACCGGCGCAGTGAGGTCCAATCGAGAAGGTGACGGTAGCGTCTGGCACACGGGTTCGCGCGGATTTGCAACAGATCTGCCCCGCGCAATCGCTGCTGACATTGCAGGTCTTTGGACAAGACTTGCCACACATGCCGTTGCAGCACACCTCGCCCGAGGTCGTGTTGTAATCGGCGGATTGGGCGCATGCCTTGGGACAAGTCGCATACCCGGGGTTCAGACACAGGCCCGCCGATTTTACGTGGGCCTCGATCAGTCGCACCGTCGAGCAGCAGATCTCGCCCGAGACCGTGTCGCAGTCGGTGGACTGCGCGCATGCCTTCGGGCATTTCGCCGGTGGCAGACAGTAGGGTCTGTCGTAGATGGTGCAGCAAGTGTTGCCGGCCTTGCATTCCGAGTCGGCGGCGCACAATTGGACCGCAACGCTTGGGGTTGTGCAGGTCTTGTCGGTCTGGGCGATATCGACCAGCACGCACGCCTTGCCGGCGGTCGTGTCGCAGTTGGTGTCGCTGGTGCACTTGATTGGACACTGCGGGGCCGCGATGCACGCCTTGCCGGCGGTCCCGTAGTCGCAGCACATCTGCCCATTCGCCATGTCGCAGTCTTGGTCGGATGTGCAGTCACGGTCGCAGGTGGCCTGACAGAGACCCTTGGCCTGCGAACCCCCGTTGCCATCTAGGCCCAGACCGCCGCCATCGTCGCTGGCTGTAGTGCCGCTTCCGCCGCCACAGGCGAGGGCGAAGGAACAGAGTGCACACAGGACAAGCCCCGCGAGGGGCAGGTGGGTCCGCCTTGTCATGGTTTCGTTCCTGTGCGTTCCCTAGTGCCGAACCAGGGAGACGTCGCTGAAGCAAACCGTCGACCCGGTGGAGTAGGCATAGATGTAGAACGCGATGCCAGCGCCCGTGTCGCTGTAGGTTGGCGTGAAGCTGTGGGTGAAGGTCGTGGGCGTCACGCCCGGATCGTCAAGGCTTGTCGAGTACACCACGGTGTACGGCGTCACCGTGTGGCCAATCTTCGCTTGGAACGAGTACAGCGAATCCGTCGACGAGACGGTGTACGAGAAGGTATAGCCATAGCTGGCTGCAATCGCCACGGACATCAGCGAGCTGCCCCATCCGAAGTACGCCGCGGAGTACGAGGGCAGGCTCACGCAATAGCTGCCCGCCGACATCCCATAGGTAACCCCGAGGTCGGCCTGGGTGACCTGCCAGTTGGTGCTACCGTCGGAGAAATCCCCGTTGATGATCAGGTTCTCGCCGCCGCAGCTTCCGGCATAGCAGGTCGAGGTTCCGCAGGACATGCCGCAGGCACCGCAATTGGCCTTGTCCGTCTGCACGTTGATGCATGTGCCCGCGCACTCCAAGGTTCCCGACGGGCAGGCGCAAACGCTCGACTGGCACGTTCTTCCGCCCGCGCAGGCATTTCCGCAAACGCCGCAGTTGGTGCTGCTGGAGGTGAGCGACACACACGTGCCGTTGCAATCGGTCATGCCAGCCGGGCACTGACAGGCGCCGGCTCGACAGGACTTTCCGCCCGTCGTCGAGCAAACGGCGCCACAACCACCGCAGTTGGCGTTGCTGGTCTGCGGATCGACACATGTCCCGTTGCAGTTCGTGGGTGTCGAGGCGCTGCAACAGGTGCCCTTGTTGCAGTCACCCGTGCAAGCGGTGCCACTTAGCCACATGCCGTTGGTGGCGCAGCTGAGGGGAATCTGGCCGTTGCAGTCGCGCGACGACGGCACGCATTCGCCCGCGCATTGGCCGGTGGCACAGACGAAGGGACAGGTTTCGCCCGAGACGGTCAGAAGATCCGGACCGCAGGTCACTTTGGTAGTCGAGGTGCAGTAGGAATAGCCCGGCTGTTGATTCGCACAGTTGGCGACCGGCGACACGCAAGTCCCTTGGCTCGGGCCCGGCATGGTGTCGCACAAGAGGGTGCCGGAACACGCACCATTGGGGACCCACTTGGTGCCATCACACATCATCATGCCCTTCTGTGCGTGGCCCACGCAGCTCAGCGCTCCGACGGTGGAGCAGGCGCCATTGAGGACAGGATCGGGGCCGGCGTCGGCCGGCGAGCCACCGGCACCCGCGTCGATCGGGACGGAACCTCCTGTCCCCGGCTTGCCGCCAGTTCCCGGCAGTCCGCCGGTGCCGGGCCTGCCGCCAGCTGCAAGCAAGCCTCCGCTGCCGGGCACCCCACCCGCGGAGCCATCCATGCCCGGGCCGGCGATGCCACCCAGACCCGGTCCCACGCCACCGGCACCTATCGGTGCATCGACTGGAAATCCACCAGAACCGGTGTTCCCGCCCGCGGAGCCGTCGATGCCGGGTGTTCCACCCAGGCCGGGGGACGTCGTCGTGCCACCCACGCCTCCGGTGGAAAGCACGGAACCGCCGGTCCCGAGCGCTGTGTCCGTGTCGCTGGCTAGAATGCACGTCGCGGCGGCCGAACACTTGAGTGGCGGATTGCAGGTCAGGTTGTGGTAGCAGGGGCAGCCCAGTTCGCCATCCACGCAGCTTCCGCCGGCCTCCGAAGAGCTGAGCTTGTTTCCACTGCCGCCACCGCAACCGAGCATGAAGAGCCCGAGGGTCACATAGAGTAGGTTCCGCTTTGAAAGTGTCATCGTGTGCATGTTTCGCTCGTATCCTAGGTAGTGGTGTGTGTCCCCCCAACGCCGACTTCCGCCGTGGATAGCCGTCGCATTGTACGCGAAAATGGGTCTTTTGTGATCGCCCGCGTGCGTCCTAGGTTTGTGATCTCGGCCACACGCGGCGACCAGCAGCTACCCAGCCCGCAGCGCATCCAGTCGGGCGCTGGTTGCGTCCCGACTTGGACTTCCGCGGATGCGGGCGCGACCTGGCGTAACCGGCCGAAAGGGACGGCGGCGTCTGGTTTGGATTGGCAGGGGGTGGCGTCGGACGCGACTGTCCAGAAGATTGCGAATGGACCAGGCCGCGGGATCGTACTCGACAAACCACCTCCTGAACCGCGAGAGGTCCTTCTCAGCGGCAGGTGCTGGAGGCGTGGCTCCTATCCCTAAAGCGGGCTAACGTTGGTCGTCCACCCCATCGGCGATACTCCTGAGTCATGCGACCCCCTCGGTATTCCATCAACACGCCCAACCCCTATGCAGCACCGAAGTCTGATATCGGGTTGATCCCAGCATCCACCTCTAGGCGGGCCGGGTGGAAAGTGTACGCGTTCGCAATAGCGGTCCTGCAGATCATCGGCTTCATTTTCGACCTGCGAAAGTTCAATGTCGCAGAGGTTCTCGACGACCT